>Ga0111539_10009707_pt1 | contig 12146 bp, 7 predicted proteins | sample RhiMethybrSRZTD1_FD_79667 | JGI IMG/M metagenome (GOLD analysis project Ga0111539, IMG submission 79667) | Populus rhizosphere microbial communities from Tennessee, USA - Rhizosphere MetaG P. TD hybrid SRZTD1 (version 2) (version 2) | ecosystem: Host-associated > Plants > Roots > Rhizosphere >...
CATCAGTCTCATCACGAATCTCCGAAAACACCAGGGTTCATGGCGGGGAAGTCCGCGAAGGTTATCACGCAGTGAAGCTCATCTGTGCTAGCGTCCACACGGTGAATCGGGCCGTGTCTCACTCGCAACGCGTCCTGGCGCGCCCCGAACGGGTGATCGGCACAACCGCGCTCGCCGGGGTCGCCGTCAATTGCATCATCGGGTCCGGCATCTTCGGCCTGCCGGGCATGGCGGCGGCCATCATGGGTCCAGCAGCCATCCTCGCGTACTTGCTCTGTGCGCTGATGATTGGACTCGTCGGCCTGTGCTTCGCCGAAGTCGGCAGCCGGGTCAACAGCGCCGGCGGTCTCTATGCCTACGCTCTCGTGGCGTTCGGCCCGATCGTCGGCGGGATTGCCGGCACGCTGATGTGGGTCGCGAACGCGGTCGTGCCCAACGCCGCGGTCTCCGTACTTCTCCTGGATACGCTCGCGTCGTACGTGCCTGCACTTGGTGGCGGCGCGGTCCGCATCGTGACGCTTTTCGCAGTTTATGGAGCGCTCGCCGCCGTGAACATCCGCGGCGCGCGATCCGGCGCGCGCTTGTCCACGACCCTTGTGGTCGTCAAGATCGCGCCGCTGTTCGTGCTGGTGATCGCCGGACTTTTCACCCTGTCGGGTCCGAATCTGCATTGGGAGCAGCTTCCGCCTGCCTCGAGCCTCGGCCAGACTGCGGTGCTGCTGTCGTTCGCGTTCATCGGCATCGAAGGCGGGCTCAACACCAGCGGTGAAGTGGCTGACAGCGCACGGACCGTACCGCGCGCGATCCTGCTGGCGCTGACGCTCGTCGCCACTCTCTACATCGGGCTCCAGACGGCTGCACAAGGTGTGCTGGGCCCCCGGCTGGCCGGGGAAGGGGCGCCGCTCGTGGCGACGGCGGCGGCCATCTTCGGCGGGTGGGGTGCAACAGTGCTCTCCGCGACCATCGCGCTCTCGGTCACGGGCTATCTCTCCGCCGATATCCTTGGCTCTCCTCGAATCCTTCACGCCATGGCAGAGCGCGGCCAGCTGCCGGCCGGTCTCTCCGCCATCCATCCACGGTTGAAGACGCCAGCCCGCGCGATTGGTCTGTACGCCCTCATGTGCGCGGTGGTGGCGTCGACCGGGTCGTTCCGCCAGCTCGTGCTGGCGGGGGCATCCGGCACGCTGGTGGTCTACTTGATCTGCTGCCTCGGTGTGTTCCCGCTGCGCAGCCGGAACGTCACGAGTGGCAGCGCACCCTTCGTGGCACCAGGCGGGGCGCTTGCGCCTCTTGCCGCTTCGGCGATCATCGTGTGGATGCTCTCGACGCTTCCGGTCAAGGAGCTGGGGGCTGCCGCGTCGATCGTGGCCGTGTCAGGGCTTGCCTACACCCTGCAGAGATTCGGGCAGCGAGCCAGTGCCCATCGAGCGGCAGTCGCGCCGTCGAATCCCTAAGCCGCCGCGCGGCCGCAGTACGCCGCGCCGCGTCGACTGGATCCTGGTCGGAGGCTCTTCACTTGTCACGCCGCCTTCGGCGAGATGCGGCCTTCGGCCGCATTCACGACGGGGCGACGACACGACGTTGCAGACGGGTCGCGCCTTCGGCGCTCTTTCACAGAGCGGCCGTTGCCGTGACGGTGATCGAGGTGGCCCTCATTGTCACGTTGATGATCGCTGGCGCCGGGGCAGCCGAGACGCTGGCAGGGCAGTCGGGCCAGTCGCAGATGTATTCGGAGATGGTTTCTTCCCGACCGTCGACGTTGATCCGAAGAGTTGCCTGAGGCATCCGCTTCCTGCCCTCTGACGGGCAAGAAGGGCGCCAGACGGGGAAGGCCGATTTATCGAGGCAGGCCGGTTCGACCTGTCATCGCTGGGAAGTTGTGTGTACCGGCGTGAACCGCCGGACAACACTTCTGCCTCCTTCGTCGACCAGCTCGGCCCCTTGGGTTGGGGTCCGGCGTCCGCTCAGGACGCTTTCGGGTGGTACGCCTGAGCGGATCCGACCAGGTCTCGCGAGCTCTTGCTCTCGTTCAGCCGGTAGCGTTGCTCGTGGTCGTAGGTCAGCGTGCCGTCCCGCAGCAGGGCCCCGAGCAATCGCTGGCAGACGTCAGGCCTCAGATCGAAGAGACGCTGAGCCTGGCGGCCGGTCAGCCGCAGGCAGGGCATTTCCTGGAACTCAGCGACGACGCGCGTGAGGAGTGCGTCGCGCGATCGTTGATTGCGACGATCCGGAATAGGGGACGAAAAGAAAAGTTTGGGCATTTCGTGTCCTTTCATGACGAGTTGCCCCTCGGCAGAGCAGGTGCCGGGCCGGTACGAATGGAGTAGATCAGCACCATACACCCGGACACCTCTCGAGTCGACGGGAAAGTTTCCTCCTGATGTGACTTTTCGTTGGCGACGCTGAGCAGGTCATGCGGCGACTGACAACTGGTCGTGTTCTGGTTGGACGATCCTGTGGCTTGAGCGGTCGGGAACGGCCAGCATGGGCGCGGGAACGACTCTGAGGAGGCGCGCGGCCGTGACGCCGAAGAGGCCTCTCGAGAGTGCGTTCCGGCGGGGAACGCCCGCGACGACGAGGTCGGCCTCAATCTCGTTGGCGACACGCGTGACTTCCGTTGCGGGATCGCCTGTCACGACTCGCGCATGAACTTTGCCAGGCCGCTTCAGATCGAAGGGGACCGCCTGCAGCAGCCTGCGGCGCGCATCCCTGACCAGTCCTCGCTGATATTCGGCGATCCCGTAGCGATACAGGGCTCGGGGAGGCTCAGCCTCGGAAAAGCCAGGCACAACGTGCACCAGCGTGACGCGGTCATCCGGATCGGACGCCAGGGCAAGACCCCAATCGACCGCGCGCTCGGATGCTTCACTGAAGTCGACAGCGACAGCAATGTGGCGGAACGGCAAACTGACGTCGTCGGCGCCGCGGCGAGGCGGGACAATCAGGACGGGCTGTGTGGCCTTGACGGCAACGCGCTCGGCGACCGATCCGGTCCGCAGGCGATCGAGGCCGGTCCGTTGGTGCGTGCCCAATACGATCAAGTCGGGATCCAGAGCACTCGCATGCAGGAGGATCACTCCAACTGGATCGCCGTGCTGGACGCTCACGTGGAACCGGACGCCGGCACCTTCCGCGCGGCGCCGCAGCTTTGCGGCCAGCGCGAGACGTGCGCGAGCCCGCCACTGGAACGACTGGGTTGCCGGCACGGCGTGGACGACCGTGAGCTCGGCGCCATACCGCCGGCTGAGCGCGAGCGCCTGGTCAAAGGCGGCACGGGCAGGTTTGGAGAAATCGATGGCGGCGAGAATCCGCGAAAGCGAGGTCATGATGTTGGACTCCTTCCCCTTTCCAGAGGCAAGAACCCGCCCACCTCCCGCGCCCGCGCATATTTTGGAAAGTGTGTGTTTTGAGTGGTTTATGGGACGAAACAGGGGTGAAACCGGGGGGCATCGTTGACGAGGCCTTTCAATCTGCAGCGGGCGTTTCAATCTGCAACGCAGCCGCGCGGGTGACATCGACCGCACTTGCACCTTCGCGCAGCCGGAGGGGTCAGGCCCCCGTCATCAGCAGCCAGAGCGTTCCGAAGCCCAATGTCACGATCGTGACCGGCAGGCCGACGCGCACGTACTCACCGAACCCGATCGGGTACCCCTCGGCAGCCGCGCGCTCGACGACGATGATGTTGGCGATGGAACCGGTGATCGTCAGGTTCCCGGCGAGCGTGGAGGCCATCGCCAGGACCAGCCAACCGCCGTGCGGATCGGGAAAGCTCTCGACGACCGTCCGCAGGAGCATGACCGCGGGCACGTTGCTGACGAAGTTGGACAGGATGGCCGTGACCGGCACGAAGAGCGGAATGCTGTGCAGGTTCCAGTCGGCGATCGGCTCAAGCAGCGCGGCGGTCAACCCGGCGCGATCGGCTCCGGCCCTCATACACCTTCCGGGGCTCGGTCGTACGCGTGATCGGCAGGAGCGGCGCACCAGCACGAACAGCGGCTTCTTTCGCATCGGCAGAAAAGCTGAAGCTGATGATCGTACTGTAGAGCTTCGAGTGGCTGAGATCGAGCCGCAACCGAGCCTCCACGATAATGGACGATGACGGTTCATGGCGGTGGCGCGACGAAGATGACCAACCCCGAGGAGGAGCTCCTGCACAGTCAGCGGCTCATCGACGAGACGCCGTTCATGATCACGCGTTGCAGCCGCGACTTGCGCTACGTGTTCGTCAGCCGCGCCTACGCCCGGATGCTGGGGCGGAACGCCGCAGACATCCAGGGCAAGTCCATCGTTGCGATCATGGGCGAGGAGGGTTTCGCCACCATCAAGCCGTACATCGAACGCGTCCTGACCGGAACTCGAGTCGAGTACGAGAACGACGTGAGCTTTGCCGGCGTCGGGCAGCGGACGCTCCAGGTCGTGTACACGCCGGATGTGGACGACGAGGGAAGAATCATCGGCTGGATTGCCTCGATTGTCGACGTCACCGATCGGAAGGGCGCCCGCGATGCCCGCATCCTCCTGGCCAGCATTGTCGAGTCCTCGTTCGATGCGATCATCACGAAGGATCTCGACGGCATCGTGACTTCGTGGAACGGGGCCGCGGAACGCCTCTTCGGCTACACCGCCGCCGAGATGATCGGCAAGCCGATTCGATTGCTGATCCCGCCCGAGCGCCAGTCCGAAGAGGACGAGATCCTCGCCCGACTGCGGCATGGCGAACGGATCGACCACTTCGAGACGATTCGCATCGCCCGAGACGGCCGCCGGTTGAACATCTCGCTCACGATCTCGCCCGTCCGCAATGCCTCGGGCACGATCGTCGGTGCCTCGAAGGTCGCACGTGACGTCACCGAGAAGATGGCTGCAGACGCCGAACGGGTGCGCCTGCTCGAAGAGAACGTCGCGGTGACCGAGGCGCTCAACCACGTCGGCGCCATCGTCGCCTCCGACCTCGATGGCGAAAGGGTCCTCCAGGCCGTCACCGATGCCGCGACCGATCTGACGACGGCCGAATTCGGCGCGTTCTTCCATGGCGTCACGAACGACGCCGGTGAGTCCTACAGGCTCTCCACCATCTCGGGAGTCTCGCGCGACGCGTTCGAGGAATTCCCGATGCCGCGGATTGCCGAGGTGTTCGAGACGTTCAGGGACACACGCGCGTTCCGCAGCCCGGACATCACGAACGATCCGCGATACGCACAGGCCTCGTTTCACCACGGCGTGCCGGCTGGCCGCTTGCCGGTGCGGAGCTATCTGGCGGTGCCGGTCAGGGGCAAGTCCGGAGCCGTGATCGGGGGCCTGTTCTTCGGGCACCCTGACGCGGGACGGTTCACCGAGCAGCACGAGCGGCTGGCGGTCGGCATCGGCTCGTGGGCGTCGGTCGCGCTCGAGAACGCGCGGATGTTCGGCATGGTGCAGGCGTCGAGCCGGTTGAAGGACGAGTTCCTGGCGAGCCTGTCGCACGAGCTGCGCACGCCGCTCAATGCGGTTCTCGGGTACGCGCGCATGCTTCGCGCCGGAGTCGTGAGGGCCGAGAGACAGCCGAACGCGATCGAGACCATCGAACGGAATGCCACGTCCCTCGCGCAAATCGTCGAAGACGTGCTCGATATTTCGCGGATCGTCTCGGGCAAGATTCGCCTCGACGTCCAGCCCGTGGAGGTTCCGGAAATCGTCCGGAACGCCGTTGATGCGGTGACCCCGGCGGCAGACGCAAAAGGCGTGCGCCTCGAATCGGTGCTCGATCCGCGGGCCAGCCCGATCTCGGGCGATCCGGAACGATTGCAGCAGGTGCTCTGGAACGTGCTGTCGAACGCGGTGAAATTCACGCCGCGCGGTGGCAGGGTCCAGATTCGTCTCAGCCGGATCAACTCGCATATCGAGCTCTCGGTCGCGGACACGGGGATCGGCATCCCGCCGGAGTTCCTGCCGCACGTGTTCGAGCGTTTCCGGCAGGCCGACGCCGGGATCGCACGCGAGCGGGGAGGGCTGGGGCTCGGGCTGTCGATCGCCCGTCAACTGGCCGAGCTGCACGGGGGAACGATCGAAGCGGCGAGCGGCGGACGCGATCAGGGTGCGACATTCACCGTGAAGCTGCCCCTCATGATCGTGCATCCCACCCGCGAGGATTCGGAACGGGTGCATCCGCGCAGCGCCGCCTGGTCGCAGATGCTCCCGCACCGCAATCTTGGAGGCGTTCACGTGCTTGCGGTTGACGACGACTCGGATGCCCTGGCGCTCGTCGCGGAGCTGCTGCAGGCGGCCGGAGCACGGGTGAGCACCGCGACATCGGCCGATGACGCCCTGCGCGTGATTGAGGCAGAAGTGCCGCAGGTCCTGGTCACCGACCTGGGCATGCCGCGGGTCGACGGAATTCAGCTGATCACGAAGATCAGGGGACACCACAGCCCGTTCGTGCGCGGCATGCCGGCGGCGGCCCTGACCGCGTATGCCCGATCGGACGACCGGGTGAAGGCGCTGCGCGCCGGATTCCAGATCCACCTGGCGAAACCGATCGACCCCGCGGAGCTCGTGACCGCCGTCGCGGCGCTGGCCAGGCGGTTCGGCCCTGACGTGACCGACGACGGCCCTGAACCGAAGTGAGCGACTCGGTGATCGCTCGGTGATTACACTCGACCAGGAGATTCTCGGGTAAGCCGCGAACCCGCGGAGTCTAAGGCACGTACTTCACGACCACCGCCGTGATGTTGTCGGCGCTGCCGCGCCGAAGCGCCTCCTCGACCAGCGCCGGCGCCAGCGCCGCCGGATCGGCGTGCGCGGCCATGATTGACTGGATGGTGCCGGGATCGAGTGTGCCGTGCAGGCCGTCGGTCGACAACAGGAACAGTTCCTCGCCCGCCAGTTTCCGCTCCTGGACGCGGCACTCGAGGTCGTCACGCGCGCCGACCACGCTGGTGAGCACGTGCCGCATCGGGTGCCGGGCGATCGCTTCCGCGTCAATCGTCTTGTTGGCGAGCAGCACCGACATCCAGGAGTCGTCCTGCGTCAACTGGGTCAGCGTTCCCTGGGAGAACGAATAAATCCGGCTGTCGCCGACGCTCGAGAACACGAGGCTGCCGTCGTTGACGAGCGCCACCACCACGGTCGTGCCCATGCCGGTGTACTGCTCGCTGTTCTCGCTGGTCTTGAACACGCGCCGGTTCGCGATCCGGATCGCCGACGCGATCCGGTTCCCATCGAACGAGATCGCCGGGTCGATGCCGTAGGGCCACGTCACCTTTTCGTCGTCACGCGTGCGGGCCACGAAGATCCGGATGGTCTCGACGGCCAGCTTCGAGGCGATTTCACCCGCCTGATGCCCGCCCATGCCGTCCCCGACGACGAACAGGGATTGGTCGAGATCGCAGAGGAAGGCATCCTCGTTCAGTCGCCGGACCGGGCCCGGGTGGGTCGCGCCGAATGCCGTGATCATCTGCTGGGCTTCTCCGAGAGAGTCTGGCTGGAACGAAGTGGGTAACCATACCACGGGGCGGACGGATCGGGCCGGCGGCCCCGGTTCGAGGAGGCTTTCGCCGCACTCGTTGACAACGTGCCGCGGTTTTACGCATTCTGTCGGTTCGCCAAGGAGAATCGATGCCCACTCGCGTCCTCTTGCTGACCCTTTCGCTAGCCGTCTGCACGCCGCGCCTGCTGCTTGCCCAGGAGACGCCGCTCTCTGAGATCCTGGTGAACCTGATTCAGGCCGACGTCCGGCTGGCGCCACCTCCGCCGGGGACGCCGTTTTCATCCCACGAGGCGCACTTCCTGCCGGGTGTGGACCAGGAGCTGACCCCGTTCTTGTTCAACCAGGCGATCGTTTCGCAGCTGTCGGCGTTTCCGCTCGGATCGTCGGCTGGCGGGTTCACCTATACCTTCGATCCGGGCCTGGGGACGTATTCGCGCAACTCGAGCACCTTCGGCCCGTCCTTTCTGGAACGTGCGCTGACCATCGGCAAGGGCCGCTTCAACTTCGGTGCGAACTACCAGCACGCGAGCTTCAGCTCGTTCGAAGGCAAGGATCTGGAAGGCGGCAACATCAAGTTTTATCTCACCCATCAATCCACGGCGATACCTGCTCCGTTCTTCGAGGGCGATCTGATCGAGACGGCCCTCGACCTGAAACTCAAGACCGACACGTTCGCGTTCCTGGCGAACTACGGGGTGACGGATCGGTTCGACATCGGCCTGGCTGTGCCGATCCTGCACGTCAGCATGGATGCGAGGATCAATGCCACGGTGCTGCGGCTGGCAACGCTCGACGCGGGAGCGACGTCGGGCATTCACACGTTCCCCGGGGGCGGCAGCACGGCCCCGTTCAGCGACTCCGGGTCCGCGACCGGCATCGGGGACATCCTCCTGCGAGGGAAATACCACTTCTTCGCGGGGGCAGGGGGTGGGCTGGCGGCCGCGGTCGATCTGCGCCTGCCAACCGGCGACGCAGACAATCTGCTCGGCACCGGTGCGACGCAGGGCAAGATCTTCCTCATCGGATCGACGGCTTCGTCCCGGGTTTCCCCTCATTTCAACATCGGCTACACCTGGTCCGGGGACTCCTCGAACGAGTTCCTGAACGTCACCGACGAGTTCAATTACGCGGGCGGCACGGAAATCGGGATCTCGCCGCGGCTGACGGTCAACGTCGATTTCATCGGCCGTCAGCTGGTTGATTCGGGGCGGCTGGTCGACGCGAGCAAGACCTTCAGGTGGATGACGGCGGCCGGGGTGCAAGGGTCGACGAACTTGAACGAGTTCGCGTTCCAGGAGGGCAGCGTCAATCTCGTGACCTCCGCGATCGGCTTCAAGTTCAACCCCTGGCGCAGTCTGCTCCTGTCGGCCAACATCCTGTTCCCGCTCTCCGACGCGGGGATGCGCGCCAACCCGGTGCCGGTGTTCGGCTTCGACTACGCGTTCTGATCGGGGTTTCTGACCTGTGGCTTCCGGCTTCAGCCGGAAGGCTGTGGCTGCCGCTCAATTTTCAAGCGCCGCACGCATCCTTCCGGCTGAAGCCGGAAGCCACACAACAGATAGATTCTTCAGCGCCGCTCGACGATCACCCAGCGCCCACCGGTCTTCTGCAGCCGGAACGTCGACTGGACGTTCTGGCGCCGTCCCTGTCCGACTTTGGGCGTGAAACTTTGGAGCACGGTGCACGTGACGACGGCGTTCGCGCCGTCGATCGTGATCTTGTCATCGCCGCTGATTCGAACCTGCTGCGCGCTCAGCCCGTTGAAGCTGCGCGCCAGCAGCTCGGCGTTCACGGTCGGGTAGACGTGGCGCACCGCGTCGACATTCAGGCTCTCGTATGCTGCGGCATACTCGCGAAGCGTCGTGCGGATCGCGGCTTCCTCGGCAGCGACGGAGGGTGGCGCGGGCGGGGTTGGCTTGGCCGTGGGCGGCGGCGCTGACGGCGTGACGGCCGGCGGCGTTGTCGGTCCCGGGGGCACGCCCGTGCCCGCACCCGCAGCGCCCGGTGGGGCAGGCGTTGCGGCGCCAGCACTCGAGGACCCGGTGTTCGGCTGCGCCGAGGGTGGTGGCGCCGGCGGCGGCGCGGTGGGAGGCGGCGGAGCAGGGGCGGCCACGGTTGCAGACGGCTTCGCGGTCTCGGGGGGCGTGCTGGGCTGCCCTCCCGCAACGACCGTCGGCGTGGCCCGAATCGCCTCGGCATAAAGCCTGGCTGCTTCGCCGTAGAGACGAACCGCCCTGTCGTATTGGTTTGTCCGTTCCCGGCGGCTGGCTTCCACCTCACGAGCTTGCGCGTCACGAAACACCGGAGAGGCCGGCGTCGGGCCAACGGAGGCGCGCGCGCGCGCGTCAGATGCGGCCTGACGCGCCCGGGCCACGGCCGAGCGCCCCAGCTCCTGTAACGCCTGATTGCGGGGCTCGACCCGCAGGCCGCGCGCGATCGAATCGGCGGCGCGTTGCAACTGTCCTTGCTGCAGCGAGTCCTGCGCCGATTTGATCTCTCCGGTCACCTTGGAATCGGGCGGTGGAGCGGTCGGCGCCGGCGTCTCGGGAACCGGAGCGGCTGGCGCCGCAGCGGGAGCGCTGCTCGCGCGAGACGGATCTGTCGAGGCACCAGCCGGCGTGCCGGTCTGCGGTGAAGCGGAGGGCGTCGGATTCGGCTTCGGCCCCTGGGCGGCCGGCGGCTGCGCGGGCACGCCGGTGCCCGAGTCCTGCCCTCCGCGGAACATGAAATAGCCCGCGACCAGCAGCACCACCAGGGCGGCTGCCGATCCGGCGATGGCAAGGGCACGCGGGCTGAGGCCGGCGCGCGTGGCTGCCGGCGTCTCCTCCGCCGGCTGCTCGCCTTCGGATCGGCGGGCGGCAGCGCGCTCGGCTGCTGCTTTTTCCCTGGCGGCATTGTCCGCGGCGGCTCTCGCAGCCGCTGCCTGTTCCGCGGCGGCTTTTTCGGCCGCGGCCTTGTCCCTTGCGGCCTTGTCCCTGGCAGCCTTCTCCGCCGCGGCTTTCGCGGCGGCAGCCTTCTCTGCGGCGGCTTTTTCGGCCGCCGCTTTTTCTGCCGCAGCCTTCTGGGCCGCCGCCTTTTCGGCGGCAGCCTTGTCGGCGGCCGCTTTTTCCGCAGCGGCCTTCGCGGCCGCCGCCTTCTCTGCGGCGGCTCTTTCGGCAGCGGCTCTCGCGGCCGCGGCTTTCTCCGCCGCGGCTTTGTCCGCAGCGGCTTTCGCGGCGGCGGCCTTCTCTGCGGCGGCCTTGTCCGCCGCGGCCTTCGCGGCGGCGGCCCTTTCAGCGGCGGCCTTGTCGGCGGCGGCCTTTGCGGCCGCTGCCTTTTCTGCTGCCGCCCGTTCCGCCGCCGCCCTCGCCTCCTTCACGCGGCTCCGTTCCGGCTTCAACTGCTTCGCAGCGGCAAACTTCTGCTCGGCTTCTTTCAGCACGGCGTCCGCGCGGTCGAGATCCCCGGCCGCGATGGCCTGTCCGATGGAACGACGGGCGTCCGCGATCCCGGCCTGTCGTCTGGCTTCTGCGCGCTCCTCTTCGAGTGCTCCCAGGCGCCGTTCCAGCAGAGCCTGCCCCTCACCGTGTCCTGGCTCCAGCTGCAGGATTTCGCGCAGCACCTCGACCGCCCGCTCGTGAGATGCGGTCTTCTTCGCTTCGTCCAGCAGCGCGGCCACGCGGGTCTGGCGCTCGCGGACCTTGCGCGCCTCTTCGCGTTCACGGGCGAGGTTCGCTTCCGCCGTTGCCGCCAGCCCTCGAAGCTCCTCGTGATCCGGCGCCTCGGCCAGCGCGCGCTGGAGGATTGCGAGCGCGGCTTCGCTGCCCGAGGCGCGTTTCGCGTCGCGAATGGCCGTCGCGATCCGCTCCTGCCGCTCCTGCTCACGGCGTGCTTCTTCCCGCTCGCGATCGAGAGCAGTCCGGCGACCCGACAGCGCAGCGCGGAGTTCGTCGTGCTGCGGATCCAGCGCGGCCGCCTGCTCGAGGATGGCGATGGCTTCTGTGTGAGACGCCGTGGCACCGGCACGGGCCAGCGCGGCCGCCAGCTGCTCGCGGCGCTCCCGGGTTTCGCGCTCGCGCCGCTCCTGCTCGTCGCGCTTCTGCTGCTCGCGCCGCTCCTGTTCCTCCCGCTGCTGCTGCTCCAGGAGTGCGCGGCGTTCGGCGAGCGGCGCGGTCAGGCCGGCATGACCCGCGTCGCGCTCGAGCGCGGCAACCAGCACGTCGATCGCGGCCTGATGCGACGCCGCGGCCGACGCCGCGGCGACGGCGGCGGCAACTCGCGCCGCGGTTTCCCTGGCCTTGCGCGCTTCCTCCTGTTTGCGGACGAGTGCGGCCTGGCGCTGATCGAGACGTGTTTTCAGGTGCGGATCCTGATCGCGCTCGAAGGCCGGCTTCAGAATCGCGAGCGCCTCCTCATCGGAGTCGGCGGCCTCGGCGTGTTGCACGGCCGCGGCAATTCGCGCGGCGCGCTCTTCCGCCCGTCGCCGTGCTACCCGCTCCTGTTGCAGGGCGGCCAGGCGCGCCTGCAGCGCGTCCTCGACGTCGCGGCGTCCGGCATCGAGCTCCCGCGCTTCTTCGAGGTGAGCGATCGCGGCCTCATGGTCGGGACGCTGCCCCGCCTCGGTGAGCAGGGCTTCGATTCGACGTCGCAGCTCATCGGCGCGCCGGATCTCTTCGCGCTCGTGTTCGAGCGCCGCCCGCCG
>Ga0111539_10009709_pt1 | contig 12145 bp, 10 predicted proteins | sample RhiMethybrSRZTD1_FD_79667 | JGI IMG/M metagenome (GOLD analysis project Ga0111539, IMG submission 79667) | Populus rhizosphere microbial communities from Tennessee, USA - Rhizosphere MetaG P. TD hybrid SRZTD1 (version 2) (version 2) | ecosystem: Host-associated > Plants > Roots > Rhizosphere >...
ATCCCGCCCCTACTTTTCGAGAATTGCTGACCAAAGCATCATTAAATCTCCAGCAGGTAAAGATTACAAGGATCTCGTCTATGCTACCTTGGATGGCAACAAGACGTTTGCAATGATCTATCTGCCACAAAACAAACCAGTCCAAATAGATCTTAGCAAAGTGTCGGGAAGCAAAAAGAATGCGTGGTGGTATGATGTTCGCAACGGCAAGGCTATAATGATAAATTCGGTTGGCGGAAAAGGAACTAAGACATTTTCTCCTCCAAAGAATGGAGTCGATTGGGTGCTTGTCATTGATGATGCTTCAAAAAAATACGGTGCACCTGGGGTACCTGCTGATTTTTCTGGAAATTAAAGTGTGAGCAAGACCTTCAGTACAACGCACTAATCTGATGGTTGCAAAAAAAGGTGTTGAAATTTAGCTGAAATACTACCGGAACACGGACTTCACAACGCGGCCAAGCGACTTGCGTGCCCGGAAAGCAGCTACATGAGTGTCGTAATATGCGTCGCTGACAAGCTCGCCGAATGTGGGCGCTTTTTCCTCCATCGGCAATGCAAATTGTTCCGCAAAGTCGGGTTGCTCCATAGGAAAACGAATTGCTCGAACGTCCATTGTTGGGACAATAGGATTCAACCACTTGGTAGATTCAGTCCAATTCAACCATTTGCATTTATACCATGATTTCGAAAACAACTGATGCGCATGACTCCACGTGGCGATTTTCTCCGACATTTCTTCATTAGTCATCACGAAGGAGTAATGATGACAGGGGGTATCGATAATTTTTTTATAAGAGTAATTACAGACGCGGCGACCAATAAATTTTAAGTTTGATTTACACCTCAACGCAAATCCGGCATTCACACTTTTAATACTTCCATTCATATCGGACAGTACATAGTGCGATGACTTCCAGAAACAGTACCAGGTGGTAATAAAGTGGTCATCTGTCTTATTCTGATGCAAGATCCTTTTGATCTCTTTCCAAGAACTATCAGTATAAAATTCATCCGCATCCTGTATGATAAACCAGTCAAATCCGTCCGCCCTCGCCTTCTCCAAACAAGAATTGCGCATGGCATCTTCTGTCTTCCAGTCTCCGCTTATGATCTCTATCTTGTTGCTTGAAGACGCAGCTTTTATATCTTCGATCTTAGTGGGATTTCTGTTTGTTTCCCTTGATTTTTCTATATAACCAAATGGAAGTTCGGCATGTGCGATGTATATCTTATCTACGTGGGGTTCGAGATTTTCGAGAACGGGTTTGAGGAATCTTGTGACATTATAACCAAGAACGTGTGCGGCAATTTTCATGAATTGGGTTTAATTCAACCGTAAATCTACTGTATTTCCAACTTTATTCAAGCATAACAAAGTATGGAACCGGCCTCAATAGAACACAGAACGAATCAGAAAGTCATTTCTCTGAACGAAGCATTGGACAATGTCGATTGGAACTGCTCTTAATTTGCAGAGCGAACAGACAGTAAGTACGGCCATGAATATAATCGTGCGTAATCTTTAGCCGCAAACCGGCTGGCGTGATCTTTAACGATCAATGCGTTCGATCCTCAATAGTAGAATGTCGACCCGATTTATCAACAAGGCAGACTAAACGGTCTTAAGAAGCTTGAGCTGTTCTTTTAATTGCTTCAGGTGATCTGTCGCTTCCCTAATCTTGTCATTGAATTCGTCCTTAACCTTATCGGCATTCTTTGAGCGGCCAAAAAACTCGAGATTATTTCTCCAGAGAGCAATATCATTTTCCACTTTGCTGATCTTCTTACGAATGATCTGTTCCTTTTGAAATATTTTACGATCCGCCATTGGATCATTGCGCAGATCGTTGAGCTGATTTTCAAGCGCGATCTTTCCCTTTTCATCTTCCGTAAGTCCGGGGATGGAGTTGATGAACCGATCGACCGCTTCGTGATAGCGGGTCCGTATGGTATTTATGTCCTTGCGTGGAACAAAACCTATAGCATTGAATCTTTCCTGCAACTCCCGAAGGATGTCTGACGAACCTGTTCTGCCTGCTGCATGACTTTCCAAATCCGTACATATTTCTTCTTTTAGTCGCAGATTTTCGCTCTGCTCCTGTTCCATCTTATCATGTTGCGTCCGCCGTTGTTCAAAGAAGTGATCGCACGCGTCCTTGAACTCTTTGAACACCTTTTCTCTGAATTTTTCCGGTACAGGCCCTACGTCTTTCCACTTTTGCTGAAGCGTCTTAAGCTCATTGGAAGTGCGTTCCCAGTCAATACTTTCCTTCAGCTCCAGTGCCTTCTTTACGAGATCGTTCTTTAGTTGCAAATTAGCTTCACGTTCTTCATCAAGCTTTTTAAAGAATCCATTCTTGTTGTTGAAGAATGTTTTGAATGCCGACCAAAACTTCTTATTGACATCCTTTGCTTTTGCACGCGGGAGACCACCGATGAGTTCCCAACGCTTCTGGAGTTCGAGAATTTCTTTTGTTTTCTGATTCCACTCTTTGATACGGTCAGATTGGAAGCTCACGAATGTCTGAACTTCTTCGCTAAGGGAAGCTTTGCTATTGAGGTTATCCTGAAGTTCCTGCTGAAGGTTTTGCAGGTAGGCATCACGTCTTGCGTATACCGCATCAGATGCGGTTTTGAAACGTTGCCATACCGCTTCTTTATCTTCCTTGGGTACAGGGCCTAAATGTTTGAATTCATGATGAAGTTCATTAAGCTCCTGAATAGCATCCTTGATCAACTCGACATCGGCAAGTTTTTCAGCTCGCGCGCATAGCTCTGACTTTGCCTCAAGGTTCTTGCGGCGGTCGAGCTCTTTAAGTTCGAAATAGATACTTTGATTGTCGTAGAAGCGGTCCGTTAGCGCATGGTAGTTCGCCCACAACGTCTTGGCCTGAGCGCCGGGTACAGCACCGATAGATTTCCATTCCTTCTGAAGTTCCTTAAAACGTTCAAAATGATCGGAAGTATCTTGTGAATCTGAAAGAACGCGAAGCTTTTCCAATAGCTCTTCCTTCTTTCTCAGGTTATCGACCTTATCCTCTTCCTGCTGTTTAAAGAATTGTGCCCTTCTGTCCTTGATCAGTTTAAGGTTTGCATCAAAGATCACATCGAACTCATCACCTTTGAATTCGAAATCTGATTCTGTTCCACCTTCAGCGATAAATCTTAATAATGCTTCGGCTCGTTCTTTTTCCCGGATGTCATCGTACAATGGTTTGATCTCTTTGATAATGAGATCAACTTTCTTGAAATTATCGTCGCGAGATAGTTCTTTAAGCAGCTCAGCAAACTGCTGCTTTGTGAAGTTTGAGTAGTCTACATGGTGATACTCATCGTGATGCTCTTCGGATGCTTCTTCGTGTTCCGAAAGGTCTACTTCAGATTGTAATGTGCTACCATGGTTCACCAAGCCAGCTTGGTGCGCATGTTCCTGCTCTTCTCGTTTTTCTCTTTCCATTTCCATGGTCGATATTCATTGCTACGCGCTTTAGCGTAAATTTACTAAAAATGCTCAATTCAGACGAGGGTCCAATGGATAGTTGGAATAGACCGAAAAACGGCCTCCCATGTTCTCTAACGCCTTTTTCCAGATAACTGTTGGATCGGTATCGAACAACAGTTCATCCGTCACAAAATCGCAGACTATCCAGGAGTCCTCCTGAAGTTCGGCTTCCAATTGTCCCTGCCCCCAACCACTATATCCCAAATAAAACCGGACATCTCCTGATTTGATCACAGCTGTATCAATCTGTGTCATCAGATTTTCGAAGTCTCCACCCCAAAAAATCTCTTCTCTTACTCTAACAGCATTATTGATATTCGTGTTCCTGTGAAGAAAATGAAGTGTGTCCTGCTGAACCGGACCCCCGATAAAAACAGTCTCTTCAATATTCCTGACATCTTCCATAACTTCATTTATTTTGATGATCGAAGGTTTGTTTACGACAAATCCGAACGATCCTTCCTCATTGTGCTCACATAGTAACACCACAGTACGCTCAAAGTTCGGATCGGCAAGGTATGGTTCCGAAATAAGTAACCTTCCCTTTTCGGGTTTTAGTTTATTTTTGTACTTAAAATATTCCATGCCCTTGTATCCTCACAAATTGATTTAAGCGTTAATATTCGCTGTTTCAATACTTGAATAAAATACTTCATTTGCTGGTATGCAAATTTAATTTGTCTGATTAACCTGTCATCAAATCGCAACCGTATGCACAGCCTGGCGGAAATACGCAAAGAATATTCGAAAGCAACTCTTGATTTTACAAATGTTGCAACCGATCCCATACATCAATTCACCAAATGGTTTGATGAAGCTATTAACGCAAAAGTTTTAGAGCCAAATGCGATGAGCCTTGCTACAGTTAGCAACGACAATCGACCTTCTTGCCGGATAGTTTTACTAAAAGGCATCGAAGAAAATAAATTTCTTTTTTACACAAATTATCAAAGCCACAAGGGAAAAGAACTTGAAAATAATCCTGTTTGTGCGCTAACATTCTTTTGGCCAGAGTTGGAAAGACAAGTGAGGATCGAAGGTGTTGCCGGTCGGGTCGGAGAGAATCAATCCATGGAATATTTTCAGAGCAGACCTCTTGGAGCGCAGATCAGTGCTTGGGCATCGCCTCAAAGTTCCATTATAGAAAACAGGACAATTTTGGAAGAACGTGTGAAACAAATCGAAAAAAGATTCGAGGGTAACAAGGTGCTACCTAGACCCCATCAATGGGGGGGGTATGCGGTGGAGCCTCACATGATTGAATTTTGGCAAGGCAGGGAAAATCGATTACACGATCGGTTGGAGTATGTGCGAGTAGAAGGATCCTGGAAGATCCATCGGCTTGCTCCCTAAAGGATATCGAACAAACTCTTAATGCCAGGATAACGACGGACCGTAAAGCCTTCTCCAAAACGCGTACCGATAGCGTGTCCATATTCCGTAGCTCGTGCTTCGAGCAATCTCAAGAAAGCAGGGCTTGAGATGTAGGTGTCAGGTTCCTTACTTTCCGGATCGAAGAACTGTGTCTTAAAAGCTTTAATAGCCTTCATTTTAGTTTCCTGGAAATCCGAAATATCAACGATAAAATCGGGTTCGATAAAATAGCTTTGGATATAGTGATAGACTGCTTTCGGTCTCCACGGTAACTGCTTCTTGCCCTGCTCGTCTGTCGTCTCGACTTTTACGAGGCCAGCAAGAAAGCTTGCGTCATAACCCAGCGATGCGCCCTTACCGTGATCGATGTGGCGATCGTAAATCGCATTGGCTAGAATTACCTCAGGCTGGAATTTCCGGATTGCACGAATTACCGGAATCTGATTCTCGGGGTCGTTTTGAAAATAACCGTCTTTAAGTCCAAGGTTTTCTCTCACTACGACCCCCAGGATACGCGCACCTTCTTTTGCTTCTTCAGCTCTTGTTTCTGGATTACCCCTGGTACCCAACTCGCCTCGCGTAAAGTCAACAATTCCTACTTTATGGCCCAGGGCTACATGTTTCGCGATGGTGCCACCGCAGCTGATCTCCGCGTCGTCAGGATGCGCGGCAAGAACAAGAATATCGAGTTTCAACTTCAGAGTCTTTGGTTAACGGAAGGTTTACAACTGGAGTGTTATTGGACAGTTTCCATTTCTTTTGATACAAGGAACTTTTCAGCGTCAAGCGCTCCCATACATCCGGTTCCTGCGGCCGTGACAGCTTGCCGATAAACATTGTCGGCTGCATCTCCGACTGCAAATACTCCTTCAACATTGGTCTTCGTTGAACCAGGTTGAACCTGTATATAACCTGTCTCATCCATCGTGATGTAATCCTTGAAGATATCTGTGTTAGGCTTATGACCAATTGCGAGGAAGAATCCCTGAACTGGAATTATTTTCTTCGCTCCAGTCCGGTTGTCTACCACTCGTACACCTGTCACACCGGAATCATCGCCGAGTACTTCATCTGTTTCAGTGTTCCAATGGATTTGAATGTTGTGCGTCTTCAATACACGCTGCTGCATGATCTTCGACGCGCGCATCTCATCGCGTCGAACAATGAGATGAACATTTGTACAAAGGTTGGCGAGATATGTCGCTTCTTCTGCAGCTGAGTCACCGGCACCGACCACTGCGACATCTTTACCACGGTAGAAGTACCCGTCGCATACAGCACATGCCGACACACCTTTATTGGCAAACTTCTCTTCAGAAGGGATACCAAGATATTTCGCAGTAGCTCCGGTAGCTATGATCACCGCACCTGCAACTATTTCGCCCTTCTCATCAACGGTAGCTTTGAGCGGGTACCCCGAAAAGTCAACTGCGGTTACCACGCCATAGCGTACCTGAGTGCCGAATCGCTCAGCTTGTCTCTGAAGGTCAATCATCATCTGTGGTCCGTTGACTCCATCCGGATACCCGGGGAAGTTCTCCACATCGTTAGTGGTGGTAAGCTGACCTCCTGATTGTCCGCCGGTATAGAGGACGGGCTTAAGACCTGCCCGCGCCGCATAGATAGCTGCTGTATAACCTGCGGGACCTGAACCGATGATGAGGACTTTAACTTCTTCTTTAGCCATGAATTGAATATTTCTGCAATGAACAAAAATAAAGGTCTCGGAATTTCGAGACCCTTAAAATAAAGTATCAAATCGATAATTATTAACCCAGGTAAGGCTTTAAAGCCTTACTTCTGGAGGTATGTCTTAATCTTCTGATAGCCTTCTCTTTAATTTGGCGAACCCTCTCGCGGGTTAGGTTGAACTTTTCGCCGATCTCTTCAAGAGTCATTGAATGCTCACCATTCAGGCCAAAATAAAGGGTAATGACATCCGCTTCACGCTGCGTAAGGGTCGACAACGCACGCTGAACTTCACGCCGTAAGGAGTCATTCATTAGTCCGGAATCCGGTGTCTCCTCACTATCATTTTCGAGCACATCTAACAGACTGTTTTCTTCGCCTTGTACGAATGGAGCGTCCATGGAAACATGTCTGCCTGAGATCTTCATTGTATCCACAACTTCTGCTGTTGTTACATCGAGAACTTCGGCCAACTCCTCTGGTGACGGTTCACGCTCATACTTTTGTTCCAGCTCTGAAAACGTCTTTGATATTTTATTGAGTGAACCTACCCTGTTCAACGGCAGGCGAACAATACGGGATTGCTCTGCAAGCGCTTGAAGGATAGATTGACGTATCCACCATACGGCATAGGAGATGAATTTGAATCCACGGGTTTCATCAAAGCGTTGAGCAGCTTTGATCAAACCAAGATTACCTTCATTAATGAGATCACCTAAAGACAATCCTTGATTCTGATATTGCTTTGCTACTGATACAACGAAACGTAGATTTGCCTTAGTTAATTTTTCCAACGCAATCTGATCACCTTCCTTGATACGCTTAGCCAACTCGACTTCCTCGTCGGGGGTAAGCAAATCAACCTTTCCAATCTCCTGGAGATACTTATCCAGCGACTGGCTCTCACGGTTGGTAATTTGTTTGCTGATCTTTAGCTGTCTCATCCTCTAATTAACTTTCGTTTGGTAAACAATATACTGTCAAAATATAGTTCCAGTCAATTATCTGGTAAACGATAATTACGCTGGCGTGGTTTCCGGCCTCGGAGGTCTCGGCAACAGGACTTTCCTGGATAGACGATATTTCCCTGTCTTTTTGTCTATTTCAATCAGCTTAACTTTTATTTCCTCACCAACTTCGAGAACACCCTCCATATTTTCAAGGCGCTCCCATTTTATCTCGGAAATATGAAGTAAACCATCTTTGCCTGGCATAAATTCAACAAACGCACCGAACGGCATGATGGATTTCACCTTTCCGTCGTACACCTCTCCTACTTCCGGTATAGCAACGATACCCCTAATCCGCCGCAACGCTGCTTCCATAACTTCCTTGCTGGTCGCGAACACTCTCACTACACCTTTATTGCCGACCTCCTCAATCGAGACTGTCGCGCCTGTGGTGTTCTGAATATCCTGAACAACCTTACCACCAGGGCCGATGATTGCACCAATCATATCTTTTTCGATGATTACAGTTTCAGCACGTGGAGTCTGAGGTTTAAGATCAGGACGTGGTGAGCTAATTGTATTCTTCATCTCGTTTAGGATATGAAGTCTTCCTTCTTTTGCCTGAAGGAGAGCCTCGCGCATCACATCGTACGTCAACCCATCAACTTTCAAATCCATTTGGCAAGCGGTGATACCCTTCTCGGTTCCCGTCACTTTGAAGTCCATATCACCCAAGTGATCTTCATCACCGAGGATGTCTGAAAGGATCGCATACTTACCACTCTTGGCATCTGATATCATACCCATAGCAATACCGGATACGGGACCTTTCACCGGAACCCCTGCGTCCATCAATGCTAATGATCCAGCACAAACAGTCGCCATTGAAGATGAACCGTTCGATTCAAGTATATCTGAAACTATTCGGATTGTGTAAGGATTTTTATCGTCTGGTGGAAGCACTTGTTTCAACGCACGAAGTGCAAGATTACCGTGACCAACTTCTCTTCGTCCTGGTCCACGGTTTGGTTTTACTTCGCCAGTTGAGAAACCTGGGAAGTTATAGTGGAGTATAAACTTAGAAGATCCTTCGATCATCGCACCATCGATCATCTGCTCATCCAGCTTAGTTCCCAACGTTACTGTCGTTAACGACTGGGTTTCGCCACGAGTAAAAATCGCCGAACCATGAGGTGAAGGAAGATAATCGATTTCACACCATATATCCCTGATTTCCTTGGTTTTACGACCGTCTAGACGAAGACCTTCATTAAGAACTAAATCGCGTGATGCCTTCTTTTGAATATCGTGATAGTAGCGTTTAACAAGGTCCTTGTTGATGGTGGTATCTTCCGGAAGAGCCGCGATATAGTCGTCAACGATCTTTGAGAACGAATCCGACCTTGTCTTTTTGTTGGCCGTTAGTTGGCGCGCAGTGCTGTAAACTTTATCATAGAAGAGTTTCCATAATTCCTCCTTGAGGTTCTCATCTTTTTCTTCGTGGTTGTATTCACGCTTCGTTGTCTTTCCAACAGCAACAGTAAGCTCCTGCTGAAGTCTGCACTGATCTTTGATGGCTTCATGAGCAAGTCTTAAAGCCTCCAGCATATCGTCTTCGCTTACCTCTTTCATCTCTCCCTCAACCATCAGGATGTTTTCGATAGACGCTCCAACCATTAAGTCGATGTCTGCTCTTTCTTTTTCCTGGAGTGTAGGATTTACTATGAACTTACCGTCAACTCTGGCTATACGCACCTCTGAAATCGGACCGTTGAAAGGAATATCAGATACTGAAAGAGCCGAAGAAGCTGCGAATGCTGCCAGCGCATCGGGCATTGCTTTTTCATCACCGGATATCAGATATAACATCACCTGTGTTTCTGCATGGTAGTCATCGGGAAACAAGGGACGAATAGCACGATCAACTAGACGGCTGATGAGCACCTCGTAATCGGAAAGCTTGCTTTCGCGTTTCATAAATCCGCCAGGTACTTTCCCTGTGGAGGCAAACTTTTCCTGATAGTCGACTGACAGGGGTAAGAAATCCGTTCCTTCCTTGGCGTCAATAGCAGAAACGACGGTTGCTAATATCATCGTATTTCCCATACGTAATACAACTGATCCATCGGATTGGCGTGCAAGTTTACCCGTCTCTATCGTTATTTCGCGTCCATCGGGAAGCTTACACGATTTAGTAATAACATTAGGTTTCATAAAAGATTGATTAAAGCCTGGATAGCAGGCTTAGATTGTATTAAAAAGCAAAAAAGGGAACCTTACTGGTTCCCTTCGGGGAATGTCAATTTGTTATTTTCTCAGGTCCAGATCCGTTAGGATCGCCCTGTACCGCTCAATATTCGTATGCTGGAGATAGTTAAGGAGCTTTTTGCGCTTACCCACCAGTTTCATTAGTCCTTGCTGAGTGGAAAAGTCCTTCTTGTTATCCTTTAAATGGGCCGTCAGATGATTAATCCGATGGGTAAAGAGGGCAATCTGCGATTCTGGAGAACCTGTCCCTTCTTTTGTCTTAGAAAAGCCGTGCTTTTTGAACAGGTCTTGTTTGATTTCTGTAGTCAGATACATCTCAAAAAAATGTTATTTTTTCCTTTTATTTCAGCGGGCAAAGGTAAGCCATTTTGACCGTCTTTTCCAAGAATAGCATTAAATTTTCCAGGGGGCCCCTCAGGCTGTTTTGACACGGGGCTGCTTCCGTTCCGCAAGCCACCGCTTGGCTTTTTCTAGCGCCACGGCATAAAAATCCGAGTCAAATAGCCGGGCATCTACCCGTGCCTGACGCAGGAACACCAAACCGATGGCAAAAAGGATCACATCAGCAATCCAGACCCCTACCCACACAGGGATAACGCCCTGCTTGGCAACCTTTTCTCCCTGCATGGTTAGCACGTAATAAACTATAAAGAATAGGATTGATACCAGGACAGGGACTCCAAGTCCACCCTTTTTTATGATCGCGCCGACGGGTGCGCCAATTAGGAACATGGCTACACAAGCTAACGAGCTCGCTATTATCTTATGCCATTGGATACGAAATGTGATCAACTCTTTTTCATAGGTATCAATACTGCCGTTTGAATTTGAGACCTGACTCTTGATCTGTCGCGCAGTATTACCCGCACCTTGAAGTACATCACGACTTGGTGTGAGTGCAAAGATGCTGTCTAACTTCGCCAACTTTACAGAATCAAACGATCCAGTTTTCTTAATACCATCTTTTGGCAATACATCGGGCTTCTTCGCTATAGCTTCTTGCTTAGCCTTCGCCTTGTTTGTAAGTCCTTTGAATCGTTCGACGATTTCCTTCTTGGCACGCGTAGTATCGGTGCGCACGGTCTCCGTTCTTTTTACGGATGACCCTCCGACCAGGCTTTGTGATGCGCGAGTTGTTCTTGCGACAGAATCTCTGTATTCGCGATACTCAATCACCTCCTTCGGGTATATCACGGAATCTTTCCTGAGATAGAAGATGAAGTGATTCGGTTTTGACACGTAATGGTTTAGTTGTTGGTTAAGTATCTCTCTATGCAGTGAATCCATGTCCGTCCTAAGCTCAGTCAGGTTTCGCATTATACGATTCCCCTGAAACCATTTCTTGTCTGTTGTTTGAAGTTGGAACGACGACAAATCAAACACTACCTGAGTCTTCGAAAACTTGCTTCGACTCATCGATTCGTTGTCGGCCCTTGTCTTTCCTCCTGTTACTTCGCGCCCATTGCTGGCGCCCTCGATATAGTTATATCCATTGAAGAGTTCGAATTTAAGGTATCTTTCATTGAGGATCGTGTACATTCGTCCCGAATCAGCAATTGTCACTTCCTTGTTGCCATCGTTTTTCCTGTGATCATATACGATCACACCTTTCAAAGCTTGTTCATCTTCAGGAAACTTTTTGTTTACTTTTATGCTGAGGTTATCGATTCCGCGGTAGAACGTTCCTTCCCTTAATTCCAATGCAGGCTTTTTTTGTTTGATATCATACAGCAGGCTATAGGCTTCCAGAGCGGCCTTGGGAACAAGGTTATTGTTTGCATAAAAAGCGGCGGCAGTCAGGATTAACACAAAAAAGAAGATCGGTCTTAATATTCTCACGAGAGAGATGCCCGCGCTTTTAATTGCAGTAAGTTCAAAGTGTTCTCCCAAATTTCCGAAAGCGATCAACGACGAAAGTAACACGGCCAATGGCATAGCCGTTGGAACCGTAAAGATGCCAAAGTAAAAAAACAACTGTCCGAGTACCAATGCATCAAGGCCTTTTCCGATGATGTCGTCAAAGTACTTGAGCATGTTTATGTTCAGCAAGATAAATACGACGACAAAAAATGTAACGAGGAAAGGACCGATAAACGCATCCAATATGAGTTTGTCAATTTTCTTCATGGTTTGGATCCTTGGGTGATAGATTCAATCGTCAAAAATAAGGCCAATTTAAGGTTATTCGACGATCCGATCTGTGTATTTCGTGAGGGCACCTTTTCTTAATGGCACACGGAATACACTGAATACACGGAGAAGGCACAGAACAATCTGTCAATTGCTAGCATAGGTCTTCCGTGCATTCTCTGTGATTTCTATGTATTCAGTTGCGAATCCATCTTCTTAAAGGCGCACG
>Ga0111539_10009718_pt1 | contig 12142 bp, 10 predicted proteins | sample RhiMethybrSRZTD1_FD_79667 | JGI IMG/M metagenome (GOLD analysis project Ga0111539, IMG submission 79667) | Populus rhizosphere microbial communities from Tennessee, USA - Rhizosphere MetaG P. TD hybrid SRZTD1 (version 2) (version 2) | ecosystem: Host-associated > Plants > Roots > Rhizosphere >...
CGCTCTTCTTGTGGGCGGCCGTTCGTTTTGAACTGCGCACACTCAGCGCGTGTTTGTTGATCATCGCGCTTTTGTCGTCGGCGCATGCGTCCGCCGGGCGCGGCCCGTTTGGGGCGATCGCATCGGGTGAGAACGTGAAGGAGTTTCAACTTTATTTGCTGGCGATTTCTCTCCCCTTGATTTTGCTGGCGACAGTCTTGCAGGAACGACGCCGGGCGGTCGCGGCCCTGCGCCGCAGCGAGCAGGAAGCTCGCAGCCAACTCGCGGAACTCTCCGCGATTTATCGCGCTGCTCCGACGGGGTTGGCTTTTGTCGATACGGAGTTGCGCTACAGGAGTATCAACGACCATTTGGCTGAGATCCATGGCTTGCCGGCCACCGCGCATATCGGTCGCAGTCTGCGCGAGGTGCTCGGAGACCTGGCCGACCAGGTCGAGCCCGTGTGCAGGAGCGTCATAGAGCGAAGGCAACCCGTTACCGACGTGGAGGTTCGGCGCCCAGGGGTTACGGGACCCCAGGCCGAACGGGTCTGGCTGCTAAACCACCACCCGGTGAAGAACGAACAGGGAGGCGTGCTGGGGGTGAGTACCGTGGTTCAGGAAATCACAGCGCGCAAACGGCACGAAGAAACCTTGCGGAATATTGCCGCCGGAGTCTCGGCAAAGACAGGCGCGACCTTCTTTCAGTCCCTGGCCGAGCACATCAGCAGCGCGTTGCAGTTGGAGTTTGCGTACATTTGCGAAGTCCTTCAAGGAGAGCGCTGCGCGCGAACGATCGCCGCTCACGTCGATGGCGCAGCCGCAGAGAATGTCGAGTACGAGCTGGCGGGCACGCCCTGCGAGCTAGTACTTCAACTCGGTATGGCGGTGTATCCCGAGGGCGTGCAGAAAGAATTCCCGAAGGACGCGATGCTGCGGGAGATGGGGGTCGAAGGCTACCTGGGTGTTTGCCTGAAGGATTCAGCCGGGAAGGCGCTGGGGCTGATGGCCGTGCTGAGCCGCAAGCCGTTGCCCAATGTCGAAGCGACGCACACTATGTTGACCATTTTTGCCGCGCGGGCTTCCGCCGAATTGGAGCGCAAGCAGGCGGAGGACAGGTTGCGCGCCAGCGAACGAGACTTGAGAATAAGTGAGGAGCGCTATCGTGAAGTGGTCGAGAGTCAGACGGACCTCGTTTGCCGTTACAGCGCCGATGGCACGCTCACGTTTGCCAACGAGGCGTACTGCCGATTTTTCGGCCATTCGCGCGAGGAAGTGATTGGTCGCAAGTTCCTTGAGTCGATTCCCGAACCGGCTCGAGCCTCCGCGATGAAATTCATTGCGGTGCTGAAGCAGCAGCGTCGTCCGCTCACCGCCGAACACGAAGTGATTCTACCGGACGGAAGCACCGGTTGGCAGCACTGGGTCAACTATGCCATCGTGGGACCGGACGGGGAAGTGACCGAGTTCCAGGGGATCGGACGGGATATTACCGATCGAAAGCGTGCCGAAGAGGCCAACGTAAAGCTCGCCCATGCTTCCCGTTTGGCGATGGTGGGCGAACTGACGGCCATGATTGCCCACGACCTCAGCCAACCCTTGTCGGCGATCCTCTGCAATACGCGCGCGGCAGAGTTGATACTGGACAATTCGAAACGACCGCCGCTCAAGGAAGTCCGCGCTATTTTGGCGGACATACGGAAGGACAATCACCGGGCCGGCAGGTCCGTGGATCGGATGCGCACGCTGTTGCGTCAACGACCGCTGGAATTGAGTCCGTTGGATTTGAGCGAGGTGGTCGCCGAAGTTCTCCAAATGACGCACGCCGAAGCGATACGACGCTGCGTTCGAATTAACACCGAGCAACCTGCCGAAATCCTGCCCATCAATGGTGATCGCGCGCATTTACAGCAGGTAATGTTGAACTTGATCCTCAACGGCATGGATGCCATGGCTGAGACGCCGGAATCAAAACGCTGCCTGCACATTCGGATCAATCAAAACGGACAGGGTGTGGAAGTCGCGATCAGTGACGCCGGACGAGGCATTCTCCCCGAAAGGCTGCCCCATATCTTTGAATCGTTCTTTACCACGAAAAAGAACGGGTTGGGGCTGGGCCTTTCCATCGCCAAATGGATTGTGGAAGCGCACCGGGGACGCATCCTGGCCGAAAACGAGTCGAACGGCGGCGCCACCTTCCGCTTCACGCTGCCTTCCAACACGGCGGTTGCTGAAGGTCAGCGGCTGCCCACGACCCCTTCTCTCATCTCTGCTTCGCAAGGTCGAGGAACACGATGTGCGACGGATTACCAACCGGAGTGTAATGGCCGGTGAAGGTCAGTTTCCCGCTGCGGCGATTCACGCGGAATACGGCCACGTTGTCGGCGCGCTGGTTGCACACATAGAAGAACTGACCGGTGGGATCGAAAGCGAAACTGCGCGGGTAATCGCCGCGTGTCCATTCTTCACCAACAAAGGTCAGTTCGCCGCTCCTTCCAACCGAGAATATCCCCACGCTGTCGTGCAAACGATTGCCCGCGTAGACGAAGCGGCCCTCGCCTGAAACCAGGATTTCAGAGCAGAAATTGCTACCAGCGAAACCCGGTGGCAGGCTGGAGATTGTTTGCCGTGAGGTCAGCCGTCCGTTCGCGCCATCATAGTCGAACAGGACGATGGTCGAGGCTTCCTCTTGAATCGAGTAAAGCCAGCGGGCATTGGGATGGAAATAGAAATGCCGTGGACCATCACCGGGCGGCAGCGAAACTGAAGGCGGATCATTCGGCGCCAACACTCCAGCGCGCTCATCAAACTTCCAGACAAAGATCCGATCCAGTCCCAGGTCCGCGTGCAAAACGAAGCTCCCCAAGGCATCAGCCTGGATCATGTGCGCGTGCGTGCGATCATGTCCGCTGAAAGCAAAACTTCCTGGCGGAGTGTTGGTGGCTTTCTTCGGCCCCACCGTACCGCTGTCGTGCTTGACGTCGGTGGCGGTCCCAAGACGGCCATCCGACAGAATCGGCAACACCGCGACGGACCCACCGAAGTAGTTCGCCACGAGAAGAAACTTTCCAGACGGATGAATACTCAAATAAGTGGGACCTGCTCCGGCGGAAGGAACGGTGTTGAGGAGCGTCAACTGGCCATTCGCACGATTGATCGCGAACGCGCTGACGGTGCCTTCGTTGTCTTTGCCGACGCGGTCGGTTTCGTTGCTGGAATAGAGACGGCTGCCGAGCCTGTTCACGGCGAGACAGTTCGGGCTGGTTCCCAGTTCAAACAGGCCCGCGGGCGTCAAAGCGCCAGTCGAGCGATTTACCTGAAACAGGTGAATGCCACGGCCATTTCCCGGCGGCAAATCGACCTGCGTCGGCAGCACGTCTCGGAGGGGAGAGCTGAATGTGCCCACGTAGGCCATGAGCGTGCCCTTCCCGGCGCCTGCTTGTGCCTTGATCGCTGCCGTTAGTGAGCCGCTGCTGGCAACGACCACGGAAGTCTTCAGAAAGGAACGGCGTGAGACTCCAGGGAGCATTGTTAAAGCCTTTAGCCCCGATGCTCGTTACTTTGGGACGAGTTGAAACTGATGGCGCTTTGGTTGGGCGGCGGCGCGTTGTTGTTTCACGATTTCGGCTTCCTCATCGTCAATCGCGGTCATCAAATCCTTGACCGCTTTTTGCACGCGCGGACTGTCATTCTTTTCCAACGGGACCTGGACCTGGCGCCAGCGCTGGAAGTGGATGTTGTTGTGTTTCAAGGTCAGGTTGTGGACCTGGGCCGCCTGTTTCGCCATCGGCGTGGGCAGGATTGCGAGGTTGATTCCCTGTCCCAACTGTTCGCTGGTGAATGAACCGATCTCGTCTTCATCAATTTTCAACGTGTAACTCCCGGCGTTCAGTCCAGTCACCTTCAACGTTTGTTGGTTAAGGGTCTCCACAAAATCGGATGACGCGACGGCCAGCGCGGTGGCGGGGTCCTTCAAATCCACCGGCATCGGCAGGGCCTCGTCGAGTTGCGTCCAGGAAATCGCGTCACCTGTCTTCAAGTCAGAAACTTTTGTTCCTTTGGCGCCGGCGACCTTCTTCGCCTTTGCGTCAATTTCCACGGCAGAAACCAGGGCGGGCGCCTGCCACGATTTCAATAATTCCGCCGCCATCAGCAAATGGCCACTCGCACCGGGATGCACGCGATCGGGAATGATCTTCTTCGCCAGATCGGCATCGGTGGCTTTGGCCTTTTCAAGCGCAGCGACGACGGGCGCATTCAAGTCCGCGACGTTCAGCTTCTCCTTTCCCGCCAGTTCTTTAACAAACTCGCCGTAACGGACCAGTACGGCGTTGTAACCGCCCTCGAACTTCGCCGGCTGCGTCACGTCATCGTAGGGCGAGGGCTGAATCACCGTGACGCGAATTCCAGGCAGTTCCTTTTTCACGGAATCGATAATGCGCTGATAGCCCTTCGCGTAGGTGTCGAAAATCTTTTCATCGAAAGCCTTGTAGGACCCGTCGTTCATGCCGAGCATGATAGTCATCACGGTCGGTTTGTAGGCGAACACATCGCGCCGCAGCCGGACATCGATAGGCCCGCCTCCGCCGCCCGTGACGCGGTCGCCGCCCCAGCCGGAGTGGACAAAACTGACATCCAATTTCGGGAAGCGCGTGACGACATACGTCTCAGTGAACGTGGTGTAAAGGCGTTGATCGGTAATGCTGTCGCCGTAAAACACAACCCGATCACCGTCCTTGAGCGCAAAGCCATTCGCCGGGGCCTGAACCGCGCCGACGAGAACAAGACAGAATATCCGAATCAGTGAGATAACTTGCATGAGGGAGGTTTAGCGGTTCGAGCGTTTGAAGACAATGCGGATTGTCTGCTAAAGTGGTAGTTAGTGATCATGAACTCAGTAATCCAGCAGGAGCCCGATGGATTGACCGCGAGTCGCAACCGGCTACCATGCATTTAGACGCCAACTAATGCCCTTGGATAATTCAGATAATCCGCTGGCCGTTGAAATCCGACAGGAGTCAGCCGCCGCGTATTTCGCAGCCTGCAAGAAGATGGTCGATTCTCTTGAGGCGCTGAAAGCCTTCGATCGTGCGGCTGCGTTATCGCCTCACGACCAAAAGCAAATCACGCGGAGGTCTAATCTCTTCGAAGATGCTGTTGAACGAGTCCATTCCGTGGTCATCCAACGTGAAGCCATGAAGCTATTGGGCTACGAGAGGTTCTTTGAACATTACGGTGTTCCGCCCGAGGTAAGAGCGCGGTTGGGATCACAGCGGAAACACCATGGCCCACTCTGAAATCAGCGAAGTCATTCCAGCCTCGAGCAGCGCTGTCTTTGACCTGCTTCACGACTACGCGCGCCGGCTCGAGTGGGACACTCTCCTGCAGACCGCTTATCTGGATGACGGCGCGCACGTCGCGGGCAAAGGTGTCACTGCCGTCTGCGTGGGTCGCAGGTCATTAGGCAGCATCGCCCTCAAAACAGTCTATGTGACGTTCGAGCGTCCAACGCTGGCCGCGGTCAGGATGGTAAATGATCCAGTCTTTTTCGAATCGTGGGCCGCTTCCATCCGCCACGAAGATATTTCACCGCGCGAGTCGCGCGTGACCTACAAATTTCAGTTCACGACCCGACCGCGCGCCTTGCGATTTGCATTGGACCCGCTGATGGAGCGCATCTTCATCTGGGAAACCAGAAAGCGCTTACAGGCACTTAAAACCTTCTTCACACGCCAGTATTACGGCGCCGATTAGCATCACGCGTGCAGCGGGTCCGGGCGGAAGGACTTGGAAAAAGCCTCTCTCCACTTATGGCTTGGCCTTCGATGGAGATTCGCTGGTTCCCCACAATTCCTTGATTGTCTCCTCCGTATTCGAACCGGTCGGGCACGCTTCGCTTCGCGTGTTGGCCCAATACCAGCGCGAGCCGTCGGGAGTTCCGGGCGTGAGAATCCGGCTGCCGGGCATTTGTAAATGGCCGTTGGGATCGGTCTCGCGCACCCACTTCCACGCGTAGCGCAACCAATCGTTGCGCTCCGTTTCCGGCATCAACGCAAACCACGTGATCTCGTCCCAACCCCAAATATAAGGCGACTTGCTCGGTTTGCCCGGATTCCTCCTGCCGAAATTGTCGAACTCCACAATATACGCCAGGTGCTCGCATGACCAACCGCTCGGCGTGATGCCGCCCTTGCTTTTCGTAAAAATCGAATCGGCATAACCCACGCGCAGCGCTCCCTTGTAAGGCTCGTTTGTGACTTCGACGATCCGCAGCGGAAACGAATGAAAATCGAAGAGCAACTTCCCGTCTTCGACGTAACCGCCCGTCGGTGTGTGCGCGTCGCACACCAGGAAATGCCGGCGCGCATGCGTTCGCGCGTAGGCCCGCACGCGCTTGAGCATATCGAGCCAGCCCGCGTGGCCCGGATCGTTCTTGTCCATCAGACCGACCTGGCCAAAATGAATCGCCTCGATGCCCACATCGATGTAGCTCGTGACCAAAAAATAGAACCACATCCGGGTCTCCAATCGGCTCATGTCCGGCACCGACCCGTTGCCTCCCCAATGATTCACGAACCGGCCATCGGCGTAGAGTATGTCCGCATAACGAAAATTGCGGTTCGTGACGGTCTGGCCGAACTCGCGCAATACGTGCGCCGGGACCGGAATCGTTTCGACGCCGCGTGTGACGATCTCAAAAGCTGCCGCCTGCAAAATGATTTCGGGATCGGCTTTGTGCAGCGCCACGGCGTACGGCTTCGCTGTTTCCAGGAACGCGGCTAGATTCCTCTCCCTGCCCCAAACCATCAGCGCGCGGCCCACGAATTTTGTTTTGGTTTCAAGAATGAACCGCAGGTTATCTCGTGGATCGACCCCGCGACTGTTCCGGCCCGCCGTCAAATCGTCGTGCAGCAATTCGGTGAACGAGACGGACCGCGAAAGATAATTCTCCAACACGCGTCGCGACATCGAGCCGTCCAACTGGAAGTCCTGTGCCGCCGCGGCAAATATCCACAACGAACAGAGAGCAATTAGTGCGTAGCAAAAAGTTCGCGCGCGAGTCATGCGATACATTTGCAGCAATAGACGATCTTAACGGATGAAACGATACTATTTTGCGACATAATTCGACCTCAGGCACTGCCAGCAGTGGCTCGGGTTTTGCTCGTTAGATCTCTCGAGTATGTCGAAAAACTGCGCCATCCTTTTGGCGATCGCGCTTGTCACGGTTTCCTGCAGCCATGGCGTGTCACGCATTCGCACCCGTTCTCTGCCCAGCCCAAATCCGACCACCTGGTCGTTCCCGCTGCCGGTAGACGAGGTTCATACCAAAGCATTGCAGGCATTTTCGATCGAGCATCAGGTCCAGGAGCGCATTTTTGCAAAATCCGCCGGCCCCGTTTCGTTGCAATTTTTCCTGTTCCCCGAGTGTTCCACGAACGCGTTGTCTCGCAAGGCCCTGTTTGCTGATCCAGCCAACGCACATGACATTTATTTGGATCCATCTCACACGCCGTTCGTTGTCTCTCCCGTCTATCGCGGGCGCGATGGTGGTCTGCCGTTCATCGCTGCTTTTCGCCTGCACCTGACCAGCAGCGGTTCGGATACTGTGGTCAATGTCACAGCGTCCGATACCGAGGTCATTAACGGCACGAAGTTTGGCATTGGTTCGTGCGGGCCTGGGCAGAAATGGAATTGCGTAAGTGTCGCTGCTACGACGGTTGAGGAATATACTATCCTTGCTTACCTTGGCCGCTATCTCGGCATCTCCAACATGCCGCCGGTTGTTTTGCCTGCGGAATAATTCGGCTTACGGAACTCGCGCGCTGCTTGGCCAAAGTCAGCGGCGGAGGAGGCTTGAGTCCAATGGTGCCCCGGCAGAAAGTGGCCGGATGGCGAGCGAACTCGATCACGTTTTCATCTGCACAGCGACGGGAGCACCAGCCGCGGATCAGTTGATCCAGTTTGGGCTGACAGAGGGGCCATCGAATGTGCACCCCGGGCAAGGCACAGCGAATCGCCGTTTCTTTTTTCAGAACGCCTACCTGGAATTGCTGTGGGTTTACGCTCCGGCTGAGGCCCAGGCAGAGACAGTTCGCTCCACCTGTCTTTGGGACCGATGGGCCGGCCGGGAAAGCAGGACGTGTCCGTTTGGCTTGTGCTTTCGTCCCACTGAAGTGGATTCCAAGCCACCCTTCGCAACATGGGATTATCGGCCGCAATATCTGCCCCCGCCGCTGAGCATCGGAATCGCAAAAAATGTTGAAGAGGTCGCGGAACCGTTTCTCTGTCACCTGACGTTTGCGCAACGGCGGGACAGCCTTCCGGCATCCGAATTGCCACCGTGCAACCATGCTGCGGGCATGCGGCAGATTACGGAAATCGAACTCGTGACTCCACATAAGAGCAGCCACTCTCCTGAACTCCAGGCGGTGATTGATCTGGGCCTGGCAACGGTGCGAACCGGTGCAGAGCATCTGATGGAGATAGGGTTTGATGGAGAGTCACAACGACAGCGAGCTGACTTTCGTCCTGGCTTGCCGCTCATTTTCCGCTGGTAAGGTGAACGCGCGAAGGCCAGCCGCTTGGCGAACTCCGCTATGGGAGTTTCGCGCGGCGCTTCGGTGGCTTCACGAGCAACTGTTCCATGACTTGTTCCAGCTCCGCGACCGGCAGTTTCTGAGTATTGTAGAAGTGTTGCTTGTCGCGTCCGCTGTTCCACCGGGTAAAGCCATCCTCCCTCACGTCGCACGCGCCCGGGCCGACTTCGCCGAAGTACTGCGTTCCGGTTACGGCGTAGAGAACGGTCGTCGGATCGGCGCAGTGGCGCTTATTCTCTATCTTGCCGGAGTTGCGCTTTTCCGCAGCAAAATACGCCTCGAAGGCAATGCGAGCAGGGTTATTTGTGGGAGTTTCGCTCAGGCGACTGCCGATGAAATGGCGGTGGCCCAGGTTGCCCTCGCCGAATTTGACTTTTGTGGGCCAGCCCTCAGTCAGCGCCACCGCAGCTTTTGGCGAAGTGATGAAGTTGTATGCCCTCTGGTATGCGTTCGTTGCGTTGAAATAAGGAGCCATCACAAACAGGACGCCCACCTTGCGCCGCACAAGCTCGCGCCCGGGAAGCTCGCTGTGCTCGTCGGGCGGCGAACCGAGCAGATCGACAAGGTTGTTCATCTGCCCGACAGCAATGATGGTGACTTTGCCGTCCGGCTGTTTGGAAAGTGTCTGCCGATAAACGCTCAAGACATTGGGGACTTTCCCGGCAATGCCGACATCGTTGGGACAACGCTCCGCGACGGCCTTTGCATAGGGCGAGCCGTGCATGGGCAGCGTAGACCCTTTGTAAACACCAATGGGGATGTCGCCCCGACCGTAATACGTGTTAATCGCATCGAGGCACGCCGGGCTCCACGGATGAAGGGAAACAACGCCCATCGCGAGAATCTCCGCCTGCCCCGCGTCGGCAAAGGCGTGAAGAATCGCGGCAGCCGCCACGTCATCGTTGTCCCCATCGAGATCCGTATCAAAGATGACTTTCAACGGTTCGCCCGTTGTCGCCAGCGCGCCACCCGCAATTGCCAGAAATATCGGCAGCCATCGGCTCATGCGCGCAAGAATCCGCTCAACCCAGACCAAACACAAATCCTTAGTGCGCGCAGGCTACGCGTGGAGCCCCAACCTCAGTTGCGCCGGCGGCTTTCTTCGGGCACTTTATGTTCGTGAAAGTGAAGTGGGCACTCGGGGGGATGCTTGCGGTTCTCCTGTGGGTGACAGGTTGCGAGACGACACCGCCGCCTGCGGGTGTGGAACGCGGCCCTCATGGCACCATCGCCTACGATGTCCTGGTTGAGGCTTCGTCGCCCGGAGCCAGGATCGAAGCTGACGGCCAGATTGTCGGTGATGCCCCCGTTCACCTGAAGATCTTTGGTGACAAGGATAGAACGTTTCACGATTTCGGGTCCGAGGTTTATGTCGTCCGGGCGTTGCCGTTGACCACGAACCAGTACGCTCAGGTTAGCATGTTTGGAACGGGCCGTTGGTTTGGACCGGAGGATCGGATTCCAGAGCGAATCTACTTCGACATGCACCAGAGACCGCCACAGTACCTGCCCGGCCCTCCCGGGTATCCGTACCCGCCACCATATTACTACTACCCGCCGCCGTATTATCATGGGCCGTCAGTCCAATTCTATTATGGACCGCCGCCCTATTATTACCATCCCTATCATCATCATCATCATTGAGTTGCCGGTGAGTAAAGAGCTGGCGTTCGCAAACTAAGATTTCTCAGCCAATGCGTTCATCTCGTCGACCGCAAATGTGAAAGAGCTTTCGCCGAAGCAGCAGGAACTGGTGTCGTCGCTTTCGAAGCGGCTTGGAGCGATCCACGGCGTCAAAGCTGTCGTGCTGGGCGGATCATACGCCCGAAGACGCGCGGAGACCGGATCAGACATCGATCTCGGTATTTTTTATTCGGAAATGGCCCCGTTTTCGATCCAAAGCATTCGTGAACTCGCCGAGGCGGTGAACGACACGCCAGCACCGGTGGTGACGGACTTTTATGGCTGGGGCCCGTGGGTCAACGGCGGCGCGTGGCTCACGATCGCCGGGCAGCGCGTGGATTTCATCTATCGCAACCTCGAACAGGTTGAGCGAGTGATCGCCGACGCCGACGCCGGGAAGTACGAGATTCACTATCTCCAGCAGCCACCGTTCGGCTTCTTCAGCAGCACGTACCTGGGAGAGGTCGCAGTATGCGTTCCTTTGTTTGATCCCGAAGGACGGCTCGATGCGCTGAAGCGGAGGGTGGCGGTTTACCCCGAGGCGCTACGCCGGCGCATGGTCCAGGATTATCTCTTCATGGCGGAATTCACTGTTACGGCCTTCGCTCGAAAGTTCGCGGCTCGGTCGGACGCGTACGGGACTGCTGCCTGCCTGACTCGCGCGGTGAACGAACTCGTGATGGCCCTGTTTGCCTTGAACCGTAGATATCTGCTGAACGACAAGACGGCGCTCGCGGAGGTGGCAGAGTTCGAGCGCGCCCCGCGAGAGTTCAGGTCACGCGTGCAGAAAGCGCTCGCACATCCCGGGGCCGATGCTGCGGAACTATTGACCGCGGTGGAGAGCATCACGCAATTGGTGCGAGAGGCTATCGAACTGGCCGATGGATTGTACGAGCCGCGCTTCGCGCTGCCGAAGTGAGGCGAACCTTACTGCGCGACGAGGACGCTGAAGGTGACGGTGCTGGTCTGCCCGGGGGCGAGCGTGCCTACGAAGTTCCACTGGATAGGGCCAGAGTTGCCGACACCGGGATTGGAAATTGAGACGCTGGACAGATTGGCCGGCAACGCACCACCAGCCGCACTGAGGAAGGTTGTGAAGGGAGGAGTGCTGTCGAAGATGATGAGATTGTTGAGGGGTTCATTGCTGTTGTTCGCGTAAGTGAGGGTATACGTGATCGTCTCGCCTGGCAGAGCTGTTTGTTTGTCGACGGCCTTGGTCAAGGTAAGACCGGCGGTGGTGGGGTTGCCGACAATGGTCAAGGCTGTGCGGGTCAAAGCACGAGCCAATGGAGGATTGGCCCCGCCGTATTGAAACTCAGCCGTAACGGTAATCTGATGTTGTGCGTTGAAGGGTGCCGTCACGGGAATGGTGTCTTTGATCAGAATACAAATCTGCTGGCCAGCGACTACAGAGAGGGTGCCCGCAAGAATTGGTTCGGTTGATTCGATCTGGCCGTTGCAGTTTTCGTCGCGATAAATCACCGGAGTCCACCCGACAAGGTTCGGGTTGGCCACACCGGCCACGCTGAAGAAGAGCTGTCCTGCGCTGTTTGCGACAAACGTGTGTGAATGAAGAACGAACGAGCCCGGCAAGCCGGTCTGCTGGCTGTCGTTCAGGAAATTGTTCTCGGCGACGTTGCCGAAATTCAGACCCTGACCGTTGGCGCCCGCATGCGTGAACGTGACAGCGTCCGTCGCGCGGTCGTAAGTGCCTCCCGAATTGCCCGCACTGCCTCCCGTTGAGATATATCCGGCGGCAGTGAGTGCTACGACTGTCGACTGCGTGCCGACTGGAACGGTCCCCGGAATAAATAGCGAGAAGTCACCAATGGGACTACTGACGGTCGAGTCGTAAACGGTTGTACCGGTGGAATCAGTGAG
>Ga0111539_10009719_pt1 | contig 12141 bp, 7 predicted proteins | sample RhiMethybrSRZTD1_FD_79667 | JGI IMG/M metagenome (GOLD analysis project Ga0111539, IMG submission 79667) | Populus rhizosphere microbial communities from Tennessee, USA - Rhizosphere MetaG P. TD hybrid SRZTD1 (version 2) (version 2) | ecosystem: Host-associated > Plants > Roots > Rhizosphere >...
CGTCGAATCTCAGGTCGTTGATCGTCCACATCGGGCCTGTGCAGGGATCGGACCCCTTCTTCAGAACGAGATCCCGCGTCATGACCGACTCGCTGGTGGGAATCGGCGGCACCGGACGCAGCGTCGCCGGTAACGGAGCGGTGTGGCCGGTGCCCGCGACGACGTCGAACCGCATCACGTTGGGGATCACGCCGACCCCTGGTGTGCCGGGGAACATCGCCGGAGCGTCGTTGGTGAGCACGATCTGCGTGCCGATCGGATACGGCGAGAAATCGATCACGACGTCGTAGCGCTCGCCGTTGGCGATCAGCAGAGTCTCGCGCGCGACCGGCGCCGGCAGCAGACCCAGATCGTTGCCGATCACCGTGAGCGGGGCCCCGTTCGCGAGCGACAGGCGCAGGAAGCGGGAGTTGCAGCCGTTCAGCATGCGGAAGCGGTACTTGCCCTGCTTCACCTGCAGGTACGGCCACACCTTCCCGTTCACCAGCATCTTGTCGCCTTCGAAGTGCTCCATCCACATCTCGGGATAGACCAGCGAGCCGTTGGCGTGGAACGAGCGGTCCTGGATCGCGAGCGCGATTTCGAACTCTCCGCCCGGCAGCGCGAGCGCGTTCTCGACCGGATCACGGATCAGCCAGAAGCCGGCCAGTCCCATCATCACGTTGAGCCGCGTGATCCCCATCGCGTGGTCGTGGTACCAGGGCGTGCCGGACTGCTGGTGGTTCGGATACACGTAGGTTCGCTGTTCCCCGGGCAGGAACGTCGAGTCCGGATACCCGTCCACCGCAGCGGGCACGTGCCCACCGTGGAGGTGCGTGACGACCCGCGGGGTCGCGCCCGCCATGTCCGGGCCCCTGAGACACAGGTCGACCGGCAGGTAGTGCGTGGTTCGCAGTACGCCATTCGAATCGCGCAGGTCGTTCATCCACGTCACCGTGACCGGCTGATCGGTGGCGGCCTCGATGGTGGGTCCCGGATAGGCGCCCGCGTAGCCCCACACCCGGGTCGGCGGCAGATCCCGATGAAGCTTCTGACTCACTTCACGGATCGGGATCACGTAACTCGCCGTCCCCCCCGACGTGCCCGAAACCGGCACTGCAACCGCGGGACGCGGAAGCGCATCGACGTACGGAGTGAGCACCACCGGACAGGGATTCGGCGTGCACAGGGCGCCGTCGCCCTGGTACGTCCCGCTCGCCGCCGCGCATTCGGCAGCGGTCAGCGTGGCGCAGTCTCCGTTCGGCTGACAGCAGGCACCGGTCGGCATCGGCGGCGAGGCGTTGTAGGTAACGACCAGCCGCGGCCGATGCGCGGGATCGCTGCTCTCGCGCGTCTCGAAGCGTTTGACCGCAGCGTTCGCGCTCCCGCTTTCCTTGCCGAGCACGATCCAGCCGAAGTTGGTGGCCGGGCTCCCGTACCACGCGGCCACGTCGCCGAGCAGGGCCGCCGAGGTCCAGGAGTAGAAGCCGGCCGCGGTGACCGCGGTGAGCGCACTCTCGGTGGCGACATAGTCGCCGCCGGCGATCGCCCAGGCGGTGGCGGGATAGAAGCGGTGAACCCAGGTCGCGTCCCCGGTGGTGGCGGGCGCGCCGGTCTCCTCGGTCCCGGTCGCGACCGAGGCGCCCTCGCCCCAGCTCGCATTCGCGCGATGCACGGTGACGTTGGCGCTGTTGGTGGCACCTTCGACGTTGTACATCGTGAGTGTCGCGCTCTGGATCGTGGCGCCTGCGGGGATGCTCGACAGGTCGAAGCGCACGGCGCCGCGCCGCAGCTGGTTACCGGTACCCTTCGACACGATGAACCGGGTTCCCGAGCCGTTGCTGAGCGCTCCCGCGGCGTCCTGATAGAGCGTGTTGTCGTGGTTCGCGATCAGGGTCACGGTGGTGGTTCCCGGCGGCGGACAGGGGTTCGGCGCGCAGGTCGTGCCGTCACCGTGGTAGGTACCGGAGAGCGTCGCGCACGCAGACGCAGTCATCACCTCGCACGTGTCGCTGTAGCAGCACGCGCCGGTCGCACCGCCTCCGCCCGGCGTGTAATCCACGATCAGGCTCGGCCGATTCGCAATGTTTCCATTCTCGCGCGAGTCGAAACGCTTGGCGGTCTCGGTGGTGCTCTCATCACCACGGATCAGCCAGCCGAAGTTGGTTGCGGGGCCGTCGAGCCACGCCTGCACGTCGGCCGCCAGGGATCCGCCGGTCCAGGTGTAGATGGCGTTCCCGGAGACCAGCACGGTGGCGCTCGCGCTGCCGGTGAAATCGCCGCCCGCTGTGGTCCACAACGTCGCCGGGTAGAAACGGTGAATCCAGGTCGCGTCATTGGTCGTGGGCACACCACCCTGACCCTCGTTCTGTCCCGCGTTCGAGGTTCCTTCGCCCCAGCCCGCGAGCACGCGGTGCAGAGTAGTGGCGCGCAACGTGTTGTTGCTGACACGCGAGACGTGCATCTGCAGCGAGACCGAGTTGATGGTCGCGCCGGCGGGAACTGTCGCCGCTACGTCGAAACGAATCACACCCCGGCGCGCGAATCCGTCCTTGGTGCGACCGGTGAAGACATATTCGCCGACTCCATTGCTGGCGGTGCCGCTGGCGAGCTGATAGAGCGTGTTGTCCTGAGCGGCGGGAATCACGACCTGGACGGCCGCAGCGGAGGACGGGAGCAGAACGCCGAGCAGCCCGAGTCTCAGGACGATGCCGCGTGCGGCGTGGCAAATGGTCCGGGGTGACATGCTTCACCTCACTACCGGTAGCGAACCTTCACGCCGCCCCAGGACGCCGGCAGCGCCGGGGTCGGCAGAACGTAGGAAATGACGAGTCGCGGGCGGAACGATGGCGTCACGCTCTCGCGCGAGTCGCACCGCCGCGCGGTGTTGGATTGGGATTCATCGCCCATCAGGAGCCAGCCGAAGTTCCCGTCGCCGCCCGCGAGCCAGCCGATGACATCGCTCATCAGCTGATCGGAGCTCCACACGAAGTCCCCGCCGTCGCCAGGCACGATGGCCGACGCGCTCGCATCCGCCTCGAACTCACCGCCCGCGACCGACCACAGCGACAAGGGATAGAACGTGTGGCGCCACGTGGCGTCTCCGGTCTGCGCCGGGGCGCCACCGCCGCCCGCGGACGACGAGGCTCCTTCGCCCCAGTCCGCGAGCACGCGATGGAGCGTCAGGACGCGGGGTGTGAGATCGGAGCTGCTCGAGACGTGAAGCTCGAGTCGCGCTGCGTAAACCGCCGCGCCCGGGGGAAGCGCGGCGGCAACGTCGAAGGCGAGCAGCGCGCGGCGTGCGCGCCCCTGGGAGATCCGCCCGCAGAACAACCCGGGGCCCGAGCCGTTGCTCGTGTCCCCGTTGGCGTCCTCGAACAGCGTGTTGTCGCGCACCGGGGAGAGGACCGCCACCTCGGCACGGGCAGGCGGGGTGGAGATCAGCGCCAGCGCCAGAACGACCAGCGCAGCGACCGATCCCGCGGAGTTCATTGGGCCTCTCCCTTCCATACACAGTCTCGCCCGCGGACCGGCTCGTGAACATGGGACGCATGGATCACCGGCGCTGGTCCGTATGGACCAGTCGGACGCCGGATCCCCGTGGCTGGTGATGGATGGCATCGGCATGCTCAATTGCGCGCATGGTCGTTCGCATCGCGGTCTTCCTGGTCCTGCTCGGCGTCGCGGGCGCCGCTCCCCCAACCACCCCGCCGGTGCCGCCCCCGGTGACGCCGTTCGTCACCCCCGGGTTCGTGCAGCGGATCGTGATCGACTCGCTGGCGAGCCCGACCGCGATGGCGTTCGCGCCGGACGGCCGGATCTTCGTGTGCGAGCAGAGCGGTCGGGTGCGCGTGGTCCGGAACGGGCGGCTGCTGCGCAGGCCGTTCATCACCGTGCCGACCCTCATGGCGGTCGAACAGGGGCTGGTCGGGATCGCACTCGATCCCGCGTTCGCCACCAATCGCTGCGTGTACCTGACGTACACGTCCGGCTCGCCGGTGCGGCACCAGGTGGTCGCACGCTGCGTCGCATCGGGCGACACCGCACGCGCCGGCAGCCTCCGCCTGCTGTACGAATGCGACGAGAATCTCGAGCCGATCCATGTCGGCGGCGGACTCGTGTTCGGACGCGACCGCAAGCTCTACCTCGGGACCGGAGACAACGACGAGGATGGCCGCTCGCAGAGCCTGCGCACCACGCACGGCAAGGTGCTCCGCCTGAATCCCGACGGCAGCATTCCCGACGACAATCCGTTCGCCACCTCCGCGCGCGGCCGCTACCGCGCGATCTGGGCGCGTGGGCTGCGCAACGCATTTGGACTCGCGGTGGAGCCGCGCACCGGCCGGCTGTTCATCAACGACGTGGGCGGCGCGCAGGTCGAGGAAGTGAACGTGGGTGCGCGGGGCGCCAACTACGGGTGGCCGCTGTTCGAAGGTGCGAGCAACGACCCGACGTTCACGCCTCCGCTCCACCACTACGGCCATGACTCCGGCTGCGCGATCACGCGCGGGACGTTCTGGCGCGGCCGCTACTATTTCGCCGAGTACTGCTTCAGCGAGATCCGGTCGATCGACGTCCGGGCTCCGGACCGCGCGGATCGATTCGCCGGCACCCTGGCTCCGGGTCCGGTCGACCTGGCGGTGGGACGCGACGGGAGCCTGTACTGCCTGGTCCGCGGAACTGCTGATCCGGGAGTGAATTCGGCTACCCGGGGCAAGCTGATCCGGATCCTGGCGACCCCGGCCGGGGTATCCAGCAGGCCTCGTTGACCGGAAATGGGGCTTCCGTGCCGGGGCGACCATTCCTATGCTCATGGCTGGTCCGGAATCTGGCCATCGGAGACTCCCCATGAACCGCCTGGTTCGCGCGCTGCCGGCCGTGCTGGTCGGCGGTCTGTTCCTCATCGCACTCAACAGCTGGGTCCGCCCCGAGCAGCCGAAGGCGCCGATCACGTCGGGCTGGAAGGGGCCGTGCGTCGTCTATCCGACGTCGGGTTTCGAGTGGGCCGACGTCACCTATCCCAGCGGCATCGTCCAGCCGGTCGGATACGTCGGCAATGCGGCGTCGTGCAGTCTCACGATCGCGCAGGTCTACAGCAGCGGCCAGGCGGTGGTGGTTCAGACCGATCCGGTGACGCTGCTTCCCGATCCCACCACGCTCGCACTGCGCACGGTGTACTTCGACATGACCGCGATCCGGTACGGATATACCCGCAAGGGCATTTATCCGCCGGTCGTCGTCCGGCATCTCCCCCATGTCGCCGAGCCTCCGGGGCAGACGCTGGCGCTGAAGTACTACCCGAACGGGGACACGCAGCAGCTCGCGTACGACCCGGACGGTTCGGTCGCCGCCCCGGTTGCATACCGGATCAGCGCGTCGGGTGTGACATCGAGCCTGCCGGGCACCCGTCCCGTGCTTCGTCATGTCATGTGCGGCGGGGACTCCTCCGACCAGGCGCTCACCATCGCGCAGAGCGTGATCACGACCAACACGCTGTGCGCGGATACCGGCTATGCCGAGTCTCTGCAGCGGTTCCGCGTGCCGGCCCCGGTGGTGCTGTCGCGTCTCGAGATCGCGCCGGGCGGCACGCCGCCCCCTCAGCGCGGACCGAAGTTCGCGGCGATCCTCGATGCGCAGGGCGATCTCCAACCGCCCGCGTCCTACACGGATGCCGATTTTCTGGCCAAGGCGTTCCTGCCCGGTTATTACCAGGTCGCATGGATGACGGCGTTCGACTTCGGCCCGGTGACCCTGCAGCCGAATCACGACTACTGGCTGCTGGTGCGCACCTCGCACGCGTTCGCACTCCACGGGCGCACGCGGACCGGAAACGAGAGCGACGACTTCAACGACGGGATCGGACCCTTCTTCCGGCGAAACGAAGACACCCAGGCCTGGGCCTACGTCCCGGATGTCTCGTTGAGTTTCAAGCTGATCGGCGACGCCGAAACCCCGCTGAAGGCAATCACGGGAGTGGGTCCGACGCCCGCGAGCGCGCTGCGTCTGCGCGTGACGCCGAACCCGGCGAACGGCAACCCGACGGTGAGCTGGAGCGGTGCCCAGGGTGTCGTTCACCTCTCGCTGGTCGACGCGACCGGACGGCGCGTCAGCGGCACCGAGGTGTCGACCGCTGAGGGACGCTGGCAGCTGGGCAGCAGCCGCGGTGCCCTGCCGGCAGGCGTCTACTTCGCGCGCGCGACCGACGCGCGCGGCGGGACCGCCGACCAGCGAGTCGTGGTCCTCCGGTAACCGACATGACCTCCAGGGCCCGCCTGGTTCGTGCGCTGCCCGCCGTGCTGATCGGCGGCCTGTTCCTCATCGCGCTCAACGGCTCGGTCCGCCCGGTGCAGCCGACGCCGCCGATCGCGTCGGGCTGGAAGGGTCCGTGCATCGTCTACCCGACGTCCGGCTTCGAGTGGGCCGAGGTCCGGTATCCCAACAGCATCGTGCAGCCAGTGCCGTACGTGGGGAACGCCGCAGCGTGCAGCCTGACGATCGACGACGTCTACGGCAGCGCAAGACTGCGGGTCGTCGAGGTCGATCCCGAGACGCTCCTGCCCGATCCCACGACCATCGCGCTGCGCACGCTGAGCTTCGACGCGAGCGCGCTGCTCTACGGCCTGACCCGCAGGGGGATCTATCCGTCGGTGGTCGTCCGGCATCTCGATCATGTCGCCGAGCCTCCCGGACAGGCGCTGGCGCTCCAGTACCTTCCGGGTTCGGGAACGCATCGGGTCGCGTTCGATCCGGACGGTTCGGTTTCGGCTCCGGTCGCCTACCGCCTGGATGGTCTCGGGGTTCCGTCGAGCCTGCCCGGATCGCGACCGGTGCTGCGCCACATCATCTGCGGCGGGGATTCCTCCGAGCAGACGCTGAGCGTCGCGCAGAGCGTGGTCACCACCAACACGCTGTGCGCGGACACCAGCAGCTTCGAAGTCATGCAGCGATTCCGGGTGCCGGCCCCGGTGGTGCTGACGCGGCTCGAGATCGCCCCCGGCGGCACGTACGTTCCGCCGCGGCCCACCTACGCTGCGATCCTCCCGGCCGCTGGCGCCCTGCCGCCGGTCCAGTTCACGGAAGACGATTTCCTCGTGAAGGCGTTTCTGCCGCCCTATTTCGAGACGGTCTGGATGTCCGCCTACAGCTTCGACCGGGTGGTGATGCTCGTGCCCTCCCGCGACTACTGGCTGCTGGTGCGCCACAATCATTCCTACGCGCTTCACGGGCGCACGCGGAACGCCATCGAAAGCGACGACTTCGACGCCGGCATCGGCTCGTTCTTCAAGCGATCGAACGAATCCGTGGGCTGGACCGCCGATGCGAACGTGTCGCTCAGCTTCAAGCTGATCGGCGATGCAATCACGCCGCTCAAGGCGATCACGGGCGTCGCACCGTCACCCGCGGGCGCGCTCCGCCTGCGCGTGACACCGAATCCGGCGAAGGGAAATCTCACCCTCAGCTGGAGCGGCGCGCAGGGCGTGGTTCACCTCTCGGTGGTCGATGCGACCGGACGGCGCGTGAGCGGCACCGATGCAGCGAGCGCTGAGGGACGCTGGCAGCTGGGCAATCGGCGCGGCGCTCTGCCGGCGGGCGTCTACTTCGCGCGCGCGACCGACGCGCGCGGCGGGACCGCCGACCAGCGAGTCGTGGTTCTCCCATAGCCCTGATCGAGCGCCTGGTCGTCCGGGCGGCGCTCGCGGCCGCGATCCTCGGTTTCATCCCCGGCCTGCTCGAGCCGTTCACGCCGCTCAAGGCCGCGGTCGTGCGGACCGCCGGTCTCGCGCTCCTCGCGGTTGCGGTCGTGCGTGCGGTCGCATGGCGCACGCGTAGGGGCACGCGCGCGGCGTTCTCTGCCTCGGCGATCGCCGTCACCGCGTGGGTGCTCGCCGTGCTGATCTCCACGCTCGTCCACCCGCCCCTGCGGTTCGCGTTGTTCGGCGAGATCGAGCAGCGCGAGGGATTCCTCACCGTGCTCGGTCTCGCCGGCCTGTTCGCCGGCGCACGCGCTTCGCATTCCTCCGCGGCGCACGTACGCACGACGCTCGCGGTGGTGATCGTATGCAGCGCGCTGGCCGGTGCGTATGCACTGGTCCAGTTCGCCGGCCACGACCCGCTGGCGTGGGCGAATGCATCGTTCTTTTCGACCGCCGGTGAGGTGGTCGTGCGCCCGTGGGGAACGCTCGGCAACGCAATCCTGCTGGGCGCGCTTGCGTCCGCCGCGCTGGCCGCCGCCATCGCACGGCTGGCCGCGGACGATGTGGATCCCTGGCGCTACGCTCCGCTGATCGCGCTGCTCGGCGTGACGGTCGTCATCACATTGTCGCGCGGTGCGTGGCTCGCCGCGGTTGCCGGCGCCGGCGTGGCGCTGCTGGGCGCACGCTTCGTCCCGGCGGAGGGCCGCAGCCGACGCATCCTCGTCAGCATCGCCGCCGCTGCCATTCCCGCGGCGGTATTCGCGGGGATTGGGCTGCGTGGATCGATCGCTGCCCGGCTCGCGGAGAGCACACGGGGCGCGCTCGGGTCATCCGGCGCACGGACGGAGATCGCGCGTGGCGCGCTCGACCTGTGGCGCGCACAGCCGTGGTTCGGAACCGGTCCCGATGGGTTCGGGCTCATGTTCCCGCGCGTCCAGAGTGCGGCGCTGTGGCGTCAGGAGTGGCTGGGTCAGCCGGTCCACGCGCATTCCGCGGCACTCCAGACGCTGGCGACGCTCGGACTGATCGGAGCGCTCGCGGGGCTCGCCTGGCTGCTCGCGACGGTCGTGGAACTGGTGCGCGAAGGGCGCCGGACGCCCGGGCGCCGCGCCGAGCTGCTCGCGATCGGCGCGGCCCTCGCCGCCCTGATCGCGGGCGGCGCGTTCAATGTCATCGGGCTCGCGGCCGCTGCGTGCTTCGCCGTGCTGTCGGCGCTGACCGTGCGCGGTGAGGAGACGCCCACCACCACCGGCTTTTCCGCCGCCGCGGCCGCCGGACTGACGGTCGCCAGTGTGTTCGGGACCCTTTCACTCGAGGAGCTGAGGGCGCTGCGCTCCGCGGGCGAGGCGCGCTCGGTCCTGCTCGAGTCGACCCGGCAGCCGGCGGATCGCACCGCACAGTTCGGCCAGGCGTCGCGCAGCGCGCGCCGCGCCACCCACCAGGCACCGGGCGAGGACGAGCTGTGGCGGATCGCATGCGACGCGGATGTCGCCCGCGCCGCGGACGCGATCTCGCGCGGCGACCTGGTCGTGGCACACGATGGAGCCGACTCCGCGCATGCCGCGGCACTTCGCGCCACCGCCCTCATGCCGGCGCGTGCCGCGAACGTGGAACGGATCGGAAACGCGCTCGCCGCCCGCGCGCTCGTGACCCGGTCCGCGTCTGGAGATGGCGCGCCGGAGGTCGCTGCGCTCGCGAGCGCAGCGGACTCCGCCTATGAAAGTGCCCTGCGCCTCGCACCCACCAACGCCCTGATCATGACGGAGCAGGCCCGCGCGGCCCTGATGTTCGGGCGGCCGGAGCGGGCGCTGGCGATCGCGCGACGGATCACGGCGCTCTATCCGGGCGAAGGGACCGGGCACGCCGCGGAGGCCGCGGCTCTGCTCACGCTCGGTCGCCATGGAGCGGCGGCGGCCGCGTTGCGCCGTGCGCTCGCGGGACACTGGGACGAGTCAGCCCGCGAACGCGACTCCCTCGCCGCGATGCTTGCCGCGATCGAGCGGGGCGATACGCTGGCGGCAGGTGCTCCGGACGCTACGGCTTCACCGCCAGCGTCGCGATGAAGCTCGCGATGTAGCGGTTGAGCGTGGTTTCCGGGAAACCGTCCTCGAAGAACCCCTCGATCCGGAAGCCCGCGTCGATCTGTCCGCCGATCTGATCGTCGAGCGTGTGGCCGTACTGGAGTGGTTCGCCGGTGGCCATGCGCTTGGCGAGCGCGTCGCCTTCGAGCGAGGTGAGGTCGGCGTACGGGATCCGGTGACACACGATCAGCTCGCCGCGCGTGTCGGCCTCCTCGTCGAACAGGTAGAGCAGTGGATTCGCGAAGCCTGACAGCAGACGGCCGCCGGGCCGCAGCACGCGGAAGCATTCGCGCCACACCGGGCGAATCTCCGGTGCGAACACGTTCGACGCCGGATGGAAGACCAGCGCGAACGAGCCGTCGGCGAAGCGCGACAGATCATCCATGCGGCCGAGTTCGGTACGGATCTCGAGCCCTTCGCGCTCGGCGACTTCGCGGTCCCGGGCGAGCTGGCCCGGCGAGTTGTCGAGCACGGTGATGCGCGCGCCGGCGGCAGCGAGAATCGGCACCTGCTGGCCGCCACCACTCGCGAGACCCAGCACCGGCGCGCCACCCAGTTCGCCAAACCAGTCGCGCGGCACCGGCCGGGTCGGTGTCAGCACCACCTGCCAGTCACCGCTGCGTGCCGCGGCGATCTGCTCGCGGGAGACGGGGACCGTCCAGCGGTTGCCGCGCGCGACTTCGCGGTCCCACGCGTCACGGTTGTACGCAACCACGTCGGGCGGTGTCAGATCACTCATGAGCGCGAAGGTCCCACCGCGGTGCGGGTGGCGGCAACGCGCGCGCTCAAAGGCGCCACTCCCCCGCGATCAGGCGCGCCAGGATCGGCTCGAGGATCCCGAGGCTGGCGCCCCACAGCCGATGATCGCCGATCTTGATGCAGGGAAACCGGCGTCGCTCGCCGTTCGGCCCGAACGGCCCGGCGACCTCGCAGCGTGCGCTGGGGTCGGCGAGGTCTTCGAGTCGCGGTTCGATCACATCGGCGATCTCGCGTGCGTCCGGACGCCAGTGCTCGGGCCGGACGATCCGGGCGAGGAATGGGGCGATCGAGATGCCGCTCACGCGCGTGTTCAGCGTCGGCAGCGTCGACAGCAGCTCGACCGCGTTCGGTTCGAGGCCGATCTCCTCCTCGCTCTCGCGCAGCGCGGTATGGAACGGCGTTTCGTCCTGCGGCTCGGCAACGCCGCCTGGGAACGCCAGCTGGTCGCCATGGATGCCTCCCGGTGCGCGCAGGATCAGCACCACGCGCACGGCACCCTGCGGGTCGCGGAACACCGGAACCAGCACCGCCGCCTGACGCAGCTCTGGACTCCCCGCCGGAAGGCCGGCCGCGGCGCGGGCGTCGGCGTCGTCGGATGCGGTCATGGCTGCTTTCCCACCGCTGTGCCGCCACGCGCGATCTCGACGCCGCGCTCGAGCACCTCGTCGTGACCGGAGCGGATGCCCGCCATCGTGGCCGCGACCGGAACCGTGGGCTTGATGCCGATGCCCATGTGCTCGCTGCCGTCGTGCTTGAGCACCCGCATGCCGGTCCAGCTCGCCTCGATTCCTCCCGGGAGCGCGAACCGGTTGATGTTGCCGTTGCAGCCGGCGGTCGCCTCGCCGACCAATTCGCCGAGATGGTACGCCTCGACGATCCCCATCACGCTCTCGGCGTAGCTGATCGCACCGGGACCGATCAGGAACACCATCCTTCCGTTGAGGCGTGGTTGCAGCGGTGGCATGTTCCAGCGCCCGGATTCGTCCCACCCGGCGGGGCCGACGCGGTCGGGCCGGATGGTGCGCGGGATCCGCCAGATCGCGGATTGCATGGGTGAATCGGTCAGGTGGGGCAACACCAGATGCGTGCCGTTCGGGTACCCGCGCGCGTCGAACACCACCCCCTTCGCCTGGGCGAGTTCGGTCATCACCGAATCGATCTGGCTCATCCGCGAACGCGCGAGATCGACGTACCAGATGCCGGGTTCGATCTGAGCCACCGGGTCCGGCGTGCGGGGCGGAACCGCGGGCTTTTCGGAACGGGGAATCGCGAGAGTCGAGACCTGACCCCCGCGCTCGACCTCGAATCTCGCGATGGTGCCGGGTGCGCCCCGATCGAGCGCCCGCAACGAAGCGAAGCGCCGCCAGCCCTCGGTGCCGGAGCGCGTCGCCATCGCCGAATCCATCAGAGCCTTCACAGCGCGTCCGTCGATCGAGCGCACCACGTCGCCGCGCCGCGCCAGCGAATCACCCGAATCGGACACCACCACCCGCCCGTCAACCCGCTTGAAAACGAGCGGCGTCGAGCCGTAGGGGGAGCGATCCTGGGCGCGCACGGTCACATGGCCGTCCTCGAGGAGCGCGGTCATGAGCCACAGCGTATGGACATGATCCTGGCGGGTTCGATCC
>Ga0111539_10009721_pt1 | contig 12140 bp, 7 predicted proteins | sample RhiMethybrSRZTD1_FD_79667 | JGI IMG/M metagenome (GOLD analysis project Ga0111539, IMG submission 79667) | Populus rhizosphere microbial communities from Tennessee, USA - Rhizosphere MetaG P. TD hybrid SRZTD1 (version 2) (version 2) | ecosystem: Host-associated > Plants > Roots > Rhizosphere >...
AGCGGCGCGTCGAGCTCCAGCGCGCCGAGATCCGGTGCGCGACCGCTGAAGCTGTCGCTGACATTGGCGAGAGCGATGCCGCGATCGATCGCTGCGGATCCGGGCTTCAAACGGAAGTCCAGCGATTCGGGCTTGTAAACCTTCTGAACGGCGGCCCGATCCTGGGCGTCCAGCCTGGGCACGTTGACGAAAATGTCGTAGTCGACGAGCACGCTGTGGCGGTCCTGGCCGGTCGCCTGCGCGTACTCGTTGAGCGTGGCGAACGAGCGCTGCGTGAGCGCGGCGGCCGCGCCGCCCGGCGCGGTGGACGTCATGCCGCTGAAGTCGGCCGGCACACCGTCGGCCGGCGAGTTCCACTGAAATCCGGCCTTGGCGCCAGGATTCGGTCTGAACCCGTTGTAATCCGACGACGTGTAGTTGGTGAACGTGTTGATGGCGAAAATGGCCGGGGCCGAGTTCTCGCCCAGGAACAGGTTGTTGCGCCAATGAATGTTCGACGCGCCGGCCGCCGCCGTCTCCGACAGGATCGTGTTGTTGTAGAAGAGCACGCCTGCCGAGCCGCCGGTCAACCGGCTCGATCCGCCCGGCAGATGGTAGGCAATGTTGCGGACCCAATACACCGGCCCTCCGACCGCCGGCTGGTTGCAGAATGCGTGCGACGCCGAGTTGATCATCAGGTTGCGCATCACCCGGACGTTGTGCAGTCCGCCGTCGGTTTCGAATGGGTTGTCATGAAAGTTGGTCATGACGTTGTTGTAGAAATCGATCGACACCGGTCGCAGATGGAAGTACTCCTTCGTCGGGTAGGCTGGACCTCCCTCTGCCGCTGATCCGTCCGGGTTGCCGTAGGTCTCGATGTCGATGCCGTCATGGAAGTTCGCCACGTAGTTGTAGGCGATGACGTGTCCCGGCCCATAGACCTTCACGGCCACGTAGGATGCCATGACCGGCGGGAACTTCTGCCCCTCGACGCCGTTGAACGGCGTCCAGAAGTTGCCGTTCCAGCCGATGACGTGATTGGGATCGTCCCGTCCCATGAAGGTGTTGTCGGCGATGTAGAAGTTGCTCGACCCCGAGTAGTTCGTGAAGATGCCGCTGCCGACGTCCTCGAAACGGCAATGCTTCACCGTCAGCCCTTTCGATCCCACGATGAACTGGGTGCCGGCCCAGATAGCGATGTCTGCACCGCGGAACGTCAGGCCCTCGAAGTAGGTGTAGTCGGCGGCCTTGACGTCGAACAATGCAAAGTTGCCGGCGCCGTCGAAGATCGCTTCTCCGTCGCCTGCGCCCTTGATGACGATCGGACGCTCCGCTGTCCCGTCGGCGGTCAGATAGTAGGTACCGTCCAGCGGCACCGTCCGATTGACCGCGGAATCGTTGGTGTATTCCAGGCGGTTGTACTTGTAGAGCCCGGCGTGGACGAGGATCGTGTCGCCCGGTTTGACTCGCGGGCGGCCGGCGGTCGCCCAGTCGGTGCCGGCGCACGTGAGGTTGTACGCGCACATCAGGCCCTCGAACGCCGGCTCGGTCTTCTGGCCTTTGAAGCCGGGCGGATACACGTGGTAAACCTTGCCGTCCGCTGCCGGCATGGGTTCCGGTCGCGTCTTCACCGTGACCGTCTTTCGCGCCTCACCCGTCACGCCGTCGGGATCGGCCAGCACGAACTGCGCTTCGTACGAGGTGTCCGGCTCGAGGTCGAGGATGCTGCCGGCGAACATGTTCGGGACCGTGACATCGATCTGCTGGCCCTGCTTGATCCGCTCGCCCGAAAGGCGCAGCATCGGCAGGCCCGACTTCCAGCGTGCGTCGCCGGCCTTGCGGTAGCTGACCTCGACGGTGGCATTCCGGTTCTCGTCTCCGCTGACGAACCATTCGAAGCCCAGATTGATCAGCGTCGGCGGGTCGACGAGGAATTCACCAGCCGCGACGCCGTTCTGCCCGGCGGCGTGTACTGGTGAGTTCGCCGGCGACGGCCCGCCGAGGACCCCCAGGACAACAATCAACAGCGCGATGTACTTCGCCTTCGCGGTCACAGGCCACCTCTCTCTTTGTTTTTTGTCAGCCGACGCCCATATCAGTCAAGCGGCGGCCACCTCGGAACACCGTCCGGCGATCGGGAACCCAGGGGGTGCGGCGCTCCAGCCGTTCGAGCGTCTTCTTGGCTTCGAGGGCCACGAGCATCGCCGCGGCGGGCTGAATGACGACCGTATTGGCGCCGGCCGTTCGCGCCTCGTTCAATTGCGCCCGCTCGATGAGCAGCAGCAGCCGCGACGTCCGCGTCTCGGGCACGAGACGAAGGCGCTCGCACAGCGTCACGCCGTCGATGCCGGCCAACGCGGCGATCACGAGATCCGGCTGAAGCGTCGAGGCGATCTGAATCGCCGCGTCGAGCGCATGCGCGAACACGAACGCGTAGTTGTTGAGCGGCGTCATCGCATGCGCGATGCGATCGCCGTGATCGTTTGTCGGCGAGGCGATCAGAATCAGGTCGGCAGCCACGGTCACCTTTCGCAGGCGAGCCGTATCCTACACGACCCGCTCATGGCCTCGAGAGGTAGTTCAACCACTGTTTGACCATCGGCTGGCGGGGGCCGTTCGCGCGCGCATGAAGCGCGGCATATCGGCGCGCCAGCTCGAGGTCTTGCGCTTGATCGTGGAGGATGAAGCCCTCCAGGTGCGCACGGTAAATCCACTCCACTCCGAGCGCCAGCGCCGCTGGTGTCGGCGCGGGGGCGGTAAGATGCCGCTCGAGCTGGGGGAGCGCTTCGCGGCCCCGGCCCATGGACGCATACAACATGGCCAGCGGCCACGCGAAGCGAACCTCGTCAGGCCAACGCCGGCGACCGTCCTCCAGGATCTCGAGGGCGCTCTTCGGGTCACGGAGCCGAATCAGGGACTCGCCGATCCAGGCATAAAGCAGGGCGTAATCGGGGCTGTCGACGAGAGCCGTCTGCCAGGTGCCCGACGCCTCGGTGTCATGGCCCGACGCGGCGTAGGTGGCGCCGAGATAGGCGAGCGCCGCCGTGACATCCATGTCCGGCTGGATGGCTTCCTTGAAGCTGCGTTCCGCCTCAGCGAAATCGTTCTTGCGAAGCGCCTCGAGTCCGGTATCGACGAGCGGTCGGGTCGCAGCCGGCAGCGCGCGCGTCAACGACGACACGACGTCGGGCCTCAGCGCGACCCGGACGTCGAACGGAACGTTGAGCTCCACGGTCGTGACCGGCAGGAACAACGACGGCCCGCGCGGGATGTCGCCGACCGCGGCGGAGCTCGCGGCCCGGTTGAGCGGACGCTCTTCGGGAATGTCGAACTCACGAGACATCACGGCGTTCGATCCGGGCGCGGTCACGCTGGCGCGGAGGCGATAGCGTCCCGGCGGAAGCTGCGCCGTCGGCACGATCCCGCTGAAAATGGCTCGCGACTCGCCAGCCAACTGCGGCGTCACCTCACCCCCGACGATGGCGGTGCGATCGTCGACGGCGAGCACTTCGAATCGAGCCGATGCGTTCGCCGCCGCCGCACCGTATGCCTCCAGGTAGCCGTGCGCCGCACCGAATCGCACGACCGAATCGATCGTCGGCGTGGTCGGACGGGTGCCCGGTATCGGCCCCCCCACGGTGAGGTCGCTCAGCAGCAAGCTGCCGGCCGTCGTCAACTCCGCGTGAACCGGATGGACGATGCTGCCGACGGCATCGCCGACGAGGGCGGCGACCTTCAGGGTGTAGTCGCCTGGCGCAACCGAGGCGCCGACGGCATAGGCCAACGGCGACGGCAGCCCGTCGACAGTCGGTGTGAGCGGACCGCCAAAGGATTGCGTGGCCACCACACGACCGTCGCCGTCGGTCAGCCTGTAGGCGACCAGTGCGTTCTGCGGCGCGGCGAATCGCTCGCCGAGATCCGCGCGGATGAGCAACTGCACCTTTCCAGGATCATTGCTGCGCAAGCTGAAAGTCGACGTGCGCAGCGGCAGCTTCGCCAGACCGATGGGGCTGTTCAGCGCCGCGACCAGCTGGTCGCCTGGAGCCATGGGCTGCGGATCCGGTTGCAGGTCGCGCGGCCGGCCGAAGACACGCCGTCCACGGACGGTCACGCCCGAGCGTGACACCGACACGCGCATCGGCCGCACGCCGCGCAGATCGTCGGGCGTCGACTCGACGCCCAGCAGGTAGTAACCGGACATTTCGTTCTTCAGCCGTTCGAACACTCCGATGCCGGCGCCGGTGATGCTGAAAAGGCCGCCACGCGCCGATGCGGCCAGCGTCTCGAGGGACTCGCGCCGCAGGCGACGTTCATCGCTCGGCGGCGACCCGACCGGCACCCGCCGCTCGTGATCCAGCTCGAGCATCTGCTCGTCGATATGCAGCACGTAGAGGCTGGCCTGCGCCGCGGCGGCCAATGTCGTGAGCTCGTTGCTCCGGGCGATCGCTTCGCCTTGCGTGCCGTCGAGCACGAAGCCTTCTGACAGCATGATGACCGTCTTCGGGGCGTCGATCGTCGTCAGGTCCGAGAACAACTCCCGCATGCGTCGCAGCGTCGCCTGGCCCTCCTGCGCCGCGGGCACGGCAACCGATGCAATCGCCGATCTGACCTCGGCCTCGCACATGGCCAGTTTGGCCAGCGTGTCGGTTTCGTGCACGCATTGGCGCTGGAGCTCGTCGGACATCCGCCCTGGCTCTCCGCGATTGATCGCCAGGGCGGTGCCGAGATCGACCGTCCGTCGCGACCCGGTCAGCGGACGCTCACGTTGACCGCGCATGCGCGCCAACGCCCGCTTGATCACCGCACGGTCGGTCGTGAAAGCGGTTGCTGACGTGCCGGCGCCAAGGCCGACCGCGGCGACGAGATCGTTCGGCTCCAATTCATCAAGGAAGGCGTCCGTTGTCGACCGTACGGCGTTGGCCGCGCCCGCACGGATGCTCGGCTGATCGACGACGATGAGAATCAGCCGGCCGCGGCCGCCGCGTTGATTCGTGTTGAACCCTTCTGGAAGCGGCGCGGCACCGCCATCGTCCGGGCTCGTCAACGGCACCCACTCGGCCGACGCGACCCGTCGCGTCGTGCCGTTGACCGACACCTGAAACTCGCTCGCCTTCAGATCGGTGACCGGACGCCCATCGGCATCGACCACCGTGACGTCGACCGTCAACCGCTCGACCCCGGATCGGAACTGCGGTTGATCGGTCTGCGGCGAGGCGATTGCTGTCGCTGCCGCCGCCATGAGCGCGGCGCACGCGAGACGCCCCGTCGATTTGTGCACCAGCCGAATACGGACGCTCATCGATCGGTCTCCAAGGGCGCGCGGTATTCCTGGCGCGCGCGTACCGAGTACTTGCCATCGACCTCGACGGCAATGCGGCGAAGAGTGCCGTCGCGCTTCGTGTTGCTCGGCGGGTAGCCGAGCAGATACTGATTCGACAGCTCTTCGAGCAGTTCGGTGAAGGCGCGATGGAGCTCGTCGATCTGTTCCATGAAGATCGCCCGGCCGCCAGTCGGGCGCGCGAGCTGCTTCATCACCGCCTTCAGATTGTTCACCGATGTGCCGCGGCCCTGCCCAATCATGTACAGCGTCGCGTCGGTGGTCTGCAGCCGGCGGCGCACGTCCTCGAGCGTGGCACGGCTGCCCTGATCTTCGCCGTCGGTGAAGACGACCAGGGCTTTGCGTCCGGTGCTGCGACCGAGCATGTCGGCGCCGCGGACGATGACGTCGTAGAGGGCCGTCCCGCCCCACGGCGCCAGCCGGTCCAGCGCCGCGCTGCGCTCGGTCATGTCCGTCGTGTTCCTCGTCAGGGTGAACACGCGATCGTTGAACCCGAGCAGCGTGACCCGGTCTTTCCCGGGCACCGCCGAGAGGAAGCTCTTGGCCGCCGCCTTCAGCTGGGGCATCGCCGATGTCATGCTGGCGCTGATGTCCAGCGCCACGAGCAGGTCGAGCGCCACGTCTTCGGACTCGAAATAGGTGATGCGCTGCGGCTGACCATCCTCGAAGACGCGAAACGCCGATCGCGCCAGGCCCTTGATGAAGTTCCCTTCGGTGTCGGTGACCGTCGCGGTCACCTGCACGATGTCGACGTCGACGTTCTCGGTGTAGTCGAGCGCCCGCGTCCGCTGCGTGCGAACCACCCGCCGGCCGCCGGGCAGCGTCGCCACGACCCGAATCTGGTGCTCGTCGACCTGGCGGCCCGCATCCCAGACGCACGCGAAGGGAGGCTGCGAGAAGGTGCAAACCTGGCGGCCGTCGACAAAGAAGACCACGCTTTGAACATCGGCTGCGGGCTCGAGCCTGGCTTCGAGGTCCATCCGGCCGCCGATATAGGCGTTCTCCTCTGGCGAGATGATGCGAATCTCGGGCTCCCCGGTCTGCGCCCCGACGCCCACGGAGAGCGCTGTCGCCGCGAGAAGGCCGGCACGAATGAGCGGGCGCGGCGCGATCATGGGCGATCCTCTCGAACCGGCGGTTGCTCGTCCGGCACGAGCGGTCCAAAGGCCGTAAGCGAAGCAACGATATCCGTCACCCGATCGGCGGTGATCTGTTGCGCCTCCTGAACGAGCGTCATCCAGTCGTAGGGGTGCAGAGGGTTGACGCGATCGAGAAAATCGCGGAGCGCCACGGCGAGCACGCCCTTCAGCAGCGCGGCCGGCAGTCCGAGCTCACGCAGACGCGCGGCGACAGTCAGGTTCAGATCGGCAACCTGCGTCGCGAGAATGCCGGTTTTGGCCCGGCCGATGACGACCGTCCAGAGCGGCCGCATCGGGAGCCGCGTGCAGGAGCATCCGTCGAAGTCGCCGCTCGAGACCCCCCAGGTGTCGGGAAGCGGAGTCGCCGCATCGCGTTGCCCCAGTGCGAGCAGCTCGGTCATCGAGAGGTACGAGGCCGCGCGAACGCTCTCGCCGGCAAGGCTCTGCTGCACCAGCCGCCGGCGCCACCCGTCGACACCCACCGCGACGAGCGCCCTCGAGAGGTCGGCCCGGTTCGCCGAGGCCGCCAGGCGTTCGCGTCCGCGCCGGACGCTGTCGAGCAGGACGTCCAGATCTGAATCGCGCAGGTCGCGGGGATTGAGCAACGCGACCGTTCGCGCGAAACTCCGCGCCTCGTTCGAACTGAGCATCGGCACCGTCGGCGCCGCGTTCACGGTGAGCGTTCGAAGCGTCTGAAGCGACAGGCCAAGGTCAAGGCCGAGCAGCGATCCAGTGACGTGCCAGGGCACGCGTGCGGCGACCGACTCCACCGGTTCGGCCCACGCCGTCCGCACTCTGACGTCGGCGCGCGGCGCTTCGAACCCGAAGTCGTGGCGTCCGCTCACGGCGGCAAGGCGCAGACTCTGACTGTCATCGTCGCCATCGCTCAGGCCGTACACAAGAGCGCGCAGGCCGTCGGCGAGGCGCGCATCGATGACCGCTCCCAGGGCCTGGGCGGCTTGCGCCGCGGCTGGCAGATCTCGGGCGCTCCGTACGCGTCCGAGCTCATTTGCGACGTGATGCAGTGTCTCGCGTTGATCTCGGCCGGCACTCACTCCAGGCGGGAGCCAGCCCGATCCGCCAAGGCGCGCGTCGACGTCGGTCGCGGCGGCGGTCAGCCGATCGGCGGTCGATCGCACGTCGGCGAGGCTGGCACGGCGCGACGTCAGCGCATCCATGGAATCGGCCATGGCCATCGCCTGTGACAATGGGGCGACGTCGGTGCTGTGGAGCGCTCGCTTCAGCCGCCGCCGTTCGGGCGCGGCCAGGTCGATGCGATAGGCCTCATCTTCCCAGACCACACGCCGGCTGTCACCGGCTGGCGCCGGCCCAGCAAGCGATTGAACGAGCCACGCGTCGACGTCATCGCCGCTGGCGCGAACGGCGACCCTCAGATCGTCGCGCAGCCACCGGGCGACGGCGCCGCCATACCGGCCGTCGATCAACGGCAAGGCGACGAGGCGGCTGACTAAGGCGGCCGCGGTGCGCGCATCCATCGCGTCCACACTCACCAGACGATCGATGACGACAATCGAAGCTTGAAACTGCGTGAGCGCGACGAAGCCGCGGTCGGCATCGAGACTCGACAACTCGCGAGCTCTCCTCGCCGCGACCGCGTACATCACCGGCGCGCGAACGCCGATATGCTCCAGTGTCAGCATCAACATGCGAGCCGCCGGGAACGCCCGGAGCGAGGCGATGGCGTCCTCGAGCTGGTCGTCTTCGATCGCACTGAACACGCGCTGTGCGAAGGCGATCTGATCGAGCCGCTCGGCCCTGAACCGGAAATCGGCTTTGGTGAGCGCTTCGGAGAGCCAGGCGGCATCGACGACACCGTCTTCTCTGATGTCCTTCGCCAGGCGCGCGCGGTCGCCCGGTACGTCGATGCTCTCGAAGACCCGTTGCCAGAACCGTCGCCACGGCGGAAAGGTCGGCTTCCCGTCTGCCGCGACCTGGAGCCGCGCAATCAGGAGGACGATGTCCTCGGTCGGCCGCGAGAAGGGCCGGATGTCGAATTCGAGGCCGGGATAGGCACTGAGCGTATCGACCAGCGTCTTGAAGCGATCGCGGCGTCTTTCTGCGTCGTCCAGCCACAACCCCAGGGCAAATGCCACGCGCGCACGATCCATGCGTGAGAGCGCATGGAAGAGATACGCGACGCGCCCTTCATGACGGCTGAAGAGCTGATGAACGAACCGGTCAGGATCGGCCGGTGATTCACCGACGACCGCCGTCCACAGGTCGTCAGCCCCAACGTCACCAGGCACCGCGATACGGCCGGCCTCGATTCGCAGCGACTCGCCGAAGACGCTGAACGCGCCGGCGTGTTCGTAGAGACGGTGCAGAAGTTGCGGACGAGCGGCGAGAAACGTCAGTGTCTCGTCGTCCAGCGCGAACAACCCGTGCGCGAGGAGCGCCGCACGGCGGTCGAGCAGCACCGTCGGGAGCAACGTTTCCAGCGAAACCGGACGATGAAGGATCGCCGCGCTCCAGATGGCTGGCGTGAGCGGCACCGGCACCGTATCATCGGGCAAGGCCGGTCCGGCTGACGTCCGGGGCAAGGTTGTCTCGCGTACGCTGATGACGTGGGCCGCAAGGCGCGCGAGGCGGGGGTCGACCTGGGCGTTCTTCGGACCTTCGGAGTCGTAGAGGAGACGGGTGAGCTCGATGAGGACGCGGCCGCGCTCGGGCACCGCGGGGAGATCGGCCAGGCGTGCGAGCGCGATCGCGCCGCCAGGCACAGGCGCGTCGGTGAATACCTCGGATGCCGCCGCTCGAATCTCTCCGAGAACGATGATCCCGGCGAGCAGCATCAGCGTGGCCAGCCTCGGCCTCGCGGCGAGGGCGCCCGTCATGCCATACCTCCGCCGAAAGACTGCTCATTATATGCAGGGCCTCAGCAAAGGCAGGTGATCATGCGAATCGTCCCGGCGCTCCTTGTTTTGGGCCTGTTGCTGGCGGGAGCCGCCTCGGCTGCCGGGCTGGCCTACGTCCGCGTGACCGGACTGCGATCGCAGCCCGATCCCGGTGGGCTCGAAACCCGCCTGGCCCGGTTCGTTCGGGCTCAGGCCGTTCCGCTCGAAATCAAGACGATGCCGAACCCCGTCCCGGCGTCGAGCGAAGCGGTCGCCGCGGGGATGAAGCACTTCGCGCGCTACTGCGCGCTCTGTCACGGCAACGATGGGAGCGGCAAAGGAACGGCGTACGGCCGCGGATTCTTTCCGAAGGCCCCCGACATGCGCGCCGCCGCCACACAGGATCTGACGGACGGCGAGATCTTCTACATTATCGAGAACGGCGTGCGCTTCACTGGCATGCCGGCGTTTGGCACCGGCACGGCGGATCCTCAGGGCGAGACGCTCGCGTGGCAGCTGGTCCGCTTCGTGCGTCGACTGGCGGCGATCACGCCAGACGAGATCGCCGAGATGGAGGCGCTCAATCCATTGTAGGAATCACATTACGCGACGTTTCGGCGAAGCGCGTTGACTACTTCGGTCAACGCCTCGATCTTCGCATCCAGCTTGCGGATTTCGGCGAGCACGGCGTCGAGATTCACGGTGGGTGTTTCCGGGTCCGACGGCTCCATGCCGCCCGTCGATGAACCCGACTGGAACACGAACGTCCCGGCGTCACCCGCCGGCAGCGTCACCATCACGACGTTGGATCGTTCGCGCACCGAGGTCACGTCCGGTTCGGGGCCGGCGCTGCCCTTCCGCGCGTTTCCTGCCGACAGGAAGAACACCATCTTGTCGCCGGCCTGGGGCCGGTAGTCCACCATGTCGCCCCAACGGTTCCGGTCGTACGCCCAGTCGTGCCATTGCGCCAGAATCGGCGCTCCGGTTGACAAGCGGGTCCGCCACATTTGAATGAAGCCGGCCACGTGCCACTCGCCGCGAATCTGCACGCCGGCCCACACCGTGTACTGAATCGGACCGGTCCAACCCGGCGGCACGTAGTCCGGCCAGTTCTGGTTGTTCGCAAACGTGAACGAGAGTCCGTTTTCCTCGCCGGGCCGCATCAAGAGCCGTTCGATGTGCGTCGTCGCCGGCCAGGCGGCAATGTCGGAAGGACTGTTGTGAATGACCGCGGTGCGGAGATCGATGGCGTCTGACATAAAGCCCTCGCTACGTCCGGATGTTAGCAAAGCACGCCACCGACACTGCACGGATCCTGTATTCTCCGTGGCTATGGTCGCTTTGATTCGACGCTTCTCGCTTGGGCTGATTCTGGCTGCAGCAGTCGCGAGCTCATCCGCGAGGACGGCGGCGCAGACCGACAGCGGCGCCGCGGCCTTCGAGGCCGAGACCCTCGAACATTTCCAGGCACTGCTGAGGCTCGACACGAGCAGCCCGCCCGGCAACGAGATTCGCGCTGTCGAATACCTGAAGCAGGTCCTCGACAAGGAAGGCATTCCGTCGCAGGTCTTCGCGAAAGATCCACAGCGCCCGACGCTCGTCGCCCGCATCAAGGGGAACGGCCGCAAACGCCCAATCCTCGTCATGGGCCACACCGACGTCGTCACGGTCGACCCTAAGATGTGGCGCTTTCCGCCGTTCGGCGCGCAGCGCGATGGTGGCTACGTTTACGGGCGCGGCGCCGTCGACGACAAAGACAATCTCGTGGCTGGATTGATGCTCGTGCTCTCGCTCAAGCGCACCGCGATGGCGCTCGATCGCGACGTCATCCTGATGGCTGAGTCGGGTGAGGAAGGCGCCCCGGACGTCGGCGCCCAGTTCATGGTCGACGAGCATTTCGACGCCATCGACGCCGAGTATTGCTTGGCCGAAGGTGGCGGCGTGCAGCGGGAAGGCGGCGTCGTCGTGCGCGCGACTGTCGGGACCACCGAGAAGGAGCCACGGCCAATCGAGCTCATCGCGCGTGGACCGTCGGGCCACGGTTCGGTACCCCTCAAATCGAACGCGCTCGCGCACCTCTCGACGGCGGTCGACCGCGTCGTCGCCTGGGTGCCGCCCCTGCGGCTCAACGAAACCACCGGCGCCTATTTTCGCAAGCTGGCGGCGACGGCGCCGCCCGACCGGGCGCGCTGGTATCGAGACATTCTGAGCCTCGATCCGAAGGTGTCAGGACCGGCCGACGAATGGCTGGCCGTCAACGAACCCAGCCACTGGTCGATGCTTCACAGCTCGCTCGTTCCGACGATGATCAGCGGCGCGTTCCGATGCAACGTCATCCCGTCCGAAGCCAAGGTCACGCTCGACACGCGCCTGCACCCCGACGAAGACCAGTCGACGTTTCTCGAGGTCCTCCGCTCGGTGATCAAGGATCCAAACGTGGAAATCCGCTGGGCGCGCGATCGCTACCGTCCGGCCGGTGGGTCTCAACTGAACACCGAGGCGTTTGCCGCCATCGAAGCGCAGGTGAAGAAGCATTACAACACGGTGGTGCTCCCGACGATGGGCACGGGCGCGACGGATATGTCACAGGTGCGATCGAAGGGCGTGCAGTGCTATGGCATCGGCCCGGCCATCGACGCCGAAGATGCCGGGAAAGGCTACGGCGCGCACAGCGATCAGGAGCGGATTCTCGAGAGCGAGCTCCATCGCTTCGTACGATTTCAGTACGACGTCGTGTGGGAGTTGGCGCGCGCGAAGTAGCCCGTACCGTGACGCTGAACCGCGGCTGGTCGTATCGCGAGCAGGTCGGCCCCGAAGGCGCGGGCACGA
>Ga0111539_10009723_pt1 | contig 12139 bp, 9 predicted proteins | sample RhiMethybrSRZTD1_FD_79667 | JGI IMG/M metagenome (GOLD analysis project Ga0111539, IMG submission 79667) | Populus rhizosphere microbial communities from Tennessee, USA - Rhizosphere MetaG P. TD hybrid SRZTD1 (version 2) (version 2) | ecosystem: Host-associated > Plants > Roots > Rhizosphere >...
CTACGACATCCTCGTCAACAACGCCGGCACCAACCGGCCGAAGCTGCTGCTCGACGTCACCGCGGACGACTACGACGTCATCATGGGTCTCAACGTGCGCGCTGCCTACTTCGTGGCGCAGGCGGTGGCGCGACGCCTGATCGAGGCGGGAGAACCCGGCTCCATCATCAACATCTCCTCGCAGATGGGGCACGTGGGAGCGGCCGGGCGCACCGTCTACTGCGCGTCCAAGCACGCCATGGAGGGCTTCACCAAGGCTATGGCCGTCGAGCTTGCTCCGCATGGCATCCGCGTCAACACCGTGGGGCCCACGTTCCTCGAGACGCCGCTGACGCGCCCGTTCTTCGAGAACCAGGCGTTCAAGGCCGAGGTGCTCCGCAAGATCAAGATCGGCCGCCTCGGCAAGGTCGAGGACGTGACGGGTGCAATCCTGTTTCTTGCCTCCGACGCGTCGGCCCTCGTGACCGGAACCGCACTCGTGGTCGACGGCGGCTGGACGGCGGATTGAAGAACCCAGGTTTGGCCGGACCTCCGGCTGCGCCGCAGCTGAAGCTGCACCTGCAACGCTGCCCGCCATGGCTGCCGTGCGCACCATCCGAAGCACGGATTAAGAGTGTACTGAAATTGATCCGTAAGCAGGGTGGTTGGCGCTTGCGGGGCAGGGGCAATGCTGCTCAGCTCCAGTTGGTGGGGGAGTGCTCGTGCATCGGGAGTTCTCCTATGGATCTGACATCGGTGATCATTCAGGCCATTGCCGGCGCGCTCGGCGGCAACGCTAGCGGACGCATATCTCAGGAAACGAGTCTTGGGCCGCTCGGCAATACGATCGCGGGCGCGCTCGGCGGCGGAATCGGCGGGCAGCTGCTCAACGCGATCCTCGGTCTCGGCGGCGCGGCGGCGGCGTCGGGACTCGACATCGGCTCGATCGTCTCGGCCTTCGTGACCGGTGGCGTCAGCGGGGGGATCACGACGCTGGTCATTGCCTTCCTGAAAGCGAAACTGGCAGGTTAGGCCTTCTCGGCGCGCTGATCCCGAGTCGATGCGCACGCCCATGTTGGCGTTCCCAGAGCCGCCGAGATCGTGAAGCCGCATCTTGACCACTTGGCGAGCCCGCAGGCACGCTTTGCCATCGAGGAGACCAGGGCCCTCAATCGCAAGCAGGAGGCCGACGTGGTGGCGCGCGCCGGCCTCGATGAGAGGCTCGCTGACATGGACGCCATGGGCATCGACCAGCAGGTGGTGCTGCCTTCACCGCCGCAGTGCTACTATGCGGCGGCCCTCGACATCGCCGTGAAGGCGGCACACGCCATCAACGGCGGCATTGCCGAGTTCGTGTCGCGCAAGCCGGACCGGCTCAAGGGTTTCGGCAGCGTGCTCATGCCCGATGGGATCGAGGCCGCAAAGGAGCTGGAGCGCTGCATTACCAAGCTCGGCTTCAAGGGCGTGCAGATTCTCACCAACGTCAATGGCCGCGAGCTGTCCGATCCCGCCTTCGCGCCCTTCTGGGCGAAAGCCTAGGAACTCGGCACCCTCGTCGTGATCCATCCCCAAGGCTTCACCCAGGCCGAGCGCCTGGCGCGCTTCTACTTCAACAACGTGATCGGCAATCCGCACCAAACCACCATCGCGCTCCATTACCTGATCTTCGACGGCGTGCTGGAGCGCTACCCGAACCTCAAGATCCTGGCCGTGCATGGCGGCGGCTACCTCGCCAGCTATGCCGGGCGCATGGATCACGCCTGGGGCGCCCGGTCGGATTCGCGTGGGACGCTGCCGAACCCACCGACGAGCTATCTCAAGAAGCTCTACTTCGACACCGTGGTCTTCACCTCGAATCAGCTGCAGGACTTGGTGCGACTCTATGGAGCTGATCGCATTCTGATGGGCACCGACTTTCCGTTCGACATGGGCGAGTACGATCCGGTCGGCCATGTCGGCGGTGCGAGCCTGGACGCCACCGCGGTCGCCGCCATCTGCGGGGGCAATGCAAAGGACCTGCTGGGGTTGTAGTGTCGCATCCGGGAAAGCGATGACGTGGCGCCGAGCGCAGGTGTCGACCCAGCCTGACACGTCATCTCCGCGAAGGCGGAGATCCGGGCAAGACCTTGGAAGAACATCGACTTGGCATGGATGCGCTCCCGCGCAGGCATGACGGGTTGCTGCGGGTGCGAGCCAAGCGCTCAGGTCTTGCCTGGGATGCCGCCCTTTGCCGAGATTGCGCGTTCGCCGATCATGCACAATGCTGCTGTCGGCGCAAAGTGGACCCGCAAGAAGCATAGGCGCCGGGGCAGGGAGGTGCCGTGGAAAGCTTCGACTATGTGATTGTCGGCGCAGGCTCAGCCGGCAGCGTGCTTGCCAACCGTCTGACCGCTGACGGGGTGACGAGTGTGTGCGTGCTGGAGGCAGGCCCGCGCGACTGGCACCCCTACATCCACATCCCCGCGGGCTTCATCAAGACCTACCACGACCCGCGCGTGAACTGGCTCTACAGCATGGAGCCCAGCGCCTGGACCGGAGGGCGCCGCATCCTGGCCCCGCGCGGAAAGACGCTTGGCGGCTCGAGCTCCATCAACGGCCACATCTACAATCGCGGCCAGCCCATGGACTTCGATACCTGGGCGCAGCTCGGCAATCGCGGGTGGGGCTATGCCGACGTCCTCCCCTATTTCCGACGCATGGAGCGGCGCATCGGCGATGGTGACCCGACCTTCCGCGGACGCGACGGCAACCTCACCGTCACCGACATAGACTGGAGCCACCCCCTGTGCGACGCCTTCATCGAAGGCGCCGTCGAAGCCGGCATTCCCCGCAATCCCGACTACAACGGCAGAATTCAGGAAGGTATCGCCTACGCCCAGCGCACTATCAAGAACGGCCGGCGCATGAGTGCGGCGCGGGCCTTTCTGCATCCGGCCATGCGGCGCCCGAACCTGCGCGTCGTGACGCATGCCCATACGACCAGTCTCGTGCTGGAGGGCAAACGCGCCGTGGGCGTGCGCTATCTCAAGGGCGGCCGCGATGGGGCCGCAAGCGAGGTGCGGGCGCGGCGCGAGGTGATCCTCTCCGCCGGCTCCTACAATTCACCCCAGCTCCTGCTGCTCTCCGGCATCGGCCCCGCGGCGCACCTGGCGTCGCTCGGCATCCCCGTGCGGCACGCGCTGGCAGGCGTCGGCGAGAACCTGCGCGACCACTACGCCCCCCGCCTCGTCGTGCGCGTGAAGAACATCGATACGATCAATGAGCGGGTGCGCGGCATGCGGCTCGTCAGCGAGGTCGCCAAGTGGGTGTTCACGCGCAAGGGCGTACTGTCGCTGAGCCCGACTCTCGTCTACTGCTTCTGGCGCTCCAATCCGGGTGTCGCCAACTCGGATCTTCAGCTCACTTTCACGCCGGCCAGCTATCTGGAGGGTGTGCAGGGGGAGCTCGAGCGCGAGCCCGGCATGACGGTCGCCGCGTGGCAGCAGCGCCCCGAGAGCAGGGGCTACGTGCGGCTGCGCTCCGCAGATCCCTTCGATGCGCCGATCATCCAGCCCAACTATCTCGATCTTGAGTCCGACCGCCGGGTGCTGCTCGCGGGCATGCGGCTGGCGCGGCGGCTGCTCAAGTCACGGCAGCTGGCCCCCTATTACCTGCGCGAGGATTTCCCCGGACCCGAAGTCGAGACCGACGATGAGTTCCTGGAGGCCGCCAAGAAGCGCGGCACCACCACCTTCCACCCCTCCGGCACCTGCCGCATGGGGCCGGCGAGCGACCCCGTGGCCGTGGTTGACGACCAGCTCCGCGTGCGCGGGCTCGAAGGCTTGCGGGTCATCGACGCGTCGATCATGCCGACCATGCTCTCGGCCAACCTCAACGCCGCGACGCTGATGATCGCCGAGAAGGCTTCCGACATTCTGCTTGGCAAGACGGCGCCCGAGCCGATCGTGCTGGCGGCAAGCTGAGCCGGATCGTACTCCGAGTATCAGCGGGAACAGCGTCGACACGGGCCGACTGCGAGCCTGTTCCGAATGCCACGCCTTGGCGGAGGTCGGCCATGGACATCCAGCGGGCGCACGAAGGTGGAGCCTTTTCGAGCCATCCCGCTTTGCGCACACCTGCGCTTTCGCCGCGGCTGGCAGTTGTTAACCGTTGTTGGCCAATGTCTTATCATCGACACGGTCGACTGCGAGAAGGCGCACCATGACGAGAGCCTGGTCCCAATTCCTGCTGCGCGAACCCGCCGTTGCTTACGGCCGGCTCGAGCGCGCGGCGGATGCGCTCGTCCACGTCCTCGGCATCACCGCCAGCGTGGCGGCTGCGGCGACGCTGGCAATTCTGGTCGTTGCCTACGCTCTTCCGGCTTTGTCGGCCGCTAGCCTTGGCATCTACGCCTCGGGAATGATTGCCGTGTTCTGCTGCTCGGCGGCCTATCATTTGAGCCGCGAGGGTCGCGCCAAGGCGTTGCTCCGCCGCTTCGACCACGCGGCGATCTACGTCAAGATCGCCGGCACCTACACGCCATTCGCCCTGGTGAAGATCGGCGACACGACCGGACTCATCCTGTTCGGCTTCATGTGGGGTATCACGGCCCTGGGGGCGACAGCCAAGCTGCTGCTGCCCGGCCGGCTGGTGATCATGAGCTACGTGCTCTACCTGGCCCAGGGCTGGGCCGTGCTGGCCGTGTGGGAGCCCTTCAGCGAAGCGGTCTCCGTGCGCGTGATGGTACTGCTGGCCGCCGGCGGCATTCTCTACACCGTCGGGGTCGTGTTCCACCTCTGGGAACGCCTGCGTTTCCACAACGCCATCTGGCACGCGATGGTGCTGGCGGCCTCTGCCTGCCACTTCGCGGCCATCGTTGACAGCGTAGCGCTTGGCCGAGCCGCCTGATTGCGTCGCTTGATGCGAACCAAAACGTCATCTCCGCGAAGGCGCAGAGCCGCGCAAGGTCCTGGCGAATGGCAGTCTGCCATGGATACTCGCCTACGCGGATACGACGGTCGGCGATCCGATCAACCGGCGGCGGTACGACCCGTCGGTCAGGGCGCAAAGCCCATGGTCCTGGCAAGGAGCTCGTAGCTCTTGCGGCGCGCGGGCTCGTCCGTGGCCCAGGTCACGACAGCCATCTCCTGCACGTTCAACCGCTTCGCGAGTTCGTCGATCCGCTCGGCTACGTGGGCTGGCGTGCCGACGAATGCACTCGTGCGGTACTCCTCCATGCGGGCCTTTTCGCCGTCGGTGTAGGGGTGGGCGAGCGCTGCCTCGGGCACCTCCAGGGCGGAAAAGATCCCTCGATCGCGGAGCAGACGGAAGCGGGCGCGCGAGGCGAAGTGGTAGTTCGCCTCCTCCTCGGTCTCGGCTGCCAGGGCCCATACGCAAAGCGCCGTGTGAGGCGCAGGATGGCGCGCGCTCGGCCTGTAGAGCTGGCGGTAGATATCGAGCGCTTGTGCGCCGGTGGCGCCGTCGGCGAAGAACCAGGCGAAGGCGTAAGGCAGCCCGAAGTGGGCTGCGACCTGGGCACCGTAGTCGGAGCTGCCAAGCATCCAGATCTCTGGGACCGTCTCGCCCGATGGATGGGCATGCACCTGGCGGAAGGGATGACCTTCGGGCAGCGGCGTGCCGGATATCCAGGCCATCAGATCGCGCACGTCGCCTGGAAACTGCGCCGGGCGCTCATTGGCAAGCGGGTGCAGCGCGAAGGCGGTACGACCGTCGGAGCCTGGCGCGCGGCCGAGCCCCAGGTCGATGCGGCCCGGCGCGATGGCATCGAGCACGCGGAACTGCTCGGCCACCTTCAGCGGCGCGTAGTGCGGCAGCATGATGCCTGCGCTGCCGATCCTGATGCGCTTGGTGACCATGGCCATGGCCGCCAGCAGAATCTCGGGCGCGGTGCCGACGATGGTGTCGTTGCTGTGGTGCTCCGAGACCCAGAAGCGGTCATAGCCCAGCGCCTCGCAGTGCTGAGCGAGCGCGATCGTATCGCGGATGGATACGCCGTGAGGGCGACCGACAACGGCGATCGACTGATCGAGCACGGACAAACGCAAGGCTGGTGTCCTCTTTCCTAGGGAAGCGTTAGCCGGGCTTTCTCACGCCCTGCCGCAAGATGGAAGAGGGTTGAGAGTGCGGATTGACAATTTTCCTTCGGGCATGCGGCAGATGTCCAAAACGTAATGGAAAACAAGCCTTTTACACGGGGCGGACGCACATATCTATCCACCATCCCTGAAGGCCGGCGCGCGGCCTCACGGCCCGCAATGGGCCGAGCCAAACGAGACCTGGAGATCCGTGATGACGTCCATGTTACCCGATGAGAAGCCAAGTTTCTCTGCCCGCCTCTCGACCCCGCGCCGCTTCGGTGCGGCCGTCGTTGGGCTTGGCATGCTGGCGATTGCCGGCGCGACACTTGCCTTCGCTCCCCCCCAGCACGCAACCGGCCTCATGGGTAGCGCCAGTGCCAGCGCGATAGAAGCCGTTGCACCCTCTTCGATGGCGATGCCCAGCTTTGCCAACCTGGTTGAGCAGCTGAAGCCCGCGGTCGTCTCGGTCCATGTGGATGCCGAGGTCAGCGGTGCCCGCGTGGCCAGCGGTCCAGATCTGGGTGGCGACAACCCCTTCGAATTCTTCTTCCGCGGGTTCGGCGGGCCTGGCCGCCAGGGCATGCCGATGCAGCGCGTGCAGGCCCAGGGTTCGGGCTTCTTCATTTCGGCGGATGGTTACATCCTGACCAACAACCACGTGGTCGAGCGCGCCAAGCGGGTGCAGAGCAAGACCGTCGACGGCAAGACGCTCGACGCCAAGGTCGTCGGGGCCGACCGCCAGACCGATCTCGCTGTGCTCAAAGTCGATCGCCCCGGCGACTACAAGTTCGTGAGCTTCGCCTCCACAGCGCCGCGGGTTGGCGATTGGGTTCTCGCCATGGGCAATCCTTACGGGCTCGGTGGCACCGTCACTGCCGGCATCGTCTCCGCCAGCGGGCGCGATATCGGCGCCGGCCCCTACAATGACTTTCTCCAGATCGATGCGCCGGTGAACAAGGGCAACTCCGGCGGGCCCACGTTCAATGTGCAGGGCGAGGTGGTCGGCATAAATACCGCGATCTATTCGCCCTCCGGCGGTTCCGTCGGCATCGCCTTTGCCATTCCGGCCGACACGGCGAAGTCGGTAGCCGAGCAGCTGAAGGCCAAGGGCGCGGTCAATCGCGGCTGGATCGGCATCGTGGTGCAGCCGGTCACGGCCGACATCGCGGAGAGCCTGGGCCTCGCGGATGCCAAGGGCGCTCTCATCAACGACGTGCAGCCGGGCGGGCCGGCGGCGAAGGCCGGCCTGCGCAGCGGCGACGTGGTGCTCTCGGTCGAGGGTGCCGAGGTCAAGGACTCACGTGATCTTGCGCGCCGGATCGGCGAGTTGGCTCCGGGCAAGAGCCTGAAGCTGGAGATCAAGCGCGGCGGCAAAGACCAGACCTTTACGCTCACGGCTGCAACCTACCCGAAGTCGGAAGCGTCGCTGCAGCGCCCCGGCAAAACGGAACACGGTGACGCCAAACTCGGTCTCTCCATCGCGCCGGCCAGCGCCGTCGAAGGCGCCGGCTCGCAGGGCTTGGCCGTGATCCAGGTCGATCCCAATGGCGTCGCCGCCGAGAAGGGCGTGCAGCAGGGAGATGTGATCCTTGACGTCGGCGGCAAGGAGGTCGCCACGGCGGAGGACCTCACCAGCGCCGTCAGCGACGCGCGCAAGTCGGGAAAGCGATCGATCCTGATGCGCGTGAAGAGCGCTGACGGGACACGCTACGTGGCGCTGCCGATCACCGCGCAGAGTTGAGGACCGACCGGATGGCAGGGCATCGGCGCAAGCCGCCGATGCCCGTCGCCATGCGGGTCCCTAGCGGAGCGCCCTCAGCGAGTCATACACGAGCCGGTCGATCTCGATGCCCTCGCGCAGCAGCCGATCGCGCGTGCGGAAGGCGCGCTCGGAGGGGATGCGAATCTCGTCCACGCCCGGCTGGCGCGGCGTCGCCTTGACACGATCGATCAGCTGCGTGACCTCGCGCTCGAATACATCGGCCGGGCCGAGCAGGTCGGGCTTGAAGGCGATGAACAGGTAAGTGTACCCGCTTTCGCCGTTCGGGCCGAAGCCTGCAAGCAGGCCGAGCGCCTGCACGAACAGTCCCAAACCGAAGCCCTTGTAACCGCCGAACGGCAGCAGCGCGCCGCGTCGCGCCAGGGAGGCGTCGCGCGTTGGCTCCCCATCGGGGCCGATGGCGACGCCTTCGGGCAACGGCTCGCCCAGCCGCTCGCGCAGCAACAACTCGGTCGCCATGTAGGCCGAGGTCCCCATGTCCAGCACGATCGGGCCGCGCGAGGAGGGAACGGCAATCGCAATGGGATTGGTGCCGAGGATCGCCCGGGTGCCGCCAAGGGGAGCGACCAGCCCGGAACTTGCGGCCGTGTGGATGGCGACCAGCCCTGCCTTCGCAATCATCTCCACGAAGTAGGCGCTACGCCCGCTCATCCACGCGTCCGTCACGGAGACGAGAGAGATGCCGTGGGCCGCGCTCTTTTTGATTGCAGCCTGGGCCGCGTGATAGAGCGCCAGCATGCCCACGTTGTTGCCGCCGTCGAAGGCGAGCGAGACGTCGGTCTCTCGCCGGACCGTCATGGGTCGCCGCGGCAGCTTGAAGTTCGGGCTCTCCGGCAGGTTGAGAATCTTGGCCAGCCCGGAATACTCGTAGCCGCACAGTGCGGCGTCGATGACGTGATCGGCAACGATGCGTGCATCCTCGTCGGGATAGCCAAGACCGCGCAAAGCGGCCTCCCCCAGCTCGCGCGCGTCTGCGACGGTCAGCCGGATACGGCCGCTGCTCATGACAATGTCTCCTCGATGGCTCGTGTGCCCCTATCTCGCCGCCGAGGCTACGATGCCGCGCCATCCAGCGCCATATGCGCAGGCGTGCCACGGTCGCCGGACTTTGTCGCGCGGTCTATCGGTCGGCCTGCCGCGGAGTTCCGGGCATCCGTTGCGTCCTGCGCCTGCGGTGAGACGCCCCGGCAACAAGTGTCAGGACGGCCGTCAGCTTCCCACGATCGGGAGCACCATAGGGGCGAGTTGATCGGCGGAGCGGCCGGCCCAGTCGAGCCTTGGAACCTCGCGCATCGATCGCTTCTGCGCCTCCTCCAGAGCCTCGGACGCGGCCGCATAGTCGACGTTGACGGCGCGGCCGCCGGCGACCACGTGCTTGCCGTCCACGTAAACGTCGCGGACGGCACGGTCGGCGGCGACGTAGAGCAGGCTGCGCAAGGGCTCCCGCATCGGCATCATGCTGGGGTGCTTGATGTCGACGAGCACCAGATCAGCCTTGGCGCCGACCTTCAGGCGTCCGATGTCCTCCCGCAGGAGGGCACGCGCGCCGCCGAGCGTGGCCGCATTGAAGATGTCGAGCGTCGTGACATCCTCCACCGTTCCAGCGACCGCGCGCGAGATGGTGAAGGCGCTGCGCATCTCTTCCAGGAAGTTGTGGGGATAGGTGTCGGTGCCGAGCCCCAAGTTCACGCCCTGGCGCGCATAGGCGCCGAACGTGTTCATGGCGATGCCGCGGCGCATGAACACGGTAGGGCAGTGCGCGACGGTAGCGCCCGTGTCCCGCAGCAGGGGCAGGTCGCCCCGCGTTGGCCAGTGCAGCCAGGGGTGATGATCGAGGAAGATGCCATGGCCGATGATCGTGTGGCGGCCGAGTGCCCCGATCGAATTGAGCCAGGCGATCGGCGTCTTTCCGTAGCGCTGGAACATCTCGTGGAATTCGGTCACGCTCTGCGAGGCGTGGATCTGCAACGGCAGGCGGCGCTCCACCGCGTAGTCGTAGGCGTCGCGGATGAGCTCCGGCGAGCAGGTGTCGATCTGCGCCGGCATCATCATGCCGCTCAGGCGTCCCGAGGGGTGCTGGTTGGCGACGTCGATGAGGCGGCGCGCGTTCTCAAACCCCTGGCGGCCCGCTTTCTTGTCCCAGGCGTACTCGAGCTTGTGGCCGTTCCTGGTGAACCAGCGCGCGTCGCGGAACATGGGTGCTGCGACGGCGCGGATGCCGGATTCGGCGAGCGTGTCGATCCAGCCGTCGAAGGCCGGCGATATATCGACCACCGTCGTCACCCCGCTCATCAGCAACTCCGCCAGCGCCACGCGCATGGCGGCGATCGAGCCGTCGCGATCGTTGTTGAAGACGGTCAGGAACTCGTAGAGCGAGCTGTGCCAGAAGCCCGGACTGCGGGTCTCGTCGGTGATGCCTTTGCGCAGGGGCTCGCTCGTCGGATGCGTGTGGATGTTGACGAGGCCGGGCAGGAGAAGCCGCTGCGAGCATTCGATCTCAGTGTCGGCTACGCCACCGTAGCCCTTGCCGAGAAACACGATGTCGGAGCCGTTGATGGCAAGGTCGACGTCGCGGCGATAGACATGGGTGGCGCGCGCCTCGTCCCAGGCGACCAGCCAAGCGGCATTGCGAAAGACCGTCGTCGTCATCGGCAGCTTCCAATCTCAAAAGTGCGCAGTGAGCGTTCTCCAATCCCATGCTGAGCTTGTCCAAGCACGGCTCAGAGTATGCCGTCCGTCCTTCGACGGCTCAGGAGGGGCGAGGAGTCCGGCCACCCCGTGCAGTTGGCAGCGTATCCGGCCCGTGTATCATTGCAATCGCATTGACCGGCACCGAGGCGCACACATCGAGCGAGGTATGGGCATGACGATCGTCATTCATGGAGCCGCCGTCGCCACTGTGGATGCCGACCATACCGTGATCTACGATGGGGCCGTCGCCGTGGAGGCGGACCGCATCGTGGCGGTCGGATCGAGCCGCGAGGTGCTGGCCCGGTATCCGCAGGCGGAAAGGATCGACGGCACTGGCAAGGCGGTGATGCCGGGCTTTGCCAACGTGCACACGCATCTGCACATGACGCTCGCCCGCGGGGTCTACGAGGACCTTTCGCCGCCGCACAAGCCGCCGTTCACGAGCGGGCTTTCGCCGCTGCCCCTGCCGCCGGTGAACCCCGATGAGCACCGCGTCTTCTGCCAGCTTGCCGTGCTGGAGGCGATCCGCAGTGGCACCACCGCCATCCTGGAGGATGCGACGGGCATCGAGAGCTACGCCGACGCGCTTGCGGCCACGGGCGTGCGCTTTCTCCTGACCGAGCGGGCCTGGGACAAGGCCAAGGGCTCGATCGGCGATCCCGCGCCCTTCGAGGTCGATCGCAAGCTGGGCGAGCGCTGCCTCGGCAACATCGAGGCCCTGCACGCCAAGCGACACGGGACGGCGGACGGACGCATCCGCGTCGGCGTCTCGGCGTGGGCGCCGGACATGTGCTCGCCCGAACTGCTGCGCGACGTGCGCGCCCTGCAGCAGAAGCTCGACGCGGTGGCGACGATCCATCTCAACCAGATCTGGGGCGAGGTTGCCGCGGTGAAGGCGGAGCGCGGCTGCCTGCCGACCGAATATCTCGACGAGATCGGCTTTCTCAACGATCGGCTGATCACCGCGCACTGCCGCTGCATGGAGCCGCAGGAGGAGAAGCGGCTCGGGCGCGCCAAGGTAACGGTCTCGTTCAACTCGGCGATCGCAGCGCGGAGGGGCTTGAGCCCACGCATCGCCGACCTCGAGCAGTACGGCTGCCGCATCGCCATGGGCACGGACAATATGGCCGAGGACATGGTCGAGGTGGTGCGCACGGGGCTCTTCATGGAGCGCGTGCGCCGCCAGAATGGCCGCCAACCGACGCCCGAGCAGGTGCATCGCTGGGCCACCGTCAACGGCTATCGCGCGATGGGGCTTGCCGATGGCGGAGCACTCGTTGCCGGCAACAAAGCCGACCTCATCATGATCGACCTGCAGCGCGCGCATCTGACGCCGGTGCTGCGGGTGGTCGCCGACTACGTGCATCAAGGCCAGGGCGGCGACGTCGAAGCCGTGATGGTGGACGGCCGCTGGATCATGCGCGGCGGCGAGATCCTGACCATGGACGAGGAGCGCATCGTGGCGGAGGCGCAGCAGATCGGCAAAGCCGCGTGGCGGCGCCTGTTCGACAGCCGGCCGGACCTCGAGGTGCCGCCTGGTTTCGCGCTGTCGTGAGGCGTGACAGCCGCCTTGCCGGTCCACCGATGGCGTTGCGATGGATGTCCCCTGGAG
>Ga0111539_10009724_pt1 | contig 12139 bp, 11 predicted proteins | sample RhiMethybrSRZTD1_FD_79667 | JGI IMG/M metagenome (GOLD analysis project Ga0111539, IMG submission 79667) | Populus rhizosphere microbial communities from Tennessee, USA - Rhizosphere MetaG P. TD hybrid SRZTD1 (version 2) (version 2) | ecosystem: Host-associated > Plants > Roots > Rhizosphere >...
CAACCACGACATGCGATCTCGCCGCGTACGATCGACTCCGGCACGCGGCGACACGCGACAAGTTCCGGCTCAACCGCATTCTCCAATATGTGGTCTCCCGGCCGGCTCTGGCGGACGCGGTTGCGCGACGGCTCGCGGGCCGGCCGGATCTCGCCGATCGCCTGGTCGGCATCGCCGGCGACCTCGTCCCCGCCCGATCGGCGTTTGGCCCACGGTTCGTGTGGGACCTGCTGACCGGCTGATTCCTGTAACACCACGCCGGCACGCGCCACTAGTCCGGTGGCAACGACATGGTGTCTTCTTCCAGCGTGACCAGACTGATCCATCGCGCGCAGCACGGCGATGCCGAGGCGGCTGATGAGCTGTACGCCGAGCTGTACAGCGAACTGCAGAAGCTGGCCCGCTGGCGCTTGCGGGCGCGCAGCAGGCTGACGCTGCTCGACACGGGATCGCTCGTGCACGAGTCGTTCATCCGGTTCGCCGCAGCGCCCGACGCCAGGTTTGAAAGCCGGGTGCACTTCCTTCGCTGGGCTGCCCAGGTCATGCGGTCGGTGATTGTCGACTTTGCGAGACGTCGTTCGGCCGATCGGCGCGGCGGAGGATTGCCGCGCCTGTCGATGGACGATGTCGCCGCGGCCACCAGCGGCGGAGAGGAGATTCTGGGTGTTCACGAAGCCCTCGAGCGCCTCGCCACCGTCGATGCGCGTCTCGGACAGGTCGTGGAGCTGCGCTACTTCGCCGGGATGTCGGAGCCAGAGATCGCCCAGTCGCTGGGCGTCACCGAACGGACGGTTCGGCGCGACTGGCAGAAGGCACGTCTGCTGCTGAAAGAAGCGCTGGCGTGAGCGGATGTGTCTCAGCTCGACGAGAGCCGTGAGGCCTGGGCATCACTGAGCGCCCTGCTGGACGAGGGCCTCGACCTGCCCCGCGGCGATCGAACCCGCTGGATCGACAGTCTGCCGCCACAGCACGACGCGATTCGCCCCCGGCTGCGGCGCCTGCTGGCCGGCGTCGATTCGGCCGGCACTGACGCCTTCCTGCGCACGCTGCCAAAGGTCGATTTCACGAACGGCGTTTCGGGGCACCCGGACGACGCGGCACCACCCGATCCGGAATCCATCGCGCCTTACCGCGTCATCCGGCTTCTCGGTACTGGCGGCATGGGCGCCGTGTGGCTCGCCCATCGGACCGACGTCATGGTGACCGTCCAATCGCGCTGAAGCTGCCGCGCGCGGTCTGGCGCGGCGTGGGGCTCGCCGGGCGGATGGCGGAGGAGCGTGAGATTCTGGCCGCGCTCGAACACCCGAACATCGCGCGCTTGTACGATGCCGGTGTTGCGCGCAACGGCCAGCCCTATCTGGCGCTCGAGTACGTCGCCGGCCGTCCGATTGATGAATTCATCAAGGTGAAGCAGCTATCGATCCGCGCGCGGCTGAAGCTGTTTCTGCTGGCGGCGCGCGCCGTCGGGCACGCGCACGCCCGACTGATCGTGCATCGGGACCTCAAGCCTTCCAACATCCTGGTGACCGAGGACGGCGAAGTAAAGCTGCTCGACTTCGGCATCGCGAGGCTGCTCGATGGGCGCCCGAGCGAAGGTGGATTCGTCGAGATGACGGCCCGCGCCTGCACGCCCGATTACGCGTCGCCGGAACAGCTGGCCGGTGCGACGCTTGGCATCGCGACCGACATCTACTCAATCGGCGTCGTGCTGCACGAGCTGCTGACTGGAGTGCGGCCGGCTCACGCTTCGCATGCACCAGCGGCATCGCCTTTCCAGGCTGGTGGCCGGCGGCTGCCGAGCGACATGCTCTCTGACCGTTCGACGCGGCGCGCCGTGCGTGGCGATCTCGACGCGATCGTGCTCAGGGCGTTGGAGGAGCGGCCCGACGATCGGTATGCCACGGTCAACGCGCTGGCCGACGACATCGAGCGCCACTTGCGGAAGCAACCCGTACTGGCTCGGCCTGATTGCGCGTGCTATCGGCTGTCGAAGTGCCTCGCCCGAAACACGATCGGGTTCAGCGCGGCGGCGGCGGTGCTGCTCGCGACTCTCACTGGCACCGGCCTCGCCGCCTGGCAGGCACACGTCGCGATGGACGAAAAGGCGGCGGCGCTGGAAGTCCGCGATTTTCTCGTCACGCTGTTCCGCGACGCCAGCCCCTACAACGCCGGCGGGCAGGCGCTGTCCGCGCTGGAGTGGCTGAAGCAGGTCAAGGCCCGCGCCGACCGCCGGCTGGACGATCGGCCGGCGCTGCGTGTGGAGTTGCTGAACATCGTCGGCTCCAGCCTGCTGACGCTGCAGGATACCGCCGCGGCCGAGGAAGTGCTCGCCCAGGCCATCCACGAGGCGACGTCGCGGCTGGGACCGGATCATCCCGAGACGTTGCGAGCCCGCGTGCTGATGACGCCCGTCCACCGGTTTCAGGGCCGAACCAAGGAGATGCGTGCCGAGCTCGACCGGTTGCTGCCGATACTGCGTGCGCAGCAGGATCGCCTGGCCGAGGACCTCGTCATCGCGTTGAAGAACCAGGCACATCTCAACATCGATGAGGGCCGCTACGATCTGGCGGAGTCGGCGGCGCAGGAAGCGGTCGAGGTCAGCCTGCGTGCGCTGGGCGATCAGCATCCGGAAACCGTCGCCGCGCTCTTGATGCGTGCCCTGACGTATCAGTACAGCCGTGACCCGGACGTTGCGCTGAGAGCCACCGAGCACGCGTATCGGACGGCCGTCGACGTCTTTCGCGACCTGCCGCGACATCCACGGACGATCGAAGGGCGCCTCATCTACGGCCGTGCGCTCGCCGACGCCGGCGAGCCCATGCGCGCGGTGCCACAACTCGTGCAGGCGGTCGCCGACGCAGCCGACGTCTTCGGGCCGTCGAGCCGGATGGTCGGATTCTTCTCGCTGCCGCTCTCGGAATACCAGTTGGAAACTGGTCAAGTGTTCGACGCGGTCGAGAGCAGCCGCACCGCCGTCGACATCATCGCCCGGCACACGAACGCGCGCTCGTATCGTTATGCGGCCGCGATTCATCAGCGTGGGGTCGCGCTTCTTGGGGCGCGGCGAGCCAGTGGCGCGTTGCCCGATCTGGTCCTGGCGGCCGAGACGGTGGGCGAGATCCTGCCAGGCGGGCACCCGATCACGCGGGCCTTTCAAGCCGATCGCGCCCTGGCGCTGGCACGCGCCGGCCGACATCGCGACGCTGAGGAACTGCTCGCGCCTCTTCTTCCCCAACCGGGCGCGGCGGTGGACGACTCACACAGCCTCGCGCTCTACGCCATAGGCGTGGCGAAGCGGCTGGCGGGCGATGCTGAGGGTGCGCTGCACGTTCAACAGGAGGTCTTGCAGACGATGCGCCCCGGGCGCGGCAGCGCCATCCGCCGGATGCGGGCGCTGACCGAAGCCGGGTTGGCGCTGCTCGATGTCAAGAGACCGGAGCAGGCCGCCGCGTCCCTCCAGGACGCGCTGACCCTCTCTGAACAGCTCCAGATCGAGGCGTCGCCGGACCGCATGGACATTCTCGAAGGCCTCGCTCGGGTCAAGGTTTCAGGCCGCTCGGCGAACGCAGGTTGAGAAGGGCGCCGACAGGTTTGGAGAAGGGCGCAGCGGCCACGAGCTGACCGCCGCGCACTGGGGTTAGTTGGTTGCCGAGAAGGGATATTCGCCGTAATCACCGAAGACGGCGTCGAGCACGGTGACCGTTCCGGCCATGTAGCGGACTTCGCCCGGGACATCGTCCGCGACATTGCCGGTGAACACGCGCTCCGCGTTCTGATTGCTGGCGTTGCGGTGCACGAAGTGGATGCGGCCTGTCGACGGGCAGTACCAGCCGCGAATGCTGGCGACCCCAAGCTCCCCGTTGATGATGCGGCAGGTCGATGCGCCGGGCGCCCCCGGGCCACTCTGGCTGGTGATCACGAGCTGAACCACCTCGCGATTGATCTGCAGGTTCCAGACGGTGTTGCCGAGGCTGGCAGGTGGCGCCGCCGAAACCGTCGCGGCGGCGAGGAATGCCGCAGTAGTGACAGCGAACGTAAACGTTTTGAGCGATGAATTCATGAGCGTTCTCCTTGGCCCATTACTTGGGGACGACCTCGGTGGCGAAGGTCGCCTTCACCGACTCGAGAGGATCGCTGTGGCCGATGAGGATGTGATTCAGGTTGGCGTTCCAGCCCTCGAGCGTCGCGCTGACGAGATTCCTGGCCGGCTGCGCCGAACCCGGCGCCTTGAACTTCAGCGGACTGCCTACGGTCTTCTCCACACCGTTGTGGCCGGCGATCGTCGGCAGCTCTTGCGTCACGAACTCGGAGACGAACGGAGCGGCGGCGCCGTTGTTGGCCACGGTCGCACCGTTCAAGCCCTTGATGCGCAGCGTGACGTTGGTGAGCTCGAGCGGTCCGTTGTTGCTGACCTGCACCCTGAAGGTTGCGGTCTCCGCCGTGTTCAACGCCTGGTCGGGAAAGTCGACCTCGACAATCTCGAGCTTCACGTCGGTTTCGGGATAGGTTTTCAGAGCATCGGTCATGTCATCGAAGAAACCCATACAGAACATCCTCCTTGCAGCGAAGTGACTGGTTAACGAACGACTAACAACTACCTTCGCTTTGTAACTACGCAAGGAGAACGGGAATCCGGACATGAACCGGTGAACCTGTGAACCGACAGTCGTGAACCTGAGGTTCACGGGTTCACGGGTTCACAGGTTCACAGGCTCACGGTTATTGCGCAGGGCAAATGAGCCCGTGTCCGGTGCAAGAAGGGATTGGAGGGACGGGCTCGATCACGTCTGCCCCGGCGAGCGATGTCGCTCGAAGCCGCTCCTCGAGCCTGCTTCGCAACCGCGCGGCCTGGCCACGGTCGAAGCGCCACGCCGGGTCTCCTTGGTGGTTGATCGCCGTCGCCGACCATACCGCACGCATCAATCCAGTTATTGAATGGCTGGACGTGCCCAGGAGCAGATGACCGACTTCGTGGGCAATTGCGCGGCCGATCAACACGCCGGCATCCACGTCCGCGACGGTAGCCAGACGCCGGATGCGATCCACGTACACGGTTGCGAGCGAGCCTGCCGCCAACGCCGTGTCGACGTTCGCGTCAGCCAACGCACCCTCTGCCGCCGCCGACGGCGCCGTCATCAGGCGGACGATCAGGTCCTGGGCCTTCAGCACATCGCCACAGAGACGAGGAGCCGCCGGTTCGGCCCGGCACGTGACGAGCACCACGTCGATTTGGGCGCGGCCGAGGACATCAGCGACCGTGCGTTCCGCGGCGGCGATCTCATGCGGCGAGACTCCGGTCATGTCGTAGGCGCGAAGAACGAGGAACAGAGCGAGGACCGTGGCGTGCATGGCCCCACTCTGCGATCGGGCCGTGGGTGCCTCAATGATGAGGAGGTAACGAGAAGGTAATCAGTTGGTGACTTGGAGAACGGAGTCCGAATTTGGCTGGTCCCGGACCGCGTTTCGAGCGATCCTGAAGGCTGCTTCAGACGCGCAGAATCTGCGCCGAGTGAAAGCCGGACGGACATGCAGCGAGCGGACAGCCCCGTACGTTTTGCCGACTTCGAGGTCGATCTCCGAGCGCGGGAACTGCGACAGAACGGCGTCCGCGTGCGGCTCCAGGATCAGCCGTTCCAGATCCTCGCGCTGCTGCTCGAACGTCCGGGTGACGTGGTCAGCCGCGATGAGCTAAGGGCGCGTCTGTGGCCCGAGGGCACCTTCGTCGACTTCGAGCATGCGCTCAATGCGTCCATCAAGCGTCTGCGGCTCGCCCTCGGCGATACGGCAGAGAATCCGCGGTTTGTCGAGACGCTCCATCGCCGCGGTTATCGGTTCGTCGCGTCGGTCGACGCCGCCAGCGGCGGCGGCGCTGACCCTGGTGACCGCGCGCGCAGACAGCTCAGTGCTCGCCTCGTGGTCCTGCCGTTCACGAACCTCAGCGAAGCCGAGCAGAGCTACTTCACCGATGGATTGACCGAGGAAATGATCGCGCAGATCGGACGACGCTGCGCCGGCCGCATCGGCGTGCTCGCTCGCACCTCGTCCTGGTTGTACAGGCAGGGGGCGCGCGCCGCGGGCGATATCGGCCGGGCTTTGCAGGTGGATTACCTCGTTGAAGGGAGCGTGCGCCGCGAAGGGGATCGGGTCCGCATCACCGCGAAGCTCATCGAGACGAGCGGCGAAACGCAGCTCTGGGCCGACAGCTACGATCGACGTCTCGAAGATTGCCTGGCGGTTCAGGCCGACGTGGCGTCGCAGATCGCGCAGGCGCTTGCGCTCGAGCTGCTGCCAGCGCCGGCATTGAACGATGTCGGCAGCAGGCATCCGGGCGCGTATCAGGCGTTTCTCCGCGGCCGCTACTACTGGAACCTCAGCGGAGGCGGCGGACTGACCGAAGCCATTCACCACTACGGTCAGGCGATTGCCCTCGACCCGGAGTTCGGCAAGGCGTACTCGGCGCGCGCCCGCGCCGGCCTGGCGCTCTGCGAGTATTACCGCGGCGAACCCATCCCCGTCCTCGAGGGTGTCCGCCGCGATGCCACTCGCGCGCTGGAGCTCGATGGTGGCGACGCCGAAGCGCTGGTCGCCCTCGGCGAAGTGCATCGCATGCTCAACTGGGATTCGTCGAACGCCGAAGTAATGTACCGGGCGGCGCTCGAGGCAAATCCGAACAGCGAGTCGACGCACCGCTACTACGCCTTGTTTCTGGCTTCACGTGGACGGGCCGAGGCCCGGCGCATCGTCGACCGCGGCTGGGAGCTGGATCCGCTCTGCTCCGTCAACAACACCGCCGCCGCTTCCGTGCGCTTCTACGCCGGCGACTACCAAGCGGCCGTCGAGCGATGCCTCGTGACGCTCGACATGGATCCGACCTTCGGGCCGGCCCGGCGCCGGATGGCGTCGGCTCTCGCTGAGCTGGGACGCTTTCGCGAGGCGCTCGACGAGTACTCGCTCATCTCGACGACGAGGCTCGATCCGGTCTCTCGTGCCTGGATGGGCCACACGCTGGCGCGTTCCGGGAACCACGCCGCCGCCCGCGCGGTCGCCGCGTCACTCGAGAGCGGTGTCGACGGCCAGACGGTGCCGCCATTTCATCTGGCGATGTTGTATGCGGGGCTCGATGACCGCGATCGCGCCTTCGATCTGCTGGAGCGCGCCTGCGCAGCGCGCGATCCTTGGGTCGACACCCTGGAGGTCGATGCGCGATTCGGCAACCTCAAGCGCGACGCTCGATATGGTGCGATCGTTGACCGTTTGCGTCTGAGGTCAAGGCTCGTCGAGATGTGACACGGCGAAAATCAAGCTGCAGAGAGCTCGTCCAGGCTCGAGATGGTTGCGTACGAATGGCTCGTCTGGACGGGAAGGTTGCCCGGCCGGATGACCAGCCGCACCTGCAATCCGGCTTGAGTGGCCGCCTCGAGCTCACGCATCGCATCTGACAGGAACAGCACGGATTCGGGCGGCACGTCGATCGTCCGTGCGATGCGGCGATAACTCTCGGGGTCGACCTTGGCGCCGACGTTCGTATCGAAGTACCAGCTCAGGAGGCTCGTCAGATCGCCGGCCGACGAATAGCGGAAGAGCAGCTGCTGCGCGAGCACGCTACCAGAAGAGAAGATGCCAACCTGCACGCGCTGGCTTCGCCAGCGCTCGAGCGCCGGACGCACATCCGCGAACACCTGTCCGACCAGATCCCCTCGCGCATACCCGTCCTCCCAAATCTTCCCCTGGAGCTCCTTGAGCGGTGTGAGCTTGCGATCCTGGTCCATGAGCCATTCGACGAACGCCACGATCGTCGTCAGCCGGACGGTGTCCGGTTCTTCGGTCCGCGCAGGCGTTGGTTCGCCACTGCGGCGCGCCACCAGGTATTCCTCGCCGAGGCGCGTGATCAGCGCGTGGTACTCGGGCGCGTGGGCGTGCGAGTCGAGGTGCGACCGGAGGTGTTGGCGCACGTAGGGAAAGAGTACATGCGTCACAAACGCGAGGGGCGTCGTCGTGCCTTCGATGTCCAGGAGAACGGCGCGTGGGCGCGCCGTCACCTCGCGATGCTCGTTCACATCGGCATCGGTGGCGCCGATGACACGTATGCCGGGCCGAAGCACACCGGCTGGAAACCCTGATCGATGCCAGTGTTCGTGTAGTGCGGCGTCCACCCCGCTGCATCCTGGAACAGGCGGATGGCGCGAATGCGGCGATCGGCGCACAGGTCGAACCAATGATGCGTGCCGCGCGGGACCCGAACGAGGTCGCCGGCCTCCACCTCGATCGCGAAGACGGGGCCGTCCGTAGGATGTACATGGAAGAGGCCTCGGCCCTCGACAATGAACCGGACTTCGTCTTCGTCGTGCCAATGCTCGCGGGCGAACTTGGCGAGCATGGTCTCGAGGTTCGGCGTTTCGGGTTTCACGTCGATCACGTCTGCCGTGATGTAGCCGCCGCGGGCCTTCAAGGCCTCGATTTCCGGCGCAAATGCCGCCAGCACGTCTTCGGCTGGAGCGTCTGCCGCGATCACGCGATCCGGAATCCACTGTTCGTAGTCGATGCCGTGACGAGCAAGGAATGCCTGGATCTCGTCCGGCCGCCGATACACCTCATTCGCCGATGGCACTTTCACGATGGCCACGATGGCACCTCCCTAGCTGCCGCCGGTCCGGCCGACGGCCTCGAGCAGGAACTCGAGAGTCTCGACGTGACGCACCGCCTGGGGCAGCGTCTCTCCCCACGTATATAAGCCATGTCGGCGCAGGAGAAAAGCATGACACTGGGTGTGCTCACCGAGCACGTCCCGCACGCGGCTCGCCAGCCGACCCATGTCTTGATCGTTCTCGAGGATGGGGATCCACTCTCGATGCTCATGCGTAGACACGCCTTCGAGCCCTTTGAGCATCTCGAATCCTGTTATCGCCACTCCACCAGCCGAGGCATGGCGGTCTGACAGCACGGTGCTCCAGATCGAATGCGTGTGCAGCACCGCCCCAGCACCCCGGACCTGCATGACCTCGACGTGCAGCGGCGTCTCCGCCGACGGTCTTCCCGACGCCCCCTGCAGCGCCGCACCATCAGCGCCGATCTCCATGAGACCGTCCGCCGCCAGGTCGCCCTTCGGAATGCCGCTGCGCGTCATCAACAACCGCAGCGGCGACCGACCGACGACGACGCTGAAGTTGCCGCTCGTGCCAAGCACCCAGTTTCGGGCGTCGAAGCGACGACCGATATCGGCCAGCTGCTCGCTGAGATCGTCCCTGCTCATGGTTTCGCCCATCTTGCGCCGAACCCCGGACGATGGCAAATCGCCGCGTGAACCAGTGAACCCGGGCACCCGTGAACCTCGAAGGGTGCATTTTCACGGCTCGATGTGGTGTATGCCGCGCTCTACCGCACGGAAGATTTTCTTGATGGCCGGCGGGCCGAGGCGGAGGGGCGTCCGCCTCGCTACCAGGGTAAGTAACGCGGTCAGCGCCGCCGATTTCCGTTGAAGGTCAGCGACAACCCTGCGAGGGTCATGTTCGGCCTGCCAGTCAGGCCGGGCTGATTTCCGAGGACCCAGGCCTGAACCAAGTTGAAGTGCACGGTGTTGGTCCCGACGTTGAAGAGTCGGTAAGTGATCCCCCAGTCCGTCGCCGGCATGAGTTCCCGGCCGTGAAGGCCTGGCACGCTCAACAGCAGAATGCCGGGGGCGGCGAAAATCTGCATTCGACCTTCGACTTCAATCGTCAGGTGAGCGCCAAACAGCGCGAACGCGCTGACATTGGACTGTGCCGTAGACCAGAGCCCATCGAGATGCATCCGCTGCCACCACAGCGTCTTCGTCGGCGCTTCTTGCTGAGCGGTGGCTGCGGCGGCGGCGCGACGCGTCCTGAGCTCGGCGGCATTTTCTTTCCACGCGGCCAGCATCCCGCAGGCGGGCTTGAACTCTTCCTCGCTGCCGAGCAAGACGCACACGCCGTCCAGCCAGTCGGGCGGACTCGGCTTTGGCCGCCGATCGGCGGCGGGCACGAGCTTTCCAGGCTGCCGACGATTGAGCCAGCGATCGGCCCATTTCTGCCAGTCCGCGAACTCGCTCATCCACTCGTCGAGCTCGCGCATATGCTCCTCGGTCAGCGTGACCACCGGCGCCAGTTCGGTTTGCGCCACTGAGATGTCACGTGACGGCAATGGCTCTTCGTATTGGCCCGACTGCGCACGCAGGTCAGACACACTGAACGACCAGAGGAGCAGGATGAACATCAGCCGGCAGGCAAGCGCCACGCGCCCCGACCGACAGCGCGGACCGGCCGCTGGGAAGGACTCGATTGATTGGAATGCCACCGACATCTGCTCCACCTGGGGGATGTGCAGTTCTTGGATTACGAAACAACCGCAAGCGGCGCAAGGCGGATCGAGCGCACAGATAATTGACGTACCGTGGCGCGCTGTCAAGCACACAAACGAGCCGGCCCGACGACTTTTTAAAGAGGTCGCGGCGCGTTGGAGCCGAGACGCGCGAGAGTCTGCCTGCGTCGAGAGATCGGTCCGACTGACCCAGGAGATGTCATGACCGATCGCTATCAAGGCCGCGCACTAGATGACTTTCTGCGCGTATGCACGCGCGCTCGTCGACGCGACGACCTCTCGGAGCGCGTGACGGAACTGCGCAGATTTGCCCATCGGCCTGGTGTGATCTGCCCGGGTCCCTCTGAGCCATAATCGACGCTCCGCTGGAGGGACCCGGATGACCAAGCCCGCCACGACCCGTACCGCGTCGAGCGAGAGTTCGACCAGTCTCAGTCGGCGCGAGTTGCTCGCCGGCGCTGGTGCCGGCGTCGCCGCTTTCCTGATCGATGCGCCTCGCGTGGCGGCCCAGGCACCCACGCCCCGGACCGTCGTCTTCTCTCACACGACGGTCGTGACGGTCGACGCGGTGCAGGAAGATGTCGCGCTTGCCGTCGAGGGCGACACCATTGCGACAATCGGCCCGACCGACGCAATTCTCAAAACCTACCCGCGCGCCGAAGTCTACGACGGGCGTGGAAAGGCCCTCTTCCCGGGCCTCATCAACTGCCATGCCCATCTGGCAGCGACGATCGAACGTGGCTTCAATGAGGATTTCGGATTTCCCAATTCAACGAAATTGAACGTGCAGCCGTCGAGCCTGCTGTCAGCCGAGGAAACCGCGCTGATGATCACCGTCGGCGCGCTGGAAGGCATCCGCTCGGGATCGACGAGCATCGTGCAGAGTGCGTCGAACATCGCGAACGGGGCGAACCGACTGGCGGAGACGGGTCTTCGTCTGGTGTTCGCCGAGTCGATTCGCGATCGAGAGAACGGGTCCGGACCGATGTCTCCGGAGAGGCTGGCCGCCAGTGAGGCACCGCGCTACTCCGCCCGGCTGCGCGACCAGGGACTGCAGCGGATTCAAGACCTATTCACCGCGTGGCACGGAGCCAAGCAGGGACGCATCAGCGTGTTTCCCGCGGCGACGCTCGCCGAGGACGTGTCGCCAGAGCTTCTGCGCGCCGTGCGCGCCTTCGCCGAGAAGCACGACCTCGGATACACGATTCACCTGACCCAGAGCCGCCCCGAAGCCGACTTCATGGTGCGATACCACGGCGTCCGGCCGTCGGTATTCCTCGACAAGGCCGATTTCCTCGGCCCCCGGCTCTTCGCCGCTCATTGCCGCTACGTCGACGAGGCAGAAATCGCGGTGCTGGGTCGATCCAAAACGATCGTCTCGCACCAGGCGGCGATGGCGGCGAACCGCGGCGTCATCCCGCCGATTCCGGCGCTGCGCGCCGCAGGGTGTCCCATCGCCAATGGCACCGACAACAACACGAACGACATGTTCGAGGTGATGCGCGTCGCGTTGATGACCGAGCGGATTCGGCGGGACGATGAGCGCCCGGGTCTGCGGCCGCAGCCGGAGGACATCCTCGAGGACGCGACCCTCGGCGGCGCCCGTGCCGTGCGGCAGTCCAAGGTCGGCTCGCTGGAAGTGGGCAGGAAGGCCGACCTGTTGGTCCTCGATACCCAACGCATCCACCTGGTCCCAGCCGGGCGGATCGTGTCGGCGTGGATTCACAACGGCCAGCCGTCCGACATCGAATCGGTGATGGTCGACGGTCAGTTCGTCATGCGCGACAGGAAGATTCTCACGGTGGAC
>Ga0111539_10009727_pt1 | contig 12137 bp, 15 predicted proteins | sample RhiMethybrSRZTD1_FD_79667 | JGI IMG/M metagenome (GOLD analysis project Ga0111539, IMG submission 79667) | Populus rhizosphere microbial communities from Tennessee, USA - Rhizosphere MetaG P. TD hybrid SRZTD1 (version 2) (version 2) | ecosystem: Host-associated > Plants > Roots > Rhizosphere >...
CCACGCCCGGGTAGCTCAGTGGATAGAGCAGCCCCCTCCTAAGGGGCAGGTCGGACGTTCGATTCGTCTCCCGGGTGCCATATAAAATCCGTGTATTCAAACAGTTAAGCGTATGAGGTATTACCTTTACGTCCAATCCGGAATAAGCGTACAGTCCCGGCCCATGCGTCTAGCCGTTACAACGATGATCCTCGCCGTTGCCGCCTTGGCGAGCGGCTGCTCGAGCGTGGAGTGGAAGCAGATGAGTCTGCAGCCGCTCCGCAACGAGCAGGGGCACGTCATCGGCCAGAAGGAAACGCTGTGCGATTGCCGTAACGGCGAGCGCATCGCCCGCCTCGCGCTGTTCGAGCCGCGCTTCGACGAGCGCGGCGTGCTGGTCGGCTACGAAGAAAAGATGCGCGGCGGCGTGCAGCTCCGCGACCTCAACGGCCGGCGCATCGGCACGCGCTTCGCCGACTTGCGCAGCCGCGCCAACAACCCGAACAGCAAGGGCCTGACCATCATCGTCCACTCGCAGCGCACCGCGACCGCGGCGACGGCGAGCATCACCACCGTCGACGAACTGGTCAATCTCGCGGGACTCTCGCCCTACTTCAACTAACGCCGCAGGCTCTTCAGCCAGCGGCGGTCGATCCAGTCCTTCCAGCGCCACACCCAGGCGCCTTCGGCCGTCCAGCCGCCGCGTTGCGCGATCGCGTAGCGCGAGCCGCAGCTCAACAGCACCAGCGCGCGCGCCTGCGGCACGTAAGGCTCGAGCGGCTTGCCGCCCACCAGATTGCGGAAGTTCGCCAGCAGGCTCTCACCGTGCCGCACCGCGTAGACGCCGGAGCGCGGATGCGGCGCGTCGCGCACCGTCGCGCAATCGCCGGAGATGAACACTTCCGGGTGCGACACGCTCTGCAGCGTGTCGTGAACCATGGCAAAGCCCAGCCCGTCGACCGTCAGGCCCGACGCAGCGATCCAGGCCGGCGCAGCCGAGCCGGTCGCGAGGATTACGAGGTCGAACTCCTGGCGTGACGCGCCGGCGATGATCATCGGCCCCTCCGCCACCGCCGACACCGCCATGCCCGGGCGAAAATCGACGCGCGCGCGGCGCAGCGCCTGCGCAATGAGCTCCCCGGCGACGCCGGGCAGGGTCGCCCGGTCGGAGTAAAGCGTCACGGCGGCGTTGCGATGCGCCAGCGCCATCGCCAGCTCGGCGCCCGCCGCTCCCGCGCCGACGATGGCGATGCGCGCGAGGCGCTTGCCGTCAATCGCCGCGAGGAAATCGTCGAGCGGCTTTACCGGCAACGTCCGCTCGGCGCCGGGCAGCGAGCGCTCGACCAGCGATCCCGGGTTCAGCGAGATCGCGTCGTAGTCGAGCCGCGAGCCGTCGTCCAGGCTGGCCTGGCGCGCGGCGAGGTCGAGCGCGTCGACCTTCCCGGCGACGAATTCCACGTAGGCGTTGCCGCAGAGCGCCTCGATGTCGATCAGCGCTTCCTCGAAGCTATAGTGGCCGGCGATCACGCCCGGCAGCATCCCCGAATAGATCTGTCGCGCGAGCGGCGTGATGAGCGTGACCCGCGCACCATAGAGCGCTTCCTTGGAGAGGCCGCGCAGCACGGCGAGGTGCGCGTGCCCGGCGCCGACGAGCAGGATCCGCCTCACGTCGGTTGCTGCTTTGCCTCTTCGCGGCGCCGGAGCTCCTTGCGCTGCACCTTGCCGGTCGTCGTCATGGGAAGCGCATCGATGAACTCGATCTCGCGCGGATATTCGTACGGCGCGAGGCGGCCGCGCACGTGCTGCTGGATCTTCTCGATCAGCTCCTGGTTCGCGGAGAATCCGGGCTGCAGCACGACGAAAGCCTTGACGATCGTGCCGCGCGTCTCGTCGGGCTTGCCGATCACCGCGGCGTTCGCCACCGCGGGATGCTTCACCAGGCAGCTCTCGATCTCGGCCGGGCCGATGCGATAGCCCGCGCTCTTGATCACGTCGTCGGTGCGGCCCTGGTACCAGAGGTAGCCGTCGTCATCCATCTTGCCCTGGTCGCCGGTGCAGCCCCAGTCGCCGATGAACTTGTCTTTGCTCGCTTGCGGGTTCTTCCAATACTCCAGGAAGAAAACGGGATCCTGTTCCCGCTTGATCGCAATCTCGCCCAATTCGCCTCTCGGAACCTCGTTGCCGCGATCATCGATTACTGCGACGCGGTGTCCGGGGTACGGGCGCCCGATCGAGCCTGGCTTCACCGGCCATGCGGCCTGGCAGTTGCCAACGACATAGTTGATCTCGGTCTGGCCGAACATCTCGTTGATGGTGACATCGAGATGTTCCTTGGCCCATTCGAGCACGGTGACGCCGACCGATTCGCCTGCGCTCATGATCGATCTCAGACTCAACTGGTATTTCTGTTTCGGCGAAGGCACGGCCTTCATCATCAGCTTCAGTGCCGTCGGAAAGAGGAACGAGTTGCGAATGCCGTATTTCTCCAGGAGGTAGTAGGCCTTCTCCGCGTCGAAGCGGCCACGGTAGCCGAGGATGGGGATGCCGAAGTACCAGCTCGGCAGCAACGCGTCGAACAGGCCGCCCGCCCACGCCCAGTCGGCGGGCGACCAGAACATGTCGCCCGGCTGCGGAAAGAAATCGTGAGAGTGCACGAAGCCGGGGATGTTGCCGATGATCAGGCGATGCGCTTCGAGCGCGCCCTTCGGCGCGCCGGTCGTGCCGCTCGTGTAGATGATGACCGCAGGATCGTCCGCAGCGGTATCGGTCTTTTCAAAACTGGTTTTGCTTTTTTGTAAAAGCGATTCCCACGCATGGACTCCGGTCTCGCGCGCGCCGCCGACGCCGATCACGTGCCTGAGCCCCTCGAGCTTCTCGCGCACCGCCCAGAGGTTGGCGATGGTCGTCGCCTCGACGATCGCGATGCTCGCACCGGCATGGTTGATCCGGTACTCGAGCGCATCGGGACCAAACAAGTGTGAAAGCGGCAACGCCACCGCGCCCATCTGGAATACGGCCATGTAGGCGATCGCCGCCTCGGGCCGCTGCGGCAGGATGATCGCGACGCGATCGCCGCGCTTCACGCCGAGGCCCGCGAGCGCGTTGGAGAGGCGGTTCGCCGCGACCTGGATGTCCCAGAAGGAATATGCCGCGCTCGCGCCCGATTCGTCTTCCCAATAGAGAGCGAAACGGCTGCGGTCCGCCGCCCAGCGGCCGCAGCATGCGGTGGCGATGTTGAAGCGCTCGGGCACTTCCCAGCGGAAGCGGTCGTAGAGCTCCTGATAGCGGTCCCGCATGGCCGAAGCAGTTTAACATCGGGAAATTCGATGAAGCTCGATGCGCTAGTCTTCGACGCTTACGGCACGCTGTTCGACGTGCATTCCGTCATGCGCCGTTGCGAAGCCGGCTGGCCCGGCAAAGGCGCGGCACTCTCCGCGGCCTGGCGAGCGAAGCAACTCGAGTACACCTGGCAGCGCAGCCTGATGCGCGCCTATCGTCCGTTCTCCGAGGTGACTCGCGATGCGCTCGCATATTGCTGCGAAGCCATGGGCCTTGCGCTCTCCTCCGCACAGACGGAAGACCTGATGCAGGAATACCGGCGCCTCGCGCTGTTTCCCGACGTGGTGGACGCATTGCAGAAGTTGCCCGGCAAGAAGGCGATTCTTTCGAACGGCTCGCCGGACATTCTCGATCCGCTGGTGAAGCAGTCCGGCCTGCGCTTCGACGCGGTGCTGAGCGTCGACGAGCTGAAAGTATTCAAGCCCGCGCCGGAGGTTTACGCGCTCGCCGTGAAACGGCTTGGCGTCGAAGCGGACCGGATCGGCTTCGTTTCTTCCAATTGCTGGGACGCGCTCGGCGCCAAGGTCTTCGGCTTCAACGTGTTCTGGATCAACCGCACCGGCGCTCCCGTCGACCGGCTCGGGCCGAAGCCCGACGCGATTCTGAAGAGCCTGGGAGATCTTCCTGAAGTTCTGCGCTAACTGCGCAGCACCGGTCGTGCGGCGAGTGCCGCCCGGCGATACGCTGCAGCGCTGGATCTGCGACCAGTGCGGCGAGATCCACTATCAGAATCCGAAGCTGATCGTCGGCACGGTCCCCGAGTATCAGAACAAGATCCTCCTCTGCCGGCGCGCCATCGAGCCGCGCTACGGCTACTGGACTCTGCCCGCGGGGTTCATGGAGAACGACGAGACGACCGGCCAGGCAGCGCTGCGCGAGACGCTGGAGGAATCCGGCGCACGCGTGGAGCTCGGCGAGCCCTTCACGATGATCTCGGTGCCGCGCGTCAATCAGGTCCATCTCTACTACCGTGCCCGGGTGCACGACCTCGGCGCCAAGCCGGGCGAGGAAACGATCGAGGTGGCGATGTTCGAGGAGGCGCGCATCCCCTGGGACGAGATCGCTTTTCGAACCGTCGGCTTCACCCTCAAGCGCTGGTTCGCCGATCGCGCCAAGGGCAGCTTCAGCTTCCACGCCGAAGATCTGATGGCCTGAGGTATGCTTCCTCCCGGTGCGTCGAGCGCACCAAAACAAGACAAAGAGAGGGAGACCCAATGAAATTTTTGCACCGCAGTGTGCTGCTTGTGACCATGTTGGTGCATGCGCCAGTTCTGCTCGCCCAGGCGGCTCCGCCCGCTGCGCCGAAGCTCGATGCGGCGGATACGGCGTGGATGCTCACCGCCTCGGTCCTCGTCCTGTTCATGACCCTGCCCGGGCTCGCCCTCTTCTATGCCGGCCTGGTCCGGACGAAGAACGTTCTGTCCGTGCTCATGCAGTGCTTCGCCATCACCTGCATCGTCACGCTCGCCTGGATGGCGGTCGGCTACAGCATCGCGTTCGGCGACGGCAACGCTTGGTGGGGCGGGCTCGGCAAATCCTTCTTCGCCGGCATCGACGTCAAGTCGATCCGGCCCGGCACAACCATCCCCGAGACGGTGTTCGCGATGTACCAGCTCACCTTCGCCATCATCACTCCCGCGCTGGTGGTCGGCGCGTTCGCGGAGCGCGTGAAATTCAGCGGCATGCTTCTCTTCAGCCTGTTGTGGCTGCTCATCGTCTACTGCCCGCTTGCGCACTGGGTTTGGGGCGATGGCTGGCTGCAGAAGATGGGGCTCATGGACTTCGCCGGCGGCACGGTGGTGCACCTCAACGCCGGCATGGCGGCGCTGGTCTGCGCGCTGGTGCTCGGCCGCCGTCGCGGCTTTCCCGAGACGGCGATGCCGCCGCACAACATGACGATGACCGTCACCGGCGCTGCGATGCTCTGGGTCGGCTGGTTCGGCTTCAACGCCGGCAGCGCGGTCGCGGCCAACGGCTCCGCGGGCATGGCGATGCTGGTCACGCATCTCGGCGCCGCTACCGGCGCGTTCACCTGGATGATTTGCGAGTGGCTGCGCTACAGCAAGCCTTCGGTGCTCGGCATCGTCACCGGGATGGTCGCCGGATTGGGCACCATCACCCCGGCGTCCGGCTTCGTCGGGCCGATCGGCGCCGTGATTATCGGCGCCGCCGCGGGCCTGGTCTGCTTCTCCGCCACCAGCTACATGAAGCGCGCGCTGAATATCGACGACTCGCTCGACGTCTTTCCTGTGCACGGCGTCGGCGGCCTGATCGGCACCTTCCTCACCGGGATCTTCGTCTCCGCGTCGTTCGGCGGCATGGGCTATCCCGAGAAGGTGACCATGGGCGATCAGGTCGTGACGCAATTGATCGGCATCGGCGTCACGGCCGTGTGGTCGGGCGTGCTGACCTGGATCCTGCTCAAGCTGGTCGACGCGATCACCGGCATGCGGGTCGGCGCGGAAAATGAAACCGAGGGCCTCGACACCGTGCTGCACAACGAAAAAGGCTATAACCTCTGAAGAGGAATGGAGCGGCGTGATTTCCTGAAGATCTGCGCCGCCGGGGCCGCGACGGCAGGAGCCCCGGCGCTGGCGGCCGACGCCCGGCCGCAGCTCTATTCGCGCACTCTTCTCGTCGATGAAAAAGGCGCTGCGTTGCGCGCCAGCCGCGTGCCGGTGGAGCGCAACCTCGTCTTCCACTACCCCTTCGCGGCGACACCCTGCTTCCTGCTCAACCTCGGCCGGCCCGCAAAGGCGGCGGCGACGCTGAAGACCGGCGACAACCGGCCGTACGAATGGAAGGGTGGCGTCGGCGCGGGGCGCTCGATCGTCGCGTATTCCGCGATCTGCGCCCACAAGCTGACCTACCCCACGCGCGACATCAGCTTCATCAGCTACCGCCCGGAAAAGAGCGCGCGCAACCGCATCGGCCACGTCATCCACTGCTGCTCCGAGCACAGTCAGTACGATCCGGCCGAAGGTGGCCGCGTCGTCGCCGGGCCGGCGCCGCAGCCGCTGGCATCGATTCTTTTGGAATGGGATTCTTCAAAAGATGAAATTCATGCGGTGGGCACCCTCGGCGGCGAGATGTTCAACGAGTTCTTCGAGAAGTACGCCTTCCGCCTGGAAATGGAGCACGGCGGTGCGGGCAAGCAGCCGGTCGGAAAGGCGACGCGGGTCGAAGAGCTCGAGAACTACTGCAAGCAACAGGTGAAGTGCTAGCGTGGATCGGCCCGGACGACCCGTTTCCGCCAGTCGCGCGGGCGCTGAAAGATCCTAACGGCCTGCTCGCAGCGGGCGGCGACCTTTCGCACGAGCGCCTGCTCCAGGCCTACCGGCACGGCATCTTTCCCTGGTTCTCGCGCGGCGAGCCGATCCTCTGGTGGTCGCCCGATCCGCGCATGGTGCTCTACACGGACGAGCTCAAGGTTTCGCGCTCGCTGGCGAAGAACCTGCGCAACAAGGGCTACGAAGTCAGGGTCGACACCGCGTTCCGGGAGGTGATCAAGGGATGCGCCAACCGCAAGGAAACCTGGTTGAGCAGGCCGATGCAGGCCGCCTATTTCGCTCTTCACCAGAGCGGCCATGCCCACTCCTTCGAGACATGGCAGGGGGATGATCTGGTCGGGGGACTGTACGGGGTGGCCGTGGGCAGGATGTTCTACGGAGAATCGATGTTTTCGAGGGCCACTGACGCCTCGAAAGTCGCTCTGGTAGCGCTGGTCGAGGCGCTCGTCGTCCGGGGATTTCCCCTCATCGACTGCCAGGTGAAGACGCCGTTGCTCGCCTCGCTCGGCGGCCGCGAGATCCCTCGGACGGCTTTCTTGCGGGCGCTGGCAGCGTTGGTAAACTACGCGGAGCCCTGCGGAAAGTGGAGCCTTGTCAAGACTTAACGACCTGCCGCATGCAGTCCTGCAGTTCTACGTAACTGCGCCCTACCCGTGCAGCTACCTGCCTGATCGCATGGCGCGCTCGCAGGTGGCGACGCCGAGCCACCTGATCAACACCGAGCTGTACGGCGATCTCGTCAAGGCCGGCTTCCGCCGCAGCGGCATCTTCACCTACCGGCCGCACTGCGATGCCTGCCGCGCCTGTGTCCCGGTGCGCATCCCGGCGCAGGAATTCAACGCCAACCGCTCGCAGCGCCGCGCCTGGAAGCAGCATGCCACTCTTGCCGCCACGTCGCAGCCGCTCAAGTTCCGCCTCGAGCACTACGCGCTCTATCTGCGCTACCAGTCGCGCCGGCACTCCGGCGGCGGCATGGACAACGACAGCCGTGATCAGTACTCGCACTTCCTGCTGCAGAGCCGCGTCGATACGCGGCTGATCGAGTTCCGCGAGAACGGCCAGCTGGTGATGGTCTCGATCGTCGACTTCCTGCCCGACGGACTTTCATCGGTCTACACCTTCTACGAGCCCGACCGGCGCGGCGCGAGCTTCGGCACCTACAACGTGCTGTGGCAGATCGAGCAGTGCCGCACGCTGGGCCTGCCCTATCTCTACCTCGGCTACTGGATCCGCGAGAGCCCGAAGATGGCCTACAAGTCGAAATTCGAGCCGATCGAGGGCTTCGTCGGCGGTACCTGGCGCCGTCTCGGCCCGCGCCAGACGGAAGACCCGCGGGACCAAGCGCGGTGAGCGCTTATGCGCTCGCCCGACCGCTTCTTTTTTCCCTAGATCCCGAAACAGCGCATCACGTCACGCTCGCGCTGTCGCGCTTCGGCCTGCGCGCGCGAATCCCTGACCGTCCCGTCACGGTGATGGGCATCCACTTTCCGAACCCGGTCGGCCTCGCCGCCGGCCTCGACAAGGACGCGGCGCACATTGACGGCCTGGCGAAGCTCGGCTTCGGCTTCATCGAGGTCGGCACCGTGACGCCGCTGCCCCAGCCGGGAAATCCTCGTCCGAGAATCTTCAGGATTCCCCAGAAAAATGCCCTGATCAATCGCTTCGGTTTCAACAACGTGGGCGTCGACGCTCTCCTCGCCAACGTCGCCCGCACGCGCTGGCGCGGCATCCTCGGCATCAACATCGGCAAGAACTTCGACACTCCGCTCGAGAAAGCGGCGGATGACTACGCGTTCTGCCTCGAGAAGGTCTACGGCGCGGCGTCGTATGTCACGGTCAACATCTCCTCGCCCAACACCAAGGGACTGCGCGACCTGCAGCAGGAGAGGCAGCTCGACGAGCTGCTCGACCGCCTGGCCCACGCGCGCGAGCGCCTCGCGCGCAGCTACGGGAAGCGCGTGCCGCTCGTCCTCAAAGTGGCGCCGGACCTCGCGCCGAACGAGATCCAGGCGATCGCCGCCGCAATCCTGCGGCACGGCTTCGACGGGCTGATCGCCACCAACACCACGACGACGCGCGCCGGCGTCGAGGGGCTGCCGCATGCCGAAGAAGCGGGCGGCCTCTCTGGCGCGCCCGTCCTCGACAAATCCACCGCCGTGCTCGCCGCGTTCCGCGACCGCCTGGCAGGCAAGGTTGCGCTGATCGGCGCCGGCGGCATTCTGAGCGGCGAGGACGCGCGCAGGAAGACCGCGGCGGGGGCGGCACTCGTGCAGCTCTACACCGGGCTCATCTACCAGGGACCCGGGCTGGTGCGCGAATGCGTGTCGGCGTTCCCCGCGAGGTAAAGGACGGCGAGCTTCGGGTTGCCCTTTCGCCGAAGGGTGCGCGAGGCGTGGTGGTCGAACCCGGGGCAGGCCTCGGAATCGGATTCAGCGACGAAGAGTATCTCGCGGCCGGAGCGACGCTCGGTGATCCGTGGCAGTGCGAGGTCATCGTCAAGGTCAAGGAGCTTCAGCCCGCCGAATACGGCAAGCCGCGCCGCGGCCAGATGGTGCTGGCCTTCGACCAGTTCGCCGCCGACCGCGCCCTCCTCGAGGCAGCGCTCGCTTCCGGCGCGACCTTCATCTCCTACAACATGGTCGGCCGGCAGCGCGGCGCAGCGCCCATCCTCGCGCCGATGTCGGCCATTGCCGGACGCCTCGCCGTACTCATGGGAGCGTGGTGCCTGCAGAAGCAGAACGGCGGAAGCGGCGTCCTCCTCTCCGGCTTCGGCGACGTGCCGGCCGGCAAGGTGGTGATCGTGGGCGCCGGCAACGTCGGCGCGAGCGCGCTCGCTATCGCGCATGGCATCGGTGCCGAGGTCACGGTGCATGCGAAAACCGATCGGAGGCTTGCGGCCCTCCGGTCGCTTTACCCGTCAGTCAGGTTTACAACAGAAGAACCTCAAGTTCAGGATGCGGATCTGGTCATTGGCGCCGTGTTCACGCCCGGCCGCGCGTCACCGAAGCTCGTCACCCGGACGATGCTCGCCGCCATGCGCCGCGGCTCGGCGCTGGTGGACGTCGGCATCGACTATGGCGGCATCGCCGAAACCTCGCGCCAAACCTCGCATGCCAGGCCGATCTACGTCGAGGAAGGCGTCGTCCACTACTGCGTGCCGAACATGCCCGCGGCCTGCCCGCGAACGGCCAGTCTCGCCCTCGAGCGCGCGGTGCTACCTTACGTCCGCAAGATGATGGCAGGCGAAATGGATGATGATCTGCGCAGCGGCATCGCGGTGACGCAGGGGCGTTTCATCGCGACATGAAGCGCACCGTCGCACTGATCGACGAGGGGCGCTGCATCGGCTGCACGCATTGCATCGACGCCTGCCCGGTCGATGCGATCGTCGGTGCGCAGAGCCTGATGCACACCGTGGTCGAATCCTGGTGCATCGGCTGCGCGCTGTGCCTGCCGCCCTGCCCGGTCGACTGCATCGACATGGTCGCGCCGCGGGGTTCCTGGGGCGACGAATTGCGCCGCGCCGCGGGACGACGTGGCCGCCAGCGAATTGCACGGATGGAAGCGAAGAAGTTTGCGCCGGTGCAGGATCGCAAGGCGGTCCTTGCAGCCGCGCTCGCGAGAAAGCGCCGATGAATCCGGCCAAGCGGCGAGAGATTTTCGAGCGCTTCCGCGCCGCCAACCCGAATCCGACCACCGAGCTTCTCTACGACTCGCCGTTCGAGCTGCTGGTCGCGGTGGTGCTCTCCGCCCAGGCCACCGATAAATCGGTCAACCTCGCCACGCGCAGGCTATTCCCCGCCACGCCGGACAAGCTCGTCAAGCTCGGCGTCGCCGGGGTCGAGGAATACATCAAGAGCATCGGGCTGTTCCGGACCAAGGCAAGGAACGTGGTCGCCTTGTCGCAGATCGTCCTGGATAAGCACTGTGGCGCGGTGCCCCAGAACCGCGAGTCGCTCGAAGCCCTGCCCGGCGTCGGCCGGAAGACCGCGAACGTGGTGCTGAACACCGCCTTCGGCCAGCCGACCATGGCAGTCGACACGCACATCTTCCGGGTCGCCAATCGCACCGGCATCGCGCCAGGCAAGGACGTCCTGGCGGTGGAGCAGAAGCTTCTCAAGTTCACGCCCCCGGAATTCCTTCACAACGCGCACCACTGGCTGATCTTGCACGGGCGTTACGTCTGCCTCGCACGCAAGCCCGGCTGCCCGCAATGCCTGATCCGGGATCTCTGCGAATTCCGGCCGAAGACCAAGTAGCGCGACATCCTGTCGCTGGCTAGCGACGGCAATTCGGACTAGGCGGAGGCAGCCCGCAAGGAACGTTGTCTCGTCATCATCGACGCAACAACCCTCGGAGATGGCGCCCATGAACTCCCGCTTCCTCATCCTCGCTGCCGTCTTCGTGGCGTGTGTCGCGGTCTCGCCCCTGACCCGATCCGAGGGCGTGGACGAGACCACGATCCTGGTCGCCAAGCGCCAGCTGCGCGACCAGCTCTACGGCAACACCATCCTGATCGTGAAGCCGCTCGGCGAGGATCGCCACGTCGGCTTCATCATCAACAAGCCGACGCAGATGACGCTCGGCAAGCTGTTCCCCGGCCATGGGCCTTCGCAGAAGGTGGTCGACCCGGTCTACCTGGGCGGTCCCTTCAACTCGCAGGTGATCTTCGCCCTGGTGCAGCGTCCCGACAGCCCGGGCGGCCGCTCGGTCCGCATCGCGCAAGACCTCTATCTCGCGGTCGACAGCCAGATCGTCGACCGGATCATCGAAACCGAGCCGCAGCACGCGCGCTTCTTCGCCGGCATGGTGCTGTGGAAGCCGGGCGAGCTCTCCGACGAAATGAAGAAAGGACTCTGGTACACGCTCGACGCGCGCAGCGAACTGGTCCTGAAGAAGGCGGACGGGCTGTGGGAAGAGCTGGTCGGCCGTTCCGAGCGGAAGGCCAATACGATCTGACCGGCTAGCGCTGGTTGTGCAATGAGGACTTCTGGCTGGCGAACCAGGCCGCGAGGTCCTCGATGTCCTGCTTCGAAAGCTGGGCGGCGAAGCCCTTCATGATGCCGTTGGTGCGATGCCCCGACTTGTAGTCGGACAGCGCGCGCACCAGGTAATCGTAATACTGGCCCGCGAGCACCGGCTGATCCGGCGCCGAGGGCTTGTTGCCATCCGGACCGTGGCACGCCGCGCACACCTGCGCCGCCTTGGCCTTGCCCGACTCGGCGTTGCCGCGAGCGTGCACGCCGCCGGCGAGCGCCAATCCCAGCAGGACGACCAGCAGCCTCATTTCGCGACTCCGTAGTAGGCGGCGAGATCGGCCATGTCCTGGTCGCTCAGGCTGGCGGCGATGCCACGCATCGACGGATGCGAACGCTCGCCGCTCTTGTACGCCTTCAGCGCGCTGACGATGTAGCCCGGCTGCTGGCCGGCGATCATCGGCACGTGATACACGGACGGAAACGCCGTCTTGTATCCCGGAATTCCGTGGCAGCCGATGCACATCGCGATCTTGTTCCGGTGCGCGGCGTC
>Ga0111539_10009728_pt1 | contig 12136 bp, 10 predicted proteins | sample RhiMethybrSRZTD1_FD_79667 | JGI IMG/M metagenome (GOLD analysis project Ga0111539, IMG submission 79667) | Populus rhizosphere microbial communities from Tennessee, USA - Rhizosphere MetaG P. TD hybrid SRZTD1 (version 2) (version 2) | ecosystem: Host-associated > Plants > Roots > Rhizosphere >...
CCAATGATTGGTCCGTCAGTTTTGAAGGTCCACTTCGTTCCCTTTAGTTGGAGTGGCCCGGCTGTTGGATAAACTCCCGTGCGAGCCGCATCACCGTGAAAGGTCGCCTGGGCCATTGCAGTGGAAACGGTTAGTAGCAATAGAACAAATGTTCGGATCATTGTGACGGTCCTCGTAGTCTCTTCAATAAATTGTTGGAGAATTCAGAATTGCGGACCAGCTTGTTGGTGATCTGCTTAGTCGAGAATACTACGGCAGTGTTTTGAGGATGGTTTCATCAAACTGTCGGACTCTGTTATGTATATACTGCGAGCTATATCGAATCGGGTCGAGAAGTTCAAAACGCTGTTCTCGGAAGGAAATCTATGATCGGTAAAATCATAATGATCGTCGGGATCCTCGGGGTCCTGCTCGGGGGCGCGGTGCTTTGCATCTCGTTATTGTTGCCTGTGTTGACTGACGGCCGCACCAGTTGGGATGAAGCGTTGCTCGGTATTATTCCCGGAGCTGTCGTGCTGACAATCTCTTTCATCATCTTTGTCGCCGGACTGATTATCGTCCTGGTGCAAAGGAAGAAGAAGCAGCAGTTGCCGTTGGGCCAGGCCTGAGTAAGAAACAACAAGCCCTCCAGTTCTTGACAATCCACTTGCAGCGTAACATTGTACGCACATTCCGAACGAAGCATTCCGCCCAAGGAGAACAACCGATGCCACGATTCATCGTTAGCCGCACACTACCGCCGCTCACATCCGAGCAATTGGAAGAGGTTGGCAAAAACGTAGTCTCGACCTGTGATCAGATGGGGATGGAATGGATCCGGAGCCACATCAGCGCCGACGGCCAGCATTCTTTTTGCGAGTTTGAGGCGCCCAGCGCGGAAGCCTGCCGAGAACACGCGACGCGCGCCGGTTTGCCGGTAGATGAGGTGATTCCTATCGGGATGGAAATCGGACCCAGCCAGTTTCAGTAACTCAATATCAACATCGCAGCGCACCCCTCCTCGATCTCGCATCGTGACTACTTCGCGCTTATCGCCAGCGTGTCGGTTTCACCTGTCGATTTCGTTGCTCGTCGTTCGACTAACTGTAGGAGAGGACAAATGGATAAATCATGACTGAAGCAAAACCCAAAAGTGCTCTACGAAGCGTATTCGCGGTGCTCGCCGGTTTGATTGTGATCGTTGTGCTTTCAAACGGCGCTGATTTTGTGCTGCACGCGACAGGAGTTTACCCGCCGTTTGGCCAGCCAATGCGAGACTCGCTCTTCATTCTTGCGACAGCCTACCGTCTGGTTTTTGCAGTGGCTGGTTGTTATCTCACGGCGCGACTCGCTCCAAACCGGCCAATGCAACACGCATTGGCTCTGGGGATAATCGGCGTCATCCTCGCCATCGTTGGCACAGTGGCCACGTGGAATGCTGGTCCGGAATTTGGCCCAAAATGGTATCCGATTCTGCTCGTGCTGACCGCGCTTCCATGCGCCTGGCTGGCTGGCAAACTCGGCAGCGGCCATTCACACACAAATTGAGACGATGAGATTGAAGGTGCAACTGTAGGCTTACGAATCAGAATTCCCCGAGGCAAGAGCTCTGTGCAGCATCTGCTGCACAGTTGACATTTTGCAGCACTTGAAGTAAACGTGCCTGCGATATCATGACTTCTTTGGCCAGTCCTGATGCCGTTATTTACGAACAGGCTGGCCACATCTATCTCGTCGAAGCTTCATCCGAAGAATCGCAAAGCTGAACACCCGAGTCCCGTGACGAAACAAAAACCTATGAAGAGTTCAATCAAGAAGCTGTTCGCTGCTATCAATGTGGCCGTTATAGTGTGTGCCGTAGTCTCGTTGACAAGCGCTCAGACGATCGACGTCGATCGCGTAGTAGCTGAACTTGAACCCGAGATTCAGCGCACCCTGCTCGCAGGTAATATTCCGTCGGTGTCCATCGCCCTCGTTTTCAACGACCGAGTGATCTGGAATAACGCTTACGGATACTCGAACCTCTGGGCACGCACTCCAGCAACACCAGACACCGTCTATCTAATTGGTTCGACGTTCAAAACAATGTCGACCGTTGCGCTGCTTCAGCAAATGGAGCAGGGGAAATTCAAACTCGACGAGCCCGTCAACAAGTATCTAACTGAGTTCAAGATTGAAGGCGAAGACCCACAGCACCCAATCACGTTTCGTCATTTATTGACCCACACTTCCGGTCTACCAGGAGACTTCGGAGCTTTTCCGGTCTGGGGCGACACCGTGCCCCCGGCGCTCGAAGATTACTTGCGCAAATCAATGAAGGTTACAAGGCCGCCGCTGGACAAGGTTGAATACTCGAACTCGGCGTATACGTTGGTCGGGTATCTGGTGCAGAAGTTTTCGGGAGTGCCTTACAAGCAATACATTCAAGAACACATCTTCACCCCGATGGAGATGAACAGCACAGCATTTGAACCGCGACCAGACATGGAAGAACGGCTATCGATTCCGTATGTCGTCGATCAAAAGACTGGAAGTCAGGTTGGAACCGTGCGCGTAAAAGCCTCAGTCTGGCCGGCGGGAATTGTTTATGGCACGGTCATGAATCAGGCGAATTGGCTAATCTGCAATCTGAACGGCGGGGTATTCAAAGGGAAACGACTAATCAGTGAAGACGTCCTCAATCAAATGTTCACCCGTCAATACGATCAATTCAAAGGCGGTATCGAAGGCATTTGGGGAAATGATACAGCCGGGTTTGGACTAACCTGGTGGACCCAGGTGCGCAACGGCGATCGTTACTTCGCGCATAGCGGCAGCGTTGCTGGCTACACGGCGTTCCTGCTCGGTAATCGAGATCGCAAGCTTGGTTTCGCGATTCTGACCAATGGCAATCGCGCGCATCCGCACTTGTTCAAGCTGGCGGACAAAGCGATCGACTTGATGAAAAAGTACAGCGTTACCACAGGCGTCCAAAGTTCTCGATAGACCTTTTTCTACATATTCAGCCGCGTTTAGGAGACTCCCTATTGTGAAAAAATTAATTGCTTTATTTCTATGTGCTCTTTTTTTGACGTCGTTGGTAGTTGGTCAGGTTCCCACGCCGCCTGCTTTGACAAAAAAAGAAGCACCTGAATCCGCAGCTCCGCAGGCAGCGCCCACCAACAAACACGAGATGACCGCCGCTGATGTGGAAACTTTTCTCGACGGCATTGTTCCGTTACAGCTCGGCCTTTCAGACATTAGAGGGGCAACAGTTTCGGTGGTCAAAGATGGCAAGCTGCTTTTCGCGAAAGGTTATGGCTACGCCGACGTTCAGAAGAAGCAGACCGTGTCTCCGCAAGACACGCTGTTTCGGCCCGGATCGATTTCAAAACTCTTTACCTGGACATCAGTCATGCAACTGTTTGAACAGGGCAAGCTCGATTTGGACCGCGACGTTAATGAGTATCTTGATTTCAAGATCCCGGACGCATTTGGGAAACCGATCACTCTAAAAAACATAATGACTCACACGCCCGGGTTTGAGGAGCAGATAAAAGACCTCTTCAGTACTACTCAGGTGAGTCCCAACTTAGGTGAATATCTAAAAACCCATATTCCGGCGCGCATTTATCCGCCCGGTACTGTTCCTGCTTATTCGAATTACGCCACTGCAATCGCAGGATACATCGTCGAACGCGTCTCAGGCCGGCCATTTGAGGATTATGTTGAAGAGAACATTCTCAAACCGCTGAACATGACGCACTCCACGTTTAAGCAGCCACTGCCAGCAGGTCTGGCTCCGTCAATGTCCAGTGGGTATCGGCTCGGCTCAGGTGAGCCCGGACAGTTTGAAATTATTAACGCGTTTCCGGCGGGAAGTCTTAGTAGTTCTGCCACCGACATGGCCCAGTTCATGATTGCCCATTTGCAAGACGGACAATTGGGTGAGGCGCACATACTCAAACCCGAGACAGTGCGGTTGATGCATAGTCGTTTGTTTGCGCTCGATGATGCAGCAAACGCGATGTGTTACGGGTTTTATGAGGAGACGAGCAACGGACAGCGAATAATCGGACATGGTGGTGACACGATTTACTTCCACAGCGATCTGCATCTCATTCTCGATCAGAAGGTTGGTTTCTTCGTTTCATATAACAGCGCAGGGAAAGCCGGCGGATTAGGTGATTCACCACGAACCATGCTGTGGCAGGCGTTTCTCGATCGCTATTATCCGCACTCAATGCAGGTTCAACCCGGCGCGGGTGCGAAGGAAGCTCCCAAGGCTGTCTCCGGCACTTACACTCTGAGCCGTCGCGGTGAAACTTCGTTCGTCAAGGTGGCTTCATTGCTCGGGCAGTTCACAGTCACACCAGCAGGCGATGACGATATCGAAGTTTCGCTGCTCACTGGCGCCAACGGTAAGCCGAAGCGATGGCAGGCGGTCAGTCCCACTACCTTCATCGAGCGAGATGGTCAGGACAAACTAGTTTTCAAACCGGATGAGAATGGAAGGTTGCAATTGATCCTGCCGTTTCCATTCTTTATTGGACAACCAGTTGGCAAGCTGGAAAATGGAAAGCTTTTCTTGCTGGTGTTAGGGGTATCACTCTTTATCATGTTCGCCACGCTCATACTGTGGCCCGTTGCGTGGTTTGTAAGAAGGCATTACGGACATAAGCTGGAACTCACATTCAGTGAACGACTGCTTCGATTCGGAGTGCGGATTGTTTTTCTTCTGGATCTTGTTTTCGTCGCTTCGTTCTTGTTACTGCTAACGTATGGATTCAGTCATCTCGAGATACTGAGCAGTCAAGGCACTAAATGGTTTTACCTGGTCCAGACTATCGGTGTCGTTGGCGCAATCGGCACACTCGTAGCGCTGCTCAATGCGGTGTTTTCATGGAAGAGTAAGCGGAAGCGTATTTGGGGGAAATTAGCGGCAACGATCATGCTATTCGCGTGTCTTGGTCTGCTTTGGTTCTCGTTCGCCGGAAATCTGCTGCATTTCAATTCCACGTACTAGGCAAAAGAGTGCGACGACATAGCGAAAGAATACTAACCGGGCTGATTGCGTTGGTGCTGCTGTCGGCGATCTGCACGACCGAAAGCCACGGTTTTTCACCTACGCGGGTTTGGTTACAGGTTGCGACTACGCCGCCTAAGCCTAAGCCTCGCCCGGCTCCGGCGAGATGGCGGCCTTTGATCGGCGAGTATGGTCGCGATAACGAAACCGTGATCATTCTCGAGAGTGACGGAAAACTGTGCGCGTTATTCAAGCTGACGGAACTCGCGCCCTTGAAACAATTCACCTCCGATTCATTCGAGTTTGATAGCTCGACTGCCCGACACGGGGAGCGCGTCGTTTTTACTCGCAGTCGAGGCAAGGTGACGCAAGTCACGATCGGCACACTCAGTTATCAACGCAAACCTTTGGGACCGGAGGAAGGTGCAAACCAACTCAAAATCCAGCCAGTACGCCCGGTTCCAACCCTCATTAAAGAGGCACTTACAGGTCAGCCACCGAATGAATCCGGAGATTTCTTACCGACGGATCTGGTGGAGTTGAGAACGCTTGACCCAACCATCAAGCTGGAGATCCGGTACGCCACCACGAACAATCTATTCGGCACCGTGTTTTACTCCCAGGCACGTGCGTTCTTGCAGCGACCGGCCGCAGAAGCACTGGTGCGCGTTAATCGTAAACTCAAGACCGCCGGCTATGGCCTGCTCGTCCACGATGGATACCGGCCGTGGTATGTGACGAAAGTATTTTGGGATGCCACGCCAGACGACAAGAAGCTGTTTGTCGCCGACCCTGCAAAAGGCTCCCGCCACAACCGTGGCTGCGCGGTTGATATAACTCTCTACGATCTAAAGACGGGAAAACCGGTAGAGATGGTAAGCACGTATGACGAGACGACGGATCGGGCCTACCCAAACTACGCTGGCGGTACGTCGCTACAACGTTGGCATCGCGATCTTCTTCGTTCGGCGATGGAAGCGGAAGGCTTCACCGTGTATGAGGCCGAATGGTGGCATTTCGATTACAAGGATTGGCAGAAGTACCATATCGGCAACGTGCGGTTTGAAGAGATAAGTCGTTAGACTCTGGCCAGGCTAGAGCGGGGAACATTGGACCTCCCCCTTCTTGGACGCAACACGCCAACATCCGCGCTTCAGGTTCGCCCAGAAAGACTAATGGGCGGAACCGTCTTGATGCGGGTCTTCAGATAGGCATTTCGCTTTCTCGTAAGCTTCCAGTTCGACCAGTGCTTTGCCGAGAGAGGCATGGGCAAGTGAGATTGAAGGTGAGCAACGTAGGCCCACAGGGTCTCGTCGGGTTGTTCAAATGGCAGGAAGAGGATCAGCGATAGACTACACTTGTTTGTCGTAAGGCGAAGGCGACAGCTTGATTCACCCAAGAGCGTGCCATATCCGTCGTATGCTTGTTCGAGATAATGTGAGCTCCCCTGGTAGGGCAGTTCAGTGTGGCTCTCGACCGCACAGAACCTCAGAGCATCGTAATCGACTGATACTTCAGCGGGACCGCCGAGCCAATGCGGCGGCTGTTTGCCAGCAGCCTCGAGCCAGAGGATGGCGTCATCGACCTTTGAAACAGGCAGTTCCCAGTAGAGCGACGAGCCGTATTCCTGCGAATCAACGTGCCGATCCGGCGTAGCGCCCACCGCGAGCATGAGGCGAGCTGACTCCTTCAGATGTGTCACGACGGCAGGGTCGACTGACGGCGCCGGGTGAATCGCGACGGTGAGGGCACTCGGAGTTGAAGCCGCTGTGCATGGGGTCATGAAGTGTTGGACCGCAGTCCACGCTGGCGAGGGCCTAAGCCTCCCGAGCCCGTGGCCGCCGCCGCTTGATACGGGCAGTCCGTCGTACGAGATGAGGCCGGCGCGCTGATTCATGGGTTCCTTGAGCTGCCTAACATCACACTCCGCCATTGATCATGAACAAGACGTGAAAACGAATTCGTTCCTGCCGGGTGAGTTTCCCACCGCAAAAGCGGAGATTATACCTGGGATAACGTTGATCCGGCGCCATGCGTTCGGAAGACCCAACGGGTCGCGGCGAGGGATTCGAACCACCGACCTCACGTTCGGAATCGCGTGCGATAGCTCCGTGTATTACACGGGGCTACAATTCACCGGAGATTGCGTACACATGACAGAAAGCAAGCTGGGAATAGGATTCGTTGGCAGCGGATTCGTGACGAATTTTCATCTTCAAGCCTGGCGCGGCGTTCGCGGCGCGGATGTGGTTGGTGTGTACAGTCCAAACACAGAACACGCCGAGTCAACTGCCGCCAGGGCTCGAGAGCTTCGTGTCGGTAATGCGCGCGCCTTCAAATCGATTGAGGAGATGATCGCTGCTCCGGAGATCGATTGTGTTTGGCTGTGCGGTCCAAATCATTTACGCGTGCAGAACATGCAGGCAATCTGCGATGCGGTTCAACTTGGAAAAGGGAAACTGATCGGAATTGCTTGTGAGAAACCGTTGGCGCGTAATGTGGCTGAGGCGCGGCGCATGGTTCATCTCGTTGAGCAATCGGAATTGCTGCACGGCTACCTTGAAGATCAGATATTCGCGCCGAGTGTAACGCGCGGCAGAGAGATCATGTGGAATCGAGCCGCTGCTTTAACTGGTCGTCCATATCTTGCACGTGCAGCCGAAGAGCATAGTGGTCCACATTCACCCTGGTTTTGGCAGGGCGAACTGCAGGGCGGTGGTGTACTCAACGATATGATGTGTCACAGCATCGAGGTCGGCCGTTTTATGCTGACGAAACCTGGCGCACCGCGGTCAAGTATCCGGCCACTGAAGGTGTCGGCGCAAATTGCGAGTCTGAAATGGTCGCGACCTGAATATGCGGAGATTCTGAAGCAGAACATGGGTGCGGACGTCGATTACAAAACCAAGCCAGCCGAAGATTTTGCACGCGCTACAATTAACTACGTAGACGAAGACAACAAACCGCTCCTCGTCGAAGTAACAACTTCGTGGAGCTACGTCGGTGCAGGCCTCCGTTTGACTCTTGAGGTACTAGGTCCGGAATACTCACTGACCATGAACTCGCTCGATAGTGGATTGAAGCTATTCCTGAGCCGTGCAGTGAAAGGTGCGGCGGGCGAAGACCTGGTTGAAAAACAGAATGCTGAACAGGGCTTAATGCCAGTATTGGGGAACGAAGCTGCGGAGTATGGTTACGAAGCACAGGACCGCTATTTTGTTCAGTGCTTTCTCGATGGGAAGCAACCAGAAGAAAGTTTTTACGACGGTCTCGAAATAACGGAACTGCTGATGACTGCGTACATGAGCGCTGAGCAGGAACGCACGATCCAGTTTAGGCCGGACGGGCTTGATACATACGTGCCGCTAGTAGCTCGAGGGTTGTGGAAGGGCGGCGCGAGTGGCCCTACTGGTTAAGGCAAATTGATCTGGTTCTTTGTTACTCGATTAGGTTTGTAGTCACGCTCGTATTGACATTCTATACGAAAACGGTAATCTATCCCTCTCTACAGACTGTCTATAGGAGAGACACGTGGCAAAGAAGCAAGTTGACCTGTTGCAGGGTACGCTCGACCTTCTGGTGCTGAAATCGCTGGCTCTGGGTCCGCTGCATGGGCTGGGCGTTTCAAATCGCATTGCACAGATCACGAAGGGAACTTTCAAGGTCAAGCCTGGATCACTATTCCCCGCGTTACACCGGATGGAAGAGGCGGGCTGGCTCCAGTCGTCCTGGGGTGAGTCAGAGAACAATCGCCGTGCAAAGTACTATCGCCTTACCGCAGCCGGCCGGCGTCAGTTCGATGCCGAAACTCAGGACTGGCAGCGCATTTCCCTGGCAATAACCACCGCCCTAAAAGCCACATGAGGAGACGCAGTCGTGGCGTTGATTTCTCGTCTGACCAGCCTCTGGCGCAACCTGTTCCACAAGGACAGAGTGGACCAGGAGTTCAGTGAAGAAATCCAGTCATACCTGGACCTGTTGACGGAAGCGAAACTCAGGCAAGGCCTGTCGCCTCGAGAGGCTCGGCGTAACGCTCTGCTCGAGCTTGGCGGAGTCGAGCAAGTTGAAGAGAGAGTGAGGGAGATTAGAATGGGCCGCTTTATAGAAACCGTGTGGCGAGACGTTCGAACGGGCGTGCGGGCGCTGGTCCATAGTCCAGTTTTCACTGTCGTAACCGTGCTGTCGCTCGCACTCGGTATCGGCGCCAACACTGCGATATTCAGTGTCGTCAACGGTCTACTGCTGCGACCTTTACCCTACCCCGAATCGGAGCAGATTGTTGACGTGTGGCATACGCCGCCGCAGCAAAGCTTCCCCGGCCTCGACAAATTTTCCGTCTCACCCGCGAACTATCTTGACTGGAAGGCGCAGAGCACCTCTTTCGAACAGACTGCGGTTTACACGGACACGGCCTTTAGTCTGAGTACGAGTGGTGATCCCCTGCCACTGATCGGCGGCGTTGTGTCTTCAGATTTCTTTTCGGTGTTGCGCTCTAATGCAATTCAGGGACGCACCTTTACACCCGACGAGGAACAACCGGGACACGACCAGGTCGTTGTGATCGGTCACAGACTGTGGCAACGAGCCTTCGGGGCCAACCCAAACATAATCGGTCAAACTCTGACCCTCAACAGTCGGAGTTTCACCGTCGTAGGCATCATGCCCGCCGGATTTGAGTTTCCGCGGGAGGCCGAGCTATGGGTCCCGCTGGCGTGGGATGACAACGATCGTAAAACTCGATCAATTCATGACTACCTCGTGATCGCACGTCTAAAGCAGAACGTCTCACTGCAGCAGGCAAAGGCGGAGATGAGTACGATTTCGAGCAGGCTCGAACAACAATACCCTGAGGAGAACTCAGGCTGGGGCGCCGTGGTGATCCCGCTTCGGGAGGATCTGGTCGGCGATATGCGACTGGCGTTGCTTGTGCTTTTCTCCGCGGTGGGCTTCGTGTTGTTGATCGCCTGCGCGAATGTAGCGAACCTGATGCTCGCCAGAGGCGCCAACCGTCAGAGAGAGATCGCGGTGCGTATCGCGCTCGGCGCTGGGCGTGCTCGGCTGGTCCGACAACTACTTACCGAAAGCGTTCTGCTCGCTGTTATCGGAGGATTGCTTGGACTTCTGCTCGCCGTCTGGGGGAGTAAGCTGTTGGTCCAACTGGGCAGCCTTCCTAATTCAGGCGATATCGGTATCGATACCTGGGCCCTTGGCTTTACCCTTTTGGTGTCGTTCGGCGCCGGCATCATCATCGGGATCGTACCCGCTTTGCAGTTTACCCGGACCAGCATCAGTGAAACTCTGAAACAAGGGTCAGGTCGAACCGGCGGCACTCCCATCAAGCAGCACACACGCAAGGTACTGGTGATTTCCGAGGTGGCTTTGTCACTGGTTTTGCTGATCGGAGCCGGACTGATGATTCGCAGTTTCTGGAAGCTGCAAAACGTCAATCCAGGATTCGACACCAGCAATGCGTTGACGATGAGCATCGTTTTAAATTGGAGCAGGTATTCTGAACCTCACCAACGGCTTGCGTTTGCTGACCGAGCGATAGAGCAGATCCGCGCCGTGCCTGGTGTCGTTTCCGTTGGCACTACTACGAAGATTCCGCTGGCGGGCGGTGGATCGACACAACCCTTCAGTGTAGAAGGCCGGCCTGCTGGAGCAATCGCCGAGCAGCCGATGGCCCAGACGCGTTACATCAGCCCTGACTACTTCAGGGCAATCGGTATTTCTTTGCGACAGGGGCGTTTCTTCAGCGAACAGGATCGTGATAATAGCGTGCCGGTGGTAATCATCAGCGAGGCAATGGCGCGCCGATTCTGGCCGGGAGAAAACCCGATCGGTAAGCGGCTAACGCCATCATTTCATAGCGAACAAGGGGCGCGTGAGATTGTCGGGGTAGTAGGTGATGTTAAGACAAGCGGGTTGGACGTCGACGCATCCGCAATGATGTATCTGCCATTCAAACAAGCGCCGCTGCCTTTTATGAGCTTCGTGGTGCGGACTTCCTCGAACCCGGAAAGCTTGATTCAGCCTGTTTCGAGGGCGATCTATTCAATCGACAAAGAACAAGCGCTGACTAACGTACAGACGATGGAGCAAGTCCTCACCAAATCGCTCTCCGACCGGCGCTTCAACATGACGCTACTGCTTACTTTCGCCGGGGTGGCGTTGATGTTGGCGGCGGTAGGAGTCTATGGCGTGATGAATTACACAGTCACACTTCGCACGCGCGAGCTGGGAATCCGGATGGCGCTGGGCGCAAAGAAAATGGATGTGTTGCGGTTGGTGGTGGGCCAGGGACTAACGTTGACACTGATAGGCGTCGGAGCAGGATTGATATCGGCATACGCACTGACTCGTTTGATGGCCAGCCTTCTTTATGGGGTGACTGCGACTGACTATCTAACGTTCGGCAGTGTTTCGGCTGTGCTTATCGCAGTGGGACTTGCGGCTTCTTACGTACCGGCGCGACGCGCGACGAAAGTGAACCCGACGATCGCCCTCCGCGCCGAGTGATTTGGGATTTAAGAAACGATGATGCTAATGCTTCGCAAAATCAGTCCGGCGTTCGCCACCATTTTCCTGATTTGCTCGTTGGTTTCGGCCGCAGGAAACACAGACGGGAAGCCGCAGGTGATCAAACTCGAGCGCTTTCGCAAAGCTCTGTGGAAGGTCCACGTTACAGTGAAGGGCACGCCTGGCGACTTCCTCCTCGATACCGGCGGTGGCGTCACTTTGTTGTCGGAGGATTTCTCCAAGGGTGTGGACTGCACGTTCTGGGGACGGATCACGGGCTATAACATGTTCGGTAAGAGGAGTGACGGTCCACACTGCGACAATGTACAAATCAAAGCCGGCGACGTCGCTCTCACGCCAGTCAGCGTTGGCAAGATTGATTTCGGCGACCAGTTCGCGGGGGACAAAAACCCGGACGGGCTGTTATCGCTTGACGCGTTCGACGGCAAGGCCATAACCCTCGATCAGAGAGCCGCAACCCTGACCATTGAAACGTCAGCAAGCTTGGTCCAGCGTACGAAGGCAATGAAGGAATTGCCTTTTCGTATGGCCCGCGAATGCTCCGGACGATGCCTGAGCGCATTCGTTGGCGTGCCAACCCGGCAAGGTATGACATGGCTCATCCTGGACTCC
>Ga0111539_10009729_pt1 | contig 12135 bp, 11 predicted proteins | sample RhiMethybrSRZTD1_FD_79667 | JGI IMG/M metagenome (GOLD analysis project Ga0111539, IMG submission 79667) | Populus rhizosphere microbial communities from Tennessee, USA - Rhizosphere MetaG P. TD hybrid SRZTD1 (version 2) (version 2) | ecosystem: Host-associated > Plants > Roots > Rhizosphere >...
GAAGTTGTTCCTCGGCGCGACGCCCTTGTAGGACGCGTCCTCACCGGTCAGGACGTACGTCATCTCCGCGAACCAGCCGGCGTTGTCGAGCTGCGCCTTCGTCGTCGCGCCGGTCGTCGAATCCGTCCGCTTCGCGCCCTGCTTGGAGAAGAGGTACTCGCCCATGGCGCTGAACGGTCCCCAGTACCAGTAGGCCTGCGGCGCGATGCGGTGGTGCTCGTCGTCCTGGACGATCGACACCGTGCTCGAGGTGTCGAACTTGAAGAACGTCGATCGCGCCGGCGTCCGATACTGGAGGCTGGAGAGGCTGTCCGCGTTGTTCGCGTCGCCGTACATGCCGGCCACGCCGATGCCCATCCCCTTCACGGCCGCGATGCCCGAGTTCTTCGCCGGCTCCGCGAAGATGCGGCCCGCGAACTCCTTCTCGGAGGAGACGTCGCCGTCGTTGTTCTGCCCGTCGATGTCGCCGTTGAAGACGCCGATCTGGTAGCTGAGGGCGCCGTTGATGAAGTCACCGGCGAGCTGCACGCCGATGTCGCGGTTCGGCGTCAGGTTGTTGGCGATCGACCGCTCGACGAATGGGATGTTGGAGGCCGACTGCAGCCGCTCGAGGCTGAAGGGCGGCTTGAACTTGCCGGCGCGGAGCCGCGCCTGCGGGAAGTAGTTGGCCTCGAGAAACGCGTCCGCCAGCACGGCCGTGTTGAGGCCGAAGTCGGGCTGCAGCTTGAAGCCGAAGTACTTGAAGACCGTGCCCTCGACCGTCGGGCGGGCGCGCCGAAGGTACATGTTGTTGAAGCCCGTGTCGCCGCCGTTGTTCGGGAAGATGCGGCTGTCGACCTGCAGATAGCCGTTGAGCTTCATCTTGAAGTCGCCGTCCGGCGACTCGAGGAAGAAGCCGTCCTTCCAGCCGGCGAGCATCTTCTGCTTCTTCAGCTTCTCGTCGACGATCGCCTCGACGGCCGTCTGATCCACGGGGCCGGCGGGCTTGGCGGCGGGCGCCGCCGTGGTGGCGGGCGCGGGCGGCGGCTTGTCGAGCCCATGCTCCTCGATGATCCTTTCGAGCCGGCGGATGCGTTCCTCCAGCTCGGCGCGGGAAGGTTCCCGGGCCTGCAGCGACCCCGGAAGGGCCGCCGCCGCAGCGCTCGCCAGCGCGAGGGCGGCGAGCGTGCGTCTCGTGAAAGTTCCTGAACGCATGGATGTCCTCATCCGCGCCCCTCCAGTGGTCTGGTCGGTGGCACGGGCTTACCCCCCGTGGTCTCCCGTCGTCGGGTCGACCTCGCGGTCACGGACGCGGGCTCTCCCTGCTACCCGCGCCGTTGCTGCCGATCAGCGTAGCCGCACGGCTCGAGGTCCGGGCCGGCGCGCGTCGAGCCGGATCTTTTCCATCCGCTCGATCTGCACCACGACGCCGTCCTGGATCACCACCGTCACCGTCCCGAACCTGATGCCGCGGAGCGCGGCCTGAACGCGTTCCAGCGTCTCGTCACGGTCCTCGGGTTCGTCGTCACCAGCACGGATCGTCGGTGCCGCCACGCTGCCTCCTCTCGCTGTGAGCGAGCGGAGGCTACTGGCCCGAAGTTACGACTTCGTTACGTTCGGATGACGGATCAGGGCCGATCGGTCAGGCCGCGGCAACGATATGGCCGAGCCAGACCGCGGCCAGGCAGGCGGCGAGCGTCAGGGCGACGTTGAGCGCGGCAAGGGCAGCATGGCCCTGCTGGGCGAGCAGCACGGTGTCGAGCCCGAAGGCGGACATGGTGGTGAACCCGCCGCACAGCCCCGTCATGAGGAACAGGACCCACGTCTGGCTGGTGCCGTGCTCGGCGGCATACCGCGCGACGAACCCGATCACGAAGCAGCCGAGCACGTTCACCACGAGGATGCCGAGCGGGAACAGCGTCCCCGCCAGCGTGTGGACGGCCATGTTGAGCCAGTAGCGGGCGAGCGTACCGACGAGGCCCCCGAGGGCCACTGCGCAGACCGGGATCAGACGGCGGCGCTTCTATCACACGCGGCCGCCCGCGCACGCGCGCGGGCGGCCGCGGGACAAACGGATCAGTACGAGACCTGGAAGCGCGTCAGGATGACGTCCTCCTTGTCGCGGAGGGTGCCACCGAACGACACCGGCGTGTCGAAGGTGGTACGCTCGTAGTTCAAATTGAACTTGAAGTTGCGGTTCAGATACCAGTTGAGCCCAATGCCCCAGTTCCAGGCGCCGGCCGTCGACGTGGGCTCCGAGGCGAGGCCCAGGTTGAACGCATCCTCGTCGATCTCCTGCTGGCCGCCGCGGGCGGCCACCTCGAACGCGCCCCAGCGGCCGTTCCGCGGGTCGAAGTTGTTGATCGGCGCGACGCCCTTGTACGACGCGTCCTCGCCGGTGAGCACGTAGGACACCTGGCCGAACCAGGCGCTGTTGTCGATGTCGGCGCGCACGACCTCGCCCGTCGTCGAGTTTGTCTGGCGCACGCCCTGCTTCGAGAAGACGTACTCGCCCATCGCCCCGAACGGTCCCCAGTACCAGTAGCCCTGCGGAACGATACGGTGGCGCTCGTCGTCGCCGGCGATGGCAACGGTGCTGGACGTGTCGAACTTGAAGAAGGTGGAGCGCCCCGACGTGCGGTAGGCGATGCCCGACAGGTTGTCGGCGCGGTTCAGGTCGCCGTAGGTGCCGGCGACGCCGAGCCCGAGCCCGGCCAGCGCCGGGATGCCCGACTTCTTCGCCGGCTCCGCGAAGATGCGGCCCGCGAACTCCTTCTCGGACGTCACGTCGTTGTCGTCGGAGCCGCCGTCGATCGTCCCGTCGAAGACGCCGATCTGGTAGCTGAGGATACTGTCCCAGAAGTCGCCGGCGAGCTGGAAGCCCACGTCGCGGTTCGGGACCAGGTTCTGGGTCAACGAGCGCTCGACGAAGAGCAGGTCGGCGCCCGACTGCAGCCGCTCGAGGCTGACCGGCGGCTTGAACTTGCCGGCCCGGAACCTCGCCTCCTGCCAGTAGTTGATGCCGCCCCACGCGTCCTGGATCGTGGCGGTGCCGCCGCCGAAGTCCGGCATGATCTTGTAGTCGAAGTATTTGTAGACGGTGCCTTCGAGGATCGGCCGCACGCGCCGGAGCGTGAAGTTGTTGAAGCCCGTGTCGCCGCCGTTGTTCGGGAAGACGCGCGCGTCGGCCTGCACGTAGCCGCGGAGCTTCAGCTTGAAGTCGCCGCTCGGCGACTCGAGGAAGAAGCCGTCCTTCCAGCCCGCCAGCATCTTCTGCTTCTTGAGCGAGCTGTCGACGATGGCCTCGACCTCGGCCTTGTCGACGGGCGGCCCGGCCTCGGCCGCGGCCGCGGCGCTCGGCTTGGCGGCCGGCTTGTCGAGCCCACGCTCCTCGATGATCTTCTCGAGCCGTCGGATCCGCTCCTCCAGCTCGGCACGCGACGGCTCACGTCGCGGCTCGGCGCGGAGCGGGTCTGGAAATCCCGCTACCGCGACGCTCGCCAGCGCGAGGCCGACGAGCGTGCGTCTCAAGAAACGTCCGGATTGCATGCGATACTCCTCCCATTGCGAGCATCTGCGTGCCTCCGGTCGTCCGGTCGGCGGCGCGAAAGTTGTCTCCTGGGTGGTCTACCGTCGTCGGGTCGACCGCTCGAGCCGGACCTTCTCGGTCCGGTCCACCTGCACCACCACGCCGTCCTGGACGACGGCGGTCACGCTGCCATAGCGGAGCCCGCGAAGCGCCGCGACGATGCGGTCGTACGCATCCTGGCTCTCGTCTCGCTGTCCCTGCGATTCCATGCCCACCTCCGAGCGCGTCATATGGCGTAGTCCTGCACGAAGACACGGAGCTGCCGCGGCGACACGTACACCGTGTCGCCGACGTTCAGGCGGAGCTCCGCGTACCGCTCCCAGCTCACGTCGACGGTCAGCACGACGCCGAACGTCTCCGAGTACACGCACACCTTCACGATCGGCCGCGCGGGGTTCACGTGCGTCACGCGCGCCTCGAGCGCCGGACGCCCGTTCTTCTTCCGCAGGATCTCCAGCTCGTGCGAGCGGATGAAGGCCGTCGCCGCGCGCGGATCGTCGTGCGGATACTCCGGGTAGTCCACCTCGAGGCTCCCGAGCTGCGCCCGCCCGCCCGCGACGCTCCCGTGGAAGACGTTCACGTTGCCGAGGAAGTCCATCACGAAGGGGTTGGCCGGCCGCTCGAAGATCTCGGCGGGGGAGCCCTGCTGCTCGATGCGACCCTGGCTCATGATGACGACGCGGTCCGACACCTCGAACGCCTCTTCCTGATCGTGCGTCACGAAGACGCTGGTGACGTGGATCTCGTCGTGGAGGCGTCGGAGCCACTGGCGAAGCTCGGTCCGCACCTTGGCGTCGAGCGCGCCGAACGGCTCGTCGAGGAGCAGCACCTTCGGCGCCGGCGCGAGCGCCCGGGCGAGGGCGACGCGCTGTCGCTGCCCGCCCGAGAGCTGGGACGGCAGCGAGCGCTCGAGCCCTTCGAGCTGGATCAGCCGCAGCAGCTCGTGGACGCGCGTGCGGATCTCCGCGCGCGGCACCTTCCGCACGCGGAGCCCGAAGGCGATGTTCTCGAACACCGTCATGTGCCGGAAGAGCGCGTAGTGCTGGAACACGAAGCCGACGTTGCGCTCGCGCACCGCGGACGCGGTCATGTCCTCGTCATGGTAGAGAACGGTTCCCCGATCGGCCGTCTCGAGACCGGCGATGATGCGGAGGAGGGTGGTCTTCCCCGATCCCGAGGGGCCGAGCAGGGCCAGGAGCGCGCCCGAGGGCACCTCCAGGCTGACATCGTCCAGCGCCGTGAAGTCGCCGAACCGCTTCGTGACGCGACGAACCTGGATGCTCATTCTCCACCTCCGGCGGCCGCCAGCCGCTTCGCCTCGGCCAGCTCCCGGCGGGTCTTCCATTCGAGCGCCGTCTTCACGCCGAGCGTCACGAGCGCCAGCATCGCGAGCACGGAGGCGACGGCGAACGCACCCGGCAGGTTGTACTCCTGGAAGAGCTTCTCCACGCGGAGCGGCATCGTGTCCGTCTTCCCCGCGATGTGTCCCGACACGACGTACACCGCGCCGAACTCGCCCATCGCGCGCGCGTTGCAGAGGATGATCCCGTAGAGGAGGCCCCATTGGATGTTCTTGAGCGTGATCATCCGGAGCACCTGCCAGCCGCGCGCCCCGAGGCTCACCGCCGCCACCTCCTCCTCGGCACCGAGCGCCTCCATGAGCGGAATCAGCTCGCGCGCGACCACCGGGAAGGTCACGAATGCCGTCGCGAGGACGAGCCCCGGGTAGGCGAACACGATCTTCACGTCGTGCTCGCGGAGCCAGGGGCCGAAGTAGCCCTGGAGCCCGAAGAGCAGGAGCAGGAAGAGGCCCACCACGACCGGCGACACCGTGAACGGCAGGTCGATCAGGGCCGTGAGAAACGCGCGGCCCGGGAAGCGGAAGCGGGCGATCGCCCATGCCGCGGCGAGGCCGAAGACGACGTTCAGGAGGACCGCGACGGGCGCCACCATGAGCGTCAGCTTGACCGAGTGGAGCGTGTCCGGGTCTTCGAAGAGGTTCGCCCAGTAAACCCCGACGCCGTCGGCGAACGCCTCGTAGAAGACGTTCGCCAGCGGCACGACGACCAGGAGCACCATGACGAGGACGGCGGCGAGGATCAGCGCCAGCCGGACGGCGGGCGGATCGTCGTGCGCCTGCGGATAGGGTCGCGGCTCAGCCATGGTAGCGACTCGCCCAGCGCTCGATGAGGTTGATGACGAACAGCGTGACGAACGAGATGCCGAGGAGCACGACGGCCACCGCGGCCGCCTCGGCGTACGCGAACTCCTCGAGCCGCGCGACGACGAGCACCGGCGCGATCTCGGTCTTGAACGGCATGTTGCCGGAGATGAAGACGACCGATCCGTACTCGCCGAGCGAGCGCGCGAACGCGAGCGCGAAGCCCGTGATGACGGCGGGCACAATCGACGGCAGCGTCACCCGCACCACGGTCTGGAGGCGATTCGCGCCGAGGCACGCCGCCGCCTCCTCGACGTCCGACTCGAGCCCTTCGAGCACCGGCTGGAGCGTCCGGACCACGAAGGGGAAGCCGATGAACACCAGCACCAGCACGATGCCGAGCCGCGAGTACGCGCCCTCGATGCCGAGGGGCACTAGGAAGCGCCCGTACCAGCCGTTCTCGGCGTAGAGGCTCGAGTACACGAGCCCGGCGACGGCCGTCGGCAGCGCGAACGGCAGGTCGACGAGCGAATCGAGGAGGCCCTTCCCCGGGAAGTGGTAGCGGACGAGGACCCAGGCGACGAGCACCCCGAGGATCACGTTGACGAATGCCGAGGCGAAGGAGGTCCACACCGTGAGCGTGTACGCCGCGATCGCGCGCTCCGAGGACACCGCCGCCCAGAAGGCGTCGAGCGAGAGCGTCGTCGCCTTCAGCACCCCCGCCGCCATCGGGATCAGGATCACGAGGCTCAGGTAGAGCGCCGTGTACCCGAGGCTCAGCCCGAAGCCCGGGAGCACGCGTCGGTTTACGTCGATCACGGTCCGCTACCTCTTCGGCTTGTAGAACGTGTCGAAGAGCCCGCCGTCGCCGAAGTACTTCGCGGTGGCGTCTTCCCAGTTCATGGCGACGGCGTCGATCTTGAAGAACTTGATCGGCGGGAAGTCGCTCGCGTGCTTCGCGAGCACCTCGGGATTCGTCGGCCGGTAGAAGTTCTTCGCGATGATCTCCTGCGCCTCGGGCGTGTAGAGGAACTCGAGGTACTCCTTCGCCACCGCCTCGGTGCCCTTCTTCTTGACGTTCGCGTCCACCCACGCGACGTGCGGCTCCGCCAGGAAGCTGATCGGCGGATAGACGAGCTCGACGGACCCCTTCGCCTCCTCGACCTCGAGGTGCGCCTCGTTCTCCCATGACAGGTGCACGTCACCGATCCGCTTCTGCACGAACGTCGTCGTCGACGCGCGCGCGGCCAGGTCGAGCACCGGCACCTGCTCGTACAGCTTCTTCACGAAGGCGAGCGCATCGGCCTGCGAGCCGCCACGCTCGGTCACCGAGCCCCACGCGGCCAGGAAGGAGAGCTTCCCGTTGCCGGAGGTCTTCGGATTCGGCGTGATGATCTCCACGCCCGGCTTCACGATGTCCGGCCAGTCCTTGATGCCCTTCGGGTTGCCCTTCCGGACCACGAAGACGATCGTCGACGTGTACGGAAGGGAGCGATTGGGCAGGCGGTTCTCCCAGTCCTTCGCGAGGAGGCCCGCCTTCGCGATGGCGTTCGTGTCCGACCAGAGGGCGAGCGTCGCGACGTCGGCGTCCAGGCCGTCGATGATGGCCCGTGCCTGCGTTCCCGATCCGCCGTGGGACTGGCGAATCGAGACCCCGTCCTTGTGGTGCTGGGTGAACGCGGCGTTGATCGCGCGGTAGAGCTCGCGCGTCGGATCGTACGAGACGTTCAGGAGCTCGGTTTCGGCATGCGCCGGCAGCGCGATGGCGAGGATCGTGAGGATCGCCAGGAAGGCGATGACGGTGTCACGCACGACGCGGACAAAGCCCCCTCCGGATGCTGGGGGTGCTGGCTATGGCGGTCTGCTGGATCATCGGGGCTCCTCCTCTTCGGGTTGTGGGCCGCAAAAACAAAAAGGCCCGGGTGGCTTTCGCCTCCCGGGCCTTCAGGGCCGTTCGCGTTTGGGTGGATCTAGTCGTGGATCCGTCCGAACGCAGCGCGACCGTGGACGCGGGAGGCCTCCCGGGCCATCGGACAGCAACAACACGCCGACGCACGAACGATCATCACCGCCGCTTCTGGCACGCGCTCGCGCGTTGTGTCAAGCGCACTCCGCACGGCGCGGCCGCCGTTACGCACCCGCCGTGCGCCGCGCGCGGACCTGACAACGCACGTGGTTTCGGCCTAAACTCGCGCCGGCCATGGGAATTGCCGTCCGGAACGTCACCAAGCGCTTCGGGAAATTTCACGCGCTCGACGGCGTGAGCCTCGAGGTGCCGAGCGGCGCCCTCCTCGGCATCCTCGGCCCATCGGGGTCGGGCAAGACGACGCTCCTCCGCGTGATCGCCGGCCTCGAGGCGCCCGACACCGGCACCGTCAAGTACGACGACGAGGTCGTGACCGATCTCCCCGTCCGCGAGCGCAACGTCGGCTTCGTCTTCCAGCACTACGCGCTCTTCCGGCAGATGGACGTCTTCGACAACATCGCGTTCCCGCTGAAGGTGAGGAACTGGGACAAGGCGCGCATCCGGGAGCGCGTCCAGACGCTGCTCAAACTCATTCAGCTCGAGCCGCTGGCGCGCTCGCGGCCGGGCCAGCTCTCCGGCGGGCAGCGCCAGCGCGTGGCGCTCGCGCGCGCGCTCGCCGCCGAGCCGCGCGTGCTGCTCCTCGACGAGCCGTTCGGGGCCCTCGACGCCAAGGTGCGGACGGAGCTCCGGCAGTGGCTCCGCCGCCTGCACGACGAGATCCACGTCACGAGCCTCTTCGTGACGCACGATCAGGAAGAGGCGTTCGAGGTGGCCGACCGCGTCGTCGTCATGCACTACGGCCAGGTGCAGCAGATCGGCACGCCGCAGGAGCTCTTCGAGCGCCCCGAGAACGCCTTCGTCATGGAGTTCCTCGGCGAGGTGAACGTCTTCCGCGGCTTCGTGTCGCGCGGTCAGGCGAAGCTCGGCGCCCTCGAGGTGAGCTATCCCCAGCATCCGCACGACGAGGCGCGCGCCGCGACGGCGTTCATCCGCGCGCACGAGCTCGACATCCTCCCCGCGCCCGACGAACGGCAGAGCCTACGCGCGCGCGTGACGCAGGTGAACAGCGCCGGGCCGGTGATCAAGCTACGCGTCGTCGCCGTCGACTTCGGCGTCGAGCTGGCGGTGAACCTCGACCGCGAGCGGCCGGGGCCGGTCCCCGAGACGGGCGACGAGGTGTGGGTGGCGCCGCGACGGGTCCGGGTCTTCGTAGAAGACTACGCGATTTAGTCACCAATCATGCCAAGGGGGACTCTGTCCCCCTTCTCCACGCGGCTGAGCCGCGTGGAGCCTCTTCCCCCGGCTCGCTGCGCTCGGCCGCGCGCTACGCGCGCGGAGACTCCATGTACCGCACCTCCTCCGGCGGCCGATGCCGCCGGAACGCCGCCCAGAGGAGGCCGTCGTACGCGATCTTCATCGCCGCCGCGACGACGAACGGCGTCCCCAGCGCGACGTCCTGCATGAGGATGCCACCGATGACCGGGCCCGCGGCCCATCCCGCGAGGCGCACGAGGTGCGTCACGCCCGACGCCACCAGGCGCTCCTCCGGCCGCACCACGGCCATCACGTAGGACTGGCGCGTCGGCACGTCCATCTCGACGAGCCCTTCGCGGAGGAGGAAGAGCGCCGCCGCGACGCCGAACGTCGGCGCGTAGGTGACGGTCACGAGCAGCAGGCTCGACGGGATGTGCGTGAAGACCATCGTGTTGACGAGCCCGATCCGGCGCGCGAGCCAGGCGGCGACGAGATGCGAGAGGCCGTTCGCGACGCGGGCGCCGGCGAAGAGGAGCCCGAGCGTCGCCGCCTCCACGCCGAAGCGCTCGTGGAAGAACACGGTCAGCATGGCGCCGGACAGAAAGCCGCCGGCGAACGCGTCGAGCGCGAAGAGTGCCGAGAGGCGGAAGAGGATACCGCGACTCTCGGGCGACAGCCTCGTCGCGGCGGCGACCCGAGGCGCCTCGGTGCGTGGCGAGAGGCCCGCATAGCAGAGCGCGGTGCCCGCGATCAGGCCCGCGACGAGGAACAGCGAGAGCCGGAACGCGGGGATCGGGGCGAGTATCCCCCACTCGACCAGCAGCGACGGCAGCCCCGCGAGCACGCCTCCGAGCGCGTGCCCCGCGTCCTGCAGCAGGTGGTACCACGCGAAGACGCGCGTGCGCTCCGCCTCCACCGCCGTTGCCGGCAGCATCGACTGCTCGACGACCAGCGCCGCCCCGCGGTCGCGGCCCATCGCGTTGACCATGCCGACGAACGCCGCGGCGCCCGCGAGCCCGACGTCCTGCACGACGGCGAGGAGCGCCGTGCCGGCGGCCCCGAGGGCCGCGAGCTCGAGGAGCAGACGCCGATGCCCGCGCCGATCGCCCGCGAGCGTCGCCACCAGCGCCGCGAGCGCCGCGCCGGAGAGCCCCGCGCTGACCACGAAGCCGACGGCCCTCGGCGCGGCGCCGAGCAGGCCCAGGTGGAGCGCGAGGACGACGCCCAACATCCCCGTCGCCACGGCGCGCAGCAGCGCGGCGGCGTAGAGGAGCCGGCGGTCGCGTTGCGCCGGCCCCGCGGTGCTCACGGCACCGGTCCGATGTGAATGCCGAGGAGGGGCCAGTAGTACCAGGCGACCAGGTTGAAGACGATCCAGGACGACACGGACAGGATCGCGCCGGGCACCATCATGTCGCGGATGGAGAGGAAGCCGGAGGAGTACGCGATGGCGTTCGCCGGTGTCCCGATCGGCAGCGTGAAGCCGAGGCCTGCCGGCACCGACACGACCAGCGCCATGACTCGCGGCGCGATCTGGTAGTCGGTGGCGATGCCGAGCGTCAGCGGCATCAGGAGGGCGACCACCGCCGAGTTGCTCATCGCCTCGGTGAGGAGGATCGAGATGCCCGAGATCACCGCGACCACCATCGGCGCGCTCTCCACCCAGCGCGAGATGGTCTGCTGCGAGATCCAGACGGCCGCGCCCGAGTTCGAGACGGCCGCGCCGAGCGCGATGGCACCGCCGTACATGAGGAGGATGCCCCAGTTCACGTACTCCTCGACGTCCTCCCAGCGCACGAGCCCGAAGAGGAAGAGCGTGACGACGGCGGCGAGCGCGACGCTGGCGAGGCCGTACTGCTCGCCGCCGATGACCCACCCGGCGAGCGTCAGGAGCATGATCGTGGCGATCGACTTCTCGCGCACGCTCATGCGCCCGAGCGCCAGCGCGCGCTGCTCGAGGAGCTCGTCGGCCTCCCGGATGCTCGCCACGTCGATCGGGAAGAAGCGCGTGATCACGAAGTAGCCGACGATCAGCAGGAGCGCGACGATGGGCAGGTTCGCGACCGCCCACTGCGTGAACGTGAACGTCTCGCCCGTCGCCTCGCGCACCATGCCGAGCGCCAGCGGCGCCCGCGCGCCGCCAAGGAGCGTCGCGACGCCGCCGATCGTCGTGCCCCACGCCATGGAGAGGAAGAGCGCGCGCCCGTAGTTGCTCCGCCGCGGCGCCAGGCGGAGCACGCCCACGATCTCCATGATGATGGGGAAGTTCATCGCCGCGACCGCGTGCTCGGACATGAAGAACGACATGAACGCGTTCAGGAGATAGATGCTGACCAGCAGCTGGAGCGGCGTGTTGCCGAAGCGCCGGAGCGTCACCAACGCGAGCCGCGTCGAGAGACGGGACTTCATGAGGCTCGCCGCGAGGATGAAGACGCCGAGGATGAAGAAGACGGCCTCGTTCCCGAAGAGCGCGTAGACCTTCCCCGCGGGCATGACGCCCGCCATCGGCAGGAGCACGATCGCGAGGATGCTCGTCACCACGAGGGGCAACGCGCTCGTGATCCAGAGGACGAGGCACACCGAGAAGACCGCGATCGCCCGGAGCCCCTCGGGCGTCAGCCCCTGCGGGACCTCTAGCGAGGAGATGAGCCAGAAGAGCAGCGCCGCGCCCAGGAGTATCAGCGGCCGTACGGACCGCTCGAGCAGGATGATTCGCATCGGACGGGTGTCGATGCGAATGTCGGCTGCAGCGGGAACGGCCATCGCCGGGCGGGTTATCACATGGGACGAGACCTCGTCACGCTGGCTCACTGGGCGTTCGGTGCCGGCGGGGGTGCCGCTGCGCTGCTCCGGTCCTCGGCCTAAGCGCGCCGCAATAGCTGCAGCGCCGCCACGCGTATGCGTCGCGCGCGCTAAGGCCTGCGGGTCGCTGCGCAGCGGCACCCCCGCCGACACCTCGGGTCTCTGCCGTGCGCGACGAAATCGCTCTCGGTCTTATGCCCGCACCGCGTGCACCAGCACAGGCTTGCCGATCCCCTTGAGTGCCACCTCGCCCCGCGGCTCCAGCGTGAACCCGCCGCCGTCGCCGAGCGCCTGGCGCGTGCCGTCGGTGATGAGCGTCGAGGC
>Ga0111539_10009730_pt1 | contig 12134 bp, 8 predicted proteins | sample RhiMethybrSRZTD1_FD_79667 | JGI IMG/M metagenome (GOLD analysis project Ga0111539, IMG submission 79667) | Populus rhizosphere microbial communities from Tennessee, USA - Rhizosphere MetaG P. TD hybrid SRZTD1 (version 2) (version 2) | ecosystem: Host-associated > Plants > Roots > Rhizosphere >...
CACGCCAATCGCGACACCAATCACCGCCAGGCGGAATCCGTCGGCGACGATCAACGAGAACACGTCACGACGTCCGGCGCCGAGGGCCAGCCGGACGCCGATCTCCGCGGCGCGCTGCGACACGGCATACGAGAGGACACCGTAGATCCCGATCGCCGCGAGCACCAGCGCCAGGCCCGCGAACAGTCCGACGAGCATCGCCAGAAACCGCGGCTCCTCGATCGACTCCGAAACCAGGCTGGTCATGGCCGCGATGTTCGTCACGGGGATGTCGGGATCCACCGCGCGCACGGCCTGTCGCAGCGGCATCGTCAGCGTCTCGGGTTGCGAAGCGGTCTTCAGGACGACGGTGATGCCGGGCTCGGGCAGGTGCCAGTACGGAATGAACGTCTGCGCCCGCGGCGCAGGGCGCGCCCCCTGCTGCTTCACGTCGCCAGCGATGCCGATGATGGTGAACCAGGGTGAATCGTCCGAAAAGCGAATGCGTTTGCCGATTGGATCCTGTCCGGCCCAGTGGCGCTTCGCCATTTCCTCGTTGATCAGCAGTACCGGTTCGGCCTCGTGCGGCGCGACGTTCCGCCCGCGCTTCAGCGGAATCCCCATCGCCTCCAGATAGCCGGCGCTGACGAGCCGGTACCACGTCGCCGGCGCCTCGTCTGCGGTTCGCGGCGGCGGTGCGCCTTCGATGGTGAAGCTCATGTCGGAATCCCCTCCCGACAGCGGGACGACCGACGTCAACGCAGCCGTCCGCACGCCGGGCAGCGCCGACACACGCTCGAGGATCTGGTCGTAGAAGATCTTCCGATCCTCGTTCGTCTGGTACTTGACCCGCGGCGGCACGACGAAACCGACGAGAACGTTCGTGGGATCGAATCCGAGATCGACGCGCTGCAGCTGCACGAACGTACGAAGGAGCAGGCCGCCGCCGACGAGCAGCACGAGCGCCACGGCGATCTCTGCGACGATCAGAACACGGCGCGTCCGTTGACCTGCCGATCCGGCGGTGCCGCGGCCGCTCGCTTTGAGCGCGAGCGTCAGTTGCTCGCGCACCATGTGCATCGCCGGGGCCAGCCCGAACAGGAGGCCGGCCAATCCGGTCACGGCGGCCGCGAACGCGAGCACGGCCGCATCGATTCCGACTTCGGCGAGTCTCGGCGAGCCCGCCGGCGCAAGGGCCACGAGCCCTTTGACGCCCCAGTAACTGAGGACGACACCGATCAGGCCGCCGATCCCGGCCAGCACCAGGCTCTCTGTCATCAGCTGCCGCACGACGCGCCAGCGGCCCGCGCCGAGCGCGGTCCGCACGGCAATCTCGCGGCTGCGGATGGAGGCACGCGCGAGCAGCAGATTCGCGATATTCACGCACCCGATGAGCAGCACGACGACGACGGCGCCGAGCAGGACGAGCAGGCCGGCGCGCGCGTCGCCGACGATCTGCTCCTGGAATGGGACCACGTTGATCGACGTCTTCGTGTTCGACTGCGGGTATCGCGCTTCCAGTTGCTTGCCGAGCGTGCGCGCGGCGGCATCGACCTGCGTCATGTGGAGACCGGGCTGGAGCCGCGCGACGACGCGCAGCACGACGGCTCCGCGCGACGGATTGGCGAGATTCAATCGATCCGGCCGCCAGAGCTCGGCGGTGGTCAGGATCGCGGGACGGAATCCTGCCGGCATCACGCCGACGACCTCGTGCGGCTCGCCGCCAAGCACGATGCGGCGCCCGAGCACGTTCGGATCGCCGCCAAACCGGCGCTGCCAGAGCCCATGACTCAGGATCACGACGCGCGGTCCAGTGGGCAACATCTCTTCGGCAGAAAACGTGCGGCCCGTGGCAGGCGGGACGCCAAGCACCTCGAAGTACTGCTGCGTCACCTGCTCGCCGACGAGCGGCTCGGGATCGCCAACGCCGGTCAGCGTCGGCCCAAATCCGCGAATGGCCGCCAGGGACGCGAAGACGCGCGACTCGGCCTTCCAGTCGACGAGGTTGCCTGGAGTCGCCCACTCATCTGCAGGCCCGCCACGCGCCCGCATGTCCTGCCAGACCATCACGAGCCGGTCGGCCCCGGGATACGGCAGCGGCTTCACGAGCAGCGCGTACACGACTGAAAACACCGTCGTCGTCGCGCCGACGCCGAGCGCCACGGTGAGCACGGCGGCGGCCGTGAAGGCCGGCGCCCGTCGCAGCATGCGCAGCGCATAGCGGACATCGCGTACGAACGAGTCGAATCTCGAGGGTCGAGGATCAGGAGGCATCTCAATCTCCCGCGCGCCGCGGGCGCGCATCGTCACCAGCGACGCGAGGCCGGAGCGCGCCTGACGCCGGTACCAGGCGCGCGCGTGTTTCGGTCCGTGCTGCGCCACCCGGGCCGCAAACACTTCATCGAGGTCGTCGAGGAGCGTCTCGCGCAGCTCGCTCGGGGCGAGCCATCCCAGCACGAGCCGCGACAGGACCGGCGGCTTCATCGGCGGCGCCCGGTCGGATCGAGAACGAGCCCGCGCCAGATCCGGGCCGTCAGCTCGCGTTCGTGGCGCAGCAGGTCGCGTCCCGAGGCAGTCAACGCGTAGTGACGGCGCGCGCGCCCGCCGCGCTCGGGTCGCGGTTCGGACCGCCACGCGCGGACGAGGCCGCGCCGCTCCAGGCGATCGATGGCGCTGTACACCCCAGCCATGGAAACATCCGATCCCGCAACGCGCTGGATCTCGTCGTAGATCGTGACGCCGTAGGCCTTCTCGCCCAGCCGCACGATTGCGAGCAGAGTCAACAGTTCGATTCGGTTCAGCGCCATGTGTTCGTTTCCGGACTGATTTCTTCTAATCGTTAGAATATTACGAGGTGTCGAAAGACAGCAAGCTGGAAAGCCGGAAAGCTGGAAAGCCGAAAAGGCTCACCACTCGCGTAACGCAACTCGGCGTAACCACTACCCAAAAGACCGTAATCGCCTACCGCTTCCGGGCTTCCAGACTTTCCAGCTTTCAAGCTTTCAAGCTTTCAGGCTCTCAGGCTCTCCAGCGCGAAAAAGATTCATCGCGCTGGTGTGTAAGAGATCCTTCGGAGGTCAGAATGCGAATCGTCCACTTCGAGCTGCCGGCCGACGATCCGGCGCGATGCATCAAGTTCTACGAAAGAGCGTTCGGCTGGCGTTTCGAGAAATGGGACGGCCCGATGGAGTACTGGATGGTCAAGACCGGCGACGGTCCCGGCATCGACGGCGGCCTCGCCCGCCGCGATCACCCCGGGCAGTCGTCGACGAACGTCGTCAGCGTGCCGTCAGTCGACGAGTACGCCAAGGCGATTGTCGCGGCAGGCGGAAAGACGACGGTGCCGAAGATGGCGGTGCCGGGAGTCGGCTGGACCGCCTACTTTACGGACACGGAAGGCACGCCGTTCGGCATCATTCAGTTCGATCCGGCGGCCTCGTAGGCGGATGACGACTCCGTAGGGCGGACTGACTTCGTAGGGCGGACTGATCCCCAAGTCCGCCTCCAGGCAGCCTCATGAGCACTTTCGCTTACGCTTGCAGGGTGATTCCGTTCCCGGCGACCCGCCGATCGGTGCTCGAACGCATTCAGAGCGACGATCGGGAGGTGCGGCGGGCGGCGTTCGGCGATCTGGCCGAGGGCTACTGGCGGCCGAGCTACCACTACCTGCGACTGCATTGGCGGCTGCCGGCCGCGTCGGCCGAGGACATGGTGCAGGCGTTCTTCACCGCGGCATTCGAGAAGCAATACGTGGAGCGGTACGACCCAGCGAAAGCGCGGTTCCGGACCTTCCTCCGGACGTGTCTCGATCGATTCGTCCAGAACTACCAGAAGGCCGAACGCGCCGAAAAGCGCGGCGGCGGCCAGGTACACCTCCCGCTCGACTTCCCCGGCGCGGAACGGGAGCTGGCCGCGATCGCCGTCCAGGATCGACACGATCTCGATCGGTTCTTCCACGATGAGACGGTCCGCGATCTCTTCGCCCGGACGATCGATGCCATGCGCCGGGCGTATGACGCCGAGGGCAAGCTGATCGTGTTCGAGGTCTTCGAGCGTCACGATCTTCGTCCGTCGCCGGATCTCACCTATGCCACGCTCGCGCGCGAGTTCGACCTGACGACCGCCCAGGTGACGAACTATCTTCATGCCGCGCGGCGCCGCTTCAGGGAACAAGCGCTCGTCAATCTGCGCGCGCTCGTCGGCACCGACGAGGAATTCCGGGACGAGGCGCGGGAGCTCTTCGGTCTCGAGATCTCATGACCACCTGGCTCTCGAACACCGTCGTCGATCACCTTCGCGTCGTCGCGACGTGGCCCGAGCTTCCGGGCGATCGATACGTAATCGAACGGCCGATCGGCCGCGGCGGCATGGGCACGGTGTACGTCGCGCGCGATACTTTGCTCGAACGCGACGTCGCCATCAAAGTCTCGAATGCGCCGGTGGCCGGCTCAGGGCTCGATGAACGGTTGCGGCAGGAGGCGCAGGTGCTGGCGCGGCTCGAGCATCCCGGCATCGTGCCGGTCCACGACGCCGGACAGCTAGCCGACGGCCGGATGTTCTACGTGATGAAGCTGGTCCACGGCGAGACGCTTTCCGCGCACACGAAGCGCCTGCTCGGGGAGGCGGCGATACTCGGCGTCTTCGAGCGCGTCACGGAAACGATTGCATTCGCGCACGAAGCGGGCGTGATTCATCGGGATCTCAAGCCGTCGAATGTCATGGTCGGCCGCTTCGGCGAAGTCCTGGTGCTCGATTGGGGCGTCGCCAAGGCAATCGAGGAAGAAGCCGCCGCGTCCGCCACCCGTGTTGGAACGCCCGGGTTCATGCCGCCCGAACAGGCTCGCGGCGAAGCCACGAGCACTTCGGACGTCTTTGCGCTCGGCGCGCTGCTCTTCTGGATGCTGACGGACGCGATGCCGCCACCTGCGCGCGACGACGCGCTTCGGGTGTTGAATGCGGCGGCCCGTCCGCCGCGGCGGCTCGCGGCAATCGTGCTGAAGTGTCTGGCGTCCGAGCCGTCCGATCGGTACAGCAATGCCGCGGCCCTTGCCGCCGATCTCGCGCGCTACCGTGCCGGCCAGCCGGTCGCGGCGCATCGCGAGACGACGCTCGAACGAATCGGGCTCTGGTTCATCAAGTATCGAACGTTCATTCTGCTGGTCGCCGCGTATCTCGTGATGCGCGCGATGTTCGCCTTCGTGAGATGAGGACTACCCATGAATAAACCCCTGCTCGGAGCACTCGTCGGCGGCATTCTCGGCGTGTTCGACGGCCTGACGGCGCTCGTGTCGGCGCCTGAAACCGCGCCGCAGATCGTCGGCATCATCATCGGCTCGACGATCAAAGGCCTCATCGTCGGCGTGCTCGTCGGGTGGTACGCCTCGCGCGTCCACTCGCTCGCCAAAGGGATGATCGTCGGCCTCATCGTCGCGGCCTTTTTTGCGCTTCTCATCGCGGCGCTGCCGTCGCCGGACGGCACGCACTACTACTGGGAAATCATCCTGCCCGGATCGATCGTCGGGCTCATCGTCGGCTATGCCACGCAAAAGTTCGGCACCGCGAAAGTGCGGGCGGTTTGAACCGACAGCGCGTTATTTTCCGTGGACTCGTATTTCGCTGACCGACCACGACATCTTCGTGTACTCGTCCACGAGCGTGAGCGCGATCTGCTGACCCACGACAGGAGTGGGCAGATCGATCTTGATCGGCACGTTGACGCCATCGCTGAGCGCGCCGAGCAGCGCCAGGCCAGCCGTCTTTCCCTCCCACATCTGCGTGACCGATCCGATCCCGCCGGCGCTGATTCGCAACCGGCGGGGATAGGCGGACGGGAACGGGCCGAGGTCCAATTCAATCCGGCTGATTGTCACGGGCTTCGCCAGCGTGACGACGATCTGATCGCCCGGCGTCTGGTCGCCCACTGTTTCCCAGAGGGTCATCGGGTTCCCGTCTAGCAGGACCGATGTCTGGAACTCCGGGCCAGACACCGTAATCGTCTGGACGGGAAGCACGGGATCCGCCGCGCGATCAGTTGTGTGCCTGCGCTCGGGCAGTTGATACAAAGTCCCTGCAGGGACGAGCGCCGTTCGTTTCGCGTCGGGAAAGCCGTCCAGGAACGCGACGGCCGCGTCGGCGTCTCTTCGCTCCGAGTTGACCAGAACGGCCACCGGTCCAAATTCCTGAAACGCGGCGAGCACGGTCTCATCGCGCTCACGCAACGCACTCTCGAAGATCGCCTGATGCGGCAGCGTATACCCGCTGTATCCGTTGGCAATGGGATGGCGATGGCGCATCTGCCGGAGCATTGCAGCGGTCGACGAGTACTCGTCGACGATCGGCAGCTCGATCACGATGGATCGCGGATCCACGCTCGCAAGATCGACCGGCGCAGGCGCGTGGCCCGTCGGCATCTTCAGCATCCAACCGTCGATCGCGATCAGCACTGCCAGTGCGGCAAACAGTCCGCGGCGGACTCCGCCGGGCGTGAGCCGGCTGAAGCCGATCGCCGCCGCCTGCGTCAGGCACAGCACGAACAGCAATCCGAATCGCGCCGGGACGCGCAACGACGCGGCGCCGGGCATTTCCAGGAGCCAGTAGTACGGCGGCGCGTAAATCATCTTCACGCCAAAGACGTGACCCACGGGCCCGAGCGCGAAGACCAGCATCACGATCGCCGCGGCCGTGTAAAACAGGAACACCGACCGCCGCCGCCAGCCGTCGACCAGCCGGCGATCGATCGCGATGGCGAAAAACAGCAGCCACACGGCAGTCGTGAGGACCTTGAACGGGCGCGTGAAGGAGATCGTGAGGCCCGCGATCTGCAACTGTTGCCCACCGGTCACGAGCGACGTCAGCGCAAGCAGCGCGATCAGCGCGGACGTCATGAACAGTGCCCATCTGAACCGCCACTGTCGCGGCGCAGGCAGCCGGCGCCACAGCACAATTGCCGCGATGACGACGAGGCCGGCGACAATCGCGCCCGGATATAGCGCAGCTTCGGGGGAAGACGGCAGCGTCCAGAACCTGGAAAACGAGAGAAGACCAGACGCCGCCCAAACGGCCGAAAGGTCCGCGCTGAAGAATTCGATTTCGTTGATGCCGCGCGTGACACCAATCGCCGATTGATAGCGGTGATAGCCGGCCAGCAGCGGGAGCAGCGGCAGCGAAGCGATCAGCAGCGTGACCGCGATCGCCAGCAGGTCCCGCCACGATCTCACGAACCACGCGATCCACAGCGTCACGAGCACGGCGAAGAACAACAGCAGGTAGCCCGACGTCAGCGCATTGACGAGCCAGCACGCGCCCGCCAGCACCAAGTACTTCGCACGCCGCCGATCGAGATAATCGTGGAGCGCCAGCAGTCCGAGCGGCATCCAGCACGCGACGAGGAGCTGGAGGTGCGAGATCTGGCCGACGCGATAGGGACTGAATCCGAACGCCAGGCCTGCCAGCAGCGCGGCGTCGTCTCGTCCCGTCAACCGGCGCGCCAGGAGATACGCGGCCAGCGCCGACGCCGGAATCGAAACGAGAAACACGATGTCATAGACGCCGATGGGCGGGACGCCGGCGAAGAGCAGCGGCAGCGACACCGGCGCGATGCCGAGCAGCGTCTCCGAGAATGCGAGGGCCCCCTGCAGCGGGAACAACATCGGCGCGTTCCACCAGTGCGCCGTGAGCGGCGTTGCCTGGGAGCTCCACCAGAGAATCCAGGTGTTGAGACCGGGATCGCCGCTGTCGGACGGCAGCGCGCGGGCGAAGGAGACGAGGATCGGCCAGCAGTACAGGAGCGCCAGGCCTGAGAACAGCGCAGCCGCTCGCATGAGCGGCCACGACCCGCGCGAAGAGGTCGGCACGCGCGCCAATACTAACAGTCCATAATCCCCAGTCATGCGTCGGTTCCTCGTCCGTGTGTTGACGGCGGCCGCCGTGCTCGCGCTCGCGTGGAGTCTCGCGGCATGGCTCGCCGGCGGACTGGAATTCACGCTGGCCGGATTTCATGTGACGTCGACGAACATCTCGCGGCCGTTCGCCGCGGGACTCGTCGCGGCCGTCGTCGCGCTCTTCGTCAACGGATTTCGCGCGAGCGTCGAGGACGGAAGAGCGATGGCCGCGCGCGTGACACCGTTCAGCGCCGCAGCTCTTCTCGCGATCGCGACGACGGTGCTGAGCCTGCTGGCCAATTCATGGACGGCGAGCGGGCCGGATTCGTACGCATACCTCAGCCACGCGGCGATGTTGGGCGAGGGGCGCCTGAGTCTCCCGATCGAGCTCGCGGACGAGACGCCCTGGCCCGGCGCTCCGGCGACCTTCGTGCCATTCGGATATCGCGCGACGGCTGCTCATCCTCCGGCGCTCGTTCCGGTCACGGCGCCCGGTCTACCGATGCTGATGGCCGCACTACAGCGCGTCGCCGGACACTGCGCCGCATTCGTGGTGACGCCCCTCGCCGGCGGCGCGCTCGTCTTTCTTACCTTTCTAGTAGGACGTCGTGTGAAATCGCCGGCAGCAGGTCTCATCGCCGCGTGGCTCATCGCCACCAGTCCCGCGGTCCTCTTCATGTTGATGTGGCCGATGTCCGACATTCCCGCAGCCGCATGGACAGCAACAATGGTGTGGCTGCTGCTCCGAGCGTCGCCCGGTGCCGCCTTCGGCGCGGGGCTCGCCGCGTCAGCCGGTATCCTGACGCGCTCGACGGTCGCCGCGATCGCGGCAGCCGCCGGCGTCTGGCTGATCATCGACCTCGTCAGGACGCGTGGGGAATCAGATCGGTGGCGTCGAGCGATCGCGTTTGCCGTCGCCCTGCTCCCCGGCGTCGCGCTGACCGCCTGGCTCAACAATGTTTGGCACGGCTCGCCATGGACGTCAGGGTATGGCGCGACGGGAGAGCTGTTTTCGACGGCGCGAATCGGGACCAACGCCGCACACTACCTGACCTGGCTCGCCCAGACGTCGCCGTTGGGGCTCGTCGGACTGGCGGCGCTTGCGTGGCCGAGCCGGCGGATCTGGTCTGCGCCCGGCCTCTCGGGCCGGCTGCAGCCGGCATCTGCGTCAGTACCGCTGCTCCTCGCACTCGTCGTCGCCGCCGCCGCCGGCGTCTACCTGACGTACTTCTCGTACGAGCAGTGGTGGTATCTGCGGTTTCTGCTGCCGGCGTGGCCGGCAATGTTCGTGGCCACGGCCGTCGTCGCCGATGCCGTCCGTTTGCGTGGCCGCGTCGCGGGCATTGTCACGGTCGCGATTATGGTCATCGCAGGACTTGCAGGCGTGCGGACCGCGTCCGCGCGCGGGGTCTTCAACATCGGCGCCGAGGAGCGGCGGTACGTCAGCGTCGCCAGGCTCGTCGAGGGCGCGACCGAACCCGAGGCCGTGATCCTGACCTCGCAGCACGCGGGCACGATTCGGTACTACGCGGGGCGCGAGACGTTGCGCTTCGACGTGCTGGATCCGGCGTGGCTCGATCGCGCGGTGACCTGGCTGGCCTCGCGCGGCCGGCCGCCGTACATTCTGATCGAGGACTGGGAGTTGCCGTTGTTCAGCGCGCGATTCGGAGGATCGTCCGCGCTCGGCGATCTGTCGTTCACCCCGGCCGTCGCCTGGGAATCGACGCGCGTCCGCGGCTGGGTCTTCTTGTACGATCCCTTGCGGCGCGATCGAAAGACGGCCAGGCCCGGTCCTGAGCTCGAGCAGCATCAACCACGGTGTGCGGCGCCAGCCGACCGCGGAACGCCGCGCTAGATCGCTTCGGTTAGAGACGCTACCAGCGACGCAGAGGCCTGATGCCGATGCAGCCGGGAAGTTGCTTGGCGGCCGCGTCGGGATCGTCAGACACCGAAGGATTTACACGCGCCGCACGGCGATCGAGATCGACGACGAACGTCCGGCCGCGATCGGCATACTTCTGAGACCGCGTTGTGACGCCGACCTCATCGAGCGATCGCTTGAGCACACTCTCGAAGCCGTTCGGCACATCCGGAAATCCAAGATAGACGAGCAGCCGGCGCGTGTTCGGCGGCAGTTCGAGCGGACCGGTGCACCGGGTCTCGTACGTCATTTCATATCCCTCCGCGCGGTTAGTGTTCTCGTCGGGATACGCGATCGAAATGCCGCCGTACCACCAGATGGCGGGCCATCCGAGCCGCGTCGTAAGCAGGGTGTCGCCGGACCGCTGCTGCGCGAGGAGCCACCGGACGGCCGCGCGATCGTTCAGTTGCTGCTTCTCGCTCGGGTGCGGAATGTCCAAATCGTGATAGCCGCGCACAACGACATCGGACGCCAGGCGGACCGTCAGCACGATTGTGACGATCGACAAAGCCGCTGCAACCCACTGCCGGTTCTGCCAGGCAGACGGCAGCGCACGCGCGGCCCGATCAGCAAGAAGCATGATGCCGACGTACAGCGCCGGCACGATCCAGATCGAAAAGCGCTCGTACAGCGGAACGACGCCGACAAAGGCATACACGAAGACCGATGCGACGACGATTGCGAACGCGGCCTTGAGCCAGCCGCCGCGCCCGAATACGAATCCAGCCGGCGCCAGCAGCCAGAGACTGGGCCAGAGGGCCGTGCCTGCCGGGTTGCCTGCCAGGCGCTCCAGCCGTTCCACGAACCATTGCATCAGGCCGGCGGGCGCGGCGGATCCAGGAGGAAACTGGTCGGCCCAGTAATCGCGCAGATGCGACGTGTAGCGCAATGAAAGCTCGTAATGACCGGCAACCGCACCGAGCCACACGACTGCGCCGGCCGCGGCGAGGCCGATCGCGCGCCAGCCGTCACGCCGCCACAGCGCGATGAGCAACACCGCCGCGCACCCCGGCGCCACCAGCAGGGCGCCGTTGGCGAAGAACTGACCGGCGGCGGCGAAGATCCACCAGATCAACGCACGTCGCGCCCGGGATTCTGCAGTTGCGCCTTCAATCGCCCATGCGACCAGCGCCGGCAGCATGAGTCCGAAGAAGATGTCGGCGGTGTAGTGCTTCACCTCGAATCGATAGTGCGAAAGCAGCGGACTGATCCAGCAGAGCAGAACAAGGCCGGGCAGACCGACGGGTCCCAGCCATCGCCGGCCGACCCACAGAGCACCGACGACCGTCGCGACGCCGAACAGGAGCGGCACGAGCCGCAGCGCAAGCTCGCTGTCGCCGAGCGTCAGCAGCACGGCGCGCTGGAGGACGAGCCACCCATACGGAGCGCTCTGCTCGAGCCAGAGACTGCCGGTCAGCTCCGCGAACGTCCGGTCGCGGAAATTCAACGCGACCATCTCCTCGTCCAGCCAGAACGTCAGCGCGCCCGACCATTGATAGACGTCGATCGCGATCCCTGCCACAGCAATCGCGAGCGCGAGTGTCCAGGCGCCGCGACGCCAATGCCGATTCACGAGCGCCGCAGCAGCGTTGAGCCACTTCGCGCACTGATCGAGCTCTGAACGGATCCTGGCTGGGTCCGTGAGCAGCAGCACACCGGCCGCCGCGGCGATCGCCACCATCAACGGACGCCATGGATCGCGTGACGAGATCCGGAAGGAGCCGATCTGCCAGAAAAAGCCGCCGGAGATCGCGACGCCGGCTGCCCAGACCGCGGCGAAGACGAGGACAACGACGAGCGCGGGCCGGATCCTCCTGATCGTCATCTGTCGATCGTGACTTCGTAGAGCGTGCTCTCTCCGTTTCGATCGCGGCCATGCTCGATGAGCGTGGCGCGACGGTCGATGAGCGATTGATCGATCCAGCTGCTTCCGACCCGGTACGTCCAGAAGCGCGGGTGCGCGGCCACGAACTCGTCGAGGGGGATGACAGGCAGCGGTGTCCAGCGCGCGAGGGCACTGTATCCGCGCGTGACTGTGTCGGCGCCGTTCGCGCGCATTTCGCCCTCAGGGTCGGCGACGTACAGCACACGCGCTTGGGACACCTGCGGGATGTAGTACCAGATTTCGAGATAATGCACGCTGCCCGTGATGATGATTGGATCCGGCGATCGCGACAGCCAGTCCGCCAGCAGCGGGCGGCTCTGGAGCGGATTCAGTGGCCGTTCAGGATCCGTAACGATGCGCGATCCAAGGTGGACCGTCGCGGCGATCACCCCGGCGACCGCGGCGATCTCGGCCAGCCCGCTCGGGGGCGCAAGCCACCACAGACCGAGCACGAGCGCAAGCACCACGC
>Ga0111539_10009731_pt1 | contig 12133 bp, 11 predicted proteins | sample RhiMethybrSRZTD1_FD_79667 | JGI IMG/M metagenome (GOLD analysis project Ga0111539, IMG submission 79667) | Populus rhizosphere microbial communities from Tennessee, USA - Rhizosphere MetaG P. TD hybrid SRZTD1 (version 2) (version 2) | ecosystem: Host-associated > Plants > Roots > Rhizosphere >...
CCTTGAGGTCGCGGAACCCGCAACCCTCGGCGGTTCAGCCCGGGGTGTCGGCCTTGGGATAGAACCACAGCACGACCGTCTTGCCCTTCAGCTCCGACAGCTTCACGGTGTTGCCGTTCTGATCGCGCCCGGTGAAATCCGGCGCCTTGTCTCCTGGGTTGAGCATGACTCCTCCTCGCGATGTCTGTCTTCGCGCGCGTCGATGTCCCGTTCGCGCGGCTAGCGCTTGCGCACGATCTCGGCCGCGAACGCTTCCAGCGCCTCCCAGTCGTACGGCCCGTTGCGGAACGCGATGCTGAGCCGGGTGCAGCCCAGCGCACGGAACTCGTCGACCATCTTGTGGGCGTCGCGCACCGTGCCGCGCAGATAGCCCGTGCGGTCGGCGCGATCACCGTCGCCGAAGTGGCTGCGGAAGGTCTCCTCGCCCCGCGCCGCGCCCTGGGCGTCGACGCCGAGATAGAAGCCCAGGTTGACCGTGCGCATGATGGTCTTCGGATCGCGCCCCTCGGTCTCGCACCACCGGTCGAGCACGTCGCACTTGTGCTTCCATTCCGTGGGGCCGATGTACGCGCCGTTCCACCCGTCGGCGAACTTCGCGGCGGCCCGGAGCGTGCGCTTCTCCCCGCGCCCGCCGATCCAGATGGGGATGCGCGGCTGCAGCGGCTTGGGATAGTTCGGGGCGTTCGTGACGCTGAAGTGCTTGCCCGCGAAGTTGGCGCGCTTCTGCTCGGGGTCCAGCAGCAATCTCATGATCTGCGCGTACTCCTCGAGCATGTCCTCGCGCGGTCCGATGGTGGGGAAGGGAATGCCGAACGCCTTGGCCTCGACATCGTGCCAGCCGGCGCCGAGCCCGCAATCCACGCGGCCGCTGGAGAGATGGTCGATCGTGGTGAGCGACTTGGCCAGCAGACCGGGATTGCGGTAGGCGACGCAGTAGACGCCGCTGCCGAGCCGGACCTTGGTGGTGTCCATGGCCGCCGCGGTCAGCGTGGCGATCGCCTCGTAGCAGTCCATGTCGCCGCCGCGAGGTGGTGATTCCTGGAAGTGATCGGAGACGGAGAACCAGTCGAAGCCGTTGGCGTCGGCGAACTTCCACAGCTTGCGCATCTCGGCGAGCGGTCCGCCCATGTGGCCGATGTGAATCCCGAATTTCATGTCGTCTCACTCCTCTCGGTCGGACGCCGGTCGGCGCGTCCGGCCCGATCATACGGCGGCCGGTGAGCCTTGGCGATAGCCGGCGTGCTTGACCGGGTTGGAGCGGGCGGCTAGCCTCGCGCTGGAGGAGGACAGCGCCATGGCGGATGCTCGCTGGAGCGCGGCTGTGCTCGATCGCATGCGGCTCGAGGGCGATCTGCTCGCCGACGCGACGGTCAAGGCCGTCTTCGACAAGGGCGCGGTGGCGGCCGTGAACGATCTGCTGACCAAGCTCGTCCGCAACGACGACATTCCCGCCGGGCCGTGGCCTCCCGAGCTGGCCGACTATCTCGGCGTCAGCGCGCGGCTGCCGAGCTGGGCGGACGCGGCGCTGATCCGCACGGGCGAGAACGTGTTCCTGCGCTACGGCCTCACGTCGTTCGGGATCCTCGCGTGCGCGAGCCTGCCCGAGTGTTACGTGCTGCGGGACGTCGCGGCGGTGCTCGGGACCACCCAGCGCCTGGACGCCCACGCGCGCCGGCGTATCTTCGAGACCGCGATGATGGTGTTGTCCGTCATGGCCGAGGGCGGGCTGGAGCCCGGCGGCTCGGGCATCCGCATCGTTCAGAAAGTGCGACTGATGCACGCGGCCGTGCGCTATCTCATCCTCACCCCACCCCCGCCCGCCGCGGCCGGGCCGCCCTCTAGCCTGGCCGACACGCTGCTGGCCCAGCGATGGCCGGCCGAGCGTGGCGCGCCGCTGAGCCAGGAGGACCTCGCCGCCGTGCTCCTGACGTTCTCGCACGTCATGTTGCGCAGCTGGAAGCACCTCGGGATCACGCTCTCGCCCCAGGAGGCACGTGCGTACCTGCATTCCTGGAACGTCGTCGGCCACGTGCTCGGCATCCGCGACGAGCTCCTCGTGCACGACCTCGAGGAGGCCGCGCAGCTCTTCGACGCGATCAAGCGCCGGCGGGCGGCCGACACGCCCGATGGTCGCGCGCTCACCGCGGCCGTCATCGGCGTGTGCGAGCGCTTCGCCGGTCCCTCGCGCATCCTGCTCCGTCCGATCCCGCGCATCCTGATGCACGGGCTCTTGCAGGCCGAGACCTGCGCGATGCTGGGCGTGCCCACGCTCGGTCTCTGGCACACCGCGTATCGGCCATTCCTCCGAGTGGGGACGCGCGTCTTCCACCGGACCGCCAGTGACACCTTCCAGGACCTCCCCGATATCGCGCGTCTGAGCGCGCTGATCTCGCGCCGTCTCCTCGAGGAGATCGTGGCGCAGCCGCGGGGTGGTCAGCGCACGGCGTTTCACATGCCGGAGCAGCTGGCTCGAAGCTGGGGCATCGCTTCATCGCGCTGACCGCGGACGCGGCAGCGGACTGCAGCGGGCTGCCCGCCCACGCCGAGGCGGACGGCGGCGTCGGCGTCAGGATCCGGTGAGGTCGGCGAGCGCGCGATGGGCGCGCCGGGCACGCTCGAGCGCCGGCAGACTCGCGGTCGCACGGCACGGCGCCTCGATGGCCAGCGGCAGATCCGGGGGCAGCGCTGCCACCAGCTCCTTCAGCGGCAGCACGCCCTCGCCGGGCAACAGCCGGCCGGTGCGCGCCTCGCGGACCAGCGCCGGCGTGTCCGTCGGGCCGGGCATGTCCGGCCCCGCGTCGCAAATCTGCGCGTAGCGGAAGCGCGCCGGATCGATCGTCGCAACGTGGGCGGGCAGCCCACCCGAACGGCTGAAGTGCAGTGCATCGATGAGGACATACGCGTTCGAGCGCTTGGAGCGCGCCACCATCTCGTCGGCGTGGGCGAGCGTGCGCACGCCGGTGTAGATCGCGAACTCCAGGCAGACGTTCAGGTTGTACGAGGCCGCGCGATCGCACAGCTGGACGAACCGATCGAGCGTGCGCGCCTCCACCGGCTCTGCGCTCATGACCAGCACGTACTGGGCACCGAGCCGGGCCGAGACCTCGAGGAAGCCTTCGGGAATGCCGATCGGCAGCTCGGGCTCGAAGCGGAGAAACTCCGTGTCGAACACCGACACGCCCGTGTCGGCCAGCCGCGCCAGCGTCTCGCGCAGCATCGGCCCGTCGTGCAGGCAGTCGTAGGGTGGGACGCCGACGCTCGGCGTCGCGGTGAGCCGGATGCCGATGGTGCGGAAACCCGCGGCGGCGGCGACGGTGACCAGCTCGGGCGGCGTCGTGTCGAGCACGGTGAGATGCGCGAGGGAAAGCCGCCGCGGCGGTCGAGAGGGTGTGTCGGTCACGGTCGTCCCATCCGACTCAGTCGATGATCGCCTGGTAGACGAGCTGCCGGAAGAGCTCGCGATGGTAGGCGCGCAGCGCGCCCGCCGACTGCACCATGAAGACCCCCACGAGCTGCTCTTTGGGATCGACCCAGAAGCGCGTTCCCGCGTATCCGCCCCAGTTGAAATCACCGGCCGATCCCGGCACCGGGGCGATGCCGTCCGACGGCCGCACGGCGAAGCCGAGACCGAAGGTGTAGGTCGAGGCACCCAGCACACCCCCACCGGGCGTCGGCGCGAGCGCGATGCGCGATCCCAGATGATCCGAGGTCATGAGCCGGACGGTGGTCCGACTCAGCACGCGCTGACCGTCGAGCACTCCGCCGTTGGCGAGCATCTGCGAGAAGCGGAGGTAGTCGCCCGCGGTCCCCACACCGCCGGCCCCGCCCGAGTCGTTGCCCGGCTCCTTCGAGACATCGATCAGACGGATCGCAGTACCGGTGAGTGGGTCCTTGTCGAACGGCTCGGCCACGCGTCCGCGCTTGCCGTCGGGCACCCAGAACGCGGTATCCGTCATCCGGAGCGGAGTGAACACGCGCTCCGCCATGAAGACACCGAGCCGCTTGCCGGAGGCGGCCTCGACGACCCGGCCAAGCACGTCGGAGGCGAGACTGTATTCCCACGTCGTGCCGGGTTGATACAGCAGGGGAATCTTCGCCAGCCGCTCGACCTGCTCGGCACCGGTCAGATCGCGCACGTCGAAGTCCATCACCCCGGGTTTGAACAGACCGGCCTTGGCCAGTGCGTCCTTGACGGCGGCATTCTGCGTCAGCTCGCCGTAGGCGAGGCCGGCGGTGTGACGCAGCAGATCCTGCACGGTCATGGGCCGCTGCGCGGCGACTTCGCCGCCGTCGGTCCACACCTTCACATCTTTGAAGGCGGGCAGCCACCTGGCGACCGGATCGGTCAGCTGCAGCTTGCCGTCCTCGACCAGGATCATCGCGGCCACCGACACGATCGGTTTGGTCATCGAGTAGATCCGGAAGATGGTGTCGGTCCGCATCGGATCACCGGTCTTCGGATCGCGGACGCCCAGCGCGTGCACGTAGACGACCTTGCCCTTGCGCGCGACCATCATCACGGCACCGGGCAGCTTCTTGTCCTCGATCTCCTTGCCGAACACGGCCGCGAGACGCGCCAGTCGCGCCGAGGACATGCCGGCGCTCTCGGGTGTGGTGACAGGGACGGGGGACGCCGGGCGCTGCGCATGGGCGGCCAGCGGGCCGATCAGCACGGCCGCGGTGAGGACGGCGAGCAGCGAAGATCGTGAACCGCGTCGCGCGCTCGAGATCATGGCGGTCCTCCCGCTGACGTTTTTCCCCGACACTGATCGGGGCGCCAGTGTACCCGAGGACTCCCCTTGACGAGGGTGTTGCCGCTGGCTTACGAATTGGGCCACCGTCCTACGTTTCCCGGCTCGCGAGGAGGGACCAATGCCCGCTCCCGATCGCGTACGCGGATCCGTCCCGATGCACCGCCGCACATTCCTCAAGACCGCCGGCGCCGTCGGCGCCACCGCTGGGCTCGAAGGCATCCTGGACGCCCGGCGGGCGCCGGCCTTTGCCCAGGGAACGAAGCTTCACCTGCTGCAGTGGGTGGACTTCATCCCCGAAGGCGACGTCGAGGTGAGACGCCAGGTCGTCGAGTATCAGAAGCAGACGAAGGTCGAGGTCACCTTCGAGACCATCAACGCCAACGACCTGCAGGCCCGCATCACGGCCGCGATCCAGTCCGGCTCCGGCCCCGACATCATCATGATGCTGCACAACTGGCCCCATCTGTACGCCGGCGGCCTCGCCGACGTCACCGACCTCGCCGACTGGAAGGCTGCCGACCAGGGCGGGTACTACCCACACTCCGAGGCCGCCGCGAAGGTCGGCAAGGCGTGGATGGGGCTGCCCTACTTCACGGGGGCACCGCTGATCGCCTACCGCAAGTCGTGGTTCGCCGAGGCGGGCTTCAACCAGCCGCCCAAAACGCTCGAGGAGTACAAGAAGCTCGGCATCGCGCTCAAGAAGAAGGGCAAGCCGATCGGCCAGACGCTCGGCCACACCTTCGGCGACGCGCCGGCGTGGACCTATCCGTTCACGTGGACGTTCGGCGGCGCCGAGACCGACCCCAGCGGCAAGAAGGTCGTCCTCAACTCCAAGGGCACGGTCGAGGCCGTGACGTGGATGACCGATTTCTGGAAGCAGGCGTGCGACGAGAGTGCCCTGGCCTGGGACGACACCAACAACAATCGCGCCTTCATGGCCGGGGAGATCAGCGCCACGCTCAACGGCGCCTCGATCTTCATCTACGCCAAGCGCAATCCCGACAAGGTCAAGAACGACAAGGGCGAGGCGATGTGGCCGGACATCGGGCACATGGCGATCCCCGACGGCCCCGGCGGGCGCACGCCGCCGTACGCGGTGGCCTTCTCGCATTCGGTCATGAAGTATTCGAAGAACCAGCAGGCGGTCAAAGACTTCCTGAAGTGGCTGCACGGCAAGGAGATGTTCGGCAAGTGGTTCGAGATCGAGAACGGCTACGCGCTGGGCGCGGCCACCTCGTGGGAGAACAACCCGATGTGGGACAAGATCGATGACGCGCTGAAGCCGTTCCGGACCTCACCGCGCGGCACCCGCATGCTCGGCCACGCCGGCCCGCCGACGGCCAAGGCCACCGAGGCCTACAGCAAGTACGTCATCACCGACATGTACGCCAAGGCCGCTCAGGGTACGCCGCCGGCCGAGGCCGTGAAGTGGGCGGAGAGCGAGCTGAAGAAGATCTACGAGGGTTAGCCGACAAGGAGCTGAAGGCATGAGTGCAGTGACCCAGACGCAGCGCGAGGTCGACACGCTAGCGCTCCAGGCGATCAACGTCGCCGACCCGCGTCTCTATCAGGAAGACCTCTGGCGGCCCTACTTCGCGCGGCTGCGGCGCGAGGCGCCGGTGCACTACTGTCCGGAGAGCGCCTACGGCCCGTACTGGTCGGTGACCAAGTTCAAGGACATCATGACCGTCGAGGTGAACCACGAGATCTACTCCTCGGCGGCCGAGCTCGGCGGCATCCAGGTCGAGGACCAGCCCAAGGAGATGGACCGCCCGAGCTTCATCCGCATGGACCCGCCGAAGCACACCCAGCAGCGCCGGGTGGTCGCGCCGATCGTGGCCACCAGCAACCTGAACAATCTGGAATCCACCATCCGCGAGCGCACGGCCCACGTGCTCGACGAGCTGCCGCGCGGCCAGACGTTCGACTGGGTCGATCGGGTCTCCATCGAGCTCACCACGATGATGCTCGCCACGCTCTTCGACTTCCCGTTCGAGGATCGGCGCAAGCTGACGTGGTGGTCGGATGTCGCAGTCGCCAACGTGAGCGCGCCCGACGCGCCGGTGCATTCCGAGGTGGAGCGCTTCGCCGAGCTCAAGGACATGGCCGAATACATGGGGCGGCTGTGGGCGGAGCGCGCCGCCGAGCCGCCGAAGTTCGATCTTCTCTCGATGCTCGCGCACGGCCAGTCCACGCGGGACATGCCGCTGCGCGAATTCATGGGCACGCTCGGCCTCCTGATCGTGGGCGGCAACGACACCACCCGCAACACCATGAGCGGCGCGGTGCTGGCGCTGCAGCGCTATCCGGATCAGTGGGCCAAGCTGCGCGCGAACCCGGCGCTGATGCCCGCCTTCGTGCAGGAGACCATCCGCTGGCAGACGCCGGTCATCCACATGCGTCGTACGGCCCGTGAGGACACCGAGCTGGGCGGCCAGCGCATCCGCGCCGGTGACAAGGTGGTGATGTGGTACGTCTCCGGCAACCGCGACGAGGAGGTCATCGACGATCCCGAGGGGTTCGTCATCGACCGGCCGCGGCCCCGCCACCATCTGTCGTTCGGCTCCGGCATCCATCGCTGCGTGGGCGACCGGCTGGCCGAGCAGCAGCTGCAGATTTTGTGGGAGGAAGTCTTGAAGCGCGACCTCGCGATCGAGGTCGTCGGTGAGCCGGTCCGGGCCTACTCGAACTTCCTGCGCGGGATCAAAGCGCTGCCGGTGCGGATCGGAGGATGATCGCACGACACTGTGGGTCGAACGAGCGTAGACCTGAGGTCTCTTGCCTGAACGGAGAGCAGACATGAAGCGTGCATGCCTATGGATGGTTGCGATCGGGCTGTTCATCACCGTGGGAGTCCTCACCGTGGAGCACGCGTATGCCGAGGGACAGCATCACGAGCCAAGGTGCACCCTGAAAACGTTGAAGGGTCGGTATCTGTTTTCACAGGCAGCAAACCTGCTCCCCCCGGCGTTCGGGATCACAGCGCCGACGCCAGGGAATGCCGCCGGATTTCACATCTTCAACGGTGACGGTACGGGAACGGACATCGTGACCTTGCGCATCGGCGGCGCCACCGTCTTTTCGAACGCCCTCGCGCCCTTCACCTATACGGTCAATGCGGACTGCACCGGCAGCTACACCGTGCTCAATGGCGGGCCATCCTTCGATCTCTTCATCGCGCCCGACGGTGACTCCATCGCCGTCATCACGACGGGTCCTCCGGGCAATCAGGCGTCGGACATCAGCCAGCGAGTGTCACGCCAATGAAATCCATCATGAAGCGCAGCAGCGTGTGCGTAACCATGGCCACGATGCTCGTGACGCTGGCGCTCGTCAGCCCGGTAGCCGCCAAGAACCAGGTATCGTTCCATGGCTCCATACTCGGAGCCGAAGTCGACCACGTTCGGGGCACGACACACACGGGCCTTGGAACCGGCACTGGGATCGCCACCGGTCCCGCTCGCTGAGAAGGCGGCACGAGAAGCGGCGAGGGTGAGTCTCACCTCGCCGCGGCGACCAGGATGTTTCGCCGGGTCTAGCTGTCGCGGTACTTGCTCGACCCCGGCTCGCCGAAGGCCAGGAGCGCGTCGCGGTCGGTCGGCGCCGGCAGCGCCGCCCACACCCGGTTGATCTGGCGCTTGATCGTTTTCACCTCGGCGCCGGCGTTCAGCACCCGACGCTCCCAGCCGTCGGTCATCACGGCGCCCGCATCGCCCAGGTCCAGGCACATCCGATAGATGGGCTGCTGGTACGGCTGCGGGGGGCGCCCCAGCAGGTCGCTCACGGCGTTGTGGCCGGCGAACTGGCCGAGCTTGATCGCGTGCTGGCAGGACATCAGCGCCACGTGGTCGTCGTCGGCCATCGCGTGGGCCACGTCGCCGGCGGCATAGACACCGGCCAGGCCGCGCACGGCCAGACTGGGCGCGGTCAGCAGACGGCCCAGCGCGTCTCGCTCAGCCGGGAGCGTGCGCGTCAGGGGATGGGCGGTCATGCCGCCGCACCATACCACGGTGCCGCCGTCGAGCTCTCGTAGCGTGACGCCGAGCCGGACCTCGACGCCGACCTTCTCCAGCGCGCTCGCGATCGCCGCGCGCGGGCCCTCGCCCAGACTCGGGGCCAGGACCGCCTCGCGTTCGAGCAGCACCACGCGGAAGCGCCCGGCCAGCTCGGTGGCCAGCTCGACGCCGGTGAAGCCACTGCCGATCACGGTCACAGTGGCGCCGGGCGGAAGCGTCTGCAGATGCCGGTCGAGCGCCAGCGCGGCGTCGTAGCTGTCGACGTCGTAGGCGCGCTCGATGCCGGGCAGGGAGGGACGCTCGAGGCGGCTGCCGAGCGCGATCACCAGGCGATCCCAGCCGAGCAATCCGCCCTCGGCCAGCGTCACCCGCCGGGCCGGGACGTCGATGCCGGTGACGCGCGCCACCTGGAAGCCGACGCCGATGCGCTCCAGCATGGGAGCCAGCGGGTGGCGCAAGTGCGCGCCCGGGCCCTGCTCGTAGAGCCGCGGGCGGTTCACGAGGTCGGGCTCGGCCGAGACCAGCGTGATGTCGATCGGCGCGTCACCGCGGGCCCGGGCTCCCCCCAGTGCCGCGTACACGCCGGCGTAGCCGCCCCCGAGAATCAGCACCTGCCTGGTCATGGCCGCCTCCTTCATTGCCTCAATCCTCCAGCAGCACGCAGTGGCGCGGATCGGCGCTGACGAAGACCTCTTCGCCCTCGGCCACCGGCTCCGGCGCCGCCGAGCGCACGATGAGAACGCGGCCGTCCCAGTCCACGTGGTACTGCGTGAAGTCGCCCTGGAAGACGCGCTGGCGAATGCGAGCTGGCCACACGTTGACGGCGGCGGCCGGGCGCGTCCGGTCCAGGGAGAGGCGCACGGTGCGGATGGCCATCAGCGCCTCGGCGCCGGGCGGTCGACCGCCGGCGGTGCCGTGGACCAGCGCGCCGCTCGGCGTCTCGATGACCACGAGCCCGTCGTGTTCGAGGTCGGGGCGGCGGCGGCCCCGGATCAGATTGGCCGAGCCCACGAAGTCGGCGACGAAGGTGTTGCGGGGCCGGTCGTAGATATCGCCCGGCGTGCCGACCTGCTCGATCACGCCGTCGCGCATCACGATGATCCGGTCGGAGATGGCGAGCGCTTCTTCCAGGTCGTGGGTCACGTAGACGGACGTGATGTCGAGCCGGCGCTGTAGCACCTTCAGCTCCACGCGCATCTCGGCGCGCAGCTTGGCGTCGAGATTCGACAGCGGCTCGTCGAACAGCAGCACCGAGGGCGAGAACACGAAGGCGCGCGCCAGCGCCACCCGCTGCTGCTGGCCGCCCGACAGCTTGGACGCGCTGCGCGTACCGAAATCGCCCAGCTGGACCAGGTCGAGCGCCTCGCGCACGCGCGTGGCCACCTCGGCCTCGGGACGCTTGCGCACGCGCAGGCCATAGGCCACGTTGTCGAACACGCTCATGTGCGGCCAGATGGCGTAGGACTGGAAGACCATCGACAGGCCACGGCGCTCGGCTGGAATGTTCACGCTCGGCGAGGACGAGAAGACGACGCTGCCGCCGATGCGGATCTCTCCCGACGTCGGCCGCTCCAGACCGGCGATGGCCCGCAGCGTCGTTGTCTTGCCGCACCCCGAGGGCCCGAGCAGGGTGAGGTGCTCGCCGGCGCCGACGGTGAAGGTCACGCCGCGGACGGCCACGACGTTGCCGTAGCGCACCACCAGGTCGCGCACGTCGATCGAGGCCTGGCTCACGCTCACTCGCCCCCGGCCTGTACAGCGCGGCGGGCCACCGCGAACATGATCGCCAGCGCGACGGCGACCGCCAGCGTCTGCAAGAGCGCCATGGCCGCCGTGAGCTCGGTGCTGGTCGAGAACCAGGATTCGACGATGGCCGGCGTGATGACCTTGGATTTCGGCCCGATCAACAAGATGGAGGCGCCCAGCTCGCGGACGCTGGCGATGAACAGCAGCAGCCACGCCGCCACCAGCCCGGGCTTGAGCAGCGGCATGGTGACCGTCCGCAGCCGATAGCCCCACGTGGCCCCGCACATCTGCGCCGACTCCTCCAGCGAGCGGTCGATCTGGAGAATGACGCCCGAGATCGTCCGCAGCCCCAGCGGCAGGAACACCGTGAGGTAGGCGATCAGCAGGAGCCACAGCGTGCCGTAGATGGGAATGGGAAACACCAGCCACGCCCACATCATTCCGAAGGCGAAGACGAGACGCGGCACGGCCTGCGGAAACATCAGGAGATATTCGATGGCGCCGGCCCCAGGCAGCCGGGAGCGGTAGATCAGCCATGACAGAAATCCCATCAGGACAACGCCGATGCTCGCGGTGGCGAAGCCCAGGAGCAGGCTGTTCCACAGCGCGGAGCGCACCGCGTCCAGCGAGAGCGCGGTGGCGTAGTTGGCGAGCGTGAAGTTGCTCCACCGCGGGGCCACCGCGCCCAGATGCTGGAACGAGGCGTACACGATCGTCAGCACGGGCAGGATCACCGCCACCGCGAGATAGGCGATGCAGATGGCGAGGAACGGCCAGCGCAGTGAGCCGACGTCCATGACGCGCGGCCGGAACGCCTTGCCGGTGATCGTGACGTAGGTCCCGGAGCTGATGATGCGACGGTAGATCCACACCATCGCGAACATCACGGCGAACAGCGACACGCCCATGGCCGCCGCCGTGGGAAAGCGCGGCGGGTACTGCGACACCAGCTGGTACATGGCGGTGGTGACGACGTAGAAGCGGGCGGGGAGGCCCAGCACCAGCGCGGCCGAGAACGAGCCCAGCATCTCGGCGAAGACGTACACGGCGGCCCCGAGCACGCCGGGCAGCACCAGCGGCAGCGTGATCTTCAGCATGGTGCGGATGCGGCCGGCGCCCAGCACCTGGGAGGCTTCTTCCATCGAGGGGTCCATCGACTTCATCACCGCGCCGATCATGACGAAGGCCACCGAGCCCTCGAACAGGGCCATCACCCAGGCGATGCCCCACGACGAGTTGATGTCGATCAGATGCCCCTCGCCGCCGAGCACGCGCCACAGCTGGTTGACGTAGCCGCTGCTGGGCGAGGCGATGATCGCCCACGCCAGGGCGCCCATCAGCGGGGTCACGTAGTAGGGCAGGGCCATCAGCTGCTCGAAGGCCGCGCGGCCGGGGACGTTCGTGCGCGAGAGGATCCAGGCCATCACGAAGCCCACCACCACGGCGAGCACGGTGGCCACCGCGGCGACCTGCAGCGTGTTGCCGATGATGTGCTTGTAGCGCCCCAGGTCGGTGAAATTGTCGAGACCATAGGCCTCGGGTGGACGCGCCTGCGGATCGCCGACGCTCAGCGAGGCCTGGATCAGGTACGCGATCGGGTAGAGCACGAGAATGGCG
>Ga0111539_10009732_pt1 | contig 12133 bp, 15 predicted proteins | sample RhiMethybrSRZTD1_FD_79667 | JGI IMG/M metagenome (GOLD analysis project Ga0111539, IMG submission 79667) | Populus rhizosphere microbial communities from Tennessee, USA - Rhizosphere MetaG P. TD hybrid SRZTD1 (version 2) (version 2) | ecosystem: Host-associated > Plants > Roots > Rhizosphere >...
GCTCGTCACGATCGCTTCGGCCGTGACTTGTTCTCCGGTCTGCTCAGCAAGCTGGTGGCAGAGTCTGCACAGCCTGGGTACGTATTTATCCAATCGATTGAGAATCAGATCGGCGCCCCGGTTCATCAAAGATGAGAATGCAGAAGAATTGAGTTGACCCCGATTAATGTAAAAGCTTGTCGGAATCGGAATCGATTCGCGCACCCGCAGTTCCTCGAGCGGATACACCCCGTTCTGGATCAGATGGTTTAGATCGTCCCAGTCGAGTAGAGACTCGAAGCGGTGGGGCGCGGACGTGCGGACGAAGGCCGCAGTTCGCTCACGGACATGCGTCAGGAACTCGGCCTCCGTGAGCGGAGCGATCAAATCATGGAGCGTAGAGATCATATTCGGCTCAAGCCTACACGTCGTGGGCCTGATTGGTTCGCGGTTCGAGCTGGATGCCCTCGAGTGGACCTGAGGCCGCACGCTTCGTCAGGAAACGATCCAAGGATATGCCTTGTATCGCTTCAACCAGGCATGCCTTCAATGCAGTTTCGTGTTCGGCCAGTGCTTCCGGTCTGCTGTGCCTCGTTAGCGGGCGACTAAATGTCTCGTCCGACGATAGCTGTGACACAAGCTCGGTCATCAGATGCCGTCCGTTTAGCCGCGTGAAAATGAGAGAGATGTGGAGAGAGCGATGTGGACCATTCTCGCAGTGATGCCAATACCTTGCCGGCAAAAAGAGAAGATCGCCGGGCTGCAGCACTTGATCGAAAATCGGCGGCCCCTCTGGTGATCTTGCTGGAGAGTTGAAGACCTGCCATCGTTTCGTGCCGGTGATCTGAAGGATGATCAAGTCCTCGGGATCATAATGGCATTCGAGGGCGCCACCACGCCCACTCGTGACAACCGCTGCAGCTTTGATCGGCTCAAATGTGTCGCGCGCGAGGCTCTTGCAGAGTGCTCGCAGGGCGGGCACGTGTTCATGCAACTTGTTGAAAATCAGACTGACACCCCGATCCAAGAGTTTCGAGAGGGCGGCAACATCCACTCGGCCCTGCCTGACGTAGATATTCGTCGGTATCGGATCCGACTCCCGCAACACCCGCAACGCGGACAACGGCAAGGTTGCGCTGTCGAGGAGATAATTGAGTGTTTCCCAGTTGAGTAACGTTTCGAAGCGAGGAGAGCCGCAGCCCGGAAAGAAGGCCAGTTTGCGTTCGCGCAGTAGCGTAAGGAACTCGGTCTGCCCGAGCGGGCCAACAAAGCTCTTCAAGTTTGAATCATCCACATAGTTAGGCCGCAGCCGCCCCGAGCACCCATGACAAGATTGTTATCGCGATTTTTCTCTTACCGCCAGCCCAAATTCGTTTGCGCATGGGCCTCGACGTTCGCTGGTCCGCTCCCCCTTTGTCCTCCGCCCTTTGTTGCAGACCTGCTTGCGGCAAATTTCGACGTTTTGGTTTCGTCTTCGCTAATCGGCCAAAAGTACCGAGATGGAGAGCATCTGCTTGGACGCCCGTCTCAAACTGCAACTGCGGGGGATTCCGACTCGATTGTAGGGTGCCGCTGGTGGAGCCGATCGCTGGCATCGAACGTGGGCTCAATAAAGGCCGGCCAAACATCATACCTACACCAGGAGACGCGCCATTTTGCCAGGAGTTGCCTCGTATGGATTCGTAGTCTACGGTTCACGCCGGACGACCCAATCACGCCGAAACCCAGCTCCGGCGGGGCGCCATGAAACTCAAGCCAGAGACCCCCCTAAACAGTTAGGGTTGCGACAGCATCATGACCGACCAAGCCAGAAGCACTGAAAAACACTTGGTGCCAGAGCACTACGTATTTGATGACGTGATTGGGGGGGAGGAATTGCTGTGGATCTATCACGAACTTCTCAATACCAACTCGTGGGCACTAACCCACACGTCGATTGCTAAACGTTTTGCTGGGCCTTTCTTCAGCTTCCCTGGACTTTATATTGAGACGGCTGGCGATATTCATCTTCATTTTTTGAGTGGCTATTTCAGGAGCATAATCTTCAGAATTAGAGCGCTCGCCGCTAAAAACCATAGGCTTATCCTCCCGCAAAATATACGGCGAATTCACCTTGGCGCAAAGTCCAGCCTATCCAAAACCGAATTTCATATCGACGCCGAAGACGAAAGTGCTTGGAGCATCCTTGGCTTCCTGAATCCCGTATGGAATGCAAAAGACGGAGGCGAGTTCTTTCTTGAAGACCACAAGGTGGAATACAAAGCGGGCAGATTCGTTGTTTTTCCTTCGCGTACCCGCCACGACGGCGGCTATGTGAAGAATGAGAAATTGAATTACTGGCGCGTTGCGGTAAACATAATCTTAGACAGTGGAGAGCATGCCTCTTGATTAACTTCCATCAACAAAAAGTTTCGCTTAATACCGAAAGTGCAAACGCCGCGTAATTTAAGTCCCGAAGCTCCATCGTGTCTGCGGTCGGCTACGGCAAAGCCTCCGTCTAGGACCAGATTTTGCAAGGGTGTCGTCGGCAATCCAGGCCGCGCGTTTTTAGGCACGATATCGTTGGCGCCGACGTGAATCAGGTCGCGGCATTTTTTTAAGAAGTTTGAATTGACGCCGTAGATCAGTCGATGGATCGCAGAGACGATCCGTCGATTTGTACCCGAGATTAGCCGTCCCTCCCGTGCGGCGCTGAAGATCCGTGGAATCAGTGAGCGCTGCAATTCAGCCATGAATGACCCGCTGCACAACGCTAACATCGATGCCAAGCTTGCGGGCGATCTTGTTGATGCCAACGCCCTGCTTTCGCAGCTTGCGGATTGCAGCCAGTCGGTTTGCAGTGTCGCGTCGCGGGTATCCTAGTTTCTTGCCTTGCGGCCTTGCTCGAGCGAGACCGGAGTTGACCCGCTCGCGAATTATCTCACGCTCAATTTCTGAGAATACGCCAAGCATCTGAAACATAGCTTTGCCAGCGGGCGTGCTGGTGCGAGCGATTGCTGGTGCGAGCAGAGATCAACGCCCTTCGCCTTGAGTTCGCCCATGACCGATAGCAAGTCGGGCAGCTACCGGCCAAGGCGATCTACGGACCATGCCATCACCTTGTCGAAGTCGCGGCAGGTGACGCCTTCCAAGAAGCTGTTCAAGCCGGGCATTGATCGCGGCCCTTTACGCTGCTGATGCCTTCGTCGGTAAACGTGGCGACCACTTGCCAGCCGTGACGCTCGGCAACGGCTTGAAGCTCGCGCATCTGTGGTCTGGGAACCTGTGGACACGCAGGTATAAATCGCGACGCGCATGGGGTCGTGTGGAGGGCGAAGCGCATGGGAGCGCCTTTTCTGTAATTTCGTATTAACAGGTACTCCTCACGAAAGGGGCTACGCTGTCTACTCAGTCTCAACGAGTTTTACCACGTTTAGTGGGCCGATGAGAGGCGCTCGCCCAGGTGTTCGATACGCTCCTATTACTGCCTGAGGATCCTTGTAAATTTCCTCCCCTATTTTGAACTTATTCAATACGTCGCCGGGAACAGTGTCTTGCAGCGTGATTAGGGCGACCGACTTTCCGGGAGGCAGATCTGCTGGATCAAGGAAAATCCGCCTTGGAGCATACACCGCGCTCATACGAAACCCAGGAGCAAAGAACAGTAATACTGTATCTTTCGAGAGAAGACGGTCGAGTTCAACGTAATCTGAATAGAACGCGACGTTTCGCTTATAAAATGAATCTTTCTCTAGTCCCGTTGAAACCAAGAAAAACTGTCTTGCGTAGTAAAGCTGAATTGCGAGCCAAGGAAGGAGGAATACGGAAGCTGCCAGTAAGGCCTTTCTGACTGAGCAAAGCTGTTGCGGAATTGCAAACGGGCCAAAAAAAGCAAAGACAATGAATAGACCGTAGTGAAGCGTGAAATATCTTGCGTCGTATGGCAAGAGCCAAGAGATCAACAGGCACTGCAGCGCAACCAGGCAACCGAGGAAAATGCGTCGCGCTTTCTCCAAACCGGGAGCAAAGATCGTTCCAATTGCGCCTAACCAGATGAGGGGAGAGTAACCGAGCGCTATATTACGGGCCATAAACAGGGGTAACTCACCCATATTTCTTTCAACCTGAAAATTATTCAACCCTTTGAGAATAGGACCGAACGGGGACCCTGCATGGGTCCATGTCCACAAAACGATTGGACAGTAAAAAATGATCCACGGAGCTGCAGCGGCTAGTGCGACTTGCAGCCGTGCCCGCGGAGGTCCAGACTTGAGAAATGGCCAAAGGCCGGCACAGAGAAGTACACCGGAAATCGGTACCAAACTCAATTTTGCTGTCGCTGCAGACAACAGGAAGATCGATAGCATAAGGCTGAAGGCCAAAGGCCGCACTGCCACAAGCAACCGTTCACGCAGGCAAAAAGCCACCACGGCGGCCGCCATCGCCAGGTCCCCCATGGCATATGCACCCCCTGTAACATGCCACACCACGGGATAAATACCGACGCATAGACTTGCGACACAAAACGCGGTCCAGGTAAGCGTATTGGCATGCGCATGGATGATTTGCCAGGCAAACCAGAGCAGTGTCATGCTGAGTGCCCAGCTGACAACGTTCATTGCATCGGGAAAGCCAAGGGCGTGTGTGGGCGCAGCCGAAATTTGATACACCATCTGTGGCCACATCGCGCCCAACCATGGCTCCCGATAGAAACGCAGCATGCTGTCGGATACAATTCGGCTCGGAACGAGCATGTGGTAGTACAGCTCGTCGATCTTGGTGGACGGCGCGAGCGCTACAAGCGCGTTGATCGAGATGGCCGCCGCAATGACTGCAATCAGTAGACTAGCGGGTCCACACGGTGTAGACGTCGGCAAAAGGCGCATGAAGGCCGTGGAACGGGCCGACATTAGAAGCATGAAAACGCCTTGGGCGATAAGCACCCACCAAATCCCGCAGAGCAAAGGAACCGAGGCAATCTCCGCCATGGCGGCCAGTTGAACCGTCAGGCTTAGCGCTTGAACACCCAGCAGTACCGCCGTGACTTGATCCCATGGCGGTGGAAGTCGAGCTCGGAATACACTGAGGAGTACGGTCCCCAGGCCCCACAGGCCCACGAACGTCGATAATCCCACCAGCAGGACGAGAAAAGGTGAGTAATGCGGGATTGAAAGGAACGAGCTCATAAGCGGCGTTGCTTCCAGGCAACAGAGTCTAGGTTTGCTCTCGATTCCCCTTGATTTACAAGAAATTTTTAGTGAAAGCTCGATCGCAATTACGGATGGGCAGGAATTTCCATTTGTCAAAGGCACATGTCCGCGCAGCGGCCACTCACCCTTACCTACTTTGTGGCTGGCACACGTGGTCCGAAATAGCGCTTACCAACATCCCAACATCTCCGCTAAACGGGCAGAGTGTTGATGTTGTTATCCAAGTCGTCCCCGGAGATTCCCCAATTTGGAATACCGCAGAGCCGCGTGTGCATGACCACTCGGTTGAGTGCTCGCGCATTAGGATAGAAGCTGTAGCAGACTTCGAGGTCCGGGGAGGACGGTCGATCACCGTTTGGCCGGCCGCGGGAGCTGAAGAGAAAGATATTGAGATTTTTCTTTTTGGCCCAGTGTGGGCTACCTTGTGCTATCAGCGCGGGCTGCTGCCACTACACGCGAGTGCAATTTTGACCGATGGACGCATTACGGCATTTGCCGGGCGTTCTGGCGCAGGGAAGTCGACCACCGCAGCGCTGATGCATGCGCTGAATTATCCGTTATTCGCTGATGATATATTGCCGATTGACTTCGATAAGAACTCTGTACCAGGTGCTTGGCCGTACCTTCGACGCCTAAAGCTGCAGAAGGATTTGATTGTCCAACTTGGTCTAACTGCGGGGGAGCCCGTGAGCAAGAGACTGGACAAGGATAAATACTTCGCCTATCCGAAACATGCCGCTGGTGACAAATGGAGCCGACTTGAGCGCCTATATCTGCTTGAAATTGATGCTGCCAATTCGCAGAACTCGGTCGATCAGCTGGTAGGGGCGGATGCTGTCAGCGCCTTAGTCGAGCACACGTATCATTTTGATTTCGTCGAAAGCAGTAAACGCTTCAATGACCATCTGGCGTTTTGCACTAAGCTGGCTTCCAAAATTGCTATCTACCGACTGCGCCGGTCACCGTTATCAAGTGATGCAAAAAAGTTTGGATCATTCATCTCCGCGCATCTCAAAAATACGAAATGAACGTAGGTAAGGAACGACTTTCCCAATTTAGCGGGACGTTTTTCCTCGCCGAAGTGCAAATAACTTCATCGGAATTGATCACGCGCAACGCGGTGCTACTCCTACACCTCTCGCTTATTGAACGTCTAGGTGGTTGCCGTCCTGACATTCGAGCCTTATTCGAAAGTTCACCGTGTCCTTTACGACGTAGAGCGGACGCCCCTTCGTCTCCTCGAAGGTCTTGCCGATGTAAATGCCGAGAATACCCATCATGGCGGTGTGGATGCTTCCAACAAATAACATCGTCACGAACAGGCTCGCCCAGCCGACGACTTCGGTCGCAAAGAAAAGCGCGCGGGTGAAGAAGACAATGGAGATAGCGAAGGTTGAACGAGATGACAATGGAGCACTGTGCCCATCTGTGGCGGCAATGCCGAAACAGATTTGCGGGTCTTGGTGGATGGCGGCTTCGCTGAACGAGAAGACGTAAGCCGGCTAAAGGGATACCGAAGCCGAAGGGGATGAGGTGGAGACTGCCTAGGGGGCAGGCGTGAATTCTGACGGACAGGAGCGAAAGGTGGCAACGTTCTATTACCGCGCCCTGCCCCGTTCCCCTGTCACTGACGGTCACGATCCGGTCTTCCATGGCATCCACCTTGAGCTATTTGGAGATCAGATGATGCGCCGGCCGCAGAGAGGATGACGATGCAGAATTGGTGGTCAAAATGGCAATTGCCCCTGCTGATAATATTCTTGATGTTGATCTGGTCGATTCTTTTCTCCGCCACCTTTACCCGTCCGTTTTGGACTGCCGACCTACACTCAATTCGCCACTACTCGTTTTCCGAGCTGCTTTCCACCTTTCACGGGCCGTTCGATCCAGATGGGGTTGAAACGGCGGCGCTGCGGCCCATTCAAACCCTAGTCTATCATCTGCAAGGCACTGTCTTCGGCGATCACATCATCCTTCAAAGAGCTTTCGTGACAATCCTGATGGGCGGGTTTCTTTGGTCCGTTGGACTCTTGTTGCGCGAAACCGGTCTCTCTTTCCGTCACATCGTTGTGGTCCTGGTACTTTTCGCTTCGTCCCGCGTATTCGCTTCGCTCGTTTTAACGCTCGCCGTGTCACATTTGATTCTTGCCTATACGTTCATGGTTCTCACAGCGCTCTTTTACCTGCGGTGGATCAAGCGAGATTGCGGGCATCTGCTCGCCTTGACGTTTGGCTTTGCAGCCTTGGCGGTATTCACGCGCGAAGAGGCCTATACTTTGCCGGTGGCCCTTCCACTCTTGTGGTGGCTCTCCTCGCCTCACAAGTCAAACTATCGACGTCCAATAGCGGTTGCGCTCGGCGTTGCCGCGATTGTGGCACTTCAATATATTTTGCGAGCGGTCTTCGTTCCGGACGCACCGCAGCTGCGGATCGCCCAGCTTTGGCCGGCACTCGGTCAGTTTTGGCTCGCCTTCCACTCGTCATGGATGCCCGGCGGGTCCATCGTCCTCGAACATGACCACTTGTACAATTTTGTGTGGACGGGCTTTCTGTTTTTCCTGGCCGCGGTATTTATACGCTTCAGCGACAAGCGGCGCCTTGAACTGGTCTTCGGCATTTGCGTCTTAGGCCTCGTCCTTTGCACCCCCGCATTGGTCGTCCCACGTGCTGTTGGAATTGCATTGCCGAGCCTTGCATTCTTTACAGCAATTTCTGTTGCCGTCGCCGACGTTCAGGACGGTTTCTCCTCCGGGCGTTATGGCCAAGCGCTTTGGCGGCCCGCAATCTTTGTTGTTTGTCTGATTGGATTGGCGATCGGTGTAATGGCGGGAGTTCGGCGTTCGGGCTACGTCGCCGAGGCGATGAATGAGAACGCCGCCGGCAGCGTCATTGCAAACGGAGAACATGTGTTTGATATGTTTGGTCCCCTGACAATCCCCGAGGGTCGGCGTCGGGCTATGTTGGCCCACTTGAATGCATTGGGCATCCGCTCGCGTGAGGATGTGATCCGGTTGCGAGACAGCGTCGATACTACGCGACGACCCAGGGCGCAACCGCTCATGCTTAATCCGCCGATGTTTCTTGAAAAATATGAGTACATGTCATTTTGAACGGACCTTGTCGAAGATAAGGCATCCCTGCCCCATGCGAATGATTGAATTGCACTTGTTCGAGGGCCCTGACGGATCCGATCCGAGGTGGCATATCCCAGTCAGATATTCTTATGGACCTATGAAAATCCGAGACTGTGGGGAATGCGGACGGGCCTGTGGCAAGCGCGAACACTCGATTTTTTATGTACAAATAATCGCGTTCGCCGCAGCCATTGCCACTTTTCGGGCATACCGTTTATCGAGCGTATCTGGATGTACTAGATTGTAATTGCCGGGGGTGTTCTGGCACAATGGAGTATCACCCATAGACAGCCCGAAGAATTCTTCGAGGCTCGGATATGTCAAGCGGGCGCGTCGACGAAACTGATCCTGTAAGCGCCTGGTCGGTAGTGGATTTCGTAAGCGCCAGATGATCGGTGACGCAAGTATTGAGTAATTCAGTTGGAGGGGAGATGGCAAGTAACGTACAGCTCAAAGAAGCCGTCGCCAAGCTTCGCACCCAGATGGGTCTTCCGGAGCGCGAAGTTAAAGACCGATTTCAGCAGGCTACTGATATCGGTTATTGGCAAAATCTCTGCCCCTTTATGGGAGTCACGGATGAGGAAAGCTTGGCGCGTTTGGGCCATACGACTCCGTCTTCCGAGCAAGAAGGTTCGGCTTTGCTGAACCTAGAAAAGCATGGTTACTTTCAGATGCCGGCCCTACTTGCGCCGGCCACAGTTGCACGGATGCGCAGTTCCGTTGAGGCAGTGCGCGCTGCGGGCTGGCCGGCTGTTTTTTCATGGGTGTACGATGATTTCTGGGCTGCCCTACGCACGCCTCCGATGGTTCGGTTCTTCAGGCGTCAGCTTGGAGCGGGGTATCTGCAGTCGGCCAGTGGTCTTTGGGTTCATTACGTCGACCCCCAAAAGCGAGGAAGTGGTTGGGTGCCGCACGTCGACAGCACGAAGGACCAAGGGCGAATAACCGTCTGGATTCCGCTAATGGACGTCACCATTCGCAATGGTTGCATGTATGTGATTCCGGAGGATCGCGTGCCGCCAACCCTATCGGCAAGCTTTGGTGATTGGACATCAATCTCGCGGCAGGAGCTGGAAGCTTTGCTCCATGGGGTGACCCCGCTTCCTGCAGCAGCTGGATCCGTTCTGGGTTGGAGTCACCGTGTGATCCACTGGGGGGGGGCCGCAACGGACCTTGCAGCCGGGCCTCGAATCAGCCTCGCTGCGGACTTTCTGCATGAAAAATCCACTCCCGGCAGCGACGAGCTTCCGGTCTTTGATGCCAATCTGCCGCCTTTCCCAGTCCGGCTTCGCGTGATCGGTAAGTCAATCCATGACTATGAGAAGTTCGAGCCTTTAATGCAAAAATATGCCGGCCTCGTTACCAAGCTCATTGAATGGGGTAGTTGACATGGGCGCTCAGGCGGGGTGTCGGTCGCACGCGACAAAAATCCAGCTAGCGGCCAACCGTACAGCGCACGACGGTAAGCACGCCCTGGGCTGGTCGTTCTATGCCAACGATAACGTGCGGCTGCGAGCGCCATGTGAAAAGCAGGTGTTCCGAAGTGCGAGCAGCGATAAATGCCAAGGATGGAAAGAATTTGGCTCGCTCATCCACACGCACCTTGAAGCGGCATGAACCGAGTAGGCAACAGCAATGGCGCCAGCCCACCATGCCAACCGAAACTTTGCGAAAGATACCGCAACGCGGAGTGAATGAGAATGTATTCCCCTAATGCCAGCCTCTTCCGAGGAGGCTTATCGTGACCGCCACGCCACGTCGCATCGAGCCGGCAACAGTCCGCGAATCGGATGGAATCGCGCTAAAGCGCGTGTTTGGCGAGTGGTTCGTCGAAGCGCGCCACCCCGACCTGAGCGCGCTCTGCGGGCCATTGCTTGAGGAGATCGACCGGCGGCGCAGAGCCGGCGCCTTCGACAGGCGCAGCGGGAGCCGAGGCGTGCACGTTTCGATGAAGACAATCGGAGAGCCGAATGCCGAAAATCGATGCGTCCAGTTCGATGAATGCGATTCGATCGGAGTTCCGGCACGACTCCTTGATTCCGGCTTCGTTGTCCAGGACTGGGACGGGCCGGCCGTCCATGGCTTCTTCGCCTGGGCGCGTCGCTGCGCAGCCATCCTTGCCGGGGCGCATGGGGTCCGCGCACCCGAGCCAGTCATCGGCTCCGCTTGGTCGCACATCACGCCGACAGGCGGCGGCATGGCCTATCATGACCACGGCGGCCGACCGGACTGTGTGCGGGCCGCAGCAACGGTTTTCTATCTTCAGCTCGAGCCGCCTGACGCCGCCGCGCCCGAAAGCGGCGCCGTCTCTTATTTGAGCAGCGTAGGCGAAGAGGAGGTTCTTGCAAGGCCGGAGGTTGGCCTCTTGACCAGCTGGCCCGCGCACGTCCGCCATCGGGTCCTCCCGTATCGGGGGACGATCGAACGGATTATCATCGCTGCCAACGTGAACTTCCTGCCGGGTCGCGATGACGCGGCCAGGCCTGCTGACAATATCGCCCGCGATATTCGTGCCCAGCCTATATAGCTCAGAACCGCCGTACTGCATCCCGGTGAGCACACCAATGAGGGAGTTGCCGCGAATTAACCTTCCTTGTCCCCTTTTTTGGAATTGTTGATACGTAAGTTGAAAGCAATAGAAATACGAAGAATGTTGTCGACAGCGGGAGCCGATCCACAATGCAAAACGTCTGAGCCAAATGCCAGGAGTCGGTTCTGTTTGTATTGTATTTGAGTTTCTACATCATCGATCCTGAAGTAAGTCGAACCGCCCCAGTCAGGAACCCATTGGAGCGGAAAATAAAGAACGGTTTTATCGCCGTGATCTGTATGCCAATTTCCATCTTGGCCTTTGACTTGACCATTTGCAATTATGCGCCAACAGTAACAATCTTCGACGAACGGGATCTCACTGTGAATCATTCGCCATAGCATGTAGAAAAAATTTTCCTGCAATTCATCATTCCAAAGAGGGCTTACAAAAAACTTGTTATGAGTGGGATTTCCAACGTCGGACTTGTGACCGTATTGCCACCGATAAGCCTGGGTACCCTTTGCAATCAACTTGCAAAGATCAGATTTGAAACAATCGTCTCTGACGACAATGTTCAAGAGCTGTTCGGGAGGTCCTATGGGGGAACGTTTGTTGAAGACTATATTGGTCGGCTTCGTCTCTATCAAGAACCGAAGATAGACCGAAATGGCCCGTAGCAGCGAGTGGACCCCCCTGCCGAGGGTGCCTGACCTACGCGTGATAAATTGGCATGGGCTACAGAAATTCAGAGATACATTTGGATTTAAGCCCCGCGAACAATCGGGGGACTTCATTCCTATTGACCGGGCGCCGTAGCTTGGTTATTTGTGGCAAATACCTCTTGATAGATGAAAGCCATGGCGTTGCCGCACATGTTGAATTTGAACTGCGCCGTTAAGCGTGATCCTGATCTCATTGCCGCCGAAGCGGATCGGGACATCGTCATGGTCAGTATTGCCAATGGCCTTTATTATGGTGTCTCGGATGTCGCACGAGAGATATGGGAAGCGATAGAGCAGCCAAAGAAGATCTCCGATCTCATTGATGATCTCACGAAGACTTATAATATTGACCGGGCCAAATGTGAGCAGGAAACGTTATCATTTCTTGAGGATTTACGGAGCGAGGGTCTGTTACAGGTAAGCGATGCACCGGCTTCGTAGGTTCTGGTCTCTGACCCGACGTGAGAAACTAGTCTTTTCTGAAGCTTGTATTTTTTTGCTGCTTTCTAATCTGAGCGTAAAGGCAATTGCGTTCAGGCATATCGACCGCTATTTGCGAGCTCACTGGAATCACCC
>Ga0111539_10009733_pt1 | contig 12133 bp, 12 predicted proteins | sample RhiMethybrSRZTD1_FD_79667 | JGI IMG/M metagenome (GOLD analysis project Ga0111539, IMG submission 79667) | Populus rhizosphere microbial communities from Tennessee, USA - Rhizosphere MetaG P. TD hybrid SRZTD1 (version 2) (version 2) | ecosystem: Host-associated > Plants > Roots > Rhizosphere >...
CCACGAGATCCTCGACGCGTTCGCGGCCACGCTCCCGGAGCTCGACGCGCGCTGCCTGCTGGTCACCGCGGTCGGACCGGTGTTCTCGGCCGGCTACGACATCGGCAACCTGCCGCGCGACGAGTTCGCCGACCGCGCCGAGGCGCTCGTCGCGCATCCGTTCCACGCGGCGATCGAGGCGCTCGACGCGTTCGCATTCCCGGCGGTCGCCGCGCTCAACGGGCACGCGATCGGCGGCGGGCTCGAGCTCGCGCTGTCGTGCGACCTGCGGATCGCGTCCGAGGACGCGAAGGTCGGGATGCCGCCGGCGCGGCTGGGCCTGGTCTACAGCCACACCGGCCTGCGCAAGTTCGTCGACGCGATCGGCGTGCCGCGCACCAAGGAGCTGTTCTTCACCGCCCGCAACGTCCCGGCGCGGACCGCGCTGCAGTGGGGGCTGTTGAACGAGGTCGTCGCACCGGGCGAGCTCGCCGACCGCGCCGTCGCCTACGCCGGCCGCATCGCGGCGCTCGCGCCGCTGTCGCTGGTGGGCAACAAGCGCACGCTGCGCGAGCTGCTCGCCGCCGAGGGCGAGCTCGACCCGGAGGTCGAGCGCGAGCTGGTCGAGCTGCGCGAGGCGTGCTTCCAGAGCGAGGACTTCTTCGAAGGCGTGCGCGCGTTCGCGGAGAAGCGCCCGCCGCAGTGGCGGGGGCGCTGAGAGGTCGTCTCAAGCGGGCGGCCCGGCCGGGGCGGTCGTGGACCGAGCAGGGCGCCGCACGAATCCCGAAGGGAATACGAACGTATTCCTGAGGTGTTCGGGTGGCGATCCTGCGAAGCGTCCACGGTCGCATCCGGACGTGCCGGTGTTTGGGACGACCTCTCCCCTTAGGACATACGTCCACGTCGCTTCAAAGACCCTGCAAAGCACCCGATGACAAGGGTGCTGATCCAGGGCAAACCCGTCGCGAGGCGGGGACGCAAAGCCAGAGGTCTCGTGCGCGAGATGGCTCGGTTGCCAGTAGGACGCCGGACGCGTCCGTTGCAGCGCAATCGTCGTTTCTGGCAAGGAGTGCCACTCTCATGTCCCGTCTGCAGGTCCTCGCGGCCAACCCCCGGCTCGCTCTCGGCGCGCTCGTGACGCTGCTGCTGGCTGCCGGAGCCGTCGTGGGCTCGGGCGCCGACTTCACCGCCACCGCGGCGAACCCGTCGAACACGTTCTCCTCGGGCACGCTCACGGTCGGCAACTCCAAGGCCGGCACCGCCGTGCTGTCGGCGAGCAACCTGCGTCCCGGTGGCGCGGCGCAGACCGGCACCGTCGACATCGAGAACACGGGCTCGCTGAGCGGTGACTTCACGCTCGTCCGCGGCACGGTCACCAACACCGACACCGGCAATCCGCTGTCCGCCAAGCTGAACATGACCGTCGTCGACTGCGGCCTGTTCACCGGCGCGACGCCGCCCACCTGCGGCGACGGCGACGACGTCACGAAGTACACGGGCACGCTCGCGGCGATGGGGACGACGACGCTGAGCAGCTACAACGCCGGCGTCAAGCACCGGTACGAGTTCCGGGTCGCGCTCGACAGCAGCGCTGACAACGCCTATCAGGGCGACAGCGCGACCGCCGCATTCGACTTCAACGCCGCATAGGCGGATCGGGCCAGGGACGGCCATGGCGGGCACGAAGGGCACGCGTCGCCGCGTCGGTCGCATTGCGACCGGCGCGGCGTTCGCATTTGCGCTCATCGCCGCCGTGCTCGTTCTTGTCCCGGCGCTGATCGGCTGGCAGCGCTACGCGATCGTCTCCGGCTCGATGACCGGCACCTACGACAAGGGGTCGCTGGTGCTCGACGAGGTCGTGCCGGTGGGCGAGCTGCGCGTCGGCGACGTCATCACCTACATGCCGCCGGCCGGCGATCACCTGATCACCCACCGGATCTCGTGGATCGGCAAGGACGCGACCGGCGCGCGGGTCTTCCGCACCAAGGGCGACGCCAACCCGGTCGCCGACGACTGGACGTTCCGGCTCGACCGCCCGACGCAGGCGCGGGTGCGCGCCGGCGTGCCGTATGCCGGCTACGTGCTGATGGCGCTCGGCCGGCGCGACGTCAGGATGATCCTGATCGCGCTCCCGGCGCTGCTGATCGCGGGCTTCAGCCTCGTCGGACTCTGGCGCCGGCTCGGCGCGATGGCGGAGGCGACGGCGTGAGCCGCCTCGCCCTCACGGCCCTGGCCGTCCTGGCCCTGGCCGGCGGCGTGACCGCGTCCGGCGCGGACTTCACGGCTTCGTCGAGCTCGACGTCGTCGTTCTCGGCCGCGGCCGACTTCAACACCGTCGCCGTCAGCCTCACCAACCCGGGCACGCCGCTGACGGGCACGGTCGGCCTGACGGCCAGCGCATCGTCGGATCGCGGCGTCGCCTCGGTCGTCTTCGAGGCGGCCCCGGCGGGGACCAGCGACTGGACGACGCTCTGCACCGACAACGTCGCGCCGTACACGTGCTCGTGGAACACGCCCGCGATCGCCGACGACACCTACGACCTGCGCGCGACCGCGACCGACACAGCGGGGTACGCCAAGACCTCGACCGTCGCGGCGCGGGTCGTCGACAACTACACCCTCACGGTCGCGCTGACCGATCCGGGCGCGATGAGCGGCACCGAGTCGCTGACCGCGACGGCCGCGAACGCGAGCGGCGGCATCCAGTCGCTGAAGATCCAGCACCGTGCGGTCGGCGCTACGAGCTGGACCGACGTCTGCTCGGGCACGACGAACCCGCGCACCTGCGGGCTCGACACCACCCAGCTGGCCAACGGCGGGCGCGAGCTGCGCGCCGTGGTGACCGATCTCGCGGGCCACACCGCGCAGAGCGCGAAGATCACGCGGACGATCGACAACACGCCGCCTACCGCAACGCCGTCGATCCCGCCGACCGGTACGGGCACCGTCAACATGAGCGCCGACGCGCAGGACGACGGCTCCGGCATCGCCTACGTCGCGTTCGAGGCCAACTACCTGGGCCAGTGGTACGAGTTCTGCCGCGACACGTCGTCGCCCTACACGTGCTCCGGTGACAGCGCGGCCGTGGCGGATGGCACGTACAGCATCCGCGTCGTCGTCGAGAACAACGCGGGCGTGAAGACGACCTCGTCGCCGAGCTCGATCACGATCGACAACCCGCCGTACGGCACCGACGTGCAGACCGGCAACGCGCTCACCGCCGGCCTGATGGAGTCGGGCGACTGGATCCGCCTCACCTGGTCGGAGACGATCGCGCCGGCGTCGGTTCTCGCCGGCTGGACCGGCTCGAGCCAGGCGATCCGGGTGCGAATCACGGACGCCGGCACGAACGACCAGATCGACTTCCTCGACGCCGGCGGCGCCACGCGGCTCAACCTCGTGTCCACTGCGGCCGATCTCAAGCTCGGGGGCAACTACGTGAGCGCCAACACCGACTTCAACGCGACCATGAGCCAGAGCGGCTCCTCGATCACCGTCACGCTCGGTTCGCTGCTGTCCGGGTCCGTGAGCGCGGTCGCCGCGCCGACGACAATGACGTGGATCCCGTCGGCCGGCGCGAAGGACGCGACCAACCACGCGAGCAGGACGACACAGGTCACCGAGACCGGGACCGCGGACGTGGACTTCTGATGCGCTCGAGTGCCGTCCTCTTCATGTCCCTGGCGATGGCGCTCGGCGCCGTCTGCCTGGCGTTCGCCGCGCCCGGGCGCAACGAGCCGGGCACGATGATCGAGCTTGACAACGTCTCGGGCGCGGTGTCGATCGCGAACTCGCGTGACGCCCAGGCGCTGTTCAGCGCGACGGCGATGCGGCCGGGCGAAGGCGTCTCCGGCACGGTGACGATCGGCAACGACGGCGACATCGCCGGCGCGTTCTCGGTCCGCGCTGCGGGCATCGTCGACACGCCGGGCACGCACGGCGGCCTGCTGTCCGAGCGGGTCGACCTCGCGCTGTTCGACGTGACCGCCGGGCTGGCCCATCCGATCCCGGTCTTCACCGGGCATCCGGCGGACTTCGACACGGTCGACCTCGGGACGTTCGCCCCGGGCGCCGAGCGCGACTATCTCTTCACCGCGGTGCTTCCCGAAGGCGGCACGGGCGACAACGCCTACCAGGGCGCCGGGCTGAGCCTCGGCTTCGAGTGGCGCGCGAGGACGGCCGGCGTGTCGACGCCGACCCCGACCCCGACGGTCACGAAGCCCGGGAAGCCCAAGCCGAAGCCGACGCCGACGAAGCCGCGCGTGACGCCGACGCCCACACCGGTGCCGGTCGACATGGCCACCGTGCTCGGCCTCCCGTCGTCCAGCAAGTGCTACAAGCGCGGCAAGCTCAAGTTCAAGCTCAAGGCGCCGGCCGGGACGAAGGTCGTCTCCGCGACGGTCGCCGTGAACGGCAAGATCAAGGCGCGCCTGAAGGGCAAGAAGGTCCGCAAGGCCGTCACGCTCAAGCGCCTGCGCAAGACCGCCACCGTCACCGTGGCGGTGAAGGTCACCGGCGGCCGCACCTACATCGGCAGCCGCGCGTACGCCGCCTGCGCTCGCTGAGCCGTCCGGGGGCGGCCGTACCGTTCCCGAAACGGCTCGGCTTACCCAAGGAGCGCGGATGCTGGATCTCGACGACCGCCTGGACGAGCTCAAGCAGCTCGGCCTCTACCGCCGCACCCGCATGGTGTCAGGGCCGCAGGGTCCGCGGGTGGTGCTCGACGGGCGGCCGGTGCTCGTGCTGTGCTCGGGGAACAGCCTGGGCCTGGCCGATCATCCGCGTGTGCGCGAGGCGGCCGCCGACGCGGCGATGCGCTGGGGCGTCGGCGCGGGCGCGTCGCGCGCCGGGTCGGGCACGATGACGCTCCACCGCCGGCTCGAGGAGCGGCTGGCGCGGTTCCTGCGGGCCGACGCGGGCGTTGTCTTCGGCTCCGGCTCGCTGGCCAACATCGGCGTGATCCCGGCACTCGCTCGCAAGGGCGAGGTCGTGTTCCACGACGAGCTGGCGCACCCGTCGATCGTCGACGGCTGCCGGCTTGCGGGCGCCGACGCGTTCGCCTACCGCCACGCCGACCCCGAGCACCTCGCGTGGGGCCTGCGCGACTGCGACGGCCGCGGTGCGCTGATCGCCACCGACGGCGTGTTCGGCCTCGACGGCGACGTGGCGCCGTTGGAGGACATCGTCGAGCTGGCGCAGCGGTATGACCTGCGCGTGCTGGTCGACGAGGCGCTGTCGATCGGCGCCGTCGGTCCGGGCGGCCGCGGCCTCGTCGCCGAGGCGGGGCTCGAGGACGAGGTCGACGTGATCACCGGCTCGCTCGGCAAGGCGTTCGGCTCCTACGGCGGCTTCGCGTGCTGCGACCACGTCACCGCGCGCTTCCTCGTCAACAGCGCCCGCCCGCTGCTGCACTCGACGGCCCCGCCGCCGGTCGCCATCGCCGCCGCGCTCGCTGCCTTGGAGCTTCTCGCTGAGCAGCCCCGCCGGGTCGAGAAGCTGCTCGACAACGCCGAGACGCTGCGCGCCGAGCTCGCCCGCGAGGGCTTCGAGGTCGCCGGCGCCTCCACCCACATCATCCCGCTGCTCGTCGGCGAGTCCGAGACCGCCGCCGCGATCGTCGAGAACGCGCTCGACCAGGGCGTCTACTGCGAGGCCGCGCTGCCGCCCTTCGCACCCGAAGGTGCCGCTCGGATCCGCCTCGCCGTCATGGCCTCCCACTCCCGCCCGGAGCTCCGCGGCGCCGCCCGCGTCCTGGCCCGAGCCGCGTTGCGCGCCGGGCTGCGCCCAGGGGTCTCCGCCCCGGTCGCGATCGCACAGTTCGACGACGAGCTCGAGCGCGCCGCCTAGCTCACTTCGGCCCACCGGAGGGCGCGATCGCGTTCGGCCTCCTCGGCCGCTGCGGCAGCCTCGATGGAGCGTGCGGCGCCGGTGCCGGTGACCGCGAGCGCCGCGCGCGCCTGGCTCCCGGCCTTGGACCTGGGCGAGAACGCCTCGAGACATGTCCGCGCCGCAGGGTCGGTGACGCGCGCGTTCGCCTCCTGCGCCACCCGGCGGAGCAGGTCGACGAGCCCGACGAGCTGCGGCGGCCGAGTCTCGAGTGCGCCGAGCATGCTTTCGAGCATGAGCTGAAGCTCGTGTGCGTGCAGCGCTCCTGCCGTGGCGACAGCGCCGAGGGTGCGTGGCAGTCGGTGCAGCGCGGCCGTCGGCCAGGCAAGCGACGCGGCGAGATCGCGGCCGAGCGGTGCTGCCGGGAGCCGGCGCGTGGCGATGGCATCGATGACGACGTCGGTGGCCAGCAGACCGGAGTCGCGGCCGGCCTGGAGGCCGATCGCGAGCAAGCGCACAGCCTCGGGGCCGAGCGGCTCGTCCGGGTGGAGCATCGTCAGGAGAGCGGCGTCCAGACGGTCGCTCCGGATGACGTTGTGGTGAGCGTCCCAGACCGAGCCGAGGACGAACCTGAAGTAGAGCTCGGGACGATCAGGCCAGACCAGCGAGAGCCAGCGCTGGACGGTCAGGCCGGCGGCCGCGGCGAGGGCGAAGTCGCCTTCCCATGACATGAGCAGGCGGGCGGGCGACGCGGGTGCGCCGGGCTCGTAGCTCATGCCGTGGACGGCGTGGCCGTCCGGTCGGGGCTCCGCGGTGACCGAGTCAGGCGCGGCGATGACGCGCACGCTGTCGTGGCTCGCCGGCATCTCCGTCTCCGGCCAGCGGTCCGTCACGCTCCGCAGAACCGAGGCGGTCCGCACATCGGAACGCGGAAGCCGAAGGAGCGCTTGCGCCAGGTCGTTGTCCTCGACGGTAGGCGCCTGGTCGAGCCGCGCCAGCAGCACGGCGGGGTCGAGGAAGCCGCCGCGGTGCGTCGGCGCGGACAGCAGCGTGTCCGGCCGCCTCTCACGGGCACGCATCATCAGCGCGGTGAGGCGGCGCCCGAGCGCGTCGGTCGGGCCGGCCCAGCCGACCCCGGGTCGCCCGTGGTCCGGCGCAAGCCACGCGTGAATCATGGGTTCGACGTACGCGTCGACCCGGCGTGCCTTCGGCTTGGTGCGCCGCAGGAGCGCGGTCCGCCGGCCTTTCGGGACGTCCTCGGCACAGAGCCGCGAAAGGCCGTCGGCGAAGCGCTCGAGGTCGTCAGGATCGTCACGGCGTTCGAGCAGCACCGCGGCAAGCGCGAGCAGCTCCTCGATGTCGGCGACCGGCGTGATCGCGTTCGCCGAGAGCAGCCGTGGTACGACGGCGGGGTCGAGTCGCGGGGGTGGGACGTCGACGGCGGCGACCTCGCTCGCCGGCTCCCCCTGGAAGGCCAGGCGCAGGCCCGGGTCGAGCGACGCCACCAGCTCCGGAGGCACGTCGAGACCGTGGCGCTGACAGAGCTCGACTGCGGTCTGCTGCACCTCGACGGCTGGATGCGCCAGCGCCACGCGGAGCAGATCGCGGCCGTCGGTGCGGAGCTCCGGCTCGCGCGCAAGCACCCGGCCGACGAGCTCCGTGGCCCGCTTGGCATGCGTTCTCGCCGGCACGGCGACGGCGCTCGAGAGCCGGTCGAGCAGGAGGCGCCCATCGACGGGCCGCTTGCGATCGAGCCGCACCAGGTTGCCGAGCGCGAAGCCGATCATCGCGTCACGGTCGGATTCCAGCCAGCGGAGGTACACGTCCCGCCGCGCGGCGAGCTCGTCCGGTGTCGGCACGAGCTGCCGGTCGTGGAACGTCATGAGCCGCTTCGCGACGCCGGGGTCGGCTTCGCGGCCGAGCGCGCTGAGCGTTTCGTCGATCAGCCGGTCGCGCGAGATCGTGCCGTCGGCGGCGAGCGTCGTCATCGCGGACAGCCAGGCGTCGAGGTCCGCGTAGCGCCAGTCGAACGCGGGGTCGAACGGCAACCACACGTCATCGGCGAGCGCCGCGGGGTCCGCTCGCAGTGCGTCGGCGGCGTCGGGGGAGTCGACAGCGCGGAGCGCGCGCAGCATCAGCCCTGTGTAGTTCTGCCCTGCCGGCTTGTCGCACTGCCCGTCGCGAATGAGCGATCGCAGCACGGCCCAGGTCGCGAACTCGTCAGGATGCGGACGGCGCGCGGCCCAGCGCGCCCAGGCGTCCCGCCACTGGCGTGGGCGCGAGTGGACCAGCGCCTCGAGCCGATCGCTGGGAGGTTCGTACGGGTCGTAGCCCTCGCTCGGAAGCGGCGGTCCGAGGCCGAACAAGGCGGTCTGTGCCGCACGGGCGACCGGCTTCATCGAGTTACCACCGCCCAGGCGCTCATAGATCGCGCGCGCCGCGTCGGCGTGGCGGGCGCGCTCTGCCTCTTCGAGCCCAAGGCACAGATCGGCGACCCGCCTCGGCTCGCCGGCCTCGACCGCAGCCTCGACTTGCGCCCAAACGTCGGCCATCGCACTAGCGTATGGCGTATCGACGAGGTCACCATCACCTATCGCTCGGCCTCGACCGCCGCGGACGACGCGCTCTACCTCGCCACCGAGCAGCCGGCCGTGTTCTTCGACGGGTTCGCGACGCAGCCGCTGCCGGCCGCCCGCGCGCTGGCGTGCGTGGCGCAGGTCGCCGCGACGCGGTTCTACGAACCGGCGTCGATGATCGCTGCCCGCATCCGGGCGGCCGACCCGGTCGTGACCGCCGAGCCGGACCGGCTGCGCTTCGAGTCGTTCTCGCGCTGCGCCGGCGTGCACGCGCGGCTCGACCTCACCGAGGATGGCCTCGACGTCCGCACCTCCGCGCCGGGCACGACCAACGTCGACTTCAACCCGCCGGTACGCGAGGCGCTGGCCAAGATCACCCGGCGCGATCCGCTCCGGCTGACCGTCGGTTCCGACGCCGTCGGAGTCCATACGCTCGACGAGTCGATCATCGAGCGGCGAGTCCCGCTCCCGGAGCGCTGGGTCAAGGGGTTCGGCGAGGTGCAGGTCGCGGTCATGCGGATGGCGCCGGTGCTCGAGCTCGACCACGTCGCGGCTCGACGCTTTCTCGACGGCCTGCCTGCGGGGAAGTCCACGGTGTGGGTGGTCGGCCGTGACCTGCGCATCGCCCGCAGCTGGCAGCCCGGCGCCGTCTGTCTCGCCGGCACGTCACGGCTCCGCATCCTGCGGCCGCTGGCCCGCTACGCCACTTCACTGCGCGCGTTCTCGGATCCGGAAGCCCAGGACGCCACCGCCGTCGCGTGGGTGCTCGGCCTCCCCGGCGGACGTATCAGCGTCACGCTCAGTCCCGATACGTCGCGCGGATTCTCAGGCGAAGGCGGGATGCTGCTCGATCTCGTCTCGACAGTGCCGCCCACGGACTCGTCCACCGAACTGCCGACCGATGCGGCGGGCCTCACGTGGCTTGGTCTCCAGGGCCGCATCGGCTTCGACGCCGCCGACCAGGCGTGCTTCTGGCGCCACCTGCCGTATCCGGAGGAGGCACTGCGCGCGGAGCCGCCACGGCTGCGTGACGCCCGCGCGCTGGTATCGGAGGTCCGACCGGACGCCGACGGCGGGTGGCTGGTCCAGAGCGGCACGAGCGCGTATCGCGTTCAGCTCGAGCCCGCCGGGTTCCGCTGCACCTGCCCGTGGATCGCCAAACACGGAACCGCACGCGGGCCCTGCAAGCACGTCCTCGCAGCGGCGATCGTCGCGCACGACAAAGCGTCCGTCTGAGATGTCCGAAGCACGGTTCGAACCGTTCCCGGTGAACGTGCGGATCAAGATCTCGGCGCTGTGGACGTCGATGCTGTTCGTCTTCGCCTACGTCGACCTCTTCAGCCTCTACCGGGCCGACGTCCGGGCTGATCTCGATGCCGGCGAGGTCGGCGGGCTCACCGTCAACCAGGCGTTCCTGGTCGGTACGACCGCCTACGTCGTCATCCCCAGCCTGATGATCTTCGGCGCACTGGTGCTGCGGCCGCGCGTCGACCGCATCGCCAACATCGCGCTCGCTGTCGTGTACGCGGTCACGATCGTTGCGAGCGCGATCGGCGAGTGGACCTACTACGTGTTCGGCAGCGCGATCGAGCTCGCCCTGCTCGCGGCGATCGTCTACTACGCCTGGACCTGGCCGACGATCAGGACATGAGCTTCACGATCCCCGCGCGCGGGGGCGTGAAGACGTCAAGGGCGTCGCAGCCCTGAGGGCCCGCGACGCCGCCGTGCTCGACGTTCGGCGGGATCACGACGCACTCGCCGGCGTGCATCACCCGGGTCTCTCCGCCGACCGTGAACGTGAGCTCGCCGGAGAGGATGATCGCGATCTGCTGCTCGTCGTGGTGGTGGGACGGGGCGACCGCGTCCGGCTCGAACCGCACGAAGTTCGTCATCACGCTGTCGGTCGTCACGGGCCGGAACTCGAGGCCCGGGATCACGATCAGCGGGTCGAGGTCCTCGACGTGCACGAACCGCGGCGGGGCGTCGGAGATCTCGCCGGACTGGTCGAAGTACGGGGTCTCTGTCATCCGAGCACCTGGTCGAAGAACTGCAGCGGACCGGTCGCTCCGGCGAGCTCGTCGCCGATGCTGCCGTCGATCATCACGAACACCATCCGCACGGGGCCGTCCGAGCGGTTGGCCCACGCGTGGTTGGTGCCGCGCTGGACCACCGCGTCACCGGGGCCGACGAGCGTCTCGGACCCGTCGTCGAGCAGCAGCCACGTCTCGCCCTCGAGCACGACGCCGACGTCGACCGTCTCGGTGCGGTGCATCGGCGCCTCGGCTCCCGGCGCCATCTCGGTGTACCGCACCGTCACCCCGCCCGCGGGCGGCGGCGTGCGCACGGGGCGGTCCGTCGGCTCGGGCTCGGTGGCGGCGATCGCGGCCGGCACGTCGTCGGTGATCCAGACCTCGTGGAAGGCGGCACTGCCGATGTCCAGCGTCTTCGGCGTCGGCGTGTCCGACAGCACGACCGACCGCCCGTCGGCGTCATGGCCCGTCACGATCCGGCGCGGGGCGCTCATTGGCTCGTGAGCGTACCGGCCGGCGGGTAGACGACGACGATGGGGTTCTTGAGAGCCGTCGCACTGCTCGCCGTCCTCGCGGGATGCGGGTCGGACCCGGCGCCGCACCCGCCGGTGACCGTGGACGAGCAGGCGGGCACCTATCGCGGCGTCGGCATCGGCAGCACGCGCGCTGAGGCCCGCCGGGAGCTGGGACGAGTGGCCGGCCGCCCGACCGACCCGCTCGCCCCGATCGGCGCTGACGCGCTCGAGACCGGCATCCCACCGTCGCCCCGGGACCCGCGCCCGTCGCCCGGCATCGCCTTCTGGCGCTTCGACGACGTCGTGATGGCGGCCGGAGCCGGGCGCGCCTGGCTCCTGGCGGTCACCAAGCAGGACGCCGTCACGCGCGCGGGCGTCGGCGTCGGCAACGACCTCGACGAGGTGCGCGCGGCCTACCCCGACGCCGAGTGCGGCACGGCCAACGAGGGCACCGAGTACACGCAGTTCGACTACTGCACGCTGCGCGTGGCTCCGCGGCGGTACCTGTGGTTCGGGTACGACCCCGTCCGCAGCATCACCATGTCCCGCGAGCCGCTGCGCTGATCACTGCGGGATGCGCAGCTCCTGCCCCGGGAAGATCTCGTCGGGGTCATCGAGCACATTGCGGTTGGCCTGGAAGATCGTGCGGAAGCGGTCGGGGTCGCCGTAGAAGTCCTGGGCGATCGACGACAGCGTCTCGCCCGCCTCGACGGTGTGGACCGCGAACCCGTGGAACGGGTTCTCCAGCGCGCGGCCGAAGAGGATCGGGACCACCCGCTTGTGGATCTCGCTGCCGTCCTTCGCTGACACCTCGAACACCTCGAGCGTGCCGCGCGGCCGGTTCGGGATGCCCGGCACGTCGATGCGGAAGAAGAAGCTGCCCCAGATGCCCGTCCCGCCGGCCTGGAAGGAGCGCTTGGCGATCTCCTGGCCGGTCGCGTTGCGAAGGCGGGCGACGAGCACGCCCTCGAAGCCGGTTCCGACGCCGGCCACCTCCACGGGATCGTCGACGATGTCGTCTGGACGTGGGTGCCGCACGCTGATGTTGGGAATGGCCATGTGGCGATCCTCTCAACGAGGCGCACGACTCAGCAACTCTCCCGGTCCTCGGCGGCGGCCGCTTCGATCAGCCGTTCTTCGACGACGTCTGCGACTGATCCGTACTTCGCGCCCGCGTGAGCGCGGAGCCGCACGGATGCGCCGGCGG
>Ga0111539_10009736_pt1 | contig 12131 bp, 11 predicted proteins | sample RhiMethybrSRZTD1_FD_79667 | JGI IMG/M metagenome (GOLD analysis project Ga0111539, IMG submission 79667) | Populus rhizosphere microbial communities from Tennessee, USA - Rhizosphere MetaG P. TD hybrid SRZTD1 (version 2) (version 2) | ecosystem: Host-associated > Plants > Roots > Rhizosphere >...
CGCCGCATCCTCTGCGTCGACGACGATGCCACGGTGCTGCGCGTGATCTCCCAGGTCTTCGGCAGGGCTGGTCACGCGGTGACCAGCGTGCGCTCATCGGGCGAAGCGCTGGAGCGGGTGCGCGCGGCACCGGTCGACTTCGACGTGGTCGTGACCGACCAGACCATGCCCGACCTCACCGGGTTGCAGCTTGCCGGCGAGCTTTACGCGATGCGCAGCGATCTCCCCGTGATCTTACTGAGCGGCTACGCCGAGGGTTCGCTCCCCGAGGCGGCCCCTCCCAACGTCCGGCTCTATCTGCAAAAGCCGCTCACGGCCAACGCGCTGCTCCGCGCCGTCGAACGCGCCGCGGGCTAACGTCGATCGGCGTCAGCCCCCAGGCCCGTCGGCCGAGATGAAGGCGATGAGATCGTCGTTCTTCAGGGTGAGCTCTCCGATGCGCTGGCTCACGAGATCGCGCATCGAGAGCATGCCGACGACTTGTCCCGACGCGTTCACCACCGGCAAATGCCTAAAGCGCCCTTGCGCCATCATCTCGAGCGCGCGGCGCACGGAGATATTCTCCGTGACGGTCCGCACGTCGCGGGTCATGACGTCGGCGACTGCGACGTTGGCCGGATCGAGCCCTTTTGCCACGACGCGTCCGACGATGTCCCGTTCGGAAATGATCCCGGCGAGCTTGCCTTCCTCGAGCACGACGACCGCGCCCGTTCTCTCGGTGACGATGGCCTCTGCGACACTCCGCGCGGTCGAGCGCGGATGCGTAATGACGACGTGACGAACAAACTGCTTTACGTCCATGACCCCACCTCCCATGTGTCCGCGCACCGGGGACGAGTACAGTGTAGCTCGTCGCACGTTTCGACTTCAAATTCCGCCTGATTCATCTGCTCGTCACACGCCTTACGCATGGTTCCTCATTGCCAATAGCTCACACTCACATCCCCATTGCCCCCTATTGCCTTACTTACGGCGCGGCGAAAGGCGGCCTATGGCCGGAGCGCGGGGGGGCGGGAGCTATTCGCGTGCCAGCGCCGCGACGTACGTCCCGCCGCGAGCCTCGGCAAAAAGGTCGAGTGCGAGCATCGTGCCGCCCTGCAGCAAGCATCCGAGCCCGATGGCCGTCAGGGCAGGACGCTTCCGAAAGAACGACAGGAGTCCTATGCCCGCCAGCACGATCGCGATCTCCATGGTCTTGTAGAGCTGAAAATTGGCCATCACCTTCGCCATGCGCGCCTCTTCGGCGGCGCGAAACGCTGCCGGCGCGCTGCGGCGCTGCTCGGCAAGGGCGGCCACCTGCGCGTCGGTGCGCAGGAATACCGCTCCACCAACCGAGAGCTGAATGACGGCGATGGCGACGAGCGGGTAAGTGATCGCGCGGTACCGCGGAAGTCGCTGCCAAGCCCAGATCGCCGCGGCGATCGCAGCGAGTCCGATGGAAACGAACACCAAGCTCTCCTGCTTCTCGGCGTGAAAATACGACGCGAGGTAGTCGGGCATGAGGGTGTCTTCCTTACGTCGCGACCACGGCGCCCACACCGATGAGCTCCGACGGCTGCGCGGCCAAGTTTTCTCACCGATACACCCGACGGGCCTCGCGCGGACCGGCGCCCCACACAGCGAAAATCCGCGTCATACCTCGAAAAAACTCGCTTCCGAAAAAAACGCACCCGCCCTTGCACTCTCAGCGGAACGGGTTATAGTATGACTGTAATCTCGGCTGGGCCCAATGCCCGCCTAACCCCTTCCGCCCCTGCGACAGGAGGATACCGTGGCCATTGAGCTCCCCGCTGTTCGGATCCTTATCGTCGACGATGATCGAGCCATCTGCGACTACATGCAGACCCTGCTCGAGCGCGACGGCTACCAAGTCAAAACGTTAAGCGACCCGACACAAGTCGAGGGCGAGATAAGGAGCGGGGGCTATCACCTGCTCATTTTGGACCTGATGATGCCTCATCTCGACGGCATCGAGGTACTTAAGCGGATCCGCGAAATCGACACCGACCTCGCCGTCGTCATCTTCACGGGGTATCCGAACCTCGAATCGGCGGTCGCGTCGATGAAGCTCGATGCCGTCGACTACATCAAGAAGCCCTTCAACGTCGACGAGTTCCGCGAGGTTCTCGCTCGCGTCATGCGCAAGAAGGGACTTGCCCGCACCCCCGAAGAGCAGCTCCACAAGGTCATCGGCGATACCATCCGCAACCTGCGCAAAGACAAAGATCTGACGCTCAAGCAGATGTCGCGACGTACCGGGCTCAGCGTTTCGCTGCTCTCGCAGATCGAGCGCGCCGAGTCTTCGGCGTCGATCTCGTCGCTCTACAAGATCGCGCTCGCCTTGGAGTCGCGCATCCAGGACCTCTTCGGGCAGTATTGAGGGATGGGCTCGCGGGGCTCGCGCTGCATCGCGTGACCCGCCCTCGACGAGGGGCCGGCTTTTCCGCGGCCCCTCGGTCGTGCTCGCGCCCTTGAACCAACGCCCGAGCGCAGGTCTGGGCGCGCCCCTCCGAGACCGACGCTCTTGACACAAAGGGCATTGGTCGACATAGTCCGCGCCCGCCCGAAACCCTAGGGCAGGATTGCAGTTTTGCCGGAGTAGCTCAGTCGGCTAGAGCAGGCGTTTCATACGCGCCGGGTCGGGGGTTCGATTCCCTCCTCCGGCACCGCTTTCCGCGGTGCTTTTTGCGGGTCCTTTCTTATGGTGGCCAGACCCGTGGCCAATCAGCTCCGGGGGAGCGGTCCGAACGGGGCGCCGACCTTGCCGGCGAGGTCCTCGGTCGGCGTTTACTTGCGCGTTCGAGCGGCGCTACGGTGCGAAGATGTCCCAAATGCGTGCTTCGCTCGCGCTCGGTCGACTGATCATCGCGTTTGTTACAGCCGGCTGCGCGACACTCCACCCGCCGCCCTTTAGTTGTCCGGAGAAAGGAGGCGCTTCTTGGATCGAGGTGCGAGCGCCTCACTTTTTGCTGACGACTGATCTCGATCGAGATAACGCCGAAAAGCTGTCGGTCGAGCTCGAAGTGATGCTGGATGTTCTCACGCGCATCGGCTTCGAATCGAGCAGCGAGCCGAAGGCGCAGATCTCCGTCGTGCATTTCCGAAACGAGGAAGAGTACAAAGCGGTCGGGGCCAAGCTTTCAGGGGGGCAGGTCCTCTGGTCGGGACGACATGACTTCGAACGAGCGGCGTTCGCGGTCGTGGAGGGGGAACCGTGGCCGCATCTCAACTTCGTCGATCGCATACGCGAAATCGTGCAGCACGAGCTCACGCACGTTCTCACCTACACGCACTTTCCCCAAGCGCCGACGTGGCTCAACGAAGGGCTAGCGGAGTACTACTCGACGCTCGTGGCGGACGAGGATGGGACTGCGACCATGGGTCGCCAGCCAAGCCACCTAGGCTTCAGGGATGGATCCTGGAAAACGGTGTACGACGACACCCGGAGGAGGTGGGTCACCCTGATCCCAGTGCGCGAGATGCCATCGGCCAGCGCGCTCTTGGCGATGACGCCGGACGATTTCTACGGCACGTTCGATGGGGATCCGGAAACGCCCGCTGGCTACGAAGCGTCTCGCCAGCGCACGATACATTACGGAGGCGCTTGGAATCTCGTCCACCTTCTCAAACAGGATCCCAAATACGCGGAGGCGTTCTCCGCTTATCTAAACAAGCTTCGGGCCGGCGGCCGCGCCGCCGATGCGTGGCGAGAAGCGTTTGGCCCCTCGTCGAACTCGATGCTGGACGACGACTTCCGCGCCCGACTCGCGCAGTCCAAAGTGACGGCGCTTCAAACGAAGTACGACCGGCGCAACCAAGTCCCGTCCGAGGTGCGAGCGCTGACTGACGCCGAGGGCCATCTCTTGTGGGCGCGGCTCCGGAGATGGGATACCGACGAGAACCGCGCAGCGTCGCTGCGCGACATCAACGAGGCGGCTCGTGCCCCCAATTCCGAGCAGCTCGCTCTGATCCGAGCTTTCTGGGAATTCAACGCTGGAAAATTGGCTGCGGCGGAAGAGATCTTGAAGAAGGCCAACCGCGACCATCCCAACGACAGGCAAATTCTGAATGCGCTCGGTGGGGTGCGACTCGCGGTGCTGGAGAAGAGCGAACATCGCGAGATGCGAGATGTCACGATCGCCATGGAGCCCGTCACTGCGGCGCTGCTCCGCGTAGCCGAGAGTGCGACCGAGTTCGATTTGCTCGGGCGCTACCGGCTCTTGAAAGGCGACTATGATGGCGGACTCGCCTACGAGAAGCGCGCCATCGCGAGAGACCCGAGCTGCGTCAATTGCCTCGCGACGTCGGCCGAGCTGTTGGCTGGCAAAGGGCTCGCCCGAGAAGCGCTCGATACCGCGAGTCTCGCGCTCGCCCTGCTGCCCGAGGGTCAAAGAAGCCCCGGGCTCGTCAATCAGGTCGCCGGCTACAAGCGCATCCTCGAAGGAAAAACGGGGAATGCTGCGAGTGAAACGCGGCCGACTCCGGTCAAGTCGGCGCCCGCGAACCGGCGATAATCCGGCTGAAAGTCATGGCCTCTACAGGTACTCCCGACAGAACGGATGAGAGAGCTCGGCCAACCGAAGGTACGGGCTGCCGTCCGCCGTCTTGACTCGACCCTTCGCCGGCGGGTCGTTGTCGCGACCGGCCAGTACGAAACAGCGCAGATCGATCTCGCCGTCGAACTCGCCCTGCACCTCGTAGCTCGAGCCCGGCGCGCCATCGGGTGTCATCGTCAGAGCAAACGTACCGGTCGCTCTTCCTCCTTCGTATTTCAAGTGCGACACGGTCCCCGCGGTCGCTCGATAGCCCGAGCCGCTCGCCCAGAGCGACGCGGAATCCCTGGCTCCCGCTTGCTGGCGTTGGCCCCTGGCGCGCGCAATCGCGAGGGTATGTTCTCCCGACAGCGCGTCGAGATCTTTCGGCGATGCAGCTTGCTGGTGCAGCGAGAGGTTCACGGAGGAAGTGCCCCCCGCGTCGGTCGCTCCGAACGACAATTCGACGTCAGCCCCTCCATCGATTCGCTCGCGCAACGTGAGCCTGCCGCTCCATCCCGGGAGCGAGGGTGCGGCGCCTCCTGGCAAGCCGGCGAGCGCGACTCGCCCGCGCGCGTTCTTGGCCAACTTCGCCGCCAGGACCGGTGAGGGGGCGAGAGGCGAAATTGTGCGTAGCGAGGGCGATAATTCGCCGGGACTCGGCCCGCGAGCGCGCGCTGCGACAGCTTCTGCCGGATTAGATCCCGGCGCGTTTTGCGCTTCAGGCGACGGCTCGACGATCGAAGAATCGACCGAACAGCCGCCGACCGAGAGGAGCGTGAGACCGAGACCAACAGCTGCGGCCTGTTGAAAGCGTTTCACCGTGTCGTGCACTGGCTTTCGTGAATGCATGTTGCCTCCTTCAGCACCAGTCAGGAACGGTGAACGTTTTGCCCGTCCGCATCGTGTTGTTGTACTCGTACGCCTCGTTGGTGACGGCGTTGTCGGGGTCGGCCACCAAGCCGATGTTGTAGGTCCCCGGGCCAAGCCCAGGCACGGTAAAGCCCCACTCCACCGTGACGAAGTCGCCAGGGCCAATCCAGAAGCCCCCCGAACCACCCCAGGTGTCCCACTTGGTGATGACGTCGTCGCTCGAGACGACGAGCGCGGCCCCGACCCAATCGGTAAAGTTTTCCTTTCCGATATTGGTAAACGAGATGGGGACCGGAATGGTGTCCCCCGGACACGCGAGGACGTTGCTGTTGTTAGGGTTGACGTTCTGGTCGGCCTGGACCCCCCAGAAGGAATTGCCAACGAGCTGCCACGGACTGATGGTCGGATCGGACTTGCCCACCGCGCCGTCACCGTGCAGCCAGGTGTCGGTAGCGAACATGACGTCGTCGGGGAGCGGCTCGGCTACCCGACCGCCCCACGCGCCATCGACCGAGTAGGTGCCGAGCAGTGGATAGTCGTAAACGATCATGACGGACGCTTCGTGCATCTCGTTCGCGTGCCTCAGCCCGAGCGCGTGGCCGAACTCGTGAAGCCAGGTGCTGTGGGCGTCCTCCTGCGCCTCTTTCAGCTCGTCCCAGTTCGCCATCGGCCTATCCTGATCGGTCACGATGTCGATCTCGTTGGGGCGCCCATAGTACGGGTAGGCGCAGGGCGCGTTGTATTTTTGCGTGGTCCCGAGATTGCCGTCGAGCAGTGGATGGTTTGACGGCACGTAGCTGATCATCCAATGGCCATCGGGCTCGGCGAGAATGCCGCAAAAGGCAGAGTTCATGTAGCCGAAGCGGTTGTACATACCGTCGATGCGGTTCCACCCGTTCATGCCGAAGATGATGGCTTCCTCCTTCGCGCTGCCGACGGGCGCAGCGCAGCGATCGATCTCGTAATTGCGGCCCGTGCGCATGCCCATGTTGTAAATACCGTTGCAGGCCAGGATGTCGTAGGCCCGAGCCTCGCGCGGAAGGAGCGTGAGCGCGCCGAGGAGGGCGGCGCCCGCCGCAGTCGTAGCGCAGAGGGATCGAAGCCCGGATCGTCGTCGGCGAACGGCGGAACGCTGGTATCTCGTCATCATGGCGTTGGCTCCTTGGTGGGAAGAGATCTCCGCTCCAGCGCCATCTTTTGCTGATCGCGCAAGAATTGGGCGGGCCACGCTTTGGGGCCCGTAGGGAAACTCCCGAGCGACGTTTGCACTTTTTGGCTGCGCGCGCGCAGCTCGGCGAAAACGCCGGCTACCGGCGAGCAAAGCTCGAGGTTCGCCAGCGACTGGATGGGCTCGGGTTGGGCGACGAGCGACGGTTCCGATTTCAATCGTTCGTTGCGAGCTTCGAGTCCGGCGGCCACCGCACCGACCGCCAAGAGACCGTGCCTCGGGCTCACGAGGAGACCATGCCCGGCCTGATTGACGACGACACTGCGCCCGCCGACTGTGGCGATGCGGAGGACCGACCCCGATCCGGGTAGCAAAGGGGAGATGTAGTACTCGGAGCGAACGAACAGAATGTAGCGTTCGCCGGGCAAGAGCTCGATGACGTTCGAATAGGAGACGGTCTCGCCGTTCGGAAATTGACCGCCGCGGAAGATGAGTTGCTCTTTGGCTTTCCCGGAAGTCCTTCCGTGCAAGACGTCGGAAACGTCGAGGGTAACTCGGGTCAGCGGCTCCGACGCCTTGTCGCCTGCGCGATCATCGACGCTCGTCACCGTTGCCGCCACGACCGCGGCCGACCGGGTCATCATTTGTTCCAAGGTGAGTGGTTCGGCTCTCGAAGCCGAAGCCCGCGGGGCGATTGTCAACAATCCGCCCATCCCGAGCATGGAGAGTACGTGTCGCCGTTCTAACAGCATGCTTCCACCTCCTTTCGTCTATGTCATTCCGCTATCGACAATATGGCCGGGCGCCGTTTTGCGTTGCGGCACCGCCGCCTTTGCAGACTCGCGCACACGCCCGCTCGCAGGGCGCCGAACAAAGCTCCACCCGATCGTTCCGGATCGATCATCGACGCACATACGACATCGAACTTTCGACCGACGGCTCGTCGCCGGCGGCGATGGAACCGAACGCCCCGCGGTATTCCCCTTCCACGGGCCTGTCGCTCCTCATTCATTGAGGGTGCTGCGCCGCCTTTATGCGATATCGAATCTAAGGGGTCAACAAAGCAAATTTAACAACCACGATATTCGATTAACATAGTGGACTCGCTGCAACGCCATTGATCAGATGCAACGGTGCGCTAGCATCGGCCGCGATGTCGAGCGCCTCCGTTTTCGTGTCTTGCTTGACCCTCGTGGCGGCTACCGCCGCGAGCTTGCACTGCGGTGGTTCCGCGCCATCTGCAGCTGGTCCCACGGGTGGCGGGAAATCGTCGGGCGACGCGTGTTTCGCGATCGCGGCCGCCAAGCGAGCACCGAATCCGGCCGAGCCGGCGAGGATCACGGCCCAGCATCTGCTCGTCCAGTACCAGGGCGCCAAAACGGCGAAGGTGCACATCGTCCGCTTCCGCGACGAAGCTTGCTTGCGCGCGATGGAGGCGCGCGACGAGCTGCGCGCCGGCGCGAACTTCACCGACGTCGTCAAGAAGTACAGCGACGAGCCTGGGGCCGACGTGCGCGCGGGTTCGCTTGGAAGCATCGAACGCAAGGACGTCGTCCCAGCTTTCGCCGATGCCGCCTTCGTACTTCAGCTCGGCGAGATCAGCGACGTCGTGGAAACGGAGTTCGGCTTCCACATCATCATGCGCACGGAGTAACGCGGCTCAAGGCCCGCAGGGCGCACAGTAGCGGTAACCCGAGGCTCCGCCGTCGACGTCGATGGCCCCCGTGCAGCACGTTCCGGCCGTCGTGCAATCCGCGTCGCGATAGCAGAGACGTCGGCACGTCCCCTCGAGACACGTGAGACGCTCGAGGCAGTCGTCGGTCAATGCGGTGCGCGCACACGCCATCCCTTCGGGGACGTTGCTGAGCAAAGTGCCGACGCACACGCCCGTCCGCGGGATTTCCGTGATGTCGCATCGAAAGAGCGCGGGGCAGGCCGTATTGCAGACAGGGTCGCAGACCGCGCTCGAAAACGGAGGAACGCAAACGGTGGGCGGCGTGCCGTCTTGCTCGGTGTCGAACCCGGCGTCCAAGTCGGCGTCGAACCAACCTGCGTCACCATCGAACCCCGCGTCGGGCAGCACGTCGTCGGGCGCGTCCGACGAGACGTCATCGCTCGCGTCGACGGTCGCGCCAGCCGATCCGCCCGTGATCGAGCTTCCGCCGTCGCCGGCCGCACCGCCGCTCCCCCCCTGCCCCGCGTTTCCACCTGTTCCGGCGTTCCCCGCTTGTCCCCCACCGCCGACGCCGGTTGCGGCGTCGGCGACGGGCAACGTGGGATCGCCCGAGGGTCCTCCGAACCGGCACGCGTTCACGACGAGCATCGCGAGCACCGACGTCGTCATGCGCCGGATGGAAGGCCGCCGGCGATCAGTAGTGAAAGGTGACATGGAAAGATCCACCGAGTATCCAGCCGGCACTGAAGAATCCGGGCCAGCCAGGATTGTTGGTTTGGAGCCCCTCGCGCCCCGCGAGTGGGCGGGCAACGCCGGTCACGGGATCGATGCCAGCCGTTGCATCGTCGGGGACCTCGTCGATGACGAGGTGGGGTCGCGTCATCCCCGTCGAATAGGCGGCGAGCTTGTGCGTTTGGCGCGGCAAAAGCCGGTGGACCTGCATCTGTAGCCCGGCCCTCAGCTTGCCACCCAAGAACTTGAAGGCGTAATCGAAGCCGGCTGCCGCGCCGAGCTTGTCGTTGTCGACGTAGTTGGTGCGCCCCGTTTGGTCGGGGACGGGTGAAGGCTCGTACGACGCGTCTAGGAGACCGCGAAGCGGACCGTGCTCGTAGCGCGTTCCGATCGAGCCGCTGAGCGTGTCGTACCAAGCATAAGGACCCGTCGGATGCTGGTTGTGGCGATCGACGTAATCCGACCATCGCGCGTAGAGGGCCGTCCCGACGACGGTCACCTTCGTCTCCTTCGTGCGTACGACGTCGTAAGAGCTGCCCGCCGATATTTTCCAGGGAAGGTAGTCGTGCATGAAGCCGACCGCGGCGCCCTCGTCGACGCCGTTGCTTTCGCCGGTCACCACGAGAAACTTGAACTTCGCGTCGATCTCGAACTTCTGTGGGGTGTGCACGGTCGCCGTGAGGTTCCACCGATCGGTGGGGCGATAGACCGCGCCGAAATGCGGGGACAGCGCCGTGTTCACCGAGATATTCGAGTCGAGCAAAATGTCCTGAAAGGCGCCGATGCTCTTGAGGTAGGTCGGAGATCCAGCGGTCGCCTTGAGCCCGAGCGTCGCCGTGACTCCGATCGACAAGGCGTCGGTCACTTGCAGCCCCGCAGCGAACGCGAGCGACGTGGCGGTGAGTCGGTCCGAATAGAGCTCGTAGTGGAGGCTGTTGCTGAAGTACTGCTCGCGCTCGTCGGAATAGAAAGCGGAAGCGGTGGTGAACGTGCCATATGGGATCATGCCGTAAATGCCGATCCCGAGGCGCCCTTCGAAAAATTTGTGCACGAGACCCAGCACCTGGTAGCCGCGCAGGTTGTGACTGCTGCCGCCGGCTTGGCGTGGCCGCGCGGCGATGAGCGGCTCCTTGGAACCATGCTCGAGCCATTGGGTCGGAATGCCGTTGTGAGGCAGAGGGTCATTCGGAAATTGCGCGCCCGCCGCCGCCACGGGGATATCGGCGCCCAGAGGGCGGCCCGCACCGCGGATCCCGATCTCGTCGGCAAGGACGAAGACACCGAGCTCGAACCCCGCTTCCGCACCGGGAAGGAACGCCGGGTTGAAGTATGCGCTCGCCGCTCCCCCTTCCACGGCGCGCGCGTTGAGCCCCGCTTGTCCCTGCACGCCCCCCGTGAGCTCGAAGACCGGTGACGCGGAAGCAGCGCGAGCAAGCGTGAATCCGAGGGACACGACCCACGCGGCGCTGCGAAACGCGCGTTTCGCGGGCAGGCAACTACGACTCACAAATCACCCTCGGGTACGAGCTGCCCCTTCAGCGCGCGAACGGCGAGGCACGTCTCTGCGTCGGAGCCCCGCGCTTGATCGTCGGCGACGCGCGCCCACCAGGCATAGTGCAGCGAAGCGTCGGTGCTCACCGACGAGGGGGACTCGAGGAGCACGGGCCCCATGCGCCCCAACACAACATTCTCGAATCCGACCGAAATGAGAACCTTGAACTTCGAGGCCGAGAGCGGCACGTCCCCCTCGTAGATGGTTCGCTCGCGCTGCGCAGAGTAGATCTTCCCCGTTGCGAGCCCGGAGACGTTCAAAGTGACGCCCGGATTGCCATCGCCGTCCCAATCCTCCCAACCGGGGGTAGCCCCGTCCGCGCGCTGCGAAGCCGTTGGAAGCGGCTTGGCCGGATCGAGGTAGTAAGGCAGCGTCACGCCGCGCGGCGTGTACTCGGGATCGAGCTTGAGATGACAGGCCGACCCCTTCTTGACGAAGGTGCCGCGCCGCCCTGCGCTGCTGTTCTTGGCGAGAAACGACGGCCATGCGGCCGCGCAGTCGACTTTGCCTCCGAGCGCCGTGACGGGCGTCACCGTGTAGCCGCAGTGAAGGCCCTTTTGAATGGTGACGTTCGCACCTTCTTGTCGTACCTCGAGATAGAACCAACTGTGCGACGCCTGTTTCTCGCTCACCGCTTCGGCGACGTAGCGCTGCGAAACGAGCCAGCGACCGCGCAAATCGCACTCGGGATCGAGCGGCGGGATCGAGCCTGCGTCCGGTAGGCCTGCATCCGGCGTCGGCGGGTCCGCGCCGTCCATGGTCGGCGGGCGAACCGTGTCCCCGATGCTACCCGCGTCGTCGGGCGAGTCGCGCGGAGCAACGTCAGGGGACGCCGCATCGGCGCTTCCCGGAGGTGATCCGGTTTCTGCGAAACCCGTGTCGGTCGATGCCGCGCCGTCCATCGTCACGCTGGCGTCGTCGGTCTCACCCGGTTCGACGCCGTCTTCCGTGCATCCCGCCGCCAGAGCGCACGCGAGCAGCGCGACGCCGAGGTCGACGAGGTGTTTCACGACACCCGCGCGAGGCGAATCGCTGCGGAGCGCGGCGGCCTTAGAACCGGAAACCAGATCGGGGACGGCAGCGCTTTGCCCTCGAGCATCGGGCGAAGCCCGCGTTCGCCGAGCGTGCGCGCGAAGGCCACGATGAAGTGCACCGCCTCGAGCCAAGCCATGTGATAGCCGAGGCAAAAGTGCGGCCCGCCGCCGAACGGCGCCGTCTCGAGCGGCCCAGGGCGTTTCGACGCCGAGACCCAGCGGTCCGGATCGAAGACGTTGGGACGCGGGTAGCGCGCTTGGTTGCGCGAGAGCCCGAAGATGTCCAAGACGACGAGCGTCCCGGGCAAGAGCTTCTGTCCCAGGATCTCGACCGGCGCGATCACTTCGCGCACGTCGAGGGTCGCGGGTGGATGCATGCGGAGCGACTCTCGAAAGATCCCTTCCGCCAATGGAAACCGCGACAGCTCGTGGGGGGTGACCGGCGCCCCTTCGAATTGACGCGACTCTTCGACGAGCCGATTCCAGAGCGCGGGTTGCTCGGCCAGGTGCAGCGCCGCCCACGCCATCACGGAGGCGGTCGTCTCGTGCCCGGCGATGACGAGCA
>Ga0111539_10009737_pt1 | contig 12130 bp, 7 predicted proteins | sample RhiMethybrSRZTD1_FD_79667 | JGI IMG/M metagenome (GOLD analysis project Ga0111539, IMG submission 79667) | Populus rhizosphere microbial communities from Tennessee, USA - Rhizosphere MetaG P. TD hybrid SRZTD1 (version 2) (version 2) | ecosystem: Host-associated > Plants > Roots > Rhizosphere >...
GTCGTGGCAATCCTGTCAAGAAAGCCGGTCCGCCCAAGAAAGCGGGAAATCTCATAGAGCACCAGAGGCCATGCAAGGCCAATTGACCAAGAAGCGGAGAGCGATCTAAGCTCGCTCACCGACCCGTCCGCGATCTGGTTATCGGGAGGTCCCGATGGAGTGTCCCCGGTGTCAGCACGAGAACCCTGCTGATGCCGTGTTTTGCCAGGAGTGCGGGAAGCAGCTCGAGCTAGCTTGCCCCGGCTGTGGCACCGCCAATCAACTTGGCGCGAAGTTCTGCAAGAAATGCGGCCAGCCAGTGGCCATGACGCCTCCGGCCACTGCGGGGGAGAAGTTCTCCTCGCCCGAGTCCTACACGCCGAGGCACCTCGCCGAGAAGATCCTCACCTCGAAGAGTGCCCTTGAGGGCGAGCGCAAGCAGGTGACCGTGCTCTTCGCCGACCTCAAGGGCTCAATGGAGTTGCTTGCCGATCGTGATCCCGAGGAGGCGCGCAAGATCCTCGACCCCGTCCTTGAACACATGATGGAGGCGGTCCACTGCTACGAGGGCACGGTCAACCAGGTGATGGGCGACGGGATCATGGCGCTGTTCGGCGCGCCGCTCGCCCACGAGGACCACGCTGTACGCGCGTGCTACGCAGCGCTGCGGATGCAGGACGTCGTGCGTCGCTACTCGGAGGAGCTACGCCGTGCCCAGGGTGTGGAGGTGCAGATCCGCGTCGGCGTCAACTCCGGAGACGTCGTGGTGCGATCGATCGGCAGCGATCTTCGCATGGACTATTCCGCAGTGGGCCAGACCACGAACCTGGCGGCGCGCATGGAGCAACTCGCGGCGCCCGGCAGCATCCGGCTCACCGCCGAGACGCTGCACCTGGCCGAGGGCTTCGTTCAGGTCACCCCGCTCGGCCCGGTGCCGATCAAGGGGCTCGGCGAGCCCATCGAGGTGTTCGAGCTGGTGGGTTCCGGCGCCGCCCGCACCCGCCTCGAGGCCGCCGCGCGGCGCGGGCTCACGCGCTTCGTCGGCCGGAACGCGGAGCTGGAGCAACTGCGAGGCGCCCTCGACCGGGCGAGCCAGGGGCGCGGTCAGGTGGTCGCGGTGGTCGGGGAGCCGGGCGTGGGTAAATCGCGTCTCTTCTGGGAGCTCACCCACTCCCATCGGGTGCACGGCTGGCTAACCGTGCAATCCGCCTCAGTCTCCTATGGGAAGGCCACCGCCTACCTGCCCGTGATCGAGTTGCTTCGAGGCTACTTCGAGATCGAAAGCCGCGACGACCCGCGCAAGATTCGGGAGAAGGTCACGGGGAAGGTCTTGACACTCGCCCCGACGCTCGGGCCCGCGGTGCCCGCCCTTCTGGCGCTTCTCGACGTGCCGGTGGAGGAGGCGTCCTGGCAGGCCCTCGATCCGCTCCAGCGGCGCCAGCAGACGCTCGATGCGGTCAAGCGCCTCCTACTGCGCGCAGAGCGAGGTCCAGCCGCTGGTGGTGGTCTTCGAGGACCTGCACTGGATCGACGGCGAGACCCAGACCTTGCTCGATAGCCTCGTCGAGAGCCTGCCCGCAGCGCGCCTCTTGCTCCTCGTCAATTACCGCCCCGAGTACCAGCACACCTGGGGCGGCAAGACCTACTACCGCCAGCTCCGGATCGATCCCCTGCCGGCCGAGAGCGCCGACGAGCTGCTCGATGCGCTCCTGGGCACCGACGTGGCACTCGCTCCGCTCAAGCGGCTCCTGGTTGAACGGACGGAAGCGAATCCCCTGTTCCTCGAGGAGAGTGTGCGGGCCCTGGTGGAGACGGGGGCCCTGGCCGGTGAGCGCGGCGCCTACCGGCTCACCCGGCCCGTCGAGCCGCTGACGATCCCCGCCACCGTGCAGGCCATCCTGGCCGCGCGCATCGACCGCCTGCCGCCCGAGGCCAAGCGCCTGCTTCAGGCGGCCGCCGTCATCGGCAAGGACGTGCCCATGCCGCTGCTCCTGGCCATCGCCGACTCTGCGGAGCACGAGGTGCGCGCCGAGCTGACTCATCTCCAGGCTGCGGAGTTCCTCTACGAGACCCGGCTCTTCCCGGACCTCGAATACACGTTCAAGCACGCGCTCACTCACGAAGTCGCGTACGGGGGGCTGCTCCACGACCGGCAGCGCGCCCTGCACGCCCGCATCACCGAGGCCATCGAGCGGCTCTCGACCGAGCGCGTCGCCGAGCAGGCCGAGCGGCTGGCCCACCACGCCCTGCGCGGGGAGCTGTGGGACAAGGCGGTCGCCTATCTCCGCCAGGCGGGGCTCCGGACTATGGCGCGGGGAGCCAACCGCGAGGCCATCGCCCACCTGGAGCAAACGCTCGGGACCCTCCGCCACCTCCCCGAGACCCGGGAGACGACCGAGCTGACCATCGACATCCGCATCGACCTCCGGAACGCGCTCAACGCGCTCGGCGAGCGGGCGCGCATGGGGGAGCATCTGCACGAGGCGGAGCTGCTCGCCCGGACGCTCGGAGACCAGCACCGGCTCGCGCGGATCGCCACCTTCATGGTGATCCAGTGCCTGGGGAGTGGCGACTACGACGAGGCCGTCAGATTCGGGCAGGAGGCCCTGAGTATCGGGCGCACCCTCGGCGACCGCTCGATCGAGGTGGTCGCAACGTCCTTTCTAGGCATGACGCACGTCGCCAGGGGTGAGTTCAGCGACGCGGCCACCCTCCTCGAGCGGAACGTCGCGCTCGAGGGGGACCTGCGCTCCGAGCGCTTCGGGGCGCCCGCCATCCAGTCGGCGCTCTCCGGGGCCCTCCTCGCCGACGTGCTCTCCCAGCTCGGCCGGTTCGACGAGGCCATCGGGCACGCCGACGCCGCCGTGCGCATCGCTGAAGCGGCCGATCATCCCTTCACGCTGTACTTCGGGTTGTTCGATCTCGGCCTTGCCCACCTTCGTCGCGGGGATCTCCTACGGGCGAACCGGGTCCTCGAGCGGGGCCTCGACCTCTGCCGAACGTGGCAGATCGTCGTCGGGACACCGTTCTTCGCCGCGGCCCTCGGCGCCGCCTACGCCCTCGCCGGCCGGGCTGACGAGGCGCTCCCGCTGGTCACGGACGCCGTCGAGGAGTTCCGCCGGCGCCAGAATCACCGCCAGCCGGGGCTCATTCTTCTGTGCGCGGGGACGACCTACCTCTCGGCCGGACGGATCGACGAGGCCGCCAAACACGCGCGGGAGGCCCTGGCGATCGCCCGGCGGCTGGGGGCTCGGGGGGCCGCGGCTCACGCCCTCTGCCTCGCCGGTGACGTCGCATCGGCGGGCGCCGGGGGAGACGCTGAATCGTATTACCGCGAGGCGCTGGCGCTCGCTCAAGACCTCGGCATGCGCCCCCTCGTCGCCCACTGCCACCTCGGCCTCGGCAAGCTCTACCGGCGCATGGCTAAGCGTGAGCAGGCACAGGAGCACCTCACCACCGCGACGACGATGTACCGCGAGATGAGGATGACGTACTGGCTGGAGCAGGCGGAGGCGGAGCTGAGGCAGTTCGCATGAGCAGGTCCCCAAGGCTGATCCTCTGCTAACGCCAAGTCGTTCGTGGTTGCCCAGGCCGGCACGTTCGCCTAGCCTGTCCCCGGCCGATTCACAGGAGGCAGGGGGAACCGATGCGTCGGGGTCCAAAGCCCGCGAAGTCCAAGGAAGCCAAGCCCCCTGTTGCCCGCAAGTCGCCCAAGGCCGACGGCGCTAGGGTCCGCGACCTGGAGAAGGGCCTGGCGGAGGCGCTGGGGCGGCTCCGGGCACGCGCCCGCGAACTGAGGGAGGCGCTCGATCGGGAGACGGCAACGGCAGAGATCCTGCGGGTGATCTCGAGTTCGCCGGCCGACGTCCAGCCCGTCTTCGACGCTGTCGCGGAAAGCGCCTCTCGGCTGTGCGAGGCGTACGACGCCTCTATCTTTCGCGTGGATGCAGGGCGACTCCTCCTCGCCGCCCACCATGGCCCGATCCACGCTAGGACCATCGGCGAGTTCACCCTTTCACTGGACCGAGGGACGATCGGTGGGCGAACGGTGCTCGACGCACGGACCTTTCACATTGCGGACGTGCAGGCCGAAGCAGCGGAGTTCCCGGAGGCGAGCGAGAATGCGCAGCGACTAGGCTTCCGAACGCTACTCAGCGTGCCCTTGATGCAAAAGGGCGTGGCCATCGGCGTGATCCAACTCTTTTGCACTGAAGTCCGCCCCTTCACGGAACGGCAAGTCGAGCTCCTGAAAACCTTCGCTGACCAAGCGGTGATCGCCATCGAGAATGTGCGCTTGTTCACGGAACTTCAAGAGAAGAACAAGGCGCTTACGACCGCCCATGCGCAGATGAGCGAGGCCTTCGAACAGCAGGCAGCGACGACGGAGATCCTTCGAGTCATCTCCAGCTCGCCGACCGATGTGCAACCCGTCTTCGAGACGATCGCCGAGAGTGCCATGCGGCTGTGCGGTGCTGCGGTCAGCGGCGTGCTGCGATTCGATGGATCGCTCATCCATCTCGCCGCCTACCGAAATTTCTCGGCCGCGGTTCGCGCGATCGTTCCGCAGGACTACCCCATGGCGCCGAACCGTCGCCGCATGTCGGGTCGAGCCATCCTAGACCGCACGGTCGTCCATGCCCCAGACGTCCTCAGGGATCCGGACTATCCGCAGGAGGTCGCGCGTGCCACGGGCTGGCGCAGCTTCCTGTCCGTGCCGATGCTCCGAGAAGCGCAGGCGATCGGCGCTGTGACTGTTGTCCGCACCGAACCGGGACCGTTCTCGGATCGGCAGATCGAGTTACTCAAGACCTTCGCCGACCAGGCGGTCATCGCCATTGAGAACGTGCGCCTCTTTAAGGAACTCGAAGCCCGCACGCAGGAACTCACACGCTCCGTTGGCGAGCTGCGCGCACTCGGCGAGGTCGGTCAGGCGATCAGTTCCACCCTGGACCTCCGGACCGTGCTGAGCACGATCGTGGCCAGGGCCACGCAGCTTTCGGGCGCCGACGCGGGCGTCATCTACGAGTACGACGAGCAGCGCGAGATCTTCGTGCCACGTGCCACCGAGCATCTTGAGGCCGAGATCGTCGAGACGATGCTGGCCATGCCGGTAAGAAAAGGGGAAGGAGCGACCGGACGGCTCGCGGAGATACAGGAGCCGATCCAAGTGCCCGACATCCTTGCGGCCCTCGCCGAGAGTCGAGTGCGTGGTGCGCTAGTGCGCTCGGGATACCGAGCCCTGCTGGCAGTGCCTCTTGTCCGCGAGGGGCACTTGCTCGGTGGACTCACGGTGATCCGTAAGGCCACCGGGGCGTTTGCACCGGACACCATCCAGCTTCTGCAAACGTTCGCGACTCAGTCCTCCTTGGCCATCCAGAACGCGCGGCTTTTCCTCGAAATCGCGGACAAGAGCCGCCAGCTCGAAGTCGCCAGCCAGCACAAGTCCGAGTTCCTCGCCAATATGTCGCACGAGCTGCGGACGCCCCTCAACGCAATCATCGGCTTCTCCGAGGTGTTGTCGGAGAGGATGTTCGGCGATCTGAACGAGAAGCAGGACGAGTACCTCAAGGACATCTATGCCTCGGGCACCCATCTACTGTCCCTGATCAACGACATCCTCGACCTCTCGAAGATCGAGGCGGGGCGGATGGAACTCGAACTCACCGACTTCCATCTCCCGACGGCGCTCGATAGCGCCCTGACCCTGGTCCGTGAGCGGGCTGGGCGCCGAGGCATCGCGCTGCAGATGAACGTTGATAGCCGATTGGGCCAGATTCAGGCCGACGAGCGGAAGGTCCGGCAGGTCGTGCTGAACCTGCTGTCCAACGCCATCAAGTTCACGCCCGAAGGTGGGCGGATCGAAGTCGGCGCCACGCCAAAGGACGGGTTCGTAGAGGTCTCCGTCAGCGACACCGGGGTCGGCATCGCGCCGGAGGACCAAGAGGCGGTGTTCGAGGAGTTTCGGCAGGTCGGGACGGCGGACAAGAAGGTGGAGGGCACCGGGCTGGGGCTGACCCTCTGCCGAAAGTTCGTCGAACTCCACGGCGGCAAGATCTGGGTCACGAGCCAGGTGGGCGTGGGCTCGACGTTCACGTTTACGGTTCCGGTACATCGAGCCGAGTAAGCGTCGACCGCCGCCATCACTCAGCAAGGGCATTCTTCAGCAGACCTCGGTAACAGCGGAACCTGAAGGAGGCACCCATGTCAGGGCTTCGCTTGGTCATTCTTGGCATTCTCGTGGCGTGGAGTTTGTCCCCAGCCATCCCCCGGGCCTTGGGCGCGGGCATTGGTACGGTAGTGGTCGCACTGGGCGTCGACCCGACCACACTCGACCCCATGAACCACTCGGAAGTGTCGGCGACCATACTAGCCAACAATCTCTTCGACGGGCTGCTGGAACGAGACGCGGATTTCAATCTCGTCCCCCTTTTGGCCGAGTCGTACCGGAGCGTGAACCAGACCACCTGGGAGTTCAAGTTAAGACGAGATATCCGGTTCCAGAACGGCGAGCCATTCGATGCCGACTCGGTGAAATTTAGCCTCGAGCGACTGATCGATCCCAAGCTCAAACTGCGCGGGGCATCGGCCTTCACGCCTCTGAGTCACGTCGAGATCGTGGATCCTTTCACGGTGCGTGTGCACAGCAAGGCCGGCTGGCCACTCCTGCCCTCTGTAGTGACTATTGGTCAGGCGGCCATGCTGCCGCCGAGGTACTACCGGGACAAGGACATGCCATACCTGCAGAAAAATCCGGTCGGCTCCGGGCCCTTCAAGCTCGTACGTTGGGTGAAGGACGACTACATCGCGCTAGAGGCCAACGAGAAGTACTGGCGAGGCGCTCCGCGAATCCAGCGCCTCATCTTCAAGCCCATTCCCGACGACGCCGTGCGTGTGGCTGCCCTCCAAAACGGCGAAGTCGATATCGCCGTCAATATCCCACCGCACCTGGCCGACATAATCGCCCATCATCCGAAGCTGTTCCTGTCCACTGCGCCAAGCACGCGGACCATCCAGCTCCTCTACTACACGCACCAGTACGATGCCCAGCACAGGCTCCAGGGGCCGTACGCGGGCCCCACCGCGGACAGGCGAGTACGCCTCGCGATGAACTACGCGCTGGACATTGACCAGATCATCCGGACGGTGCTCGACGGCAAGGGCGTGCGCCTCGCACTGATGCTCACTCCCAAACACGTGGGATTCGAGCCGAAGTTCAAGCCCATCACGCAGGATCTGGCCCGGACGAGGCAGCTGCTGAGCGAGGCGGGCTTTCCGAATGGGTTGGATATTGTTCTGAACTCGTCCCAGGGGCGCTTTCTGCGCGACCGCGAAGTGGCCGAGGCGATCACTGGGCAGCTCGGCAAGGTGGGCATTCGCACGACGCTCCGCATTCACGAAGGCGTCAGCTGGCTGAACAATGCGCTTTATGTCCACAAGGCGGGTCCCGTCTATCTCCTTGGCTGGGGCTCGGGCGGTACCTACGATGCCGAGGGTGTCTACGACCCGCTGTTTCGCTCGGGAAAGATCCTGTCCAACTACTACAACGCGGACCTCGACGCCATGAACGACGAGGCGAAACAGAGCATGGATCCGGCGCGTCGCCTGGAACTGTTCCATCGCATCAACCGCATCGTCATCGACGATGCTGCCGCAATGCCGCTATACCAGCAGATCGATCTCTACGGGGTGAATAGGCGACTGGTCTGGAGAGCGAGGGGAGACGAGCGGATCAAGGGCTACGACATGTCGATCCACTAAGCGGCTCCGTCCGGACTGATTGCTACGGAACCGCCTGGATCGCGAGGAATTACGGTCATTGACCCGAACATTCGCCCCGGCCGCCAATAAGTTCAGGTCTGCTAGACTCCCCCCAGCCATCCTTACCGAGGTGTCCGTGCGGCTGATCGGGCTCGCAGTCGTTCTCGCTGTCAGCCTCGCGCTTGTGCCGCTCGCGGTGGAGGCGCAACCGACACGGAATGTGCACACGATCGGCTTTCTCGGACCCCCACCGTCAGCGGGCGGCCTCGTCCAAGCCTTCCTGCAGGGCCTTCGCGATCTTGGCTACATCGAGGGACAGAACATCAGGATCGAATACCGCTACACCGATGTAGCGCTCCAGGGACACGCCGAACTGTTTCCTCGGCTCGCCGCCGAGCTTGTTCAACTCAAGCCGGATGTGCTCGTGGTGTCGGTCACCGAGGCGGCCCTGGCCGCCAAGAACGCGACGAGTACGATCCCGATCGTGATGGTGAGCGTGCCGGATCCTGTAGCAGCCGGCCTCGTCGCCAGTCTTGCCCGGCCTGGCGGCAACGTCACGGGCTTGTCCCGGCAGACCCGCGACATCGTTGGCAAGACCCTACAACTCCTGAAGGAAGCACTCCCCGAAACTACCCGAGTCGAACTCCTTGCGAACCCCACAGACCCCCTAGGCTCGAGGATGGTAGAGGATGTCAAGCAAGCTGCGAAGCTACTGGGCGTGCAGCTCAGGATTGTCGAGGCACGGACGCCCACTGAACTCGAAAGGGCATTCTCGACCATGCACGCCGACCGAGCGAGCGCTTTGCTCGTGGTCGGTGGAGCAGGCTTCTACCTGAATCGAGTACAGATCGCCGGGCTTGCACTAAAGAAGCGCCTACCGTCGGTGTTTCAGAACCGGGAGTTCGTCGAAGCGGGCGGGCTGTTGTCCTATGCGCCGAGCACCGTTGCCAACTACCGGCGCGCGGCATTCTTCGTAGACAGAATCCTAAAAGGCGCCAAGGCCAGCGACCTCCCCGTCGAGCAGCCCACGATGTTCGAGCTGGTCATCAACATGAAGACCGCCAAGGCGCTCGGTCTGAACATTCCGCAGTCGATTCTCGTGCGAGCCGACGAGATCATCCAGTAGCGCACGCTCGCCAGCGTCGTGCTGTTCAGCTAGACTCCCGCCAGCCATCCTCCACGAGGTGCGCATGCGGCATATTGGGCTCGTGATCGTTCTCATCGTCAGCCTTCTCGCCGCGCCACTCGCCGCTGGAGCGCAGCAGGCACCAAAGATCGCGCGGATCGGATACCTTAGTCCAAGCACTCCAGCAGCTGTAGCGCAAAACCTCGACGCATTCAGGCGAGGGCTGCGCGACCTCGGCCACGTGGATGAGAAAACGTTCGTCCTCGAGCTGCGCTATGCCGAGGCCAGGCCCGAACGACTTCCCGAACTCGCGCGGGAGCTGGTGAGCCTCAAGGTCGATCTGATCGTGACGGCCACGGATGTCGCGATTGCGGCGGTCTCACGAGAGACCCAGACGATTCCGATCGTGATGGCCAACAGCAGCGACCCGGTCGGCACCGGGTTCGTGGCCAGCCTCGCGCGGCCGGGTCGAAATGTCACCGGCCTCAGCATGATCTCCCTCGAGGTGACCGGGAAGCGCCTGGAACTGCTGAAGGAAGCCATCCCCGGGCTCTCGCGTGTAGCGTTCCTCTGGAATCCCGGCGTTCGGGGTGACACGCTTCAGTACAAAGAGGCGGAGGGCGCGTCCCGTTCGCTGGGTCTCTCGCTTCAATCCGTCGAAGTGACTCGGGCCGAGGATCTCGATCGCGCTTTCTCGGCAATCACAGAGCACCGCGCGCGGGCGCTGACCGTGGCTGGACCGAGCCCGGTGACGTTCTCGAACCGGGCCAGGATCGCGACCTTCACCCAGAAGAATCGCCTGCCGTCCATCTATGGCGGCAGAGAATTCGTGGACGCCGGCGGCCTCATGTCCTATGGGCCCAGCGATCGCGACCTGTTCCGCCGGGCCGCCGGGTACGTCGACAAGATCCTCAAGGGCGCTAAACCCGCCGATCTTCCCGTCGAGCAGCCTACGAAGTTCGAGCTGGTGATCAACCTCAAGACCGCCAAAGCACTCGGGCTGACAATCCCGCAGACGCTTCTGCTGCGGGCGGACCAGGTCATCGAATAGCGCGTGCTCATGCGGCGCGGTGCTGGTGCGCGTCTCGGCGTTCAGCTAGACTCCCGCCAGCCATCCCCCCACGAGGTGCATATGCGGCTGATCGGGCTTGTGGTCGTCATCAGCTTGGCTCTCCTCGCCACGCCGCTCGGCGCGGGTTCGCAGCCGGCCGGACAGAAAGTCCCGCGGATCGGTTATCTGGACGGTGCCTCACTCTCTGCCAACTCGGTTCGCATCGCCGCCTTTCGGCAAGGTCTGCGTGAACTTGGCTACGTAGAAGGGCAAAGCATCGCGATTGAATGGCGCTCTGCGGACGGCAAGGCGGATCGCTTACCCGGCCTTGCAGCCGAACTGGTACGGCTCAAGGTGGATGTCATAGTCACGGGCGGTTCAGGCGCTACCGGTCCCGCCAAGGAAGCAACAACTGCAATCCCCATTGTCATGGCGTCGGACAGCGATCCTGTTGAGAGCGGGTTTGTCGCTAGCCTCGCGCGACCGGGCGGGAATGTAACTGGATTGTCAACGCTCCACCCCGAGCTGAGCGTGAAACGACTGGAAGTTCTGAAAGAGATGCGTCCGAGGCTCTCGCGCGTGGCCATTTTCGGGACTTCGAGTTGGGCTGGCAACGCTCGCGGGCTACGAGAGACAGAACGGGCTGCGGAGTTCCTTCGGCTGAAGCTGCAATACGTCGACGTGTCACGTCCGACGGATTTCGAGATTGCATTCCAAGCCGCCAGCAAGGGGCAAGCGGAAGCCATCGTTATGCTGGTGTGGAACCCCCTACTTAATGCCCGCCGAAAGGAAGTTGTAGAATTGGCGGTCAAGACCCGGCTCCCGACCATGTACAGGGAGCGGGAAAGTGTAGAGGTCGGCGGGCTCATAACCTACGGTCCGAACATTCCAGATTTGTTCCGCCGTGCCGCCTACCACGTGGGCAAAATCCTCAAAGGCGCCAAACCGGCCGACCTGCCTGTCGAGCAACCCACCAAGTTCGAGCTTGTCGTAAACCTCAGGACCGCCAAAGCAATCGGGTTGACGATCCCGCAGTCGATTCTCGTGCGAGCCGACGAGATCATCCAGTAGCGCACGCTCGCCAGCGGCGTGCTGTTCGGCTAGACTCCCGCCAGCCATCCTCCACCGAGGTGCTCATGCGGCTGATCGGGCTCGCGGTCGTTCTCAGTGTCTTCGCGACGCCGCTCGTCGCCGAGGCGCAGCAGCCGACCAAAGTCCCTCGGATAGGACTTCTGGGCGGTGGGTCTGCTTCCGGTAACGCGGTCCGCATCGATGCATTTCGTCGGGGACTGCGCGAGCTTGGGTACGTCGAAGGAAAAAACATTGTCATCGAGGAACGGTGGGTAGAAGGACGAGCAGATCGCCTCTCTGCGCTCGTCGCCGAACTCGTTCGTTTGAACGTCGACGTTATTGTCTCGGCTGGGCCGACGGTCACTCGCGCCGTCAAGGAAGCCCACGTCACAACTCCCGTTGTCATGGGCTTTGATGATGATCCTGTTGGCTCAGGGTTCGTCGCCAGTCTGGCCCGACCCGCTGGGAACATCACTGGATTGTCCAGTCTTTCCCCGGGCCTGAGCGCCAAACAGCTGGAGTTGCTGAAGGAGATCATTCCGAGACTCTCCCGCGTGGCCGTCCTTGGGAGTTTGGTCCACCCAGGCACTGCGCAATCGCGACAGGAGATGGAACTCGCCGCACAGGCGTTCAAAGTTCAGCTTCAATACCTAGATGCGGTCGATCCCAAGCATATCGAGACGGCATTTGATGCTGCGAGCAAAGAGCGTGCGGACGCGATGGTCGTGCTGACGAGTATCGTCACCCTTCTCCACCGACGACAAATTGTCGACCTGACAGTAAAGAATCGACTTCCGGCGATCTACTTCACGACGGAGTCGGTGGAAGCCGGAGGCCTCCTGTCATACGGACCGAACTTTCCCGATATGTATCGGCGCGCCGCGACTTACGTCGACAAAATCCTCAAAGGGGCCAAGCCCGCCGACCTCCCCGTCGAGCAGCCAACCAAGTTCGAGCTGGTAATCAACCTCAAGACAGCGAAGGCGCTCGGCCTCACGATCCCGCAGACGCTCCTGCTGCGGGCGGACCAGGTGATCGATCCATGAGAACGGTTGTTCGTGTCAACGACGTTTCCGCAATGTGTGGCTCCCGCTGTCCGTGTTCAAGGGCAGACGTCTAGCGTGATCCCGACGGCAAACGTCCAC
>Ga0111539_10009742_pt1 | contig 12127 bp, 9 predicted proteins | sample RhiMethybrSRZTD1_FD_79667 | JGI IMG/M metagenome (GOLD analysis project Ga0111539, IMG submission 79667) | Populus rhizosphere microbial communities from Tennessee, USA - Rhizosphere MetaG P. TD hybrid SRZTD1 (version 2) (version 2) | ecosystem: Host-associated > Plants > Roots > Rhizosphere >...
GCGGGGACGCCTATGCGTTCCGGAACCGGCTGGGGCCGGTCCAGACCGCGCGTCCCGCGTCGGGAGTGTTCCTGGGACCGGATGAGGAAGATTTGTGAAAGGAAACGCCGTGGCTTACACCGTCCGCGACCTTGCCGCCATGATCGATCACTCGCTCCTCGTGCCGACGCTGACCTTCGACGACCTCGAGAAGGGATGTCGCCTCGCGGTCGAGTATCAGGTCGAGAGCGTCTGCATCCTCCCCCATTACCTGAAGCGCTGCGCCGAGATCCTGAAGGGCAGCCCCGTGAAAGCCAGCACCACCATCGGGTTCCCGCACGGCGGCCACACGACCGCGGCGAAGCACGCCGAGACGAAGCAGGCGCTGGCCGACGGCGGCGAGGAGCTCGACATGGTCGTGAACATCAGCCGCGTCCTCAGCGGCGACTGGGACTACGTCCGCGCCGACATCAAGGCCGTCGTCGACGCCGCCCACGCGGCGGGGCAGAAGGTGAAGGTCATCTTCGAGAACTGCTACCTGAAGGACGAGCACAAGATCCGGCTCTGCGGGATCTGCGGCGAGCTCGGCGCGGACTGGGTGAAGACGTCGACCGGGTTCGGAACGAGCGGCGCGACGCTCGAGGACCTGGCCCTGATGCGCAAGCACTCGCCGCCGCAGGTCCAGGTCAAGGCGGCCGGCGGGGTGCGCGACCTCGACATGCTCCTTAAAGTCCGCGCGCTCGGCGTGACCCGCTGCGGCGCCCGCAGCACGAAGGAAATCCTCGACGAGGCGGCCCGACGGCTTTCGACGGCGCAGCGAGTCTGATCGGCGGCGACAGGGCGGCGTCCAATTCCCAGGGTGAAAAAGGTCGCCGTCGCCGGGGCAATCCTGCTTCTGCTGGCCGCGCTGGCGGCCATCGTGGTGGGGAGTTTGTTCTGGAGCGCCCAGCGCAAGCTGGACGAGCGGGCGGCTTGGGTTGAAGAAGAACTGCGCCGCCGCGCGTTCGAGGCCTCCCACCGGGAAGACTTCGACTGGCCTCCGTACCGCGAGTTCCTCGCCCGCCTTCGCGACGACAGCTGGAGGGTTCGATCCCGCTTCCCCTACTTTCCCTCGAACGACGACGTGCAGGCGATCCTGGCGTGGAGCGCTCAGGGATGCCCGATGACCGACCTTCGGCCGATGGACGACGTCGGCTTCGACAACCGTCACTGGCCCTACATCTTCGGCCTGCCCGAGATCGAGGACGTTCCGCGGTTCATCCGGGGCGCGCCGATGGCTCAGGATTTCTACCAGGGCGCCGGCTTTGGGAGCTCCCTCTTCAGGATCTCGGCGGAGCGGCGGATGTACTGCGGCTGGCGGCATCTGCTCGCACGAACCCTGCTCACTCCCGAGCTCCTGGCCGCCTGCGCGGACGTCGTGGATCGACTCGAGGCGGCGCGGCCCTCGCTGAAGGACGAGATCGAGGTGGAGCACCTCCTTCGGTGCAGGGAGATCCTGCGGATCTACCGCACCGGAGAGGATCCCCTGGGCCGACTGGAGAATCAGAAGCCGGGATTCCGGTCGCTGTACTCGCGGACCTTCCTCTTCAGCCGGGTGCTGGCGCGGCTGGACGATCAACGGATCGATGCGCTCCATCGGGCCTCGCTGCCGCCGGATGAACTCTGGGAGTGGATCGTGACGACGCCGCTCTCGACCCTTGATCGGGCCGTCCTCCATTTCGAAGCGCTCTCCACCCTTCGTCGTCGGCTCTTTCGCACGGCGCTGGCGGTGGCGCAATACGCGGCGGCGACGAAGACCCTGCCGGAGCGCCTCGAGGAGCTGGTGCCGAAGTATCTCCCGTCGATCCCGGTGTGTCCGCTGACGTTGTCGCCGCTCTCGTACACGGCGGGGACGGTGAGCGCGCCGGTGGAGGATCCGCTGGCGGCGTGGACCGTCCGGGATCCGCATAACTGAGCGGCCGCTCCGGCAAACGGTGCCGGAGCGGCCTCTCGGCGTTGGAAAGGGTCTGAGTTAGTTGGGTCGGTTCAGAAGCCACGCGCGCGACACGCTGTCGGCCGCGACGTGGTTCCAGTACTTCTCGACGAAGATGTCCAGCGCCTTGGGGGCGGGGTGGACGCCGTCGGTGAAGTACTCCTTGCCCCAGGTGTTGTCCCAGATGTAGGGTCCCCACTGCAGCCACGGCAGCGCGCGGCCGGCGCCTTCGAAGGCGGTGCCCGCGTCGCCGCGGATCTGGCTTTCGATCAGCCACTTGATCGCGAACGCCTCCTGCCAGACGTGCGGCTCCCAGCCGGTGAAGTGGCGGAAGCCGTCGGCGGTGACATAGGCGATCTTGAGATTGGGGTAGAGTCCCACCAGGTGGCGGAGCACCTTGGCCATGTCGGCCTGCATGTTCTGCATGACTTGGGGGAAGGGGCGGGGCGCGGCGTTGTCCTTGTTCTTCCAGGTATGATAGGTCGTGTGGAAGAAGACGACCTGGACCTGCTTGTCGGAGAGTCCGGGCGCGGACAGGAGCTTCTTCTGCTGATCCCAGACCTTGCCCTGGAGCTGGACGATTTCGGGGAGCTGCTGCCCGCCGACGGCGGCGTTGAGAAGCTCGAAGCGGGGATGGAGCTGCGAGGCGTTCTGTTTGAGGCGCTTTTGAAGGGCGCCGAAGTACATATTGCAGTTGGAGTGGCCGACGGTCACGGCAAGGATCTTCCCGTCGGTGCCGGGGTTGCCGTCGACGTCGAGCGGCCGGATGGTCGCGGCGATCCGTTCGCCGGCCCGACGGTGGTCGGCGGGCATGTCGTTTTTTCCGCCGGGGTAGAGTCCGGTCTCGTATTTGTCCATGAAGACGGCCCGTTCGGTGAACGGGCGGAGCGTCGAGGGATCGAACGAGGATTTATCTTGGGCCAGAAGCACGACGATTAGCACGATATCGACATGTAGCATGTAATATACTACATGGACATGCGCGTCAAGTTTCAGCAAGGAGCGAATTTCATGTTGGACGTCTCCCCGATCGACCGACCTCAAAGCCTCAAGGATCTCGCCTATAAACAGATCCGCGCGTCGCTCCTGCGCGGACAGATGAATCCCGAGACCGTCTACTCGGCCGCCCAGTTCGCCGCGACGCTCGGCGTCTCGCGCACGCCGGTCCGGGAGGCGCTGCTCCAGCTCGTCGCCGAGGGATTCCTCGTCGTCGTCGAGCAGAAGGGCTTCAAGCTCCGCCGCTTCACCGAGAAGGAGATCAAGGAGCTGTTCGAGACCCGCCGCCTGATCGAAACGTACGTGGCCGAGCGGCTCACCGGCGCCCTTTCGGACGACGACGTCAAAGAGCTCAAGGCGAACCTCAAGCAGATGTCCTCGCAGGCGGCCGAGGGGGATATCGCGGGCTTTCTCGAGACCGACCGGGCCTTCCACATGGCGCTGATCGCGCGGCTCGACAACCGGCTCCTGGCCTCGATCATGGAGACCATCCGCGGCCAGGTGACGATGTCCGCGATGAAGGCACTGGCCTATGAGGGGCGAACCGACGAGATCCTCCGCGAGCACGGGACGATCCTCGAGACGCTCCGCGGCAAGGATGCGAAGAAGTCGGTCCGCGCCGTCGTCGAGCATCTGGAGACGACGGAAAACTACGTTCTGGGACGGCTGAAGCGGGGAGGGGAGCAGTCCCCGACGTAACTACTTCGCGTCCTTCGGCTCTCAAGGGCAATGGAACCTTCGTGTCGTTCCCGCCTGTTTGCTTGAGGGCCGTATGAGACTTCACCATCTGCTCGCCCTGGGGTTGCTCGTCGCCGGCGCCGCCGTCTCGTGCAGCAGCGACGCCAAGTCGAAACAATCCGCCGAAGCGCCTCCCCGGATGATGGCGCCGACCGAGAAGACCACGCCGCCGCGGAAAGTGCAGATGTCCCAGTATGATCCGCTCATCATCGAGCACGCCCGGGCGATGATCTCCGAAGGGCGTGAGACGTTCCGGAACGACACCTTCGGCAGCGAGGCGTTCTGGGGAGACACGCTCAATCTCCACGCCGCCCTCGACGGGTCGAAGGGCCCCGGAGTGAGCCCGAAGACGGCCCTGACCGTCGGCCTGAAGGTCGACAGCGAGGCGATTCCGGAGGAGCTGGCCCAGAAGATCAAGAAGAACGAAGTGGACCTGGACGCGCCCGCCACGACCGCGGCGCTGCTCAAGATCAACGCCGTGGTCGGCGTCCGCGGCTTCTTCGAGGAGAGCGGCAGGCTCAAGTCGGTGGGCATCACCTGCGCGCTCTGCCATTCCACCGTCGACGACTCGTTCAGCCCGGGCATCGGCCGGCGGCTGGACGGCTGGCCGAACCGGGACCTGGACGTGGGCAAGATCGTTTCGCTCGCCCCGAACCTCGATCCCATCGCGAAGCTGCTCGGGGTCGACGTCGAGACCGTGAAGAAGGTTCTCCTGAGCTGGGGACCCGGACGGTATGACGCCTGGCTGGACAAGGACGGCAAGGGCATGCGCCCCGACGGGAAGACGTCGGCGGTGCTGCTGCCGCCCGCCTTCGGGCTGGCGGGCGTGAACCTTCACACGTACACCGGCGCAGCGTCGGTCACCTACTGGAACGCCTACGTCGCGACGACCCAGATGCACGGGAAGGGGACCTTCTTCGACGAGCGCCTGAAGGACGCGAAGCAGTACCCGGTTTCGGCGCGCGCCGGCCTGTGGAACGTCCGGGAGACCCCGGATCGGGTCACGCCGCGGCTCGCGGCGCTCCACTTCTATCAGCTGGCGCTGCCGCCGCCGCCCGCGCCCGAGGGGTCGTTCGACCGCGCGGCGTTCGCGCGGGGCCAGAAGGTCTTCGAAGGCAAGGCGAAGTGCGCGACCTGCCACGTGCCGCCGCTCTTCACCGAGCCCGGCAACAACCTCCACTCGCCGGAGGAGATCGGGATCGACGCGTTCCATACGCAGCGGTCGCCCACCCGGATGTACCGCACCACGCCGCTGCGGGGCCTCTGGGCGCACTCGAAGGGCGGCTTCTATCATGACGGTCGCTTTCCGACGCTGGACGCCGTCGTCGACCACTACGATCGCCACCTGAACCTCGACCTCAACGATCAGGAGAAAAAAGACCTGGTGCAGTTCCTCCTGGGGCTGTAGGTCCATCACCGTCGAACTGCAAAGAAGTCGCCCGCCCGGCGTTGCCGGGGGGGCGACTTTTTTTTACCCCCCGCAACACCGTCGAGAGGCTCCGCGTTAGGGAAGGAGACAGGAGCGCGACCATGATGCGAACGATCCTCTTGCTCTGCCTGCTCGGCGTCGGACCGCAGGAGGCGAAGATCTTCCGCGCCGGCGCGGCGGCGAGCAACATCACGCCGCCCCTCGGCGAGCCGATCGTCGGGGGCTGGAACGCTCCGCCGGCGACGAAGATCCACGACGAGCTGCACGCCCGCTGCCTGGCCCTCGACGACGGCCGGACCAAGCTGGTCTTCGTGGTGTGCGACAACGTCGGCATCCCCCGCGAGGTCTTCGACGAGGCCCGACGGATCGCGAGCGAGGAGACCGGCCTGCCGCCCGAGCGGCTCCTCTTTTCGGCGACCCACACCCATTCGGCCACGACCGCCCGGGGCGAGAAGGCGCTCGAAGCGGTCTATACGAAGTTCCTGATCCGCCGCATCGCCGACGGCGTCAGGCGGGCGCTCGGCAACCTCGAGCCCGCCCGCATCGGCTGGGGCTCCGTCGCGGCCCCCGAGCACGTCTTCAATCGCCGCTACTTCCTCAAGGAGGGGGTGAAGATCCCCGATCCGTTCGGCGGCGAGGACAAGGTCCTCATGAACCCGGGGGTCGGCAACCCGAACGTGGTCCGTCCCGCGGGGCCCGTCGACCCCGAGGTGTCGTTCCTCATCCTTCGGGCGAAGAAGGACGACCGCCCCCTCGCGGTGCTCGCCAACTACTCCCTGCACTATGTCGGCGGCGTTCCGGAGGGAGAGGTGTCGGCGGATTACTTCGCAGTGGTCGCGGAACGGCTGCGCGAGCTCTTCAAGGTCGAGAAGTCCGATCCGCCGTTCATCGGGATGATGAGCAACGGCACCAGCGGCGACGTCAACAACGTCGACGTCCTGGGCGGCAAGCGGGAACGGCTCGCGCCGTACGAAAAGATGCGGATGGTGGGGACCTCGGTCGCGGAGAAGATCGCCGAAGCCGCCGGCGCCGTAACCTGGCGCGACCATGCGGCGCTCGACGCGAGAATGAAGGAGCTGGTGCTCCGGACCCGGCGGCCCGACGCGGAGCGGATCGCGCGGTCGAAGGAGATCCTGGCCCGTCCCAAGGACGCGAAACCCTCCCACGCCCGCGAGGTCACCTACGCCCAGCGCTCCCTCCAGCTTGCCGAGGCCCCCGAGACGGTCTCGGTCCCCCTCCAGGCCTTCCGCCTCGGCGACTGGGCGATCGCCGCGATCCCGTTCGAGGTGTTCACCGACATCGGCCTGGAGATCAAGAAGACGACGCCCTTCGAGCGGACTTTCACGATCTCGCTGGCGAACGGCTCCTACGGCTATCTGCCCACGCCCGAGCACCACGCGCTCGGAGGCTATGAGACGTGGATGGGGACGAACCGGGTCGAGATCGATGCTTCCCGGAAGATCGTGGCGACGGTCCAGGAGCTCCTGAAGGAGCTGAAGACCCCCTAGACCGGCATGAAGGCAAGGCCGCAGACGCGCTCGATCAGCCAGCCGCAGCCCAGCAGGAGGATCGGCACCGAGCCCGCCAGCACGAGGCGGCGCCGGCGCAGGTCGACGCCTTCCGCCTCGGACGGTCGCTGCAGCGCCTTGAAGAGCGGGTAGGCGACCGAGAGAATCACCAGCTGGCCCATCTCGATACCGACGTTGAACGCCAGCACCGGCACCACGATCCGGTCGGTGAGCAGGTCCCGCAGCAGGCTGGAGAAGCCCAGCCCGTGGACCAGCCCGAAGCCGAAGGCGAGCATCCAGCGATGGCGCCCCTCCTTCACGAACCAGTTCTCGATGGCCACGTAGATGATCGAGACCGCGATCAGCGCCTCCGTCACTCGGCTCGGGACGCGGATCACTTCCAGCGCCGACAGCAGGAGCGTGAGGCTGTGGGCCGCGGTGAACGAGGTCGCGACCTTCACAAGGTCCGTGATCCGGCGGGCGCCCAGCAGGAGGGCGAGCAGGAACGCGATGTGATCGAAGCCGATGAAGAGGTGATGGATCCCCCAGAGGAAGAACGACGCCGTCGGCGCCCACCAGCGTTCGTCCAGCGTTTCGGGCCGGATCCTGAGCTCCCGGGCGCCGTAGAGGACGTACTCGCGCGACCGGTCGCCCCAGCTCACGGTGAGGACCGCGCGATGGTTCTTCACCAGGGTGGAGAAGAGGCGGTAGGACAGCGTGACCCGTTCGATCGGCTCCTCGCTTTGGAACCGGAAGACCTGGCGCACTTTCGCGAGAATCCTCACGTCGGTCGGCGGGATCTCCTCGAACAGCGCCTCGAGCGCCACCGGCTTGCCCTGAACCTCTCGGCCGTTGATCCGGAGCGTGATCGAGCGGGCCGCGAACGCCGCGATGCGCTCGCGGAACGGCGCGAGGCTCGCCTCGGTCAGCCGGTGGGGAGGGGCCCCCAGGTCCATGATGCGCTGGAGGCCCAGGGTCCCCATGTCGACCGACCAGACGACCTCCCCCTCCGAGATCCGGATCTCCGAGGAGCTGGATCCCTCATCGTGGGCCCACAAGGCCAGCAGGGCGGCGCCGAGGAGAACCATCGCCTACCTCCTCCGGCGCCGCGCGAACGCCAGTGCCAGCACGAGCAGGGCCTCGAGTCCGGTCGCCCCGCACTTCATCCCGTCGCCGCCCTCGCCCCACACCGCGTTCGGATCGCCGGGGGAGGTCAGCTCGCTGTTGGCGTCCACGGGCGCGTCCGGACCGGTCGTCTCGGGGAGCTCCTCGAAGAGGTCCTCCGGTTTCGCGGACAGGAGCATGGCCGACGGCGCCGTGTAGGTGACCGTGAGCTGGGGGCGCAGGGACACGGTCGCGCCTTCGGTCGAGGTGAAGTCGGTGCCGTCCGCGTTCGCGCCGTCCGAGATCACCAGTCCGCGGTTGTTCGCGGGCGTGTTGACCCAGTTCTGCAGGAGCGCCAGGCCGGCCGCGTTGAGCGTCATCGTATGGGCGCCGAGGGTCGATCCGGTCAGCGTCGCCAGCGCCGTCGACCCGCGGTCGCTCGTTCCCAGCGCGCCGGCGGTCTGCCACGCCGCGCCGGTCGCGTACTGGTTCCAGGTCGCCTGCCCCTCCACCCAGGGCCGCTTCATCTCGTACATCTCGTACGTGAGGGGGCTCACGTTGACGACGTTGAGCTTGATCGCGGCCGACCGGATGGTGCTCCCGGTGGGGATCGAGGAGACGTCCCACTTGATCAGAGTGGAGAGATCGTGTCCGCTGCCGCCCGGATCGTCGCCGTCGATGAGGATCGTGGTCGCGGCGGCGAAGTTGGTCGTCGGCTGGTGCTGGGAGATCGAGGTGTCCGTGGTACCGGCGTACGTCGCGGCGGGGGCGACGCCGTTCTGGAACGCGCGGGTGACCGTCGGCGTCGTCGCGGTCGGCGCGATGGAGACCTTCGTGATGCCGTTCTTGACGAGGCTCACCTTGGCGACGACGGCCTTCTTGGTGCCGCCGTAGGTGTACTCCGCGATCTCCTGGGCGCCGGTCAGGGTGTACGTGCCCGCCGCCATCAGGAACCGAACGCGCCCGTCGTAGAACGTCTTGCTCAGGTCGTTGGTGATCGTCACCGAGTTCGAAGTCTGGGTGCCGTCGTTGGCCTTCGCATAGGCGGCCCGCACCTTCGGGGCGCCCCAGTCGCCCACGAGGCCGACCTGGTTGGCGCCGCTTTCGTGTCCGGTGGCGGAGGTGTTCGTCCATCCGCCGGTGGAGGTCTTCCGGAACTCATGGAACCCGGCGTTGGCGCGGGAGAGCGCCGCGACGTTGACCAGGATGGGGTAGGGGGTCGTCTGCGAGTTCAGGTTGTAGTGCAGGTGGCCGAGCAGCATGAGGTTCGGGTACTTGCCCGACGGCGGCACAAGCGCGTGGTTTCCCGTGAAGTGCTGGGTGAGCAGCCGGAACTTGATCGAAGCGTCGTTGAAGCTGTTGTTCCACTCGGTGTTCGCCCAGGACTTCAGCGCGCTGTCGTGAAAGTCGTGGGCGAGGACGTAGAACGAGCCGAGCCGGCTGCCGAAGCTGCGATAGCCCATTTCGCGGTCCCACCGCTGGGTCGAGACGGCGTGGCGCGCATTGCCGGTGATCGCGACGTCGTGGTTGCCGGGGACCGTGACGCATCCCACGCGGTAGCCGGAGCGCGCCGACTTGTACCAGGGGAACTGGTTGGGAGAATCGGCCCACGCCATGCTGTCGGTGTCGTCGCCGCTGTTGAGGACGAACCGCGGATTGATCAGGTTCACCACGGGGGCGGCCCATCCCACCAGCTCCGCCGAGCGGTACCCGTCGGCCTGGGGCGCGTCGAGCGTCCGGACGTGCTCGTCGGTCAGCTGCAGCGCGTAGAAGTTGGATTCGAGGTCGAGGACGACGCTCACCGCGTGGGTCGCGGCCGCGCTACCGCCGGTCGCATGGGACAGGTTGAGCGTGAAGAGTTCGGGCGGCGTGCCCGCGGGAACGCGGATCGTGATGCGCCAGGCGTCGAGCGTGCCGTGCTTGATCTTCCCCCAGACGGCCGAGACGACCGTGGCCGGCCACGTCCGGAGGTCGTTCTGCAAGGTGGCGGTCCAGCCGCCGGCGGACGCGGACGCATCGGCCGCCACGTCGGCCGTGAACGTGCCGCCGGGCTGGACGAACGCCGCGTTCACCTGCCGCGGCGCCCAGATCGTGAACGCGGGGATGGGGGCCGCGTTCGTGAACAGGACCACGGTCGCGGCCAGGATTCCCAAGCGGACGGCTTTGCCGAGCATAGAACCTCCAGACAGAGTGTGAGAAGGCCGTGATTCGGTGGCTCGCGCCCGCGGGAGAGGAGAGTGATCCCGCTCCAACTGCTCCCGATGTTTCCGTATCTAGGGTTCCGCCGCGGAGTGAACGTTACATCCCCGTTGATGCAAAACAACCAGGACGTTTTGCATCAACGGTGAAGCAAAACGTCCTGGTTGTTTTGCTTCACTTCGCGCGCGGAATGAAGGTGATGGTGAGGCGCGGGCGGTTGGCGGGCAGCGACGCTTCGCGTGAATGGAAGCCGATGGCGTCCTGGTTGTCGGGATTGGCGATGATGATGCCGTGATTGGTCGCGGGCGCGTCGATCCAGGACTGCACCACCGCGAGTCCCTCCGGCGACAGCTTGATCGGGTGGAGGCCCGGCTGCCGCGGCCCCGCGACGCCCAGCACGGCCGTCCCGCGGTCCTGGACGCCCTGCGCGCCCGGCGTCTGCCACGGCGCTTTCGTGGAGGCGAGCTTCCAGGTCGTCTCCTTCTCCACCCAGTCGCGCTTGATCTCGAACAGGTCGAAAGTCGTTCCGCGGCTGTCGTTCGTCACCTGGAGCTCGATCGTCGCGGAAATCACCGTGCAGCGGGCCGGCACGCCCGGTAGGTCCCACCGGAGCAGCGTATAGCGGTCGTCTCCGACGGTGGTATCGCCGTCGACCCACAGCTGGGCGTAGGCGCCGGTGTTCTTTTCCGCCGCCTTGGGCGCCTCGACGAGGATCGCGTCGCTCGTGCCGGCGTAGCGGGGAGTGGGAGAGACGCCGTCCTGGAACGAGACGGTCACCTTGTGCTCGGAGTTGAGGTCCAGGTCGCCCTTCTCGGGCCCGGCCGACGCGAAGCAGCCGGCGGGAACGTCGACCGCCTTGAGGTCCGACGCGCGCGTCAGGCGGACGCGGCCTTCCTTGACGTCGAGCCGCATCGTGCCGGGCTCGACCGAAAGCCGGAACACGGTCCCGAGCACCTTCGCCTCGCCGTGGGGCGTGGAGACGACCATCGGCTGGTCGGGCGGCTGCTTGGCGACGTCGGCCGTCAGCGTGCCTCGGGCCAGGACGATCCGCTTTCCGCGCGTCTCCGCGACTTCCGAGACGAGCGTGTCCGGGGCGAGGTCGACCCGCGTGCCGTCGGCGAACAGCATCTGCGCGCCGCTCTTGGGACCGGTCGTCTCGACCGTCTGGCCGGCATAGAGCTTCTGGCCGGCTTTCACGGGGACGGAGGCGACCGCCACGTCGCCGCTCGTGCGGGAAAAGGTCGCGACCGTCGCGAGCGGACGCTGCGGTGAGCCGACCGTCGACGGAGCGGGCTTATCGCCGTTGTCGACGATCACCGGCGGCGGAGGAGGCGGCTCCGGGTTCGGCGCGACGGGGGTCGGGAACGTCCTGGGCGTCAGCGGCGCGGAGCGGTCGGGAAGCGGAGAGCGTTCCGGGCGGGGCGCTTCCGGCGCCGGCGCGGGGGCCTGGGGTTCGGGCTGTTCGACGCGCTCCGTCGGCCGCCGGGCCGAGGGAGCGTCGGGCTTCGGGGCCGGGCTCGAGGACGATGCGGCGAGGATCAGGACCAGGATCGCGATCAGGACGGCGGCCGCGAACCCGACGCGGGCCGCGGGGATGCCGGCGCGCTCCCATCGGCGCGTCGGAGGCCGGCGGGACCGTTTCATCTTGTGCTTTACGGTCGCGATGAACCGGGTGCCGTCGCGCTCGGTTCGCAGGCGGTAGCTGAAGGAGTTCACGAAGTCGTCTTCGTTCCGGTCGGCCAGCCCCAGCCCGCGGAGCGAGCGGTCGCAGGCAAGGTCCTGGGAAAGATCCGCGAGCAGGCGGGGGTCCGCTTCCAGGGCATCGGCCAGCTCCACCTCCTCTTCGGGGGGGAGGGCTTTCCCCGAGAGGAATCGAGACCAGAGCTCGTCGACGCGGGCGCGGTCCATCATCCGGCCCCTTCCACGGAGAGTTTCCCCTGAACGCACCGCCGAAGCGACGCGCGGATGCGGAGCAGGGCCACCCGCAAGGTGGCTTCCTTCCGACCCATCTCGCCTGCAAGCGAGACCAGGCTGCGTCCCTGGAAGTAATGCTCGGTCACGATCTGGGAGCTTTCCCCGGGAAGGTCCTTGAGGCAATCCTGGAGGGCGGCCATCTCCCGTTCGAAGGCGGTCTCATCGGCGGCGCCCCGCTCGGCCTCCTCGGCCTGGAAGGCGGCCAGGATCGCACGCAGGCGCCCGGAC
>Ga0111539_10009746_pt1 | contig 12123 bp, 12 predicted proteins | sample RhiMethybrSRZTD1_FD_79667 | JGI IMG/M metagenome (GOLD analysis project Ga0111539, IMG submission 79667) | Populus rhizosphere microbial communities from Tennessee, USA - Rhizosphere MetaG P. TD hybrid SRZTD1 (version 2) (version 2) | ecosystem: Host-associated > Plants > Roots > Rhizosphere >...
AGGCAGTGTTGTTCATGTTGGCGCAGCCGTATTTTTCAGGAAGGTTCGCGCCGAACAGTCCCATCGCTGCCATGTCCGGGACAAGATCTGCAGGGAACGTGGCATCCTCGAAATGTTTGTCGATTTGAGGGATCACTTTGTCGTCGACAAAACGGCGAACCGTGTCCCGAACGAGGCGCTCTTCCTCGGAAAGCAGATCGTCGATACGGAAGAAATCCACTCCTCTAAACGCCATAACACCCCCGGGCGAAGAAGGTATCATAGCGGGGTGAAACCGGATTCGGCGATCGAGATCATCCGCCAGTTGCGCCAGAAGGGTCACGAAGCGTACCTCGTGGGTGGCTGCGTGCGCGACATGGTCATGAAAATCGAACCGTCGGACTATGACATCGCGACCAGCGCTCCTCCCGCCGAGATCATGAAGATTTTTCCGCATACGGAGCCGATCGGAGCACAGTTTGGCGTCGTTCTTGTGATTCATCGAGGCCATCCATTCGAGGTCGCAACATTTCGCTCCGATGAAGCGTACGTCGATGGCAGGAGGCCAACCGCTGTTGCATTCACGGATGCGAAGACCGACGTCTTACGGCGCGATTTTACGATCAATGGACTGCTCTACGATCCAACAGAGCAACGGATTATCGACTACGTTTCGGGGCAGGCGGACATTCGAGACCGGATTGTAAGAGCGATTGGCGATCCGCAGCAGCGCTTTGCAGAAGACAAGCTTCGGTTGCTCCGCGCCATCCGATTTGGAGCGCGACTCGGTTATTCGATCGAACGTGAAACGTGGGCTGCCGTTTGCAGAATGGCCCCGGAAATCAAGCGCGTGAGTGCCGAGAGGATTCGCGAAGAACTCGCCCGTATCCTGACTGAAGGCCAGGCCTCAACCGGCTTCCGTCTGCTTCACGAGTCTGGAATTCTTCCCGAGATACTTCCTGCCTTGTCCTGGGACAATCACCTGGAACGCTGTCTGGAGGCAATTCCAGCAAAGGCAGCAGAGGATTTTGCTTTCGGAATTCTGCTGCATGACGTTTCCCCGGAAAACGCTCGTCGGATTGTGGAAGATCTCAAGATGTCCGGGTCTGAGGGGCAGCACATTGTATCCCTTGTCCAGAGCCAGCCACAGTTCCGTACACTGCGTACTTCACCTGTCCATGCCATAAAGCGATTCCTCCGGCGACCTCGAATCGGGGACTACCTTGAGCTGTTTCGCATTTGCGGAACAGCGGGCGATGGAGATCTGGCGGCTTACAATTTTGCTGCCGAAAAGCTAAGGCAATGGCCAACGCAGGAACTGGCGCCCGAACTGTTGGTTTCGGGTGACGATTTGATCGCTATGGGATTGGCGCCAGGCCCTCTGTTCAAGGAAATCCTCACGAGAGTCGAAGACGAACAATTGGAAGCACGATTGACCACTCGACCGCAGGCTCTGGATTTCATAAAGGAAAGGTACCCGGCAAAATGAAGGCGCTTGCGGTTCTGTTGCTTGCCCTCAATCTGAATACTGCCACCCTTCAGCAGTTGGAAGCTCTGCCCGGCATCGGCCCTGTGCTTGCAAAGAGAATCGTCGAATTTCGGGTAAAGAAAGGTGGCTATAAGCGCCTGGAGGAACTTCTGGCGATCCCGGGAATCAGTGAGAAGAAGTGGAAGGTTCTGCGCGAGTTTTTGACTGTTCAGTGACTGTCGAATCCTTCGGGTCCTTCGAATCCTTCGAATCCTTTCCGAACAGGCGTCCGAAGAAACCGCCGACCTTGCCAATGAAACCTGAAACGGCATCTTCCTGGGGCCGGCAATGCACCGGAGGGCTGATCGTTCCGTCGAGATACGCTTCCACATAGTCCAGAGTACAGCCCTTGATTGGCAGTTCATTTGTATCTCGTTCCACATTCACCTGGACGATTCCTTCAGGCGGGTCGAAAGACATGGCGTCGATGTCGCGAGGAGGATATAGAACCTGTGCTTTCTTCATGAATTCTGTCCAGATCGGGAGAGCCGATTTCGCGCCCTCAATGTTCAGATCGGAGTTGTCATCGAATCCAACCCAGACAATCACGATGTAGTCTTTTGTGTACCCGGCAAACCACCCATCGCGAGACGTGCCAGTCTTGCCTGCCGCGGGCAGCGCGAATCCACGCGAACGGACACTCGCCGCCGTGCCACGCTGGATGACACCTTCCATAAGATAAGTCATCATGTATGCGACCTGAGGCGAAAGGACCTGGGTTTCGGGGTATTTGTACCGGTGGAGGACCGAGCCGTCCGCCGCGAGTACGCGAGTCAGTGCGTGCGGTTCGAGACGCTTACCCTCGTTCGCGAAGATCGTGTATGCGCCTGCCATTTCGAGTGGGGTGACTTCGAAAGCCCCAAGTGCCACTGAAGGATATCCCTTGATTTTTGCGTTCATCCCCGAACGCTTGGCGAGATCTGCAACCTTGTCGTAACCAATCGCTTCCGCGAGCTTGATCGTTGGGACGTTGAGGGAATGCTCGAGCGCGTAACGGACTGTGACGTGACCGTTGTACTGCTCGTGGTAATTGTTGGGTTCGTAGATCTTGTCTCCATCATAGGTGAAGACGGTTTCGACGTCGTCGACAATGGTAGTAGGGGTGATGCACTTCTCGTCTTCGGAAGCAGGCAATTCGCTCAGTTCTGGCTCGCTCTGCACACTTTCGCCGGAAGAGTTCAGAAGACGCTCACATTCTTCCAGGATTGCTGCGTAAACAAATGGCTTGAAAATCGATCCCGGCTGACGGAACGCCTGCGTCACCCGGTTGAGCTGGCTGACCCCGTAATCGCCGCCGCCTGCCATCGCGGAGATACCCGCTGTCTTTCTGTCCAGAACGATGACTGCGCCCTGCGCATCGGGAAGCTTGTTTTCCGGTTTTCTCTTTTTGTTGCGCTCCGTCACAACGTCATTCACGTCCTTCAGTCCAGCCGTCAGAGCTTCTACTGCGGCCTTCTGGAGGTCGGGATCGATCGTCGTTTCCACGCGCAGGCCGTCGTTGTTTAAAGTTTCTTCAGAGAAGTCCTTCAGCAGGCTGTTGCGAATGTAGTCGACCAGGTAGGGCGCGTCGCTTGTATCGACCTTGAAAGGCGCAAGTTTGAGTTCAGCAGCCTTGGCCTCCTTTGCCTCTTCCTGTTTGATAAATCCCAGTCCAGCCATCGCGTTGAGGACGAGATTTCTTCTCTCCTTGGCCTTCTCAGGATGCTTGATTGGCGAGAACGTCCCGCTCGCCGCGGGGATGATTGCAGCCAGCGTCGCGGCTTCCGGAAGCGTGAGTGCTGTCAGGTCTTTGCCGAAGTAGGCCGCGGCGGCTTCTCCGAAGCCCTTGATCTGAAATGAGCCACGCGCGCCGAGATAAACATCATTGGCGTACAACGTCAGAATTTGTTGTTTACCGAGCCGTTGTTCGAGCAGAAACGAGATGAAAATCTCATGGGCCTTCCGAACTGGAGAACGCTGCAATCGAGTTTCCGGCAGGAAGAAGTTGCGTGCAAGCTGCTGCGTGAGCGTGCTTGTGCCTTGAATACGACTGCCTCGGCTTACACTTTGGAAGATGGCACCAGCCAGCCGGATTGGATCAATGCCGAAATGGCTGTAAAAACGGTTGTCTTCCGCGGCTATCAGCGCGTTCACGAGGACGGGCGGAAGTTCCCTGAACTCGACGATCCGGCGCTTCTCCCGGTTGTCGTCAACCAGGCCAGTGACAAGTTCGGGAGGTAACAAGGCGTCTTGCAGCTCTCCCGTTTTTGCTTTCGAAATCGCGCCGAGAGCGTTTCCGTCAAAGCGAAGTTGCAGGGCGTCGCCTGATGAGGGCTTGATCGTGAGGATACGTCCCTTGGCCAGCTCATAGGTACCCGCGCCAGAGTGATTGGAACCCTCGGGTTCAAAGCCTGCCCGTTGCAGTCGACCGATCACGGCGTCGGCCTTCAGCTTCTGTCCGGGATAGATGTGATAGGGCGCCGCGTAAAGACTGGCGGTTCTCTGGAAAACTTCTCCGTGGAGTCGCCGGTCAATCATTTGCGAGTAATAGCGGTAATAGTAAAGGGTTATCCCGGAAAGGACGATGAAGACGAGCAGAAACAAAGACAGGAAGATTTTGAAAATGGGCTTCCGGAACCATCCTAGCTGCAGCAACCGTTTGCCGGCCTTTCGAGGGTTCATAGGGCGGCATTATAACAGAGGCGCGCGCAGTACCTTGACTTCCTTGATCGACCACCTTACGATCCGCTCAGTCTTGCGGTTGATGGAGGACTCTATGCGACAAGCAGCCCCATTGCTGCCTCTTTCTATCCTGGTGGCCGCGTCGATGCTTGTATTGTCGGCTCCCGCGGATCAGGTTATTCAGGGTCCGGAAGTTGAACAATTCCTTAAGAGAGCTAGGTTTGTAGAGAAAGAGCCTCTGGGTTCCGGTGTAACCGGCTCGTTAAAAGTCACACTGGAATTGGATGGGAAGAGTCAATTTGCCGTCTTGAAGACTGTCGATCAGAAACGCCCCGGGGCACAACCGAACGCGAAAGGGGAAATAGAGATCGATTTTCAGGACAGCTGGCGTACGGAAGTGGCGGCCTACAAGTTTGATAGGCTTTTGGACCTCGGGATGGTGCCTGCCACGATCGCGCGAACATCGCCCTACGATGAACATCCGGCGTCGCTGCAACTCTGGGTACAGGCTTCGATGTCGGAAGCCAAACGGCGTGAGCGAGCTATTATTCCGCCCAACGCGGATAGGTGGTCTGACCAGCTTACCGCGATGAACATTTTCGACGCTCTGATCTACAACACCGATCGTCACCCGGATAATCTGCTCATTACCGACTCCTTTGATGTCCGCCTCATCGATCATTCGCGATCTTTTCGTCCAAACGCGGAGCTTAGGAACAAAAACGATCTGGGCCGGTTTCCACGAGCGCTCGTGGCAAAAATCGAAAAGCTGGACAAGTCTGCTGTCGCAAGAGAGCTTGGGGATTACCTGACTCTCAATCAAATCGACGGCCTGATGAAACGCCGACAGCTCCTTCTTGATTACATTAAAGAGCTCTCGAAAAAGAATGGTGAGCGAGCCGTTCTCTATCCCTGATCCCGCCTCGGACACTTCTGGTAACGCTGCGTTTCGTGTGTAGAATACGGGCATGACTAGGACGCGTCTGGCGCTGCTTCTGCTGCTGGTTGGATTAACCGCCGGGTTTCTGGAGGCTCAGCGGCAGCGCTCCCGGGCAGGTGGCTTCACGCAGAAAGAGACGCCGCGAACGGAGTTTGCGATAGCACGCTGGTACAGCGCGGGGTGGAGCAATGATGGGTGGTATCACGATTATCCAACCGCTGAAGAACACATCCTCCAGATCATGAAGGAAGCCACCTTAGTCGATACCGATCGACTGTCATACCAAATCGTCGACCTTGCAAGCCCGGAAATATTCAAGTATCCGTTTGGATATGTGTCTCACCCGGGAGAAGTCATTCCTTCAGACGAAGAGATCAATCACCTTCGGGAATACATCGAACGGGGCGGATTCCTGATGCTCGATGATTTCGGAGGGCAGGGACAGGGACCCTGGGAGATGGAGGCGTTTCGCGATGTCCTGAGGCGTGCGTTTCCCGGCAGGGAGATGTATCCCCTGAAGAACAACCACGAACTCCTTCGTCTCTCTTATGAGATCGACGATCTCAACATGGTTCACCCGATGAGCGACGCGAAGTCCACCTTTTATGGCTTTGACGACAGCAATGGCCGTCTGGCGATGGTCATCTGCTATGCCAATGACGTCGGAGACTATTGGGAGTTCATCGACGAGCCCCGCTATAAGCTCAAACCTTCAGCGGAAGCTCTGAAGCTGGGCATCAATATTGCCCTCTACTCGCTCACACACTAACGTCCTGGAGCGGCAAGCCTGGTCGCTACTTCTCTGGCCTCGACTTCGGCTGGATTCAGATCGTATCCATATCTGAAGTGGTTCATCAGGTATCGCACTGGAAATGTGAACGGGTTCTTTCGGTACTGAGCGACGTGTACAAGTTCATGAAGAACAAGTTCGGCGAAGGTCTGGTTAAACGGCTCCGCGATCCAGCAACTTTCGATCAAATAGACTCGATTCCACAAAGTTAAACCTGCAAAATTTCGGCCCGGAACCAACCACGCGAATGGGATGCGGCGACATCGTCTGAAGTGAACTTTCCTCAAGTCTTCATAGGGAAATCGTTGGGATATCCAGGCGACAATGTTTTCGGGCAGGAAGACCCTGGTAGACCTCATTGCACCTTTGAAAGCAAAGAGTAGTAGGGCTCCGGAACGGAACTGGTTTTCCCGTCCTTGCGAACGGTGATGTGAACTGTCCTGCCTTCGGCCAGGAGCTGACCGGTTTCCACGTTGGATATGGAGTATACGAACGTCACGAGACGACGGCTTAGCTTCTCAATTTTCGTTCGCACCAGTATTTCGTCGTCATAGCGTGCCGGCGCTATGTAACGGCAAGACGCATCGGCAACGGCCATGTTGGCGTCATCTCTCTCCATGTCCCGGTAGCTGAAACCAACGGATTTGCAGTAATCCGTTCTTCCAATTTCCATCCACACGAAGTAATTGGCGTAGTAGACGACGCCCATCTTGTCGGTCTCTGCGTAGCGGACTCTGAAACGCGTTTCACAGGTGTGTTCCATCAAGCAGCCTCGCCTTTCACCATGGCTCCCTACATTCTGAACACGCCGAAGCGTGTCTCCGTTTGTGGCGCGTTCATGGCGGCAGCGATTCCCATCCCAAGAACACTTCGGGTCTGGGCAGGATCGATGATGCCGTCGTCCCAGAGCCGGGCCGTACTGTGGTAGGCGCTGCTCTCATGGGAATATTTCTCGACGATAGGTTGTGTGAAATCGTTCTGTTCCTGTGCGGTCATACTCTTTCCCTGCGCCTGGAGCCGATCCATTTTCACCTGCAGAAGAACGTGAGCTGCCTGCTCACCACCCATCACAGCGATCCGCGCATTGGGCCACATCCACAGCTGGCGCGGGCCGAAGGCTCTACCGCACATGCCATAGTTGCCGGCGCCATACGAGCCTCCCACGATCACGGTGAACTTCGGCACGGCTGCGTTAGCCACGGCGCTGACCATCTTGGCGCCGTCCTTCGCGATGCCTCCGTGCTCGTATTGTTTGCCGACCATGAATCCTGTGATGTTCTGAAGGAAAACCAACGGAATTTTCCGCTGACAGCAGAGCTCTATGAAGTGAGTTGTTTTCAGCGCGCTCTCCGAAAAGAGCACGCCCTGATTAGCAACGATGCCGACGGGATAACCCCAGATTCGCGCGAAGCCACAAACCACTGTCCGGCCATAAAGGGATTTGAACTCCTGAAACCAGCTTCCGTCGACGATGCAGGAGATAGCGCGTCGAATGTCGTACACGCGGCGCGGGTCGCGCGCCACCACTCCGTAGATCTCGTCCGGAGGATGCTGCGGCTCCTCGACTACCGGGCTTTCCTCCTTGAATGACGGCAGGGACCTGAAGATCTCGCGAACGATCCGCAGGGCATCCGCATCATTTTCCGCGTAATGGTCCGCGACTCCCGAGATCCGGCAATGAACGTCGGCGCCACCAAGCTCCTCCGCGGTTACGCTTTCTCCCGTGGCGGCCTTTACCAGCGGCGGGCCGCCGAGAAAGATCGTGCCCTGATTCTTCACGATGACGGCTTCATCGCTCATCGCCGGGACATACGCGCCGCCTGCGGTGCAGGAGCCCATTACTGCGGAAACCTGGTGAATCCCTTTCGAAGACATGACAGCCTGGTTATAGAAAATTCGTCCGAAGTGATCACGGTCGGGAAACACTTCCGCCTGGAGCGGGAGAAATGCTCCGCCGGAGTCGACCAGGTAAACGCATGAAAGGTGATTCTCCAGTGCGATTTCCTGCGCGCGAAGATGCTTTTTTACGGTGATCGGATGATAAGTGCCGCCTTTGACCGTCGCGTCGTTGGCTACGACGACGACGCGATGTCCCTGAATGGTTCCCATGCCCGTGACAATCCCCGCGCCGGGCGCTTCATCCCGATACATTCCGTTGGCGGCAAGTGCGCTCAATTCGAGGAAGGGAGTTCCAGGATCGAGCAGAGCGGCAATGCGGTCCCGCACAAACATCTTGCCGCGGGAAGTGTGACGCTTGCGCGCTTCCTCACCCCCGCCCTGCCTTACCGCCTCGTGTCTCTTTCGGAGCTCGCCAACAAGCTCCAGCATGGCCTCACGATTGGCCTGTGTTTCAGCGTTTGCCAACGTTCCTCCGAACGTATTCGATAATGTCTTTGGTCGACACTCCGGGTTGGAAGACTTCACTGACACCGAGATCCTTGAGCTTGGGAATGTCCTGGTCAGGGATGATTCCTCCGACGAGGACGAGCACGTCATCCAGTTTTTCTTTTTTCATGAGTTCCATGATCCGGGGACAGAGCGTCATGTGCGCTCCGGAAAGGACTGAAAGCCCAATCACGTCCACATCCTCCTGCAGCGCCGCAGTCACCACCTGCTCTGGCGTTTGACGCAGTCCGGTATAGACGACCTCGAAACCCGCGTCGCGAAATGCGCGTGCGATGATTTTCGCGCCGCGATCGTGTCCGTCGAGTCCGGGCTTGGCAACGAGTACGCGAATGCGTTCAGGCATCAGAAAACCGGCTCCTCGTAAGTTCCATAGATGGCGCGGAGCGTATCGCAGATCTCTCCGAGGGTGGCGTAGGCGCGAACGCAATCCAGAACCAGGGGCATCAGGTTGACGTCTCCAGCGGTTGCGGCCTTACCTAATACCTCCAGTGTTGTTCTGCATCGGCTGTTGTCTCGCGTCTCCCGGACTTTCCGCGTCCTTGCAATCTGCCGCTCGGCGACAGACTCATCGATAAGAAGGAGATCCAGGGCGGACTCGTCGGATACAAAGTCGTTCACGCCGACGATGATCTTCTCCTGACGTTCGACAGCCTTTTGGTAGACATACGCAGCGTCCTGAATCTCCCGCTGCGGATAACCCTGCTCGATTGCGGCTACCATCCCTCCCATCGCGTCAAGCCGATCGAAATACTCCCAGCATCCCTTTTCCATATCGAGTGTGAGGCGTTCGAGAAAGTACGAGCCGCCCAGCGGGTCCGGGGTGTTCACGATTCCCGTCTCGTGCGCAATGATCTGCTGGGTGCGCAGGGCGAGTCGAGCCGCGTGCTCTGTCGGGAGCGCGAGTGACTCATCGAGCGCATTTGTGTGCAGGGATTGCGTTCCCCCAAGGACGGCAGCAAGAGCCTGGATCGCAACGCGCACCACGTTGTTGTACGGTTGCTGCGCGGTAAGCGAGCAGCCGGCAGTCTGCGTGTGGAAACGGAGAACAGCCGATCGAGGGTTCGTACACCTGAACCGCTCCGTCATCACCTTGTACCAGACCTTGCGCGCGGCACGGTACTTTGCGATCTCTTCAAAAAAGTCGTTGTGAGCGTTGAAAAAGAAAGAGAGCCGAGGAGCGAAAGTATCGACATCCAGCCCCGCCCGCCGGGCCCATTCCACATACTCAATACCATCGTAGAGCGTGAATGCCAGTTCCTGCAGGGCTGTCGAGCCGGCTTCGCGAATGTGGTAACCACTGACGGAAATGGGATTCCATTGCGGAACGTGTTTCGATGCGAACTCCAGAGTGTCCACAACAAGCTTCATCGAAGGCCGGGGCGGAAAGATGAAGGTCTTTTCTGCGATGTATTCCTTGAGGATATCGTTCTGGATGGTGCCGCGGAGACTTTCCCACGATACGCCCTGCTTTTCTGCCACCGCCAAATACATGGACCAGAGAATCGTCGCGGGAGCATTCGTTGTCATGGACGTACTGATCTTGTCGAGAGGAATACCGTCGAAGAGCAGTTCCATATCGGCCAGAGAATCAATCGCGACTCCGCACTTGCCGACTTCTCCGGCCGACATGAAGTGATCGGAGTCGAAACCCATTAATGTCGGAAGGTGAAAGGCCACGGACAGCCCTGTCTGTCCATGTTCGAGAAGATAACGGTAGCGCTGGTTCGTCTCCTCCGCGGTACCGAATCCGCTGAATTGACGCATTGTCCAGAGCTTCCCTCGATACATCGTTTCGTGGATCCCACGCGTGTAAGGAGGTTCACCCGGATTTCCGAGATCGTGGGCTTCGTCGAGTTCGGCGACACTCTCCGGCGTATACACCTCTTCGACCGGCACACCCGATATGGTCGTGAACACGCGGTCGCGCAGATCCTTAGCCATGAGGTGATTATAGGTGCAAATGCGGACAACCTGCCTCGCGTGTGATATTTTCTGCCAATCAACCGGAGGGATCTATGACTGCATCGGTAAAGGTGTTTCTCATGGTCGTCAGCCTGATAGCCCTGGCGCCGTCCGCGCTGGCTCAGGCGGTTGCTCCAGCGCCGATGGGTGCATTGACGCCGGCCAATCTTGCGAAGCAGCGCCCAAAAGCGCCCTTCGACCTGACCGGAACCTGGATGCATGACAACAAGGAGGGGCCCAATTCGTGGAGGTTCGTACCGCCCACGTTCAAACTGACGCCACAGGCTCAGGAGCATTATGACGCGGGACAGAAGGCGACCAAAGAAGGGAAGGTGTACCGGGACGACATCGGCCAGTGCTGGCCCGCCGGCATGCCGCTGATCATGACGCGAGTGTGGCCGATTGCGATGATCCAGCTTCCTACCGCAATTTACATGACGAGCGCTTTCATGAATGGTTTGCGCATCGTTTACCTCGATGGCCGTGCCCACTCGGATCCAGACATCGTTGTACCGAGTTTCAACGGCGAATCGATCGGACGCTGGGAAGGCAGCACGTTAGTTGTCGACACAAAATACTTTCCGGGTCACCACCATTGGATGGACCAGGCCGGCGTTTCCATTCCGGCAAGTGATCAGCTCCATATCATCGAACGCATGCGCATGATCAATAACGGGAACGTCCTGGAAATCGAATACACGATGACAGACCCGAAGAGCTGGGAAGGCGAATGGAAAACGACGAAACGATGGAACCGGGTGAATGAGGATATAACCGAGGCGGAATGCTGGCCGGATCTGAACGATCACATCCGAAGCACGTCTTCGAGCTCACAAATCCGCGAGGGACAGTGACTATGAAAAAAGTGCAGTTCTTGTTTGCAAGTTTGATCGCTCTCGCTATCGCCGCGTCGGCATTGGCTCATCATTCGCCTGCAGTATTCGATCGGACGAAAGAAGTGAAGCTGGTTGGGGCTGTTAAGGAGTTCCGCTGGTCCAATCCTCACTCCTTCATCGAACTGGACGTGCGCAACGAGAAGGGCGAGACCGATACCTGGGCCGTTGAAATGAACCCGCCAAGCTATCTCGTCAAGGCCGGGTGGAAGTCGAGCACCGTGAAGCCGGGTGACATGGTGACCGTTGTGGTGAATCCGCTGAGGACGAACGAGAAGGTTGGGAAGTTTGTGTCGATAACGCTGCCTGGGGGGCAGGTGCTTGCTGATGCGCCAGGCCCGGCGCGATAGCTGAGGGAGCTTTTTACCCTTCCATTGTGGCTCCGGCGGTCTTGATGGACGCCGCGATAACGCGACAAAGTTCCCGGTTTTCCGCGACTACTGGGGCGGTGGCGTCGGGCGGAAGCATGGAGCTTCGGGCGATCACCTCGAGCCAGATGGTCGTTTCGTTGAGTTCCTTGAAGACGATCCGAAGCTTGTGAATGAAGTCCGCTCGGCTTTCGGCGCCTCGAGCTTCGCCGTAGTTGGCGGCTGAGGCGGTTCCTGAGCGCAGGATTTGGCTGCAGACATGACGACCCTGGGGAGACTTTGGAAGTTTTGCGGAAAGATTAAGGATTGATGCCGCGAAGGCGATGAACCGTCTTTCGAGTTGGTCAGTTTTTGAGAGAGTGGAGTTCATGGCAACGCTTTTTGCACGTGCGTTGCCAAAGAAGGAAGAGATTGGGTCATCCGGACAGCCGGTCAGTGGGTGGTTGGACATATACAATGGACATGGGACAAGGGACAAATGACATTTGACAGTTAAGGAAGGGGATTCTTTCTTAAGTAGGCAATTTAAGAAACTCCCCTTCCTTAACTGTTAAATGTCATTTGTCCCTTGTCCCATGTCACGTGTATATCACCCA
>Ga0111539_10009747_pt1 | contig 12122 bp, 10 predicted proteins | sample RhiMethybrSRZTD1_FD_79667 | JGI IMG/M metagenome (GOLD analysis project Ga0111539, IMG submission 79667) | Populus rhizosphere microbial communities from Tennessee, USA - Rhizosphere MetaG P. TD hybrid SRZTD1 (version 2) (version 2) | ecosystem: Host-associated > Plants > Roots > Rhizosphere >...
CGAAGTCGATCGAGACGCTGCGCGCTCGGCTCGCCACCTATCGCCACACCCATCAGGTGCTGATGGCGCGCAATCCCGACGCCGCGCGCCGGCTCGTTGTGGCCGCCGACGCGCTCTTCAGCGTGGGCCAGGCGTGGGAGTTGGAGGTCAGGGCTGGGCGGGACGCCGCTGGGTTCCGGGCCGACATCGAGGCCGCGAAGCGGCGCGATGCCACTGTGACGGCGCGAGCGAGCCTCCCCAACAGCCAGCGCGGCCTCGAAGGCGCGAACAACGCGCAGGCTGCGGCCGCGCGAGCGCGCACCGATGCCCTGAGCCGGCTCAACTCCTCACTGGCCGGTCTGCAGACGCTCGACGTTCCCCCGACTAGCACTCGCTAGTCACCTCGCGTACCTTGCTCGAGGGTGCCAGTGCACCCACCGAGCATGACGCGCGCGATTGCCCACGTCGACATGGATGCGTTCTACGCGTCGGTCGAGCAACGCGACCGGCCGGAGCTGCGCGGCCTGCCGGTCATCGTGGGTGCGGATCCCAAGGGCCGGGGCGTGGTCTCCGCGTGCTCGTACGAGGCGCGCGTCTTTGGCGTGCGCTCCGCGATGCCGATCTCCCGTGCGTACCGTCTCTGCCCGCAGGGCGTCTATCTCCCGGTCGACATGACCAAGTACGCGCAGGTCTCGACGGAGATCATGGCCATCCTCGGCGACTTCACCCCGCTGGTGGAGCCGGTGTCGGTCGACGAGGCCTTCCTCGATCTCACCGGAACCGAGACGCTCTGGGGCCCGCCGCCGGAGGCCGTGAAGCGGATCAAGTCGCGCATCCGCGAGGCCACCGGGCTCACGGCGTCGGCCGGACTGGCGGCGAACAAGTTCGTGGCCAAGGTCGCGTCCGATCTTCGCAAGCCGGACGGGCTGGTGATCGTCCCGGCCGGCGAGGAGGTGTCGTTTCTCGCGCCGCTGCCCATCGAGCGACTCTGGGGCGTGGGCAAGGCCACCGCCACGGAGCTCGAGGCGCTCGGCGTGACGACCATCGGTCAGCTCCAGCGGGTGGCGCCGGCGGTGCTCACCGCCCGGCTGGGGCCGCATGGTCCCGACCTGCTCGACCTGGCGTTCGGCCGAGACCATCGAGCGGTCGAGCCGTTCTCGCCGCCCAAGTCGATGGGCGCGGAGAACACCTTCGGGCGCGACTGCCGCGACCTCGCGGTGCTGGAGGAGACGCTGCGCGGCCAGGCCGAGCGCGTCGCCCGCGAGCTGCGGGCCGAGGGACTGGCGGCGTGTCGCGTCACGCTCAAGCTTCGGTGGGCCGACTTCCGTACGCTGACGCGCAGCCACACCGGCGATCCGACCCAGGATGGTCTCGAGGTTTACCGCCGCGCCACGACGCTGCTCGCGCGCGAGAAGCTCGTGCAGGCGGTACGCCTCATCGGCGTCTCGGTCTCGACGTTTCGTCCCCAGGCGCGGGGCCAGCTCCCGCTCCTGGACCCGGCGGCGGTCCGTCGCGAACAGCTGGCCCGGGCGGTCGATCGCATCACCAGCCGCTTCGGCCGTTCCGCCATCGTCCCCGCCCGGCTCCTCGGGCATGAGGAGGAAGAGTAGGGGGGCGGCCCCGGCCACGCGGCTGTCGGGCATGGAATTCGCGGATTGGGTATGATGGATGGCCATGGACCGACCGATCGCGTACGACAAGCTGGCTCGCGAGGACCGCTTCGTCCGGATGCGCACGCGCGACGTCGCGTCGAACAAGATCGATCAGGGCCTTCCACCATTCCCGGATTTGTCCAGTCGCGAGTCGATGCGCGATCGCGTCCACGGGATCCTGGTCGGCGAGCTGCAGGCGATGGAGGGGGCCGGCCGCACCGTCTATGATTTTCCCGACGCGCCGTGGGAGTTCACCATGGACATGGCGCGCCAGGTGTGGGACGAGTCGCGCCACGTCGAGACCTATCTGGGCCTGCTCGATCATCTCGGCGGCTACGTGGGCGAGTTCCCGGAGACGACGCTGCTGTGGCGGTGCGCCTGCGCCGAGGATGCGGCGGCGCGTGTGGCGGGCGTCAACCGCGGTCTCGAGGGTCTGGCCTGCGACGTGTTCAACCAGCTCATCCACATCGCCAGGAAGATGGGGGATCCGGTCATCGAGCGCTCGGTGGACTACGTCCTGGCCGACGAGATCACCCACGTGCGCATGGGCTCGCGCTGGCTGAACGAGCTGACCCAGGGCGACCCCGAGCGGCGGCGACAGGCCATCGAGTTCCAGGACTCGATCGACGAGCGCTTCAATCTGGGCGGTCAGCGGCAGGACGGTCATCACGAGGCCGTGCCCATCTCGATCGCCAAGGACGCGCGACGCCTGGCGGGCTTCACCGATGAGGAGATCGAGCGGCTCGTCAAGAGCACGCAGCGCTCCCAGGTGTATTAGCTGGCCCACCCGCTCTCCGGTCACTTCCCGGTCGACGTCGCCGCCCGGCGCATCCGCCACTATCGCTACATCGAAGAGCGGATGACCCGCCAGCTGGGCGGGTGGATCGCGCTGACGCCGGAGCTCGACGCCAAGCTCCTCTTCGGCCGTCACGTGTGGGACTGTGCCCAGCATGCCGATCTGTGGGGCCGGCGCCTGCCCGAGCTCCGCGCGTCCGCGCAGCAGTCGGAGCCCGCCAACGACCAGATCGTGGCGCTCCTGACGCTCATCGCCACCGCCGAGGGGCCGAGGGAGACGGTCGAGCGCATCACCGCCATCTATCGAGTGCTCAAGCCGCACCTGGCCACCGTCTACGAGCGGCATCTGGCGGTCGCGAACCCCGTGTACGAGCCCCCCACGCGGCGGATCCTCGCTCGCTGCGTGGAGGAGGAACGGCGCCACGCCGCGGCCGGCGCGCTGGTGCTGGCGCGACTCACGGCCGCCGATCCGGCGCTGGAGAGGCGGGCGCAAGCCTGGGAGCGCCGCCTGCTGGAGGCCCTGGCCGCCGCCGGCGGCGTCACCGGCGACATGGAGGTACCGCTGATCGTTCCCCCGGCCTTGATGCCCGATCCCGCCGTGGTGGCTCAGGATCTCGTCTCGCTGCCGCCGGCCTTCGACCCGCACGCCGTGCTCGGCGATCTCGCCGCGCCGCTGGAAGCGCACCGCCGGGCGCTGGCCCGCGGCGATCTGGCGGCCATCAAGGCCGAGCTGGTTTCGAGCGCCCCCGCCGAGCTGGCGGCCGAGTACGAGCGCCTCGAGCCGTCCTTCGGGCGGGTCGACGTCATCGGCTGTGCGCGTCTGGGTCACCACCGGGTGGTCAAGTTCCGGCTACACGGACCCCACGCCGTCGTCATTCTGCAAGAACGCTGGGTCGTCGCCGACGGCGGTTGGCGGATCGCCGCCGTCGAGATCACGCGCGCCGCCCCCGCACCCTAGCGTGCGCACCGTCCTCGTCGCCAATCGCGGCGAGATCGCGCGCCGCGTGTTCCGCGCGTGTCGTCGCGCCGGCCTCGCCTCCGTGGCGGTCTATTCCGAAGCGGACCGCGACGCCCTGCACGTGCGCGAGGCGGATCAGAGCGCGCTGCTCGGCCCGGCCCCGGCGCGCGAGAGCTACCTCGACATCGAGCGCATCCTGGACGCCGCCCGGCGCACGGGCGCCGACGCCGTGCATCCGGGGTATGGCTTTCTCTCGGAGAACTGGCGCTTCGCCGAGGCGTGCGGTCGGGCCGGGCTCACGTTCATCGGGCCGCCGACCGAGGCGATCCGGGCCATGGGCGACAAGACCGAGGCGCGCCGGTTGATGGCCGCGGCCGGGGTGCCGACGGTGCCCGGCAGCCCGGGCCCCGTCGCCGACGCGGCGGCGGCCGAGGCCGCGGCGGCCGCCATCGGCTTCCCGCTGATCCTCAAGGCTGCCGGCGGCGGTGGCGGCATCGGCATGGCCCGCGTGGAGCGCCCCGCCGACCTGGCGGCGGCGTTCGCCACGGCGATGCGCCGCGCTCAGTCGGCGTTCGGCAACGCGGCGGTCTATCTCGAGCGCTACCTGGAGCGGCCGCGTCACGTCGAGATCCAGGTGTTCGCCGACGCCCACGGGGCCGTCGTGCACCTGCACGAGCGCGAGTGCTCGATCCAGCGCCGTCACCAGAAGCTCGTCGAGGAGTCGCCGGCGCCCGGCCTCGACCCCGCCACCAAGCGCGGCCTCACCGAGGCCGCGATCGCCGGCGCCCGCGCCATCGGCTACGTCAACGCGGGGACGATGGAGTTCCTGGTCGACGCCGCCGGGCGCTTCTATTTTCTGGAAATGAACACCCGCATCCAGGTCGAGCACCCGGTGACCGAGGAGGTGACCGGCTTCGACCTCGTCGTGGAGCAGCTGCGGGTCGCGGCGGGGGAGCGACTGTCCTGGCGGCAGGAGGCGATCCCTCAGCACGGCGCGGCCGTCGAGGTCCGCGTCTACGCCGAGGATCCCGACAAGAACTTTCTGCCCTCGCCCGGAACGATCGCGCGTCTGACGCTGCCGTCCGGGGAGGGGATTCGTGTGGAGTCGGGGGTGGAGACGGGCAGCGTCGTTTCCGTCCACTACGATCCGCTGCTCTTCAAGCTCGTCGCGCGCGGCGAGCACCGCGACGCCGCGCTGGCGCGCATGCGGGCCGCCATCGCTGCCACCCAGGTCGAGGGTGTGCGGACCACGCTGCCCCTCCTGGCGCGGGTGCTGGAGCATCCCGACGTCCGGCGCGGCGATCTTCATACGCAGATGGTGGATCAGGGCGCGTTTCGCTAAACTCTCGGCTCGACAAGGAGCGTATCCATGCCGGAGGAGATCAAGGCTCACATTACCGGCGTCGTCTTCCAGATCCCGACCAAGCAGGGTGAGCGGGTGGGGGCCGGCGATGCGGTCATCGTGCTCGAGTCCATGAAGATGGAGATCCCGGTCGAGGCGCCCCGCGCGGGCGTGGTGAAAGAGATCAAGGTGGCCGAAGGGCAAACGGTGCAGGAGGGCGAGACGGTCGCGATTCTAGAGTGAGGACAAAGCGATGAGCGTTACCCTGATGCGCGACCTGTACGAGTATCACCGCTGGGCCAACCATCGCCTGTTCGACGTCGCGGTGGCGCTTGGCGAGGAGCCCTGCGCTCGGGAGCTCGGCAAGCAGTTCAGCGTGCCGACCCTGACCCGGATGTTCGCCCACGTGTACGGCGCGGACCTGAACTGGCTCAAGCGCTGGAAGGGCTCGTCGCCGACGGAGTCGCCGTTCTTCGATATCGGCTCGATGGTCGAGGTCCGCCGCCTGTGGGATCCGCTGGAGGCCGAGCAGAAGGCCTTCGTCGAAAGCCTGACCGACGCGGACCTGGCCCGCACGATCAACTACAAGAACTCGCAGGGCCAGGCGTTCCACGTCGCGCTGGGCGTGCTGCTGCATCACGTGACCAACCACGCCACCCACCACCGCAGCGAGATCGCCACCATGCTGACGATCCTGAGCGGCTCGCCGCCCGACACCGGCATCAACACGTGGGAGCTGATCCGGACGGGCCAGACGCGCTGACGATGGGCATGAAGGAGCACGCCGACGATCTCGCCCGGCGGCGTGCTCACGCCGCGCAGATGGGCGGGGACGAGGCGGTGGCCCGGCAGCACGCGGCCGGCAAGCTGACGGCCCGGGAGCGCATCGGCCGGCTCTTCGACAAGGACACCTTCACCGAGATCGGTATCCACGCCACCCACGCCGGCATCGCGCCCGATCTGGCCGGGCGGGAGACACCAGCCGACGGCGTGGTCACCGGCTTCGGCAAGATCGACGGGCGGCTCGCTTCTCTCATCGCCTACGACTTCACGGTCATGGCCGGCTCGATGGGGCGAAACGCCGAGACCAAGTGCAACCGGGCTCGGGAGATCGCCTACAGCAAGCGCATCCCGATGATCTGGCTCATCGACTCGGCGGGCGCACGCATCCAGGAGGCGATCGGCTCCCGCTGGTTCGCCGGCTCCGGCCAGCTCTTCCGTGAGCAGTCGATCTTCTCTGGCGTGGTGCCCCAGGTGGCCGCCATGATGGGCCCGGGCGCCGCCGGCACCGCCTACATCCCGGCGCTGGCCGACTTCGTCCCCATGGTGAAGGGCACCAGCCACATGGCGCTCGGTGGCCCGCCGCTGGTGAAGGCGGTGGTGGGGGAGGACATCACGGCGGAGGACCTGGGCGGCTCGAAGATCCACACGGAGATCTCCGGGGTCGCCGATCTCGAGGTGGAGGACGACGAGCACTGCCTGCGCGTGATCAAGGAGTACCTGGCCTACTTCCCGGCCCACAACGGCGAGCCGCCCCCGGTGGTCGCCTGCGACGATCCGGTGGACCGCCGCGCCGAGGAGCTGCTGACGATCGTGCCGGACAGCTCACGGCGTGCCTACGACGTCCGCAAGGTGATCCGCGCCCTCGTCGATCACGGGCGGATGCTCGAGATCAAGCCCGCATGGGCGAAGAACATCGTCGTCGCACTGGCGCGTCTGGGCGGTCACCCGGTCGGGGTGGTGGCCAACCAGCCGATGGTGCTCGGCGGCGCGCTGGACATCGACAGCGCCGACAAGGCCGCGCGCTTCATCATGCTGTGCGACGCGTTCGGCATCCCGCTGGTGTTCCTGCAGGACGTCCCCGGCTTCATGGTGGGCTCTAAAGTCGAGCGCGCCGGCATCATTCGCCACGGCGCCAAGATGCTCTATGCGGTGAGCGAAGCCACGGTGCCGAAGCTCACGGTGGTGATGCGCAAGGCCTACGGCGCCGGCTACTTCGTCATGTGCGGCCGGGCGTACGAGCCCGACCTGATCGTCGCCTGGCCGACCGCCGAGATCAGCGTGATGGGTCCCGAGGGCGGGACCAACATCGTCTATCGCAAGGAGATCGCCGCCGCCGGGGACCCGGACGCCGAGCGGGCTCGGCGGGTCGAGGACTTCCGGCGGCTGATCAGTCCCTACATCGCGGCCGGCGCCGCGCTGATCGACGACGTCATCGACCCGCGAGACACCCGACCCACGCTGGTGCGCGCGCTCGAGATGGCCCGGACCAAGCGTGTCGATCGGCCCTGGCGCAAGCACGGCGTCATGCCGGTGTAGCCCAGCTCCCGACGACGTGACCGCTCCCACCGCCGGCACCGTCGCCGGCCGGCTGCCGATGACCGCCGTGCTACAGGAGCCGAGCTATCGCCGGCTCTGGGTCTCGGGCCTCGTCGTCAACATCGCCCGCTGGGTCGACCTCGTGACGATGGGCTGGCTCGCGCTGCAGATGACGGGCTCGCCCTTCATGGTCGGCCTCGCCGCCTTCGCCCGCTCGGCCCCGTTGATGGTCGTCGGACCCTTCGCCGGCATCGTCGCCGACCGGATGCCGCGCGGGCGGGTCCTGACCATCGCGCAGGCGACCGGCGTGGTGGGCTCGCTCGCGCTGGCGATCATCTTCGCCAGTGGCGGCGGGCGCTACGGCGTGCTCGTGGCGTTCGAGGTCCTCTTCGGGCTGGTGTGGGCTCTCGATTTCCCAGCGCGGCGGACCTCGCTCTACGCGTTGCTGGGGGCGCCGCGGGTTGCTCAGGCGGTGTCGCTCGAGACCGTGTCGATGCAGATCGCCAAGATGCTGGGGCCGCTCGCGGCCGGGGCGTGCCTGGCCCGCGTGGGGCCTGCCGCGTGCTACGCGGTGATGGCGGTGATGTACGGCTGCGGTCTCGCGGCGTGCAGCGGCCTCGCCGGCAAGCTCGGCACGCCGGGGACGGCCGTCTCAGGCTCGGTCGCCGCCAGCATGCGGGCCGGGCTCCAGGCCGCGTGGGCCAGCGGGACCGTGCGCGCGGTGCTGCTGGTGACGATCGCGATGAACACCCTCTTCTTTCCCTACCAGCACATGCTCCCGGTGTTCGCCCGCGACGTCCTGGCCGTCGGCCCGCTGGCCCTCGGTGCGCTCGTCGCCGCCGATGGCCTCGGCGCCCTGACTGGCGCCTTGCTGATCGCCTCCGGCGGCGGGCGCCTCGACCACCGCACGGTGTTCAGCTCCGCGGTCATGATCGCGCCCCTGCTGCTCGTGGCGCTCGCGGGCTCCCGCTGGTTCGGCGTCTGCGTCGTCATCCTGATCATCATGGGCGCCGCCGAATCCGGCTTCGCCACCATGCAAAGCACCCTCGTTCTCCTCGCAGCCCCCGAACGCCTCCGCGGCGCCGCCATGGGCATCCTCTCCGCCTGCATCGGCACCCAACCCCTCGGCACTCTCGCCATCGGCCTCCTCGCCGCCAGCCTAGGCTCCCCCCGCGCCTTCACCATCAACGCCGCCGTCTCCTTAGCAGTGATCGTCCCCCTCGCCATCCCCCTCATCCGCCGCCGCACCTAAACCATTTCCTCAAGCCGACAGATCATCAGCTAAAGGAGATCCTCAGCTTCAATCGATCGACACTCAGAAGTCATCGGCCCCAGAGAAGTCATCGGCCAAGCGGCCGCCCTCTGGGCGCACCTCTACACCGATGGTCGAGAACCGGGCGGGTAGGTCCGTGGCGGGCGGCCCCTGAGGGGGTCGACGAGACCCGTTTCCCTCCCAAGGGAAACAGGCCTCACGGAACGATGGAATCGGCGAGCGGGAGGGTGGAATCCGGCCCTCGTGGTCGAGCGACCCCCTCAGGGGCCGCCCGCCACGGACCGGGTAGCCGCTCTAGTTCTCGATGAACGCCCGGAGATTGCGCCCCCGCAGAGGGTGACGCAGCTTCCGGAGCGCCTTGGCCTCGATCTGCCTGATGCGCTCGCGCGTAACAGCGAAGCGCTTGCCAACTTCCTCGAGGGTGTGCTCGCCCTCCTCGCCAATGCCGAAGCGGAGACGCAGGATCTCCTTCTCCTTGGGCGAGAGCATGGCCAGAGCGCGCTCGACCTGAGTCGTCAGGTCCTGGTTCAGCAGCGAGTCGTTGGGCGAGCCCGCGCTCTTGTCCTCCAGGAAGTCGCCCAGCTCGGAGTCCTCGCCGATCGGCGTCTCCAGCGAGAGCGGCTTGCGGGACGACTCCAGGATCAGCCGGACCTTCTTGGCCGGCACGCCCGTACGCTGAGCGAGCTCCTCCGGCGTCGGCTCGCGGCCGATCTCGTTGATCATGTTCCGGTTCACCCGGGAGATGCGGTTGAGCGTCTCCACCATGTGCACCGGGATCCGGATGGTCCGCGAGTGATCGGCGATGGCCCGGGTGATCGCCTGGCGGATCCACCACGTGGCGTAGGTCGAGAACTTGAACCCGCGCCGGTACTGGAACCGGTCCACGGCCTTCATCAGGCCGATGTTGCCCTCCTGCACGAGGTCGAGCAGAGAAAGATCACTGCCCAGGTAGCGCTTGGCCACCGACACCACCAGTCGGAGGTTGGCCTCCATCAGCTCGCGCTTGGCCTGGCGCACCGTACGATCGCTCTCCTCGATCTGCTGGAGCAGCACGCCCAGCGTCTTGCGCGGCAGTCCCGCCTCCTGCTCCCGTTGCTTGAGCTCGCGGGTGCCTCCGGCCGTCCGGTTGCGGCGCACCTCGTCAGCCAGCTCGTTGAGCCGACGGCAATGCCGACGCATCTTGCCCACCAGATCGTCGATGAGTGCAGGCTTGAGCGGCATCTCCGCGGCGATCTTCTGGATCGCCTCGCGGTGAACGCCGATCGTCCGGAGCACCGCCGCCCGCGATGCCGCGGACCGGCGCTTGTCCGTGAGGGATTCCTCGAGGCGAACGATCTTGCGCTCGAGGCGCCGCACGCGGGCGAAGGCCAGCTGCACTGGACGCACGGCCTTGGGCTCGAGCTCGCCGCCCTCCGCCAGGACCATCACGTCGTCGGCCGGCATCTCGCCGTGACGCAGACGATCCCCGACGTCCAGCAGCGCGCGCACGGCCATCGGGATGCCGGACAGCGCGCGGCGAAGCGCGATCTGACCGACTTCGATCCGGCGGCCGATCTGAACCTCCTGCTGCGCGGTCAGCAGCGGGACCTTGCCGATCTCTTTGAGATACAGGCGTACGGGATCCTCGCCCTTCGCCGGTAGCGGCGTAAGAGCTTCCTCGGGAATCGGTGGCAACTCCTCAGCCTCTTCTTCGGCGAGGACCGGCGCCACCGGTTCCTCCGCGGCAAGCGCGGGCGGCATCACGTCCGTGGTTTCCATCTCTCGGGAGGTTTCCCTGAATGTCATCGTGTCACCGAGTCCGATCTCTTGTCTGTAGGACCTTGGTCTAGGGACATTCCGTCTTTAGGACATTGGATGTCCGAAAGCCCCGGATCGTTTCAAAACAGGGCTTCAATTTCTACGCCAGCGGTTTGCCTTTCCCTAAGCGTTTGTAAGGCCTACGGACCACCCGCAACGCCGGTTGTGACCAAGAGTGTCAGATGGGAATTTCCGTTCAACTATTCAGACCAACTTTCCCCTGTTATGATGACGCGGCCTCGAAAAGGGCAACGCCCGTGGATCGTCAGGGGAAAACGCGCACTACCCCACCAGGAGTTCCCAGCTAAATGGCCGCGGTCTTACCAAGTGCCTCGTACAGCATCACTGTCCGTCTCTCGATCACCAACCGCCCGGGAATGCTGGGTCGGGTCGCCATGGCCATCGGCGATGCCGGGGGGGACATCGGTGCGGTCGACCTGGTGGAGTCGGGGCGCGAGCGGATCCTGCGCGATATCACCATCAAGGCCCGGGACAGCGTGCACGGCCAGCAGGTCGTCAATCGACTGAAGACTCTGGCCGGGGTCCGGATCGTCAACATCTCGGATCGCACGTTCCTCATGCACCTGGGCGGCAAGATCGAGATACACAACAAGACCCCGATTCGGACCCGCGACGACCTCTCCATGGCCTACACCCCGGGCGTGGCCCGGGTGTGCCTGGCGATTCGTGACGACCGCCAGCGCGCCTTCGCCCTGACGATCAAGCAGAACACCGTGGCCGTGGTCACCGACGGCACGGCGGTGCTGGGCCTCGGCGACATCGGCCCCGAGGCGGCGATGCCGGTCATGGAGGGCAAGGCGATGCTCTTCAAGGAGTTTGCCGGCGTGGACGCCTTCCCGATCTGTCTGGCCACCAAGGACGTCGGCAAGATCGTCGAGACGGTCAAGCTGATCGCGCCGGGCTTCGGCGGCGTGAACCTCGAGGACATTGCCGCCCCGCGATGCTTCGAGGTGGAAGAGCGGCTGCGCAAGGAGCTCGACATCCCGGTCTTCCACGATGACCAGCACGGCACCGCGGTGGTGGTGCTGGCCGCGCTGCTGAACGCGCTCCGCATCGTGAAGAAGCCGCTACGGTCGCTGCGGGTCGTCGTGACGGGCGTCGGGGCTGCGGGAACCGCGACGATCAAAATTCTCCAATCCAGCGGGGTGCGCGACATCGTCGGGGTGGACGAGCACGGCACCATCTACCGCGGGCGCGGCAAGGGGATGGACTTCATGAAGCGCTGGGTCGCGTCGAGCACCAACCCGCGGCAGGTCAAGGGTGGGCTCAGCGACGCCATGCACCGGGCCGACGTGTTCATCGGGCTGTCGGTCCCGGGCATCCTCTCGGTGCGCGACGTCAAGCGGATGGCCCGGGATCCGATCGTGTTCGCCATGGCCAACCCGGTGCCGGAGATCCAGCCCGAGGAGGCCGAGCGGCACGTCCGGGTGATGGCCACCGGGCGCTCCGACTATCCGAACCAGATCAACAACGTGCTCTGCTTCCCCGGCTTCTTCCGCGGGCTGCTCGACAGCCGGGCGCGCACCGTCAACGACGACATGAAGCTGGCCGCGGCGCGGGCCCTGGCCGCGTGCGTCGGCCGCAGCGAGCTGAGCGCGGAGTACATCATCCCCAGCGTGTTCAACAAGAGCGTGGCGCCGGCCGTGGCCACCGGCGTCGCCCGCGCCGCCTGGGACACCGGCTCCGCTCGCCGCCGCCGCCGCTACGACGTGAGCGTCATCCAGTGATTCCGGACACCCAGTGACCCCGGACACCGCCTAGTGACCGCAGAGACCACCAGCCCGAACCCACCGGTTGAGCGGAGCCACGCCAGCCCGAACTCGCCGGCTGAGCGGAGCCACGCCAGCCCGAACTCGCCGGTTGAGCGGAGCCACGCCAGCCCGATCGCGCGGGTTGAGCGGCGCCACGCCAGCCCGAACGCGCGGGTCGAGCGGAGCCACGCCGGCCCGAACGCGCCGGTGGAGCGGAGCCACGAGGGCCCGAACG
>Ga0111539_10009752_pt1 | contig 12117 bp, 7 predicted proteins | sample RhiMethybrSRZTD1_FD_79667 | JGI IMG/M metagenome (GOLD analysis project Ga0111539, IMG submission 79667) | Populus rhizosphere microbial communities from Tennessee, USA - Rhizosphere MetaG P. TD hybrid SRZTD1 (version 2) (version 2) | ecosystem: Host-associated > Plants > Roots > Rhizosphere >...
CAGAGCCGGAAGATAAAAATAGCGCTCCGCAAAAACGTTCTCACCGATCCTTCTGAAGAAAACCACTACTGGCGATAACGTTACGAAGAACCAAACCACCCCAAGGACGAAGTGCGGTCGAATTCGGTGCTCCAGAACAGGCCAGAGAAGACGGCACAATGCTCCGAAGCCTGCTAGCAGCACACCCGCCATCACAAACCGTTGGTCCAAGAGCGTCAAGACAGGACGAAACGTGTGAAACGCATTGAGCCAGACTGGCAAGAAGTAGACCTTTAGGTAGGTCGAGAACAAGACGATCTGATTAAGAGCGCACTGCGCCACCGTCAGGTTTCCGAAGTGGTACTGACCTTCGAAGGTAAACCCTCCTATGGCGCGAATTCTGAAAAACACATAAACAGCGAAGGCTGCTGACAAAGGGGCATATATCCTTAAGAGACGTGGCGGGCTTGGGAAACGGCGGAGTTCAATCATTTCGAAGAGCAGCAACAATGGGATCAAGGTCACCATGAACTCTTTGCAGAACAAGCCAATGAAGAACGAAAGCTGCAGAGCGGCCCAATCCGAAGTTGAGTTGCTGCTTCGGTATCTCAGGAAAAAATACCAACACAACAGGAAAAAGAAAGCGCCCGAGACATCGGTGATTCCTGAAATCCACGCGACGGCTTCAGAATTTACCGGATGCACAGCAAACAGCATGGCACTCAGCAATCCCAGCCAATAGTCCTTCCAATAAACACTGATCGTCCAAAAGAACAACAGGCACACTGCCAAGTGCCCGGCAAGCTTTGCCAGGTGATAGCCCCATGCAGCCGGTCCAAACACGCGGTACAGCAAGGCATAGGACAGATACTGAACCGGACGGTAATAGTTTGAACTACTTTTGGGCCCGCGCGTGTTGTCAAAAGCCCAGGCCGGCGCGCTGAAGATTTCGGAGATGTGCGACAAGTCCTTGATATTCCGATTCCCCAGAATTTCTACCTTGTCGTCGTGTATGAAGTCATTGTCGAGCGTGTTGACATAACAAAGAACAACGGCCAATGCGACAGCGATTAACGCAGCGAGGTTCTTTCGGCGGGAGACCCAGGCAACCGGTCCCTGAGCTGCAACAACCGGAGGCAGTACAGGTTCGCACTTACCCTGGTCCCCAGGTGTTGTTCGCGAAGCTGCTCGTTTCGGTCGCTTTCCCATCTGTTCCTTCGTGGCAGACTTCATGCGTGGCTCAAAAGACGCACAGTATACACTTCCCACTACGCACCGATGAACTCCCGATTCGCGGGGACACAACCACTCGCCAGCCTTCATTTCTTGCCGCTAACAGTTCGTGTCCTCTGTGCCAGCTCACTAAGACAGCAGCGCCACAATCCCATCAAGACACTAACCGTGGCCTCGGTCCTGGGTGGATTGGCCTATCAGTTCAGTTCGCAGCCCGCGTCCTTGACACTCATCAAGCCGTTTAACTATCCTGTCTTTCCGAGCTCAAAGTCCTCCTTCTGCCCGGTTCGATCAATGTCTAAGCGCAGTCGCAAGATGCCGGTTGCCAGGCCGTCAAAGCCAGCAGGTCGTCCGATCCAGCAAGAAAAGCCCGGCGGCCGCCCAAACCACACGGCTGCGTGCCTCTTCATCGCTGTTTGCTGCGCACTCGTCTACCTCAACACTCTCACCCATGAGTTCGTCTGGGATGACAATTTCCAGATTGTTCGAAACCCTTTTCTTCACGGTGACGAACCCTTGGCGCGTTTGTTTGTAACTGATGTTTGGGGCTACACACACCCGGATCAGAAGGGCAGCAGCAATTACTACAGGCCGCTTCAGATGGTGACCTATCGTCTCATAAGCCAGATGGCGGGTCTGAAGTCGTCCGCTTTCCATGCGGTCAATCTTCTGTTCCATATATTCGCGACTCTGGCCGGCTACCTGGTCGTTTGGCAGTTAACGAAATCCTATCCGGTTGCGTTTGCCGCTTCTGTACTTTTTGCTCTGCATCCCATCCATACGGAAGCCGTCGTTTGGATAGCCGCTCTGCCTGAGCTAGGCTGCTGCTTGTTCTTCTTTCTCTCCTTTTGGCTTTTCCTGCGGGCACAAGAATCCTCCTCGGTTTCTGCACTCACCAAACCTCAATCGTTGCGATTGCAAGTCCTATCGCTCCTGGCGTTTGCGGTTGCGCTCTTTTGGAAGGAAATGGTCTTGACACTGCCGATCCTGATTGGGACCTATCTTTTCATGGTGTCATACGCCAGCGAGTCGATAGTACCTCGGCTGCTGAAGTCCGCTCGTCAGGTGTTCCCATACTTGGGCGTAGTTGGCGGCTATCTGGTGGTTCGGTATCTCGTGCTGGGTTTTATCTCCAAGGTGCAGCATGTCTGGGCCATGTCGCCCGCGGAGTTTGCGATGAGCGTTATCTATTTGGCCGGAACCTATTGGAGCAAGCTCATCCTGCCGTTGCATCTCAATAGTTTCTACCTGTTTGACCCGGTTCGCTCGTTCTCCGAAGCTCGCTTTCTGATTGCCTTCTTCCTGCTCATCGGGGTTGGTGCCTGGATTGCCTTTGCGTGGAGACGCTTTTCTGTGGCGGCGTTCGCGGCTGCCTGGGTTTTGGTAACGCTGCTGCCGGTGTTCAATATCCGGGGTGTGGGTGCCAACGTCTTCTCGGAACGCTACCTCTACATTCCTTCCCTCGGATTCTGCATGCTTTCCGCCTGGATGATTGTCCAGTCTTTGAAGAGGGTGCCTTCCGGGGTCCAAAAGGGTTTAGGGGGAGTCGTTCTAGCCTTGGTGGCCCTTCTGTATTCGGTCCAGACGGTCCGGAGAAATCGTGATTGGAAAGATGAGTTTGCCCTGTTCTCGAGCGCCGTAGCCGAGTCTCCGCGATCGGCCCAAATGCGGGCGTCCCTCGCCCATAGTTACCTTGAGAAAGGGATGCCGGGGGAGGCGGAACGAGAGTATCAAGAAGCAATTCGAGTGGGCTGGGAACGAGTCCCCCCCGATCGCGATCAAATCGCCAATGCCTATGGAGGACTTGGGGGTATCTACGTCGGTCGAGGAGAGTTTCAGAAGGGACTGGAGGCGGTTGAGACTGGCCTGAAGATTGGTAAGTTCGATATCAAGGGAGCTGCCTACGGAATTGCTTTGCTGCGAGTAGGGAGACTGGATGAAGGAGCCCAGGTACTCTATGACTATCATCTCCGCAACCCAAATGATGAGATCGTTCTGGATGCTCTGGGAGTCATCGCGTTGAGCCGGCGCGACTATGACAAGGCGATTTACTATCTGCAGCGGGCGGTGAAGATCGTTCCTGATTTTGGGAGCGCCCGAAACAACCTCGGAAAAACCTATCTTGAAATAGGTAAGCCCGCGGAGGCCTTGCCGCATTTGCAGCGGGCGGCAGTCTTGTCGCCAAGCGATCCGATCGTCCAGACCAATCTCGGTAGTGCGTTCGCTGCGCTGGGGCGTTCTGCGGAAGCTCGTACTTTTCTGGAGCGCGCGCTTGCCCTGTCGCCCGACTATCAACCAGCCGCCATCCAACTTCGGTCGCTGGGCCGGTAGTCTGCTCCCCTCTCTTTGTGCCGCAAAGGAAGCCCGGGGAACACCTTGGAAGCCCCGCCTTCGACCTGAGTGAGTCAATTTGCACTATGTTCCAGCGTCATTGTCTCGCCATGGCTTTGTTGATTGTTTTAGGGGCCTTGGCGTATTCCAACTCGATATCGAATGAATTTGTCCACGACGACAACTACCAGATTGTTCGCAATCCCTACCTGCACAGTGACACGTCTCTAACTCGGCTCCTGTTCTCTGATGTTTGGGGTTATCAAACACCCGGGCGCACGGGCACCAGCAACTACTACCGTCCACTCCAAATGCTGGCCTATCGCTGGATTGTGCAGGCCAGTGGGATGAATCCATCAGCCTTCCACTGGGTGAACTTCGTTCTTCACTTGATGGTAAGCTCCACGGTATACCTGTTGTTTTGGAGCCTCACCCGTAGCTACGGCACAAGCCTTTCCGGGGCGGTGCTATTTGTCTTGCACCCAATCCACACGGAAGCAGTCGACTGGATTGCTTCGCTTCCAGAGCTTGGCTGTGCCTTGTTCTATCTTCTAGCGTTTTGGCTTTTCATCTTGAGTCTGCCACCTGTTTTCCCGAAGGTGGCTCCAGTCAAAAAGAAAAAACAAGCCGCTCGGCCGCAAGTGCCGGCCAAGACTGTCAGGTTTCCGTGGCGTGCCTCCTCGCTTGCTTTGTTTGCCGTATCGTTGCTATTCAAGGAGATGGCATTGACTTTGCCGATCTTGGTAGGAGCCTACTCCTTCACTTTCGAGCCTGGAAAGTTCAGTTGGAAAGACCGGATTCGGGCGGGTGTCCAGCGAAGTTGGCCATACTTAGTCGTCGTTGCGGGTTACTTGTTGCTACGGTATCAAGTATTGGGTTTCATCTCAAAATCTCAACAGGTCTGGTCCCTCAGCGTCTGGGCTCAGTTTCTGAGTGTTCTTCATCTCGCGACCCAATATTGGTACAAGCTGGTCGTGCCTGTGAACCTGAACGCCTTTTACACGTTTCACCCGGTGTATGGTCTTGGCGACGAGCGGGCTTGGGCTGCGATTGCTTGTGTGGGAGCTCTCATCGGCTCCATCTGGTACGGATTTCAGCGAGCTCCGCTGGCCAGCTTTTCCGCTGCATGGGTGTTTCTAACGCTGCTCCCGGTGATGAACATTCGGGGCGTTGGCATCAACGTCTTTACGGAACGCTATTTGTACATCCCTTCGTGGGGGTTTTGTTTGCTCGCTGCGTGGCTTGCTTCTCAAGGGCTGTCGAGGTTACCCCCAGCGCAAAGGGTCTATTGGGCGGCGGCTACCCTTACTGGCGTCAGCCTGCTTTACGGACTGCAGACGGTCCGGCGGAATGGGGACTGGAAAAACGACTTCGTGTTCTATACGCGAGCTGCCGAGGCTTCGCCAAATTCGTCATCGATGCAAAACTCCCTGGCACACATTCTCAGAGCGGAGAAAGGTGATTTAGAGGGTGCGGAGAGGCATGCGATACTCGCTCTGAAGCTTTCTGAAACAGAAACACCCCGGGACCCGCGCCTGGAGGCTTCAGCTTACTTGAATCTGGCGAACGTCTATATTCAGCGGCAACAGTTCGCCAGGGCACTCGAGATGGCGGAAAAGGGGTTGGCTGCCGATCGAAGCCAGCCCAATCTGCACACGGTTCACGGTGTCGCGTTGATGCAACTCGGAAGAACCGACGAGGCGCAAAAGGTATTCCTCGAAGTGCACCAACTGTTGCCCAACGATGAGTTGGTGTTGCACTATCTGGGGGTGATTGCACTCCAGCGCCGGGAATTTGAAAAAGCGGTCAGCTACTTTCAGAAAGCCCTGAAGATTCTTCCATCCTATGCGGACGCCCACAACAATCTGGCCGCTGCCTACGTCGAAATGGGTCGACTCAGTGATGCGTTGCCTCATCTGGAGCAGGCGACGCGCTTGAATGCCCGCGATCCCATGGCTCACACCAACCTGGGAGTAGTCCTGGCAGACCTGGGCCGTATTCCCGAAGCGCGCTCGCACTTGCAGCAAGCGCTGGCGCTCGCACCCAACTTTCCTGCAGCCATGGCAGAGCTGGCAGCTCTGGAAAAGTCCCAACGTCGCAGCCCTTGAGGACGAATGAGCCAAACTGCCCAGCTTTTCGGAACCGTTCTCATCGTCACCTCTTCCTATCCCAAACATGAGGGCGAGCCTTCTGGAATTTTCCTGCATCATTTGAGCCGGCAACTCGTCGCCGTTGGATGGCGAGTGCTGATCTTGGCGCCAAATTTTCCTGGAGGCCGGCCTATCCAGATGCTGGACGGCGTGGAGATCCGCCGCTTCAACTACTTCCTTCCCCAGCGCCAGGCACTGTGTTATCGCAGTGGTATGCTGCCCAATCTGAAGCAGTCGGTACTGCTCTGGTTTCAAGTGCCATTCTATCTGGCGAGTCTCTTCGGCTCGGTCCTGCAAACAGTTCGTAAGGAGTCCATCGACATCATCAATGCCCATTGGGTCGTGCCGCAAGGCATCGTCACGCGTCTGGTACAGAGCTTCCTGCCGGTTCCAGTTGTGTTGACCGTGCATGGTGGCGACATCTTTGCATTTCAAGGGCTCGTGGGCCGTCTGCTTAAAAGATTGGCCCTGCGAGGAGCTGATGCCTGCACCGCCAACAGTGCCTTCACACGCGGCCAACTCCTGCAGCTGTGTCCCTCGGCCGAGGTGAGCATTGTGCCCATGGGGGTGGATGTCACAGAGTTTGAACCGAAACAACGAAATGTTGACGTGCGGCGGAAGCTGGGCGTTGACGCAGAGATGATTCTTTTCGTGGGCCGCTTGGTGGAGAAGAAAGGCGTCCACAATCTGCTATCTGCGATGCAACAGGTGCTCAGAAAATCTCCGCAGGCCACGCTGGTTTTGGTGGGTGATGGCACTCAGCGGCAGGAACTGGAGCGCATGGCTGAACGCTTGGAGATTGCGGGATCCGTACGGTTCCTCGGCAAACTCCCGCATGAGCACCTTCCGGAATACTACGCGGCGGCTGACCTGTTCGTCGGCCCATCGGTGGTCGACCGCAGCGGCGACACGGAAGGCTTGGGCGTTGTCTTTATCGAAGCCGCTTCCGCAGGCCTGGCGATTGTGGGCACCTCAGTGGGAGGGATCTCGGATGTCCTGATCCCCGAAGTAACCGGGATCGCCGTCGAACCCGACCAGCCCGAAGCCCTTGCCAACGCCATCGAAAGGCTTCTCGGCGACGAGCCACTCCGTCGCCGGTTGGGTGAGGCGGCCCGGCAGCACGCGTTGCGCCGGTTTTCGTGGAGCCAGGTTGCTGAGCGATTCTCGGATGTTTTTCGAAGAGCCCTCGAGTGCGAGCCGGGACGCCGACCATGAGAGTCCTCTATCCGAGCATCAGGGGTTCGGGCGTCGAGGTCTACACGGAGCGCCTTGTCGCCGGTTTGGCGCCATTGGGCTGGAAGGGACAGCTGATCCGATTTTCTCCGGCATGGGAATATTTTCCGTGGGGTCTGAGATTGGTGTGGAACAGGCAGGTGCCCCAGACAAGGGACTGCGACCTCGTGCACGTCAACGCAGATTATGGATGCTATTTTTCAGTTGCGGGCAAACCCCTGGTGGCGACACTGCACCACAGCTCGATTGATGCTCTCCATCTGTCTTCGTTGTCTTTTCCGATTCGCTGGCATCACCGGATTGTCCTGAAACCCTCGGTTGGAAAGACTCTGCGGCAAGCGAGTGCTCTGGTGGCTGTGAGCCAGAATACCCGCGATACGATCTGCGAAGCGTTTCAACAGGAACTTCCCATACATGTTATTCCCAACGGCATCGACGCGATGCGATTTCGTCCAGCCAGTAGTGAGCAGTTATCAGCCGAGGGCGGCGGCACCGCGGGTGAGGCTCCTGTCTTCAGGACTCTTTCAACTGAACCCAACAAGAACGATAGGCCGATTGTATTGTTCTTCTCCGGCAATCCTTCGCATCGCAAGGGCGCCGACCTTTTTGTCCCGGTGATGAAGCAACTGGGAAGCGAGTATGAACTGCGCGCAACCAGCGGTTTGCGTGGTGTTTCGGCATCTTTATTTGACGCACCCAACATCCGCTGTCTCGGACATTTGAGCGAAGACGAGCTGATCCGGCAGATCAACCAGGCCGACATATCCTTTCAGCCCTCGCGCCGCGAAGGCTTCGGCCTGTCAATTCTCGAAGCGATGGCCTGCGGCAAGCCCGTGGTTTCGAGCAACGTGTCGGCGATTCCCGAAGTGCTCGAGCACGAAAAGGGCGGTTATCTGTGCGAGCCGGGCTCTGTCGATCAATTGGTGAACGCAATTCGCAAACTCGCCCATTCCAAATTAGTAAGGAGCGAGATGGGCCGGTTCAATCGCCGGGTCGTGGAGGAGAAATTCACCCTCGAACGAATGGCGCAGGCCTATCACGCGCTCTACCAGACTGTGGCAGGTGAATCACTCGCTCCCAACCGTAGGAACCTTCCGTGAATATCGGCGTCGATTCTCGATCGTTGGGCCCGATGAAGACCGGCGTCGGCACCTATGTAGCGGAGGTGCTGCGCCACTGGCCCGCCAGCCCCTCACGGGATTCTTTCGCTTTGTTCTCACATCAGGCGATTGACTACCCTGAAACACCCGCTGTTCAGCACAGGGTAGCCCACGCCCGCCGAGGGCTCCCCTGGTATCTTCTGCAATCGCACCGTCTTATTTCGCAGAGTCCTCTCGCTCTGTTTTGGGGAACACAAGGTCTATTGCCCCTTCGACTTCCAAAACCCGTCCCCGCGGTGATCACCATCCACGATTGTGTTCATCAACAAGGGCTCCGCTATGCGCCCTCACTGCCCTACAACTGGGCGCATCGTTGTCTTCTCCCCTCAGCCGTCCGCAGAGCTCGTAGAATCCTGGTGGTATCCCGGTTTGTGGCTGATGAGGTGATGCGTTGTTTCCGTCTGCCCGCTTCGAAGATAGAAGTAACGCCGCTGGGGGCGCGGCGGGAGCTCTTCGGCGAGGTCCTGAGCGCTACGGGTGGCGACGCAGGCGTCGAAACGGGGCCAGGCAAAGTCGCTCAGCACCAGGCAGCAGTGCTGGCGAAGTATAAGATCAAGTCTCCGTTCGTTTTGGGAGTAGGAACACTTGAGCCGCGAAAGAACCTCAGAACCTTGCTCGAAGCCTTTGCGCTGCTGCCTTCGCGCCTCACAAATCGGTTTCAACTTGTGCTGGCAGGAAAGCCAGGATGGGGAACGACAAGCCTGGAAAAGTACTTGCAGAACTACGGGCAGCGTTCCAGCTTGATCCTGACCGGCTATGTTCCTGAAGAAGACTTGCGGACTCTCTACGCTTCAACCGAGATGTTCGTCTTTCCATCGTTTTACGAAGGCTTCGGACTGCCGGTTGTAGAAGCCTTGGCTTCTGGCTGCCCGGTCATCGCATCGACGGCTCCCTCCCTCAAAGAAGTCGCGGGATCGGCAGCGATCTTCGTCGACCCTAAGAGCCCCCCGGAAGAGTGGAGCCGGGCTATGGTTCGTGTTGCCGAATCGGCCGAGCTCAGGCATTCTCTCGCCATTGCTGGCCAGGAGCAGGCTCGTCAGTTTTCCTGGGAAACCTGTGCTCAGCAGACTTCCGAGGTTCTCAGGAGTGTTGCCGAGGGCAGGGAATGAGAAAACGGCGCTTCTGCCGGATTGACAAGAACGGGTGTATTGCGTGCGGTGGGCGAACCTTCGAAGAGCGAGCCGTCATCAACGATGCGCTGGCGTCAGCGTGGCGGTTGTCCGCAAGCGAACGCGCGGACTTTGATGAGCGCGAAGGGCACGCCTGCGCTACCTGTCAGATGTCGAAACGGGTCCGGATGCTCCTTTGGAGCATTCGAAGGCTCTTTCCGGCTTCCGGCGGACTTCGCGTTCTGCACTTCAATCAGATCAATTATCTCAGCCCTGCCTTGCGTGCCCTTGGCGATGTCACCGAGACTTGCCACCAAGAGGGCATGGGACGCGGCGCCAAAATGGGTGACCTTGTAAACGAGGACATTTGTCAGTTGACCCTTCCGAATAATCATTTCGATCTGGCCATCCACTCTGAAACGCTCGAACACGTGTTCGACTTCAACAAAGCGCTCAGCGAGGTTGATCGCGTTCTAAAACCGGGCGGAGTTCAAGTCTACACCGTGCCGCTTCTCCATAGTCGTTCTACACGCCAGCGCATGCAGCGCCCGGCCTATGGTCGCTTACTGGACCTTCTCCCACGCAGCTACCACGGGAATGAAGGAGAGTTCCCGGTGGTGTGGGAGTTTGGAAACGACTTTTTCGATCAGCGCAAGAACCACATTAGTGAACTGCATTACGAGAACTATTGGCGGAACAAGACAGTCTTCACCGTGATCGAAAGAAAACGGTAACCGCCGCGAACCGCACCCAGGTTCGATGCCGAAAGGGAGGCTCTCAACCTTATGAACAAGTTCCTGAAGCCCAGACGATGGGTTCTCGCCTTCATCCTTGTGTACGGCCTTTCTGGTGAGCTGTCTGCCCAGGCTCCAGTTCGGGCCGAAGAGCACCAAAGTCCTCCACCCCACTTGCATGCCAACCTGTGGATGCAGACCTCGGCCGAATACCAGGCACTTTGCCGGCAAACTTTCAGCAGCGCATTGAGAGAAATTAAACAGGCCGCAAAGAAGGCGAAACGCCGCCAGGGTCGCCCGGTCGGTCCAGACAAGAAGCCCTTGGCTGTCGTTGCAGACCTCGACGAAACCATTCTGGACAATGCCAGATTTCAGAGCGCAATGGATGCAGCCGTATGGGCTGACAGAATGGACCTAGGCTACACCACGAAGCGATGGGAACAGTGGGAACGGGACAATGCGGAAGAGGTCGGGCTGGTCCCCGGAGCCGGGCCGTTCATTGCCGACGTTGAAAAGCTGAAAGTCGTCATGGTCTATATCTCGAATCGTGTTGAACGCCTGAAGGACAGCACCATTCGGGCCCTGGCTCACAACGGGATCAACACGCAGGGACTACAAGGAGGTGCAGAGCTTCGGCTATTGTTGAAGCCAGAAAAGTCGACGTCGAGCAAGCAGGAAAGAATCAAACAGGTTGATGAGAAGTACCACGTCATCGCCTATCTAGGAGACAACCTCGGAGACTTTCCAGGAGAGCCGGAGCAGTCACAGGACTTGGCGCAACACCTCGCTGCCCGTCGCACGATCGTGGAATCGGCTGTAGATCTGTGGGGAACGCGCTATTTCATGCTTCCCAACCCGGTCTACGGCAGCTGGGATCAGATATTGCCCAAGACAGTCAAGGAACGCATGGATCTGCTCAAGCGTGCCAGCAACTCACAGTTCGTTGAGGCGAAGTGAGTGGTAAGGATCGATGCAGTAGCAGTTTTTCGGCTGATCAATAGGGCAGAGCTTCGAAGAAACCGCCCGTGCGCGAACTGCTTGAGACTCGCGAAACCGCTTGCACGCCAGAGCTATTCGCACCAGGACTGTAACTCGTTGATCCCTACGCGCATCCACAACCGAAAACACAATCCGGACGCGGGGCACCGCGTCCCTACCGGATCACGTTCATGCGGCAAACGGTCCCAAACCCCCCTGCAGTCCCCCCTTGTCCAAGGGGGACGATGGTGCGTGGCCTGGTGAGAAGCTAGGTTTCTCCGGCTTGCCGCTAGGGTCTGTCGGAGGTAATTCCACCGGCTGAGGAATCCTCGCAGTTGCCTATCCATGGCGGAATCAGTGGGACCTCGTTGGATGGTTCATGCTCCGGCACAGCAGGGTTCTGGATAGGTTGTCGGAAATCGGGGTTGAGCCGCGGCGATGGATTTCCAGTGTTCGTTCCAGGGTGAGAACTTCTGCGTAGTTTTGACGGGCTTCCTGTGGATCGGCCGCACGTAAAAGATCAGCGTGGCCTAAGAGCCCAGGAAGGTTCCGAGGAGGATGCCACCGATGAAATCGAATGGGTCGGACATGGGGGATCCTTGCAGGAAACAACTTCTACAACGTAGGAACCAGGCTCCTGCGGTTCAGTGTCGGTAGGCGTCGTCCGGCACCGACGCTTGGCTGCATTTATGATCAGCCTTGTGAGCGTCAGGCCGCCAGTTGGCAGCCTGACATGGCGTGCTGCTGGGTTGTAGCGGAATGCGGGCAAACAGGGTGCTGCGGTCCAACCATTTCACGAGTATTGGCTCTGAAGTGGTTCTCGCAGGTGCGCAGCAGCGGCCTGAGACATTCAGCTATTAGAGTATGCCGCTGAGAAGTCCATTTTGTGTCAACCCAGGCAAATTTTTTTTGGGCAGAAAATCGGGGAAAATGGATGCGGAGTGGAATGGGGAAGACGTGAGGTTTGTACACATCGTTCCGCCGAAAGAACATCACCCGCCGGGTAGTAAACCGGGGCCGGAATCCAGTTTTTCGGTGGCGAGCGATGGATTCCGGCTTCCGCCGGGGAATGACGGAGAAGTCTGCTGGGGGGTTGGGTGGCCTTAGGAGAAACGGGCTCAAGACCCCCTCTTGGTCTCCCTCTTTTACGCTTCGCAAGGGGGAGAAAGAGAAATAGGTCCGCTTGAGAAAAGCGCGATGTCGGCAACCG
>Ga0111539_10009753_pt1 | contig 12117 bp, 12 predicted proteins | sample RhiMethybrSRZTD1_FD_79667 | JGI IMG/M metagenome (GOLD analysis project Ga0111539, IMG submission 79667) | Populus rhizosphere microbial communities from Tennessee, USA - Rhizosphere MetaG P. TD hybrid SRZTD1 (version 2) (version 2) | ecosystem: Host-associated > Plants > Roots > Rhizosphere >...
AGCGCGCCCATCGGGCGGCTCGACGGCCTCTACGAGCTGCGCGACGGCACCGGGCTGCTGATCACCGACTGGAACTCCGGCACGCTTTCGCGCTGGAGCCCGGCCACGGGAATGACACCACTGGCAAAGGACTTCAAGGGTCCGGCGGATTTCTGCGTGCTCGGCACCACGGTGTACGTGCCCGACCTCGTGAAGGGCGAGCTGCGCATCGTGCAGTTGGGCCGCGGGCCAAACTGATCGCGGCGGCGCGCCGCGCTGCGACCCGCGTAGCGGCTATTCCCGGTACCCGGGAAGCTCGCGGTCCACCACCCGCATCATCGCCTCGAAGAAGAGGCGGTCACGCTCTTCGCGGCTGTGGGTCTCGAGCGGCGCGGGCGCGAGCACCTTGCCGACGACCTCGTCGGAGAGGATCTCGAGCGGTTGGCCGGTGGAAAGCGCCAGCACCTGCGTGCGGCAGACGCGCTCGAGCTTGTAGAGCCGGCGATACGCCTCGGCGATGGTATCGCCCGTCACCAGCACGCCGTGGTTCTTGAGGAACACGATCGGCTTGCCGCCCATGATCGCGGCAAGGCGCTCGCCCTCGGTCGGAAAGTCCGCCGTCCCCTCGTAGTGGTCGTCGTAGGCGATCTCGCCGGCCAGGAACGCCGCGGTCTGGTTGGCGGCTTTCAGGCGATTGTCCTTCAGCATGTTGAGCGCCAACGCCCACGGCTGGTGGGTGTGCATCACGACCTTGGTACCGGTGATGCGGTGGATCGGCGCGTGGATGCAGCGCGCCGAGAGCTCCACCACGCCGCTGCCCTCGAGCGTGTCGCCGGCCTCGTTGAAGATCATCATGTCGCTCGCCCGCGCCTCCGACCAGTGGAAGCCGAAGGGCAGGATCAGGTACTGGTCCTCGCGCCCGGGCACGGTGACCGTGAAATGGTTGTCGATGCCCTCCTCCAGCTCGTGCAGGGTGGCGCAGCGCAGCGCGGCGGCGAGCTGGATCCGCGCCTCGGTGATGGCATCGATGCGCGAATTGGCGGACAGGGTATGGACGCTCACGGAGGCTCCTCGGGGAATCAGGCGTTGGCGTAGCCGGACACGAAGTCCTTGGCCGCGCCGGTCTGCGGGTCGAATACGTGGCGCTTCACCTTGCCGATGTTGGCGCCGTAGGCGTGGATGCTGATGGAGACACGGTCTTCGTAGGCGTTGGCCACGCGGTGGATGTCGCCGATACGCGGCGACACCATCTCGACATCGCCCGGCTGCATCACGATCTCCTCGCCCGCCGGCACGACGCGCCCGCCTTCCTGGCGGAAGGGCGAGCACTTCTCGGAGCCGCGCAGCATGCCGATCACGCCCCAGACGGTGTGGTCGTGCACCGGCGTCTTCTGTCCCGGCCCCCAGACGAAGCTCACCACCGAGAAGCGGTCCTTCGGATCGGCGTAGAGCAGGTACTGCTGGTAGTACTGCGGGTGCGGCTTCGTCATCTCGGCGGGCAGCCAGTCGTCGCGGCTCACCAGCCGCGCCATCGCGGCCCGCGCGCCTTCGTGGACTTCGCGCTCGGGCGCGCCGGATTCCACCAGCGTGGTGACCGCCTCGACGAACTCCTTCAGGGGCTTCGGTTGCATGCTCGCTACTCCACCTTGATGCCGGCCTCACGGATCATTTTGCCCCAACGCGCCGACTCCTCGCGCTGGAAGGCGCCGAACGACTCCGGCGTGGTCGGGATGAACTTCGCGCCCTCGGTCTCGAGGCGCGGCTCGACGTCGGGCGAGCGCATGATCTTCTGGACCTCGGCGTTCCAGCGGCTCACGATCTCCGGCGGCGTTCCGGCCGGCGCGAACAGCCCGACCCAATTGCTCACCGCGAATCCCGGCAGCGTCTCCGCGATGGTCGGAAGGTCGGGCGTGGCCTTCGCGCGCGTCGCGCCGATGACGGCCACGGGTCGCAACCTGCCCGCGCGCGCCTGCTGGATCACGGTGGGCATGGTGGCGAAGGTCATCTGCGCCTGGCCGCCCATCACGTCGGTGATGGCGAGCGAGTTTCCCTTGTACGGGATGTGCACCATGTCTACGCCGGCCATGCTCTTGAAGAGCTCGCCCGCAAGGTGGCCGGAAGTGCCGATCCCCCCCGAGGCGTAGCTCAGCTTCCCCGGCTGCGCCTTGAGGTGCGCGATCAGCTCCGGCACGGTCTTCACCGGCAGGCCGGGATGCACCACGAGCAGCCCCTCCGCGTCGAGCACATGCGCGATGGGCACGAAGTCCTTCTGCGCGTCGTAGGGCATCGCCTTCACCAGGTGCTGGTTCACCGCGTGGGTGCCAATGCTGCCCATCACCAGCGTGTAGCCGTCGGGAGGCGACTTGGCCACCAGGTCGGCGCCGATGTTGCCGCCGGCGCCCCCCTTGTTCTCGACCACCACCGGCTGGCCCCAGGCGTCGCCCACCTTCTGCGCGATCACGCGCGCGAAGGTGTCGGCGATTCCCCCGACGGCGAAGGGGACCACGATCTTCACCGGCCTGGCGGGATAGGCCTGGGCTCCCGCCGCGTCGGACATCACGAGGCCGAGGGCGGCAAGTACGACTACGAGTCCAGTCTTCATGCGCCCTATGTTAGGCCAAACGGCTGGCGAACTACCTCGCTCGCGCGCACGTCTATCAGGGATACCCAAGGAGGAAACCATGGCCCTGTTCAAGAGACGCAGCACCGCCGTCACGCCCGCGCCCGCCCCGGAAGGCTCGATCGCCTCGCGGATCGGCGCCAGCGGCGGCGCCATCGCCGATCGCGCGACGCAGTACTACCGCGAGAATCCGAAGAAGGTCCAGGGCGCCGCGCTGCTCGCAAGCGCCGTGTTGCTGGGCTTCCTCAAGAAGCGCGGCACCTAGTAGGCCCAGGGCCGGCGCGCACGGTCGCGAATTCGGAAGGCCTCGATCTCGGCGCGTCTTCCCAGCGTGAGCTCGATCTCGTCCACGCCCTGCAGCAACATGGCCCGCAGGGTGCCGGGTGCCGTGAACACATAGCGGCGCCCGGAGGGCGAGGTCACCATTTGCGCCTCCAGGTCCACCGTCACCCTTCCCTCGCCCGCCGAGGCCTCGACCTCGCGGGCGATTTCGCGCACGTCCTCGATCGGAAGCTCGACGGGGACGATGCCGTTGCGGTAGCAGTTATTGAAGAAGATGCCGCCGAAGGAGGGCGCGATGACGGCGCGGATGCCGAACTCGCGCAGAGCCTTGGGCGCGCGCTCGCGCGAGGAGCCGCAGCCGAAGTTGCGGTCGGCGAGCAGCACCTCGGCGCCATCGTAGGGCGGCTGGTTGAGGAGGAAATCGGGATTCGGAGCGCCGTCCTCCCGGTAGCGCCAGTGATGGAACAGGTGCTTCCCGTATCCCCTGGCGTCGGTGCCCCCGAGGAACAGCGTCGGGATGATCTGGTCGGTGTCGACGTTGATGCGCATGAGCGGTGCGGCGATGCCGGTGACGCGGTGGAAGGATTCCATGGGTCGGGAATTGGGAATCAGGAATTAGGAATCAGGGGGCGAGCGTCTGCGATGCAACCCGCGATCGCGGAGGCCGCGACCGTCGCGGGGCTCGCGAGGTGCGTGCGCGTCTTCGGGCCCTGGCGGCCCTCGAAGTTGCGGTTGGTGGTGCTCACCACGCGCAGGTCGGCGAAGCGGTTGTCGCCGATGCTGCCGCAGAAGCCGCAGGCGGATTCGTGCCACTCGAAGCCCGCTTCCTTGAAGATGAGGTCCAGGCCCTCGGCTTCGGCGGCGTGCTTCACGGGCGTGGATCCGGGCACGCACACCGCCTGGACACCGGCTTTCACCTTCCGGCCCTTGAGCACCGCCGCCGCGGCGCGCAGGTCGGAAAGGCGCGCGTTGGTGCACGAGCCGATGTAGGCCACGTCGATGGCGAGCCCCGCGAGCGGCGTGCCCGGCTCGAGCCGCATGTAGCCCAGCGCCTTCTCCTCGCCGTCATCGGAAGGACGTGGAACGATCCCGTCGATCGACGTGACGTGCTGCGGGCTCGTGCCCCACGTCACCTGGGGAGCGAGGCCATCGCAGTCGATCGCCACCTCGTGGTCGAACACCGCTCCCGGGTCGGTGGCAAGCGAGCGCCAATAGGCAACGGCCTGGTCCCACGCGGCGCCCTTGGGCGAAAATTCACGATGGGCGAGGTACTCGAAGGTCGCGTCGTCGGGCGGCACGAAGCCGTATTTGCTCTGGAACTCGATCGCCATGTTGCAGAGGGTGAGCCGCCCCTCGATCGGGAGCGACCTCACCGCCGCGCCCGCGAACTCGGTCGCATAGCCGATGCCGCCTTGCGCGCCGATCCTGCCGATGAGGGCGAGGATCATGTCTTTCGCATAGACGCCGTCCCGCAGGCGTCCGTCGAACGTGACGCGCAGCGTCTTCGGCTTCGACTGCGCCAGCGTCTGCGTCGCCAGCACGTGCTCCGCCTCCGAGGCGCCGATCCCCCAGGCGAGCGCGCCGACGCCGCCCACGGTGCTGGTGTGGCTGTCGCAACACACCAACGTGGCGCCCGGGAACGCGATGCCCTGCTCGGGCGCCACCACGTGCGCGATGCCCTGGCGCGGGTCGTCGTAGTCGATGAAGTGGAAGCCCCACTCGCGCGAGGCCTTGCGCGTCGCCTCGATCATGATCGGGCCGCTCTTCGAGGGCGAATCCGTGGGTCCGCGGCCAGGCCTGGTCGAGATCAGGTGCTCGATCACGGTGTAGACCTGCTCGCGGTTCATGGGCTTGCGCCCCGCCTTCGCGAGCGCCGTCACCACCTGGCTGCCCGAGAGCTCGTGCAGCACCAGGCGGTCGATCTGCAGCAGGTCGGCGTCGTCGCCGAGCTTCGCGATGACGTGGTCGTCCCAGACCTTGTCGAAGAAAGTCCTCACGCGTACCGCTTTTCCAGCTCCTTGAACTTGTCGGCATCGAGCACCTTCTGGCGCTCGGCGAACATCATGAGCTTGTCCTCGATGCCGACGATCGAGCCCTTCTCGTTCAGGTGCCGCAGCACGCCCTGCATGGCCAGCAGCGAGGCCTGCAGCGCCGCATTGGCGTAGCAGATGACGGCGTAGCCCGCCCTGGCGAGCTCCTCGCGCGGCAGGAGCGGCGTCTTGCCGCCGATCACCATGTTGCACAGATGGATCCCGGGCACTTCCCGCGGGATCGCGAGCAACTCTTCCTTCGTGAGCGGCGCCTCCACGAAGAGGAAATCGGCGCCGGCCTCCTGGTAGGCGCGGGCCCGGTCGAGCGCCTGCTCGAATCCCTCCACCGCGCGAGCATCGGTCCGGGCGAGGATCATGAGGTCGGGATCCACCCGCGCGTCCACCGCGGCCTTGAGCTTGGCGACCATCTCGTCCTTCGGGATCACGTCCTTGCCCTCGAAGTGGCCACAGCGCTTCGGATACGTCTGGTCCTCGAGCATGATCGCGTTGGCCCCGGAGCGCTCGAGCAGCTTCACCGTACGGCGCGTGTTGATCGCGTTGCCGAAACCGGTGTCGGCGTCGACCAGCAGGGGCAGGTTCACCGCGTCGCGGATCGCCATCACGTGGCTCGCAAGCTCGGTGACCGACACGAGGCCGATGTCCGGCATGCCAAGGTAGGTATTCGCGACGGCCGCCCCGCTCACCATCATCATCTTGTGCCCGGCCTGCTCGACCACGCGCGCGGCGAGCGCATTGGCGACCCCCGGCATGATGTGACCCGCGCCGCGCACCAGCTCGCGGCGCATCACCTTGCTCAGCGATTCCTTCATTGCCTCCCCTCCGTTCCCGCACGCAGTTCCTCGAACGATACCAAGCGGCCCGCGATGGCACTCGCCGCGACCGTGGGCGGGCTCGCGAGCCACACCGCGCCCGGCCCCGAGCGGCCCGGGAAATTCCGGTTGATGGCACTCACCGTGACCTCGTCGCTGCGGGTGGACGAGCCGGGGCCGCAGTTGGCGCACGCGCCGCAGGCGGGCTGCAGCATCACGGCGCCCACGGCGTCGAACGCCGCGAGGTAGCCGCGCTCGACGCAATAGTCGCGCACATCCACGGTGCCGAACTGCAGATAGAGCGTGGTGCCTGGCGGCACGCGCCGCCCACTGGCGGCGGCCCACGAGAGCACCGCATGGTAGTGGTCGAAATCCTCGCGCTTGCCCGCGGTGCAGGAACCGGCATAGGCGATGTCGACCTTCACGCGTTCCGCCAGCTGCGCGAGCGGGATGCCGTTTCCGGGATCGCCGGGGCGCGCGACGATCGGCGACAGGCCCGAGCAGTCGACCCGAAGGGTGGCCGCATAACGGGCGCCCGGATCGCTCCTCATCCAGTCCTCGAGCACGAAATCGATTCCGCGCCGCTCGCGCAGGAAGCGCACGGTCTCCTCGTCGGGCTCGACCATGCCGGTGAAGCCGCCCAGCTCCGCGGTCATGTTGGTGAGCGTGGCGCGCTCGTCGGTGCCGAGGGCATGCAGCACGGGCCCTGCGAACTCGAACACCTTGCCGACACCCGCGCCCGCCCGGATCTCGGGCAGGGCGAGAAGGTGCAGGACGATGTCCTTGGCGGTGACGCCCGCGGGCAGGCGGCCGTCGAGCTCGACGCGCAATACCTCGGGCATGGTGATGCGCACGGCGCCAGTCACGAACGCGTTGGCCATGTCGGTCGTTCCGACCCCGTACGCCACGCATCCCAGCGCGCCGCTATGGGGAGTGTGCGAATCCGTGCCGGCGATGAGCGCGCCCGGCACCGCGTAGCGCTCGGCCATGAGCGCGTGCGAGATGCCCTGGGAACCGGCGTTGCCCGGGTCGCCCGCCGGAAGGCCCTCGAGGTAGCCCAAGTCCGCGAGGCCGTGGCGAGCGACGAAAGCGCGATGCGCATCGGACATGGCGCGCACGTTTCCGACCAGCCCCTTGGCGACGTGCGTGGGGCTCAGGTGCACGTACGAGAGGTGATCCTCGAAGGTGACGATCGACTGCGGATCGTGGAGCTTCACCGACGGACCGTACGCCGCATCGAGCAGGTACGCGCACATTCCGGTGTAGTACTCGTGGATGAAACGGAAGTCGGCGCGGACGAAGCCGCCTTCGCCGGGTGAGAGCACCGGGCCAAGGGCATGCCGCCGGATGATTTTTTCGAACAGCGTGAGGGGCGAGGACAGGGGATTGCCCACGTTGCCACTCGCCGCCTTCATCCGCTTGCCGTACTCCAGCAACCCGCCGCACTTCAGGATCGCCGCCGCCAGCGCGTCGCGTCCGGCGAGCAGGTCCTCGAGCGGGATGTCCTCGCAGCGCTCGATCCGCTCGATGAGCGAGAAGTCGGTGGACGTGAAGAGGCCGAGGTTGTCGGCGTTCTGCCGGTAGATGCGCTCGAACCCTTCGGCGATCACGAGCCGCACGCCCGCCGAGCGCTCGGCGACCACGCTGTGCTCGCGCGAGGATCCCTTGCCGTAGCGCCGCCCGGCCACCACCACCTCGAAGCCGCCGTTGCGCACCGCGTCGCGGCCGATCGGGGTCTCCTCGCCGGCCTTCAGCCCCAGGTACGGGTAGCGGCCGAGCGTGGCATCGAAATGCACCATCACCGGCAGGGGCGTGATCTCGTCCGTGGAGACGTCATCGCGCAGCGGCCTCGCATCCGCGAGGCGCGACCGCCCACCCGCGAGCTGCGCGCGCAGCTTCCCCGGGTCCGCGGACAGGTAGAGGATGCGGGGCGCGAAGCGCGGCACGCTACTGCGGCTCGAGACCGATCTGCTTCACGATGGCGGCGTACTTGGCGAGCTCGGAGTGGAAGTGGCGCGCCGCCTCCTCGGGCGTGCTCACCTTGATGGTGTTGCCCTGCTTCGCCATCGCCTCCACCACCTCGGGCGCCGCGAACGCCTGCACCACCGCGGCGTGGATGCGCTTCACGTCCTCGGGCTTCATCTTCGCCGGCCCGATCACCGCGAACCAGGCCTCGACCACATAGTCGCGCATGCCCTGCTCCACCACGGTGGGGACGTCGGGCGCCGCGGCGTTGCGCGTGGCGGTGCCGATGCCGACGATGCGCAGCGCCCCGCTCTTCGCGTGCTGCTGCACCGAGGGCAGCGACGACGTCACGAAGTCGATCTGCCCGCCGAGGAGGTCGGTGACCATCGGGCCCACGCCCTTGTAGGGGATGTGCTTCGCCTTCACGCCCGCCTGCTCGATGAACATCGCCGCGGTGAGGTGGAGGATGGTGCCGTTGCCCGACGAGCCGTAGTTGATCGCGTCGGGCTTCGCCTTCATGAGCGCCACCAGCTCCGGCACGTTCTTCGCCGGCACCTTCGGGTTCACCACGATCACGATGGGCGTGAACCCGACCACGGCGATCGGGGTGATGTCGTTCACGGGGTCGAACGGGATCGACTTGTAGACGCTGGGATAGATCACGTGGTTGTTGGACACCACGGAGAGCGTGTTGCCGTCGGGCGCTGCCTTCACCAGCGCCGTCGTGCCGACGATGCCGCCCGCGCCCGGCTGGTTGTCCACGACAATGGGCGCGCCGAGCGCCTTCGAGAGCGCCCCGGAAGCGGCGCGCGTGATCGTGTCCACGCCCGAGGCGGTGGCGACCGGGAGGATGAACCGGATCGGCTGCTGGGCCGGGGCCAGTCCCGCCGCGAGGCAGGCGGCCGCGAGCGCGGCGCGGCCGAAGGCGGCGAGACGCCTAGAGCGAAGCGTTTGCAGTGGGATGCGAGTCGGTGTCATGAACGTCTCCGGATGTGCCGGCAACCACGTGCCGGGCAAAGAGTGAGTCGATCTGTTCGAGAGAGTAGCCGAGGCCGGTCATGAGGTCGCGGGTGTGCTGGCCCATCCGCGGTGGGTCGAGCCGCACGCCGAGGCGATGCCCGCCCAGCGTGATGGGGAAGAGCGTGGTCTTCACCGTCTCGCCCGCTCGCTGGCCATCGGGAAGCGTGATGTCGGCGAGGCCCCCGGTCGCCGCCAGGTGCTCGTCGTCGTAGAGGTCCTCGGGCCTGCGGATCGGGGCGAACGGCAGGCCCACGCGCTCGAAGGTCGCGGCGAGCTCGGCGACGGTGTGCTTCTCCAGGCGCCGGCGCAGCTCCGCGAGCAGCGTGGGACGGGCCCGGACGCGCGCATTGTTGAGCGCATAGGCCGGATCGCGACCCAGGTCGTCGAAGCCCAGCGCCTCACAGAACGTCTGCCACTGCGCGTCGCTCACCGCGGCGAGGAACACCTGCTCGCCATCCTTCACCGTGAAGACGTCGTAGATCGCCCACGGGCTCTCGCGCGCCGGCATGGGCGCGGGCGCCTTGCCGGTCATCGCGAACTGCAGCATGTGCTGGCCCATGAGGAAGACGTTGTTCTCGAAGAGCGCGGACTGCACCTCCATGCCGCGCCCGGTGATGCCGCGCTGGACCAGGGCGCCCAGCGCGCCGATGGCGCCGAACATGCCGCCCATGATGTCGTTCACGCTCGTGCCCGCGCGAAGGGGATCGCCCGGCCGCCCGGTCATGTACGCGAGCCCGCCCATCATCTGCACCACCTCGTCCAACGCCGTGCGATGGTCGTACGGCCCGGGCAGAAACCCTTTGTGCGTCACGTAGATGAGGCGCGGGTTGGCTTTGGAAAGCGATTCGTAGTCGAGGCCGTACTTGGCCATCGTGCCCGGCTTGAAGTTCTCGGCCACGATGTCGGCGGTCCCGCACAGCCTGCGCGCCACCTCGGCGCCCTCGGGCTGGCGCAGGTCGATCGCGATGCTCTTCTTGTTGCGGTTGAACATCGGGAAGAACCCCGAGCCCGCGCCCAGCAGGTGGCGCGTGCGATCGCCTTCGATGGGCTCGACCTTGATCGCCTCGGCGCCCATGTCCGCGAGCACCATGCCGCAGGTCGGGCCCATCACCATGTGCGTGAACTCGACCACGCGCAGGCCCGCGAGCGGCTGGGGTGTCGAGGTCGTGTCCATGGGGACCTTTGCGCCCCTCACGCCGCGAGGGTCTTCGGCAGCCCGGCGCGCCACACCTGGCCGTGCAGCGCTTCGCCCTCGAGCCAGCCGGCGACTCGCGCGCGCAGCGCGATCAGCCGGTCGAAGTCCAGTCCCGTCGCGATCCCCATGCTGCGGAAGAGGTAGGCGAGGTCCTCGGTCGCGACGTTTCCGCTCGCACCGGGCGCATGCGGACAGCCGCCGATGCCGGCGATGCTCGCGTCGAAGCGCCGCACCCCCGCGCGCCAGGCCGCGAAAGCGTTCGCCATCCCAAGACCGCGCGTGTCGTGGAAGTGGGCGCACGCGAGGCGCTCGTCGGCCAGCTCGACCGCGCGCACGAAGAGCTCTTCAACCGCCAGCGGATCGGCGTAGCCCACCGTGTCCGCGAGGCCGACGCGATCGGCGCCCGCGTCGAGCGCGGCCTGCACGAGGCGCAGGACCTCTGCGGGCTCCACCGTTCCCTGGATGGTGCAGCCGAAGGCGGTCGAGATGCCGACCTCGACCAGGCAGTGCGAGCCGCTCGCGTCGCGCGCGGCGCGAATGCGGCCGATCTCGGCCACGACCTCGTCAGGCGTCTTGCGCAGGTTCGCTAGGCTGTGCGCGTGGCTCGCCGACAACGGCAGGAGCATCACGTCGGCGCCCGACTCGAGCGCACGCTCGGCGCCCTTCAGGTTCGGCACGAGAACCGAGACCACGAGGCCCGGCAGCTTCTTCGCATGCGCGACCAGCTCGGCCGTGTCGGCGAGCTGCGGCAGCAGGCGCGGCGGCACGAACGAGCCCACCTCGATCTCGCGTTCCCCCGCGGCATGCGCGGCGTCGAGCCATTCGAGCTTGGTGGCCGTGGGAATGGTGCGCGCGATGCTCTGCAGGCCGTCGCGCAGGCCGACTTCGCGGATGACGACAGTGTCTCGATCAGGCGCCCGGGACACGCACCCAGCCTTCCATCAACCGACGCGCGCTGCGGCTCATCACCGCGCGCGCCACTTTCCATTCGTCTCCGTCGCGGGTCACCTCCGCCCCAACGGCAAGCGTTCCGGACGGATGCCCGAGCGTGGTGCGCAGCGGATCGGCCCCCGGCCGGCGCGCCGCGTTCACGATCGTGCCGTCGATGGCGCTCGCGACCGCGGTGGCGATGGCCCCCGTGCCGGTGATCACGTGGTGCATCTTGCCCATCGAGAGCATGCGGATGGTGAGGTCGGTGCCGGAGGCATCGACCGCCTTGCCGCTCGAGGCCGAATAACTCTGCGGCTTGGACACCCAGGCGATCTTGGGCGTGTGCAGCCGGTTGCGCGAGGCATCCTCGGCGCTCTTCGCCAACCCCATCGCCACCGCGGCGTGGGCGCGGATCGCCTCGCACTTCTTCAGCAGCTCGGCGTCGGTGTCGACGCGCGACTGCAGCTCGTGGCCCGCGAGACCCAGCGCCGCCGCATCGACGAACACCGTCGGATTGCCGGCGGTGATGAGCGTCATGTCGACCGTGCCCACGCCGGGCACCTCCAGGCGGTCGCGCACCTTGCCGGTGGGGAACATCTCCGCGGGCGCGTCGCCCTCGTCGCCCATGCCGCCGGGCTCGAGGAACTCGATGCGGATCTCGGCGGAGGGGAAGGTCACGCCGTCGAGCACGAAGTCGCCCTCTTCCACCACCTCGCCGCCGCGAACCGGCACGTGCGAGACGATCCGCTTGGCAACGTTCTGTTGCCAGATGCGCACCTTCGCGATGCCGTCGACGGGCGCCTTCACCCAGCCTTGCGAGACCGCGAAGGGGCCTACCGCGGCCGTGAGGTTGCCGCAATTGCCCGACCAGTCGATGAACGCGCGGTCGATGGCGACCTGGCCAAAGAGATAGTCGATGTCGGAGTCCGGCCGCTTCGACGGCGAGAGGATCACGATCTTGCTCGTGCTCGAGGTGGCCGCCCCCATGCCGTCGATCTGCTTGCCGTACGGATCGGGGCTGCCGATGGTGCGCAGCAGGATGCGGTCGCGCTGGGCGGGATCGGCAGGCAGGTCGGAGGCCACGAAGAAGACTCCCTTGCTCGTGCCTCCCCTCATGTAGACCGCGGGAATCCTCAATTGGGACATGGCCGGCCTCGCCTCACGCCGCCTCGATCTTCGCGTCGGCGATGATCTTCTTGTACTTCGCCAGCTCGGCGTTCCAGAACGCCTGGAACTGCTCCGGCGTGCCCGAGCTCACCTCGGCAT
>Ga0111539_10009754_pt1 | contig 12117 bp, 10 predicted proteins | sample RhiMethybrSRZTD1_FD_79667 | JGI IMG/M metagenome (GOLD analysis project Ga0111539, IMG submission 79667) | Populus rhizosphere microbial communities from Tennessee, USA - Rhizosphere MetaG P. TD hybrid SRZTD1 (version 2) (version 2) | ecosystem: Host-associated > Plants > Roots > Rhizosphere >...
CGCCGACGGCACCACGCTGCTGTTCGCCAGCGACGGCCGCGGGGGGGCGGGCCTGCACGACCTCTTCACCAGCCGGCGCGGGGGCGAGGGCTGGACGGCGCCGGTGCCGGTGAAGGCGCTCAACAGCGCGCAGGACGACTTCGACGGCGCCTTCCTGCACGACGGCCGCAGCGTGGTCTTCGCCCGCCGCGGCCGTGACGAGGACGCCGCCAGCCTGTACGCCGCGCTGTGGAGGGGCGGCGCCTACACCACGCCCCAGAAGCTGGGCCCGGCCGTGAACGCGCCCGAGGCCTGGAACATCGGCCCCGCCATCAACCCCCGGGAGCCGGGCGTGCTCTACTTCAGCTCCGCCCGGCCCGAGGCCGCGGCCGGCCGCATGGACATCTACAAGATCCAGTACGCGCCGGCCGCGAAGTAGGCCCGCCTACTTCATCAGGATCTTGCGCACCAGGGGGATGGGCAAGCCGCCTTCGGCCACGAAGGCGTCGTGGAACTGCTTCAGGGTGGCGCCCTTCGCCTTCATGTAGTCCTGGGCCAGCTGCTGGATCTCCAGCTTGCCCAGCGTGTAGTAGAGGTAGGTCGGGTTGTAGGCGCCGCGGCGGGACTCCTCGAAGGCGTTGGCCGGCTCCTGGAATCCCTTCTCGACGAAGAGCTTGGCCCCCTGCTCCACGGTCCAGCCCCTGGTGTGCAGCATGATGCCGTTCACGTAGCGGCAGTCGCGCAGCAGCGCCTCCTGGAGTTGGGCCAGGCGGATCTTCGGGTTCCCACCGCCGAAGCCCTGGTCCACCATCATCTGCTCCGTGTAGTGGGCCCAGCCCTCGGCGTTGGTGCCCGAAAACGTGAGCTTGCGCGTCTTGGTGGGGAAGCGGGGCGCGTAGAGGAACTGCAGGTAGTGCCCGGGCCACACCTCGTGGACGTTGATCATGGCCATCACGTACGGGTTGTAGAGGCGGAGGTGCTCCTCCTGGTGTTTGGCGTCCCACTCCTTCTCCACCGGCGTGATGTAGTAGAAGGCCTCGCTGGCCCGCGTCTCGTACGGCCCCGGCGTGTCCATGGAGGCGAAGCTGCCGCCGCGGGCGAAGGGGGGAGTCTCGGTGATGATCGGCCGCACCTCGGAGGGGATGGTGACCAGGTCCTTCTGCACCAGGAACGCGCGCGCCTCCTCCACCGTGCGCTTGGCGGAGGGGATGAGGTCTTCGGCCGTGGGGTGCTCGTCGGAGAGCGACGTCATGACCTCGGCCGGCGTCTTGGCGGGGTCGATCTGCTTCGCCGTCTCCAGGAAGGCCGCGTAGTCCTTGTCGAGCTGGGCCTGGCCCTTGGCCAGCAGCTCGGCCAGGGGCATGTCCACCATGTCGTCGTACTTGAGCTTGGCCAGGAACTGCGCCTCGCCGATGGCGTAGTTGCCCTTGCTGCGCGGGAGCAGGTCCTTCTGCAGCCACTCGGCCAGCGCGCGGGTCTCCTTGACCACGACCGCGTTGGCGGCGGTGAACTCGGCCAGCAGCGCGGCGTCGGAGCCGGCCGCTTCCTTGGCCCACTGGGCCACGGAGCCCTCGAAGTAGCCGGCCGCGCCCTTGCACATGCGGATGGCCAGGTCGGTGAACTCCTTGGGCGGGTTCTTCACGTTGGCCCGCAGGGCCGCGTAGACGGGCGGGGCCTGCTTGAGGCGGGCCACCACCGAAACCAGGCGGTCGTGGGGGGGGACGAAGCTGCGCTTGATCAGCACGTCCACGCCGCCGCCGGGCACGCGCACGTACAGCATGGGGTTGTGCTCCCAGTTGCGCAGGGTGTCGAGGCCCTGGAGCTGGCTGCGGATCTCGCCGTCCAGCACCTCGGCGTCGATGGCGTCGTCGAAGCCGAGCTTGGCGCGGTCGAAGGCGGCCAGGCGGGCCTGCAGCTTCTTCAGCTCCGCGATGCGGGCCTCCACGCGGGCGCGGGAGAGGTCCTCCAGCTTGTCGTCGTACTGGTGCAGCCCGGCCTCCGTGCCCAGGGTGGGCTGGGCGGCGAAGCTGGCCGCGAAGTAGTCGTCCACGAAGGTCGCGAACGTGCCGCCGGCCGCGGAAGCCGCGGGGGCGCGCAGGAGGGAGAGGGACGCGATCAAAACAATGGACGCCGCCTTCTGATTCATAAGCTCAATCGTAATGCGTCCGGAACGGAGGCGGGCGTCACACCACCAGGGCGCCGATGCGCAGGAGCTGCAGCACCGGCGCCTCGGCTGCGCGGGAGGAGTGGAGGTCCACGTCCACCTCCACCACCCAGTCGTTGTGGCCTTCGGCGTCGATCAGCATCTGCTGCACGCGCCAGCGCCCGCCGTCGTCGGACGGGGCCACGTACGTGTGGCGCGCGTTCCGCGCCTCGGGATCGAGGCGGATCGGCTGGTGCTCCACGCGGTAGGCCTCGCGGGCGGCCTTGAGCCGCTCCGCCGTCCAGGCCTGGCCCTCGCCGTCGACGGCGGAATCGAACGAGGACAGCGCCTCCTCGTCGCGGCCGGTCGACCAGGCGCGCAGGAAGGCGAAGAGGCGGGCGCGGATGGCGGCGGTGAAGGCCTTGGTGTCGCGCGTGACGTCGGGCGCCTCCTCCGGGCGCGGCGGACGAAGGGCGGCGCCGCCGGCCAGGGGCACGTAGTTGGGATCGCGCATGCGCTCCCACTCCTCGAGCAGGCTGGAGTCCACCTGCTTCAGCATGTCGCGCAGGTAGAACTCCATCTCGCGCACGGTGTCGGTCTTGGCCCCGTCGGGCACGGTCTGGGCCAGCACCTTGTAGACGCTGCTCAGGTGGCGCAGCAGCAGGCCCTCGATGCGCTCCAGGTCGTACTCCTGCACGTAGTCGGGGAAGGAGCGGAAGCCCTCGAACATCTCGCGCGCGATCGACTTGGGCCGGATGTTCTCCTGGCCCACCCAGGGGTGCCGGTCCGCGAACTCGTTGAACGAGGAGTAGACGAAGTCGCCCAGCGGCTTGGGGTAGGTCAGCTCCTCCAGCTTCTCCATCCGCTGGTCGTAGTCGAGCCCCTCCGCCTTCATCTCCGCGATGCGGATGCCCTTCAGCTTGTCGAGCTGGCGGCGCAGGATGGCCTCCGGGTTCTCCAGGATGCTCTCCACCAGCGTGAGCAGGTCGAAGGCGTAGGCCTCGGCGAAGGGGTCCAGCAGCGGGATGGTCTCCAGCAGGTAGAGCGAAAGCGTCTGGTTCATCGAGAAGTCGTCCTGCAGGTCCACGTTCACGCGCAGGCGCGAGCCCTCGGGGGTGCGGGGCACGATCTCCACGATGCCGCGGTTCAGCAGCGAGCGGAAGAGCTGCCAGGCCCGCTTGAAGTGGGCCGGCTTGGAGCGCTCCGGGTCGTGGCTGTCGTGGACGAGGTGCTGCATGGCCCGGCAGCCGTCGCCCTTGCGCGAGAGCACGTTCAGCAGCATCCCGTGCGAGACGTCGAAGCGCGAGGTCAGCCGCTCCGGGGGCGCGGTCATGAGCCGCTTGAACGTCGGCAGGTCCCAGTTGGCGAAGTTGTGCTCGGGCGGCTTGCGCCGCACGGCCTTCTTCCCGCCCTTGGCCTCCTTCTCGACCTGGCGCAGGTTGTCGATCACGTGTTCGGGGGCCTGGGCCACCACGTAGCCCTGGTCGTCGAAGCCCTTGCGCCCGGCCCGGCCGGCGATCTGGTGGAAGTCGCGGGCCGAGAGCACGGCCGTCTTCTGGCCGTCGAACTTGCACAGGCGCTCGAAGAGGACGGTGCGGATGGGCACGTTGATGCCCACGCCCAGCGTGTCGGTGCCGCAGATCACCTTGAGCAGGCCCTTCTGGGCCAGCTGTTCCACCAGCACGCGGTACTTGGGCAGCAGGCCGGCGTGGTGGAGGCCGATGCCCTGCTTCAGCCACTTGCGCACGTCGGGCCCGTAGGGGCTCGTGAAGCGGAAGCCCTCGATGGCATTGGCCACCGTGTTCTTCTCCTCGCGCGTGGCCAGGTTGAGGCTGGTGAAGGCCTGCGCGCTCTCGGCCGCGTCCTTCTGCGTGAAGTGGACGACGTAGACGGGCGCCTTGCCGTCCGCCACCAGCTTCTCCACCATCTGCGACAGCGCGATCTCGGAGTAGGCGTAGTCGAGCGGCACCGGCCGCTCGGACGACTTCACGGTGGCCGTGGGCCAGCCGTTCAGCTCGGTGAGCGCCTGCTCGAAGAAGGCCACGTCGCCCAGGGTGGCCGACATGAGCAGGAAGCGCGTGTTGGCCAGCGTCAGCAGCGGCACCTGCCAGGCCACGCCCCGGTCGCGGTCGGCGTACCAGTGGAACTCGTCCATCACCACGTCGTCCACGGCCGCGTCCGCCCCGTCGCGCAGGGCGATGTTGGCCAGCACCTCGGCCGTGCAGCAGAGGACGGGCGCGTCGCGGTTGACGGTGGCGTCGCCGGTGGAGAGGCCCACGTTTTCGGGCCCCAGCTCGCGGCAGAGCGCCATCCACTTCTCGTTGACCAGGGCCTTGATGGGGCAGGTGTAGACCGAGCGCCGGCCGTGGGCCAGGGAGTCGAAGTGCAGGGCCGAGGCCACCAGGGACTTGCCCGAGCCGGTGGGGGTATTCAGGATGACGTTTTTTCCCTCGAACAGCTCCAGGACGGCTTCTTCCTGGGCGGGGTACAGGGTCAGGCCGCGGGAGGCGACGTAGTCGAGGAAGAGGCCCAGGAGGGTGTCGGCGTCGGCTTCCTTGTCGGGGAGGCGGTCGAGGAGGGGGGCGGGCATCACGACATTCTGAGGCCACTGTGCTACGGACGGGCACGGGGACGTTCACGTGCACGTGCACGTGGTATAAACGTCGGCCTTTGTCACCACGAGCGTCGTCAGCCACCATCAGTCCTCCCAAGTCCTACGCGGCCCTTCTCGCTCCGCTGAATCCGGCGCAGCGGGAGGCGGTCGAGACCGTCGACGGGCCGCTTCTCGTGCTGGCGGGGGCGGGCACCGGCAAGACGCGGGTCATCACCACGCGCATTGCGTACCTCATGGCGCGGGGCGTGGATCCCTCCAGCATCCTGGCCGTCACCTTCACCAACAAGGCGGCGGGGGAGATGCGCGAGCGGGTCGCGCACCTGGCCGGGGCGCGGGCCAAGGAGATCACCGCCGGCACCTTCCACGCCTTCTGCGCGCGCGTGCTGCGCGAGCACGGGCAGGCGCTGGGACTGCCCAAGCGGTTCACCATCTGCGACGCGTCCGACCAGCTCAGCACCGTGAAGTCGGCCATGCGCGAGCTGCGCGTGCACGAGACGACGATGCAGCCCTCGGCCCTGCTGGCCCGCATGTCGCTGGCCAAGAACCGCATGGAGACGCCGCAGTCGTTCCTGGCCGCCGGCACCACCAACCGCGACCAGCTGGTGGGATCGGTCTGGCAGCGCTACCAGGAGCAGCTGGCCCGCACCCGCACGGTGGACTTCGACGACCTGCTGCTGGAGACGGTGCGCCTGCTGCGCGACCACGCGGAGGTGCGGGAGGAGTACCGCCGGCGCTACCGCTTCGTGCTGGTGGACGAGTACCAGGACACCAACCACCCGCAGTACGAGATCGTGCGCCTGATTGGCGAGGCCCACCGCAACGTGTGCGTGGTGGGCGACGACGACCAGTCCATCTACGGCTGGCGCGGGGCCGACATCCGCAAGATCCTGGGCTTCCACCACGACTTCCCGGGCGCCGCCATCGTGCGCCTGCAGACCAACTACCGCTCCACGCGGCCCATCCTCGACGCGGCCAACGCCGTGATCGGCCGGAACGCCGCGCGGCACGAGAAGGCGCTCGAGTCCGCGCGCGGCGGCGGCGATCCGGTGCGCTTCTTCCGCCTGAAGGACGAGGTCTCGGAGGCGCAGTTCGTGGTCAAGGAGATGCGCGACCTCCTGCGCCTGGAGGGCGCCACCCCCAAGGACTTCGCCATCCTCTGCCGCACGCAGATCCAGTTCCGGCCCTTCGAGGCCGAGCTGCGCGCGAACGGCCTGCCCTACGTGGTGGCCGGCGGCATGTCCTTCTTCGACCGCAAGGAGGTGCGCGACCTGGTGGCCTTCCTCAAGCTGGCCGCCAACCCGCGCGACGAGACGGCCCTGCTGCGCGTGATCAACACGCCGCCGCGCGGCGTGGGCAAGGCCAGCATCGACCGCGTGCTGGCCTTCGCCACCGAACACGGCATCTCCGCCGCCGAGGCCTTCGAGCGGGCGGGCGAGATCGACTCTCTCTCGCCGCAGTCGGTGGAGGGCTACCGCAAGCTGCGCGACGCGCTCGACCGCTCCGGCCTGGCCGAGGCCGGGTCGCAGCTCGTCTTCCACCTCGGCCGCTTCCTGGAGGCGATCGCCTACCGCGACGAGGTGCACCGCCTCTATCCCGAGCCCATGGCCCGCGAGGCTCGCTTGGCGGGCGTCGAAGAGGTGCTGAACTTCGCCGAGAACCACGTGCGCCGCTCGGCCAGCCCCTCGCTGGACGGCTTCCTGGAGGAGCTGGCCCTCTCCGGCGACGACGGCCCGGGCGAGAAGAAGGACGACCGCAAGGACGCGGTCATGCTCATGACGCTGCACGCGGCCAAGGGCCTCGAGTTCCCGCACGTCTTCCTGGTCGGGATGGAGGAGGGGCTGCTCCCGCACGCGCGCGCGACGGCGTATGGCAGCGTGGAGGAGGAGCGCCGGCTGGCCTACGTGGGCATCACGCGGGCCATGAAGACGCTGGCCCTCACGTTCGCCTTCGAGCGCGCCAAGTTCGGCAAGCGCGCGCGCACGACCCCGTCGCGCTTCCTGTTCGAGGCCCGCGGCGAAGACGTGCCGGCCGACTGGGTGGGCGTGGAGAAGACCGCGCCGGTGGAAGAGGACGACATCCCGCCGCCGAAGGGCAAGGGCGCCGGCGCCTCGAAGAAGAAGGCGGCGGGGAAGAAGACGACGCGCACACGCCGTTAGGCGACAATCGGAGGGTGACCGGCCAGCCCTTCACCGCGCGCACGCGGCTCGTCTTCGGTCCCGGCTGCCTGGATGACCTGGGGGAGCACGCGCGCGAGCTGGGACTCCGCCGTGTCCTCCTCGTCTCCGACCCCGGGCTGCTGGCCAGCGGCCATCCCGAGCGGGCGGCCGCGCTGTTGGGGGCGGCCGGCGTGGAGGTCGCGCCCTTCCACGACTTCGACCACGACCCCGACTCGATGATGGTGCAGCGCGGGGCCGACGCCGCGCGCGCCTTCGCGGCCGACGGCTTCGTCGCCCTGGGCGGCGGAAGCTCGCTCGACTGTGCCAAGGGGGCGAACTTCCTGCTCACGAGCGGCGGCCGCATGGCGGACTACCGGGGCTACGGGAAGGCCACGCAGCCACTGCTGCCCATGATCGCCGTCCCCACCACGGCCGGCACCGGCAGCGAGGCGCAGTCGTACGCGCTCATCTCCGACGCGGAGACGCACGAGAAGATGGCCTGCGGCGATCCCAGCGCGGCCTTCCGGGTGGCGCTGCTCGACGCCGAGCTGACCGTCTCGCAGCCGCGCCACGTGACCGCCACCGCCGGCTACGATGCCCTCTCGCACGCGGTCGAGTCCTACGTGACCCGCGAGCGGACGCCGCTGTCCGCCCTCTTCGCGCGCGAGGCGTTCTGTTTGTTGGACGCCCACCTCGAGCGCGTGCTCGACACGCCCGGCGACGTGGGCGCCCGGGCGGCCATGCTCCTGGGCGCCCACCTGGCCGGGCTGGCCATCGAGGCTTCGATGCTGGGCGCCACCCACGCCTGCGCCAACCCCCTCTCGGCCCGCTACGGGACCGCACACGGCGTGGCCATCGCGCTGATGCTGCCCCACGTCGTGCGCTGGAACGGGACCGTGGCCGGGCCGCTGTACGCGGAGCTGCTGGCGGCCGGCGGACGTAGGGCCGGCTCGGACGCCGCGTCCGCGCTGGCCGACCGCCTGGAGGCGCTGGCCGTCGCCGCCGGCCTGCCCCGCGGCCTGCGCGCGGCGGGAGTGGCCGAGGCCGACGTGGCCGGCCTGGCCGCGCAGGCGGCCACGCAGTGGACCGGCCGCTTCAACCCGCGCCCCTTCGACGCCGGCGCGGCCCTCGACCTGTACCGCGCGGCCTGGTGACCTTGGGGGTTTGGAGGCATGGCAAAAGGTTGTGAGCAAGGGCGGCCGGTGCCACCCGTCGCGCCCGGGTCCGCGATAATCGGGCCATGCGCCGCCGCCACGCGCTGGGACTGATCGCCGGCTCCGCCGCCGCGCTGCGCCTGTCCCCGGCCCGGGCCGCCGCTCCCGCTGCCGCCGGCTGGCCGCAGTTCCGGGGCGATCCCCGGCTCACCGGCCGCGCGCCCGGCCCGCTGCCCGCGCTGAAGCCGGCCTGGACGCACGAGGCCGGCGCGGCGGTCGAATCGTCGGCCGCCATCGGGGACGGGCTGGCCGTGGTGGGCTGCGGCAGCGGGCACCTGCTCGGCCTCGATCTCGCCACCGGCGCCCGCCGCTGGGCCTACGCCACGGGCTCGGAGATCGGCGAGTCGTCGCCCTGCCTCTTCGAGGGCCGCGCGTACGTGGGCGACCTCAAGGGCGTGGTGCACGCCGTGAACACCCGCGACGGCTCCGCGGCCTGGACCTTCAAGACGAAGGCCTCCGTGAAGGCCTCGCCGGTGGTCTCAGCCGGGCGGGTGGTCGTGGGCTCCTACGACCAGTTCGTGTACGCGCTCGACGCGCGTACGGGCGCCGTCGCCTGGTCGTTCGAGACCGACGGCCAGGTGCACGCCACGGCTTCGATCGACGCCGGCGTGGCCTACGTGGCCGGCTGCGACGGGCTGCTGCGCGGCCTGCGCGTGGCCGACGGCAAGCAGGTCTTCGACGTCGGCTCCGGCGGCTACACCGGCGCCTCCGCCGCCCTGCAGGACGGGCGCGCCTTCTACGGCACCTTCGAGAACGAGGTGCTGGGCGTGGACCTGGCCACGCGCAAGGTGCTCTGGCGCTACCGCCATCCCGAGCGCACCTTCCCGTTCTACTCGTCGGCCGCGCTGGCCCCGGGACGCATCGTGCTGGGCGGGCGCGACAAGCTGGTCCATGCGCTCGACGCGGCCACGGGCAAGGAGGCCTGGAGCTTCGCCACCCGCGGCCGCGTGGACTCGTCGCCGCTGGTGGCCGGCGCCAGGGTCTGCGTGGGCTCGCACGACGGGCGGCTCTACGTGCTCGACCTGGCCACCGGTGCGCGCCAGGAGGAGTTCGACACCGGCTCGGCCGTCACCGCCTCGCCCGCGCTGGGGGCGGGGCGCCTGGTGGTCGGGACCATCGACGGCGCCGTGCTCTGCTTCGGCTGAGCCTCGGGGACGGCCGGCGCGGTCGTCACGCGAATTCGTACAGCACGTCAGGCTCCAGTGCCTGAAGAACCGCGGGCGGCGTGGCCTGCACGTCCACCTTGGTGCGGCGGGCGACCGTGATCTCCTCGTTCTCGACGCCGGCCTTGTAGAAGTGGATCAGGAGGCCGACCGGCGGCTTGCCGCCCGCTCGGAGCACCTTCTTCAGGTACTCGTACCAGGCCACCACGTCACCGCGGACCGCCGACTCCCTGGCGTCGACGAGCACTCCGCGCTGCTCGAGCCAACGGTTGCGCTTGGTCTGGGACCAGCCGGCGGCATGGCGCGGCAACTTCAGCGTCTTGCCGCGGGCGGCCTCGCCCCGCACCAGGGCGGACTGGCAGTCACACACGGAGCCCGTGACGCCGTAGTACCCCCAGCCCTTCGGCAGCTGGTCCTGAACGTACCGATTCGACAGGGCCGTCCAGCGGGAGCCTTCCGGTCCCGCCACCGCCCTGACCGCGGCGAGGTCGGCTCCGGAAGGGAGCGTGGCCGTGATGAAGAAACACATGCCCGCTGTCGATCACGCCGCCAGCATGGTCCGCAGAATATCGTAGACCGCCACGCCAACGGCGGCGGCCAGGAGGAGTCCCCCGGTGAGGTTGAGGGTCCGGATGGCGCGGAGGGGAGCATCCGCCACGTACGCTTCCGGATGGAGCGTCACGTCGAGAAAGCGCGTCCGGCGGCCATACGGTGGAATGTCCGAGCGCCAGTGGAGGCGCGTGGTCAGCAAGCCCGCCAGCAGGGCCAGGATGCCTGTGAAGAGCAGGCCGAGGAAGAGGGCTTCCGCCGTGCTCATGGCATCCGAGCCTGTCTCGCTTCAGCGAGCCTGCGTCACCGCTTCTCGAGGGCAGCGGCGATGCGCTCGAGGGCTCCCTCGAGGCGCTCCATGTGCTGCTTGTGCCGTTCGATGTACTCTCGCTGGAACTTCGTGCCTCCGCTCCTCATCATGTACGTGAAGAACAGCCAGAAGCCGATCAGGAGAAGGAACGGCCCCCAGCTGATGAGAATGTTCCACCAAGACAAGTTGTCCATCAGGCCTCCCGTTCCTTGCAGCGGCACCACTTCGCACCGGGATGCGGTGGATCAAGCGTCCACGTCTGATACCAGGGGCCGTACGCGAGGCACAGCAGCGTGCCGCCGCGACCCTCGAAGGAGAAGGAAAACGACTCGATCGGCGTACCGGCATCCCGGATCACCAGACGGTGACGCCGGCCCGTCTCCAGGCCCGTGAGCAACCGGGGCGTCCCCGTCTTCGGGATGGCCATGGGAGCGTTGCCATCGATGCTGACGGTACCGGGTCTAGCTCGGGCGCGTGACGATGAGGGAAACCCTGTCTCCACCTGAGCCCTCGATCGTCAGCCTTGCCGCCGGGAGGGTCCACGTGCGGGAAGCCCCTGGTGTGTCGCCTGCTGCCGTCGGCTCGCCCAGGACGACCTTCAACGGCCACGCCGTGACGTCCATGAAGTGCGCGACATGCTCTGGAGCCGCCCGAGCGGGAGCTGGAACCTCGATGGGAAACTCGATACGGGTGGGACTGCCGTCGCTTGCGGAATGCAGACACGCGGTCAGGCCGGAGGGAGCCCGGAAGTCGCGACGCCCGGGAGCACTCCCGGCCTCCTGCAACCCCAGATGGGTCAGGAGACGCTCACACGATTCCGTCGACCAGGTCCACTCCGGCGAGCGAAGGAGTTCGACGAGGTGGTGGATGTCTAGCAGCACTGTCGCTCCAGCTTCAAGGCCCGCGGAAGGCTGAGTTCAGCAGCGCGGCTCCATTCTAACCGTGCCTTCGTCCGCTGGGCCTCCGTCTGGCCGTGGAACTTCATCAGGTTCATCCCGTTCGGCGGTCCGCCTCCTCGGGTGGATCCGGGTGGAGCACGAGCACGTATGACCGGACAAAACCGGCCATTCCTGAAGGCGAGAGGGAGTATCGCCAAGCCCGAACCCAACGATGCCTCCGTGGATCGTATGCCATCCGGACAGGCCGTCGCGGTCCCCCCCGCGGTAGTGGTCAGCAAACTGTCCAGTCCGCGAGTACTTCAACTCGAGAACAGCGGCCTGGTCGAGCTTCATGCGGTCAATGAGTGGCCGCCTTCACCATGGTCTCTGCGATAGCCACATATTCGGCCTCGGGATAGGGAATCCCAGCCTTCGCAAAGACAGGAGCGGCGCTTCGCACGGCTTCAAAGGATCTGACCGATATGGATCATCTTCGGGGCTGGGTCACCGTCGCTCATCGTACTGCGCCCAGCGCCACTCCGGCGTCACGGGGAGGTCATGCTCCTGGGCGATCTTCTCGATGGCGCTGCGCGGCCCTTCGATGCTTCCTTCGGTCCAGTTGTCCCACTCCAGCGTCAGCCGGATGCCGTCCCGTTCCATCACGATCCGGCCGTAGTCGATCCAGGCGTCGAACCCGTCGTATTCGCTCGTCTTCCGCCAGCCAGCGGCGGCGAGCTCTTCGACCAGGCCGTTGAAGCGGGCGGTCGGCAGGTCCTTGATGGTCGCGAGACCGAGCACACGGAAGCGCATCTTCGCGACCGCCCGCAGGGTGCGCGCCAGTACGTTCATCGTGGTCTGCCCAGACGCCGCGATCAGTTCTGACGAAAGGCCTTCGACCAGACCGGCTCACTGGGGAAGACGTGCCTGTAGGACGCCATCCACTTCTTTCCCCCGACGTCGACGGCGCCTTTTGCATTTCGGGTCTGAAGAAAGGCCCGCAGCTCCTTCAACCTGCTCCCGGGAAGGTAGATCGAATATGAATCTCCCCGCTGAGCCGCCTCGCGCGAGTCGAGCCCCGGACACTCTGCCGGCCATCGAATGGACTTCTCCG
>Ga0111539_10009755_pt1 | contig 12116 bp, 6 predicted proteins | sample RhiMethybrSRZTD1_FD_79667 | JGI IMG/M metagenome (GOLD analysis project Ga0111539, IMG submission 79667) | Populus rhizosphere microbial communities from Tennessee, USA - Rhizosphere MetaG P. TD hybrid SRZTD1 (version 2) (version 2) | ecosystem: Host-associated > Plants > Roots > Rhizosphere >...
CAGTACGCTACTTCGCTGGGCCTCCGAATGCCGCTGTCGCTGCGGTGATCACATCCGGCGTCACCCGGCTCGCCGAAGCGTTTACGGCCGTGGTAACGGTGCTCGTCAAAGATACGGTTACCATTATCGGATTGCTGGGATGGATGTTCTACATTGACTGGCTATTGGCGCTAGCGGCGCTATCGTTGTCGGGCCCAGTTTGGCTGATCGTGCGATCGACGGGAAAGCGGGCGCGGGGAGTAACATGGGAAGTTGAGCAAACAATGAGTGGCCTGGCCAAAGTCCTGGAAGAATCTGCCGAGAATTATCCGGTGGTTAAGCTATACGGCGCCGAGGGGTATGAGATCGAGCGCTTGCGGAAGCAGGCAGAGCGTATTCATCTCGCGGCGACCAAGCGGACAGCCATATTGTCGCTCGGTGTTCCCTTGGCGCAGATATCTATCGCCGTCGCTTCGGGTGTCGTCATCTATTTCGCGGCCCAGCACTCGTTCGCGGATAAGATCACCGTAGGAGGGGTGGCGTCTTTAGCCGCGGGAATGGTAATGCTGATTGGACCTATAAGGCGAATTGCAGAGGTGAAGGAATCGTTGAGAAACTGGTTGAATTCTGCTGATCGTGTGTTTTCACTTCTCGATCAAGATGTTGAGCACGACGAGGGAACAATTAGCGTTGAGCGAGTATACGGCGAGTTGAAGTTCGTCCACGTGAGTTTTTGTCCTGACCCGGAAACGGGGCCTGATGGCCGGTCTGAAGCAAGATCCCATCAGGGCGCGGAAATAAATGCCTCGCTCCAGGATGTCACGTGGACCATCAAACCCGGCCAATTGGTGGCATTTGTCGATTTTTCAGGATCAGGGTCTGCCAAGTCTATTTTGAGCCTCGTGCCCCGTTTTCGTAACCCTGCATCGGGGCAGATCCTTCTCGACGGTCATGATCTCAGGAGCCTCAAGCTAGCCTGCTTGCGGGCCAATATTGCACTGGTATCCGCGGTTGCGCCGGAGTTTAATGACACGATTGCAGCAAATATTGCTTTTGGCGACATCCACCGGGCAACAGAGGGGAACATTACTGCCGCGGCGCAGGCTGCTCGCGCATCGGAGTTCATTCGAAAGATGCCGCAAGGATTGCAGACGATGGTTGGGGAACAGGGGCAGAAACTTTCCGAGGATCAGCGGCTGCGCATTGCGATTGCCCGAGCTTTACTAAAAGACTCCCCGGTGCTGCTGCTGGACGAGACGTTCGAGACGGTAGACGCCGAAGCCGCGCGCCATGTAGAGGCGGCTGTGGAAACCGTGACGCGGGGACGCACCACCCTGGTCTTTGAGCCTCGCTTGCCCACCTTGAAAAGAGCTGATTTCATAGTGCTCCTTCAAGAAGGTCGCATCATTGATATCGGTCGGCATCGCGACCTGCTGGCACGCCGTCGGCCATACGCTGAATTTTCGCAAACCTGGCTGAAACAAGAGAAAGTGGTGGCACTTAACTATCCCAAAACTTGTCCTGGGACTGACTGATGTCGAGTCTGGATCGGGGGACACCGGATTGATTTGGCGGGTCCTGGCAGGAGTACTCCGGCACCCATTTTCTCAACTCCTGTTTTACTTCCTCATCACTGAGCACCGGATGCTCATTAAGCCATGCAAGCAAATCCTCGAGCCATTGCTTACCGACCTGACGTGCCTGGGCGATGCGTAATTTGGGATGAGGCGTGGGGAGTGTATTTTCATCGTCAGCCAATAATTCCTCATAAAGCTTCTCCCCGGGGCGCAATCCGTTGTAGACGATCTGTATATCGTTCTCGCTCAAACCAGAGAGACGAATGAGGTCGCGCGCGAGATCGGCAATTTTTACCGGTTCGCCCATATCAAGCACGAAGATTTCACCGCTGTCGTTGTTTCCCCCCATCAGCCCAGCTTGCAAGACCAGTTGCGCGGCCTCGGGGATGGACATGAAGTAGCGCGTTATTTCGGCATGAGTGACCGTTATTGGGCCTCCTTTTTCTATCTGTTCTCGAAATTTGGGAATGACGCTTCCCGCGCTACCGAGCACATTACCAAAGCGAACCATGACGAAACCAGGTACTTGCAGACCACTGCCTCGAGTCAGCAAGCCGGCAACGGATTGCTGAAGTGCCTGGCACACCATCTCCGCCAACCGCTTGCTGGCGCCCATCACATTAGTGGGGTTGACGGCCTTATCGGTCGAAATCAGTACGAATTTTTCCACTCCATGCTCAATCGCAGCCTGGGCAAGACTGTGCGTCCCGAGAACGTTGTTGTGGACGGCTTGCCAGGCGTTTTCCAGTTCCATCAGAGGCACATGCTTGTACGCCGCTGCGTGAAACACTACCGCGGGCCGATATCGTGAGAATATCTGGCCCAGACGGGCCTGATCCTTGACATCGCCTATCGTAAAAGCCATCGGAATGTCCGGAAAATTTGCCTTGAATTCCTGTTCCACGTTGTAGAGGGCAAATTCGTTCAACTCAAACAACACCAGCCGGCCTGGTTCAAACTTGAGGATCTGTCGGCACAATTCAGAACCGATCGAGCCACCCGCGCCGGTTATCAGTATCGTTTTTCCCGTAAGTAAGCCATGCAGGCCGGCATTGTCCAGGACAACTGGATCACGTCCCAGCAAGTCTTCCAGTTCGACGGTTCGGATTTGAGAAACGGTGATTTTTCCGCTTATCAGATCGTCATAAGAAGGGATCGTAAGCGCCTTTACGCCGGCACTTGCGCATAATTCGAGCGCCCGGCGCCGATCGCGATGGAGACGGTCCGGCTTGCGACGGTCGGGCTGGGAGCGGGGGGACAGCCGCCGGTCGTGAGCGAAAGAGGTCATCGCGATAATGGCATGCGCAACGCCCAGCTTTTGAGTCACCACGGGCAGTTCGTCGACCCGGCCCAGAACCTTGAAGCCGTGCAGCATCACGCCACGCTTCGCGGGATCGTCGTCCAGTAAGCCGACAACCTTCCACTGCACGCTGCGGGTAAGCTCTTTAAGCAGAGTGACCGCCGCGTCGCCCGCTCCTAGTACAAGTACGAGATTGCCCTCCGTTTTATTTTGACCATACAGCCGATGCTCTTTCCATAACCGATATGCGAGGCGGCTGCCACACATGATGAACAGAAGCAGAATCGGTGCGAGCAGCGGCACGGTGCGCGGTACCCCGATAAGTCGCTGCACCATGAACAAGGCTACCGGAACCACAGCCGCAGAGGTCAAGACCGCGAAAAGGATGCGCTTCAAATCGGGCAGGCTTGCATAGTGCCAGAGGCCGCGGTATAGGCCGAACCAGAGAAATATGGCCGCATATATCGGCACGAGCCATGGCAGAATCTCGGTCAGAGAGGCCAGATACAGGGGAGGAATGTCAAAATTGAAGCGGAACGAATAGGCGAGCCACCAGGCGACGACTGCCGCGCCTATATCGTGAACAAAGGCGATGACGGTCCGCACATTAGGATTACGAAGTGGCATGCTATGAGCCGCCGGAACGGCGTTCCCAATAGTGATCAGAAGCACCCATAAGTGTTAGATAGACTGCGCACCAAATAATAACGACTCCAAATTGAATTGGCGGATCCTGCCGCGTTGCCCACATCGCACTTGAGCCGGATGCGAGCATGAGTATATACGCGAGCAGGGCCGTATTGCGATGACCCAACCCGTGCTGCACCATGCGCTGGTAATAATGCTCGCGATGCGCTTGCCAGACCTTTTCACCGCGGCAAACCCGTTTCAGGAGAGTGACAGAGGCGTCGGCGATAAATGGCGAAAATACGAGCAGCGGCAGCCACGCGGGCCAATCTTCGCTCACCCACCCTATGATTCCCATAGCTGCTGCCAGGAATCCTAACGGAATTGAGCCTGAATCGCCGAGAAAAATTCGAGCAGGGTGGAAATTGAACAATAGAAAGGCGGCGGCGGAGGCAGCAATACAGAAGTTTGCCGCCGCAAAGGCCTCATCCCCCGCGAGCAAGGCGGCCACTCCGTAACAGCCGAAGCCGATCAATGCCATGCCTCCGGCCAATCCATCCGATCCGTCCATGAAATTATAGAGGTTGAGCATCCAGGTAATCGCCAATGCGGCAAAAGCCGTGACCAGCCAGTCATTCGCCTCGGCTAGCAGCGCTGCCGAAAACCAGGCCGCAAACGCCACGTGCATCAGCAGTCGTACCGAGACGGGAAGATCAAAAATATCATCGACGAAGGATACGGACGCCAGCACGATGACGGCAAGCCAGACGGTCAACGGTGGAGAGAGCGGCAGGAGCGCCCATGAAACCAGTACCCCGGCCAATAGACCGATTCCTCCAGTCCGTGGAACAGCGGTGGTGTGAAGCGACCGCGCGTTAGGATAATCCAGCACCGGAATACTGCCCTTGACGAGCCACCATATCAAGACGAGTGTCACGAGGAACGCGAATGCGGGTGCTGCGAGCAGCGGGAGCGAGGGGCTGATTGTCATGCTGAATTATAGCTGCTGAAATACCGCTAGGGGATATGCGGGGATATCCCGAGCACATGCCGCGTTCACAACTGACGTCAACTTCGACCGTCAGTTACCGGTCGAGCTTCTTCCCGCGTCTCCTGACGCGTTTATGATTTGTGAGTCTGCTACTATTGAGTCGAGAAACCGATCTCACAACGCCCCTGGGTGTACCCGATACCGGGTTGCGCCGCATATCTATTCCGGAATTTTGTTTAATGAAAGACGCGATTGAAAAGAATATCCCTTAACACGCAGATTGTTTTTGGTGCGCTTTCTGGCGTATTGCTCGGTCTGGGCTTCGCGGTGCTGGAGAAAGAATCAGCAGTCGCCGAAGCGGGACTCTACATAGCGGATCTCGTCGGTACGCTATTTATCGATATGCTGAAGATGGTGGTCATTCCGCTGATATTTACTTCCATCGCGGTCGGGGTCGCCAACTTGAGGACGCACCGGCAGATGCACAGGGTATGGAAAGCGACGCTGGGCTTTTTTGGATTTTCCATGGCCTTGGCGATTATCCTCGGCCTAACCGCCGCGAACCTGTTCCGGCCAGGTGAGGGATTGCAACTCGCGATGTTCCAGAGCGAGATGGAAGGGTTTCAAGCAGGACAGATGCCGCTGTCCGGTTTTTTTGCACAACTGCTGCATAGCTTATTTCAGAATCCGATTTCAGCACTGGCTCAGGGTAACGTGCTGGCGGTAGTGGTTTTTTCACTTCTGCTTGGAATTGCGTTGGTGGTTGGGGGCGAGCGTTATGCGAACATTCTCATTCTGCTTCAGGAGTTTCTGGAGCTGATGCTAATGCTGGTGGGGTGGATCATGCGGCTCGCCCCCTTTGGCATCATGGCGCTGCTGGTGAAGCTTGCCGCCACCCAGGACACGGCCCTGCTTGGAACACTGGTGGAATTTGTGGTCGTTGTGGTTGCCACCACATTGCTTCATGGAATGGTGGTCCTGCCGCTGATTCTCTATCTGGTCACCGGCATGACTCCGCTCAAGTTCTGGCGCGGCGCCCGCGAAGCACTGATAACGGCGTTCGCCACCAGTTCAAGTTCTGCCACATTGCCGGTCACGCTGCGTTGCGTGGAACAGCATCTGCATGTGAAGAGGGATATTGCCGGCTTTGTCGTGCCATTGGGGGCCACGCTTAACATGGACGGCACTGCTCTGTATGAAGCGGCGGCGGCGTTGTTCATCGCCAACCTGGCCGGCATCGAACTCAACCTGGTGCAACAGATGATTGTGTTTGTTTCCGCGATGCTTGCAGCGATGGGCGCGCCGGGCATTCCAAGCGCGGGCATGGTTACCATGGTGCTGGTGCTACAATCCGTTGGTCTGCCTGCTGAAGCCATTGCCATTCTACTGCCCATCGATCGTCTGCTGGATACCTTTCGCACGATGGTCAACGTCGAGGGGGATATGGTAGGAAGCCTGGTTGTCCAAAAACTGGTGCGCGGCCATCCTGAGGTCCCCGGCCTCTAGGCTGAAGGTTCCATCCACGGCTCGATAGATCCCATAGCGAGCTGTACTGTTGATGCCCCTCATTTTGCAACTTTCTGTTTTAAATGTGCCTCTCTTTGCCGATGGGCCCGCCACTTTGGTATGACATATTGTCAGGCGGCAATATGTGGGCGGTTGTCTCCTGAGCGTCTGGGTAATCGAGTACGGCAGCGAAATGTGGTCGCTCTATGAGACAGCGAAGCTGCATCCGCACGCCAACCTTACTGGCGCTTCAACATACTCCTGGACGTCCGAACGTCGGCCATGTCGTGCGGGCCATTAATTCAGTGTTCAAAAAAGAGGCGCGTGAACGGTATAAGCAGGAGGCGAGGCGGCAGGTGCGACAATTTGCCACATTCCCAGGCCGGGCGAAATGAATTATTCTCGTTGAGCTTGATAGGGGAGAGAGGAGGATGGTAATGAGTCTGCGGGTTATATGGCTTCTTTTTCTGGGTGCCGCAGCAACCGCGCCTACTACCTCGATTGCTGAAAATCCTGACCCAGCCGCTGAGAAAAGCCTCGAAAATGTCCCCCGTCCCCCAAAGCCGACTCTGGCGGTAGGCGCAACGCTGGATCATAACGGTCGGCTCTGGCTGGCGAGAGTCGAGAAACAGCATCTGGTCGTTTCATGGTCAGACGATAACGGCACAAATTTCTCCCTCCCGGTTGTGGTCACCCCCGAGCCGGAAAATATCGCGGCGGATGGCGAGAGCCGGCCGAAAATCGCGGTTGCGCGCGATGGCACCGTGCTGCTGACCTGGGTGCAATCCCTGCCACAGAAATATGCGGGCAATGTTCGTTTCTCGCGGTCGGCTGACTCAGGTCAAACCTTTTCCCCACCCGCGACGTTGAACGACGATGGCCGGATTACCAGCCATCGTTTTGATTCGCTCGCAACAGACGGCGACGGCAGGGTGATGGTCGCATGGATCGATGGACGCGATCGCGACGTGGCCAAGGAGAAGGGCGAACAATTTTCAGGCGTGTCGCTTTATACGGCGCAATCGTTCGATAATGGCGCCACTTTTCGTGCAAACCGGAAATTTCAAGAGCATACCTGTGAATGTTGCAGGACTGCGTTGACGTGGACCATAGAGGGCCCCGTAGCGATATGGCGCAATATTTTTGGCACCAACACGCGCGATTTCGCCGTGTCGAATCTGGATAAAGGCGGGGTACGGCGGGCCACCGATGACAATTGGCGGATTGATGCATGCCCCCACAACGGGGCTAGCGTCGCGGCAGATCGCCAGGGCCAACTCCATCTTGTCTGGTTTACGAATGGAACCGCGCGTCAGGGCTTGTTCTACAAGCGGATTAACGGAGATTGGGAATCAAGGCCGATACCGGTAGGAAATCCTGAGGCGCAACCCAACCATGGTGCGGTGGCAGTAGCGGATAAAACAGTCCTCCTTACCTGGCGGGAATTCGACGGGGAATCCTATTCGGTGCAGATGATGCACTCGCATGACGGCGGCGCGTCGTGGAGCGAGCCGCTTCGCCTGATGGAGTCTGCGGGAATTACTGACTACCCCATGCCACTGATTGATAACAAGAAGATCCTGATAATCTGGAACACAGCAAAGGAAGGATTGCGCATCCAGCCGCTAGAGCGAGTAACTGCGCGCCACCAAGGTTAACCCTAATACTCTGGCCCGCCGAGTCGGATAGTTGACTAGCAAAATTTCGTGGTCACGCGGTCCTTGTCGATAGTGTTATCGTCAAGGACGGGGCTGGAAAATTAAAATCCCGTCAAGTACAAGAATGAAATCTATCGCTCTCGCCTTAGCGAGTTTGCTATGGGCGTCTTCAGCCTTCGCGTCAGAAGAGTCCGGGCAACAAAAAAACACTCCAACGGAAAAGAATTTGATAAGCCCCGGCGGCAAGGAGGGACTTATAAGCCGAACGCCGAATTCTGGCGCTGATGTTCGTGGGCAAAGCACGCAATCGGGCACAAGTCCCGCATCAAGCTCAAGCCTAGGCGAGGTGGCCGTGCCCAAGGCGCCGGCAATTGCACCTGCAGGCGCGGATGCGCAAGAAGCGCCGCCCCCGGACCCAACCAAGGGTCCTGATTCGAAGCAGGCCAAGCAGCCTGCGGGCGAGGTGAAAGAAACAGTATTCAAGGAAATGGTCATTACCGGGGAGACTGAAAAGGATTCACATTACACCTCACCTTCTGTCCGTGTGACCAGGGCTCAGATAGAGCGGCAGAATGCCCAGACCACGGAAGAGGTGCTGAAGTATATGCCGAGCCTGCAGATCCGCCAGCGTTACGTCGGCGATCCGAACGGCGTTCTAGGTATCCGAGGCGCCGACATGTTCTCGACTGCGCGTAATATGGTTTATGCAGATGGCTTGCCATTGCATAACTTCCTGCAGGCGTCCTTCAACGGTGCGCCTCGCTGGTCACTGGTGGGGCCCAATGAGATCGATTCCGTAGATGTTGTCTATGGACCGTTCTCTGCCGAATACAGCGGCAATTCCATCGGCGGGGTGGTTAACATAAAGACGCGCATGCCGCGCAAGCAGGAATTCTATGTCGAGGGCAGCCTCTTTATCCAGCCGTATAAGCTCTATGGACCGGATAAGGGAACATTCATCGGCGATCGGCAATACGTATCTTATGGAAACCGGATTCAGGACAAGTACACGGTATTCCTGGCCTATAACCGCCTCGAAGCCCAAAGTCACCCGCAGTCTTATTTCATCGATAACACCGGTTTGTCTAATGATCAGAGTGCATTGCCAGTGCCAGTGCCGGTGACGGGCGGCATCCGAACGCCCGATACGCGCGGCACGCCAAGCATGATCTATGGCGATACGGGCCCCGAGAAGGTGAATACTCACTTGTTCAAGGGCAAGTTCGGTTACGACATTACGCCTGAGCTTCAGGCACTCTTTACAGTGGCCTACGAGGATCGTTCACGCAACCAGAATCGTCCGAACAATTATGTAAGTGATTTGAACGGGCAGCCGTTCTGGGGTGATCCCGCCCCGACTTGCTGCGCGACTCCAGGTAATGCTTCCCAGGATGGAACGCGCTACGACGTGGTACAGCGTGGCTTTGGCGGAAGCCAGGATAAGCGCGAAACGTTGAACCTGGGGTTGCAGCTGCATGGTGCGCTCACTCCCAACTGGAACGTCAATACCACCATCAGCTATTTCGACGTCCTCAAGGATATCCGTGCGACTGCCTTCTTCAATCAAAATGATCAAGAAAATACGGGCGCGGGGCAACTGCAGGACTTTAAAAAATTCAATTGGCTTAATTATGACCTCAAACTGAGCACGCCGGTCCTGCTGGGCAATGACAAGGTATCGTTTCTGGCCGGGTATCACTTCGATCAATATAACCTGAGTTTCCGGCAATACGACCTCGTTAATTACGCGACGCTTACCCGGGGCGCACTGCAAGCCAACCGCAACAATGATGGCCAGACTTCAACCCATGCCATCTTCGCACAGTCTGCAATCCGTTTCCTGCCGGGCTGGGACGTTACCGTCGGCGCCCGGCAGGAATGGTGGGCAGCTGCGAAAGGGGTGGTAGGGAGTCTTTCAGTGCCAGATCGTAACGAGTCGGCGCTTTCACCCAAAGTCTCGTTGGGTTACGAGCCCGGACAGTGGAAATATCGTTACTCCTTCGGCCGGGCCCATCGTTTTCCCGTGATCGCCGAGCTTTATCAATCGCTCAATTCCCCCACGAGTATCCTTACTGCCAATGCAATGCTGAAGCCGGAAAACGGAGTGCATCACAACTTCATGATCGAATATGGATTGCCCAAGGGTTACATTCGCTTGAACGCTTTTCGCGACGATATAAAGGATGCAATCCAGCAGGTGATGTCGGCCTCGGGCATACTGACAACCAGCGCTTTTCAGAATATCGGCGAGACCAGCACCACGGGTGTGGAACTTATCTATGACCAGCGCCGCATCCTTGGCTCCAAATTCGATTTCATGTTCAACGGCACGTGGATGAACGCTAAAGTGGAGAACGGTCCACTTGTCGTCTTCACAGAGTCGACAGGGCAGCCAGCCAACTATGACATGACTGGCAAACAACGTATCCGTTTGCCGCATTGGCGGGCGAATTTTTTTGGGACTTACAACGCCACCGAGGCATGGGATATTTCGCTATCCGGCCGTTACACCAGCGATTCGTTCAATGATCCGGATAACCGGGATTATGTTAACAACGTCTTCGGTGCGCAAAGCGATTTCTTTTTCATGGACTTCAAAACCAGCTACCGTTATAAATTCCAGAACGGTCTTAAAAGCCGGTTTTCGTTTGGCATTACGAATCTGAACAACGATAAGGCGTTCGTGTTTCATCCCTATCCGCAACGCACCTATCTGGTGGAGGCGGCGTTCAGCTATTAACTTACCCAAGCAAACGCCATTGGGAGGTCGAGATTCCGGGCCGCTCGGGTTTCTCGCCGGAGCGGTATTTATTCGAACAAATTGGCGATTCCGTCCAGGCCTACGTAATTTATTGCATAAGTTGCCCTCGCCTGGACAACCGGCTTCGCGTGATAAGCGATGCTGACCCCAGCCGCCTCCATCATACCAAGGTCGTTAGCGCCATCGCCTATGGCGATGAGTTGTTCACGTTTCAATCCCAGTTCTTCGCGCACTTTGTTCAACACTTCCGCTTTTCCATGTGCCCCAATGATTTCTCCTAAAACTTTACCTGTAAGCTTGCCATCCTGTATATCAAGTGTGTTTGCGGCTGCGTAATCTAAACTTAGCCGCGATTTTATTCTTTCGGTAAAAAACGTGAAGCCACCGGAAATGACCATCGTTTTGAGTCCGGCGGACTTCATTCGCTGAAGCATCTTTTCCGCACCGGGACTCAGCCGGACGCGGTGGTCGTATACGTACTGGAGCGCATCCTGATCGAGGTCCTTTAGTAGTGCCGTGCGCTGCCGCAGACTTTCGGCGAAAACAATTTCGCCTCGCATGGTTCTCTGGGTAATTTCCGCCACTTGTGCTTTTATGCCCTGCATATCGGCAACTTCATCAATCGACTCAATCGCCAGCAGAGTCGAGTCCATATCCATCGCCACCAGGCCAAATTCCGCTAGCGAGACCATCGGGTCCACAAAAGCGAAATCAAGCTCGGCTTCGGCACAATATTCCGGGACGTGCTCCCGGCTGCTGGCGTTTTTCAATCGGAAAGCCTGACCGGTGATGCGTTCGATCTGATTGGCGCCAGCGAGCTTCGCCAACTCGCGCAGGTCCCTGTTTTCGACTTCCATTCCCTGAATGATAAGGTTCATATGTTGTTTACATTTTTTTGTAGTCAGGTCTTCAGTGCAGAGCAAAGAAGATGAGATGATTCACCGATCGGACCAGATAGATAAGATCCGACAGTTCGTTAACCGCAAGCCGAACGAAGAATCGCTGCTGCATATGGACGAGCAAAACGGGGTATCTCCCTCGGCTAACCGCATCCGAGCTATGCGCTCGATGTGTGATGCTTTCGCGGCAGCGTATTCTGCCAGTAATCGCCACTTACTTCCACATCGAATACTGACACACCCGAGTTGAGGGCGAATTCAATTACCCATTCTTCAGCCAAAAGATATAATCTAACTTGCTTTTTTAAAGCGGCACGCTGCATCGCAACGTTCGATCAGTGCCGGATGCCGGAGGAACTTACAGCGCTTGAAGGCGCTGCTGGAACAGGGTATTTTTTATGGTCAACCTGCTCAATATCGGAACACCCCTGAGTCGCTCGGCGACACGTGTCATGTTGCTCGGCAGCGGCGAACTCGGCAAAGAAGTCATCATCGCACTGCAACGCCTGGGTATCGAAACCATCGCGGTCGACCGCTATCCAGACGCGCCCGGGCATCAGGTCGCGCACCGCGCTCATGTCATTAATATGGCGGATGGTGCTGCATTGCGGGAATTGGTGGACCATGAGCGACCGCATCTTATCGTGCCAGAGATCGAGGCCCTTGACACACGTATGCTGATGGAGATCGAACGCCTCGGAATCGCTCGCGTCATCCCGACTGCGCGCGCCGCGCAGCTCACTATGAACCGCGAAGGGATCCGGCGGCTTGTGGCAGAGGTACTTGGTTTGCCTACTTCACCATATGTTTTTGCCAGC
>Ga0111539_10009756_pt1 | contig 12116 bp, 11 predicted proteins | sample RhiMethybrSRZTD1_FD_79667 | JGI IMG/M metagenome (GOLD analysis project Ga0111539, IMG submission 79667) | Populus rhizosphere microbial communities from Tennessee, USA - Rhizosphere MetaG P. TD hybrid SRZTD1 (version 2) (version 2) | ecosystem: Host-associated > Plants > Roots > Rhizosphere >...
CCGTTCGCCGCCGGATGCGCCGCGCTGCTGCTGCTCTACCGCGTCGGGCTGCGCGTGCTGACGCCATGCGGCGCGGCGGTCGCCGTGACGGCGCTCGCGGTCGCGGAGCCGGCCATCTACTACGCGAGCGAGTTCAAACAGTACGCGAGCGACCTCGCCGTGTCCGCCGCCGTGCTTCTGGCGGCGCTCCGCGCGGAGGAGCGGCCTTCCGCGTCGCGGCTCGTCGCGCTGGGCATCGTGGCGGTCGGCGCGATCTGCCTCGCGTATCCCGCGGTATTCATGCTCGCCGCCGCCGGCGTCGTGCTCCTCGCGACCGAGCTGCATGCCGGGCGGCGGCGCTCCGCGGCGGCGCTGGCCGCAGTCGGCGTGATCTGCGTCGGCGCTTTCGTCGCGAGCTACGTGCTGTTCCTCCGCCCGCTGGTCGCCAACGCGCACATGCAGAGCGTCTGGGAGGGCGGCTTCATGCCGCTGTCGCCCGTCGCCGCCGTGCAGTGGCTGGCCTCCACGCTCTACGACACGCTCGAGGACCCGGTCGGAGTGTCGATCGCCGGCGTAGGCGCGTTGGCGGCACTCCTCGGCGCCGCCGTCCTGGCGCGGCGGCGGCCTGCGGTACTGGCGCTGCTGCTCCTGCCGGTGGTGTTCGCCATGGGGGCGTCGGCGCTGCACCTCTTCCCGTTCGTCGGCCGGCACACTCTGTTCGTCGCGCCGAGCTTCCTCCTGTTGATCGCGGCCGGCATCGAGTCGCTGGTACTCGACACGCAGCCCATCCCGCGGCTCGCCGGGGTGCTGTTCGCGGTGTTCCTGCTGGTGCCGCCCGCGGTGCGTGGGGTCCGGGACGCGCTCGCGCCTCCGGGACGCGAGGAGATCGAGCCCGTCCTGCGTCACGTCGCGACGCACTGGGAGGCCGGCGACACGCTGTATCTCTACTACGGAGCGGAGCCCGGATTCGCGCGCTACGGCACGTCCGCGGGCCTACCGCACGACGTCGCACCGGTCGTCGGCGTGCGCAGTCGCGACGACTGGCTCCGGTACGTCGACGACGTCGCGCGCCTCGCCGGCCGCGAACGGGTCTGGATCGTGTTCTCGCACGTGCACGGAATGGTCGACGGCAAGGAGGATCGGGTCATCCTCGCCGCGCTCGACCGACTCGGCCGCCACCTGGACGAGAAGCGGACCGCCGGCGCCAGTGCGCATCTGTACGACCTGCGCCCCAAGGCGAATACCCGGTGATCTGAGATTCGACGGGTCGGCGTTGCTTCGGCTCGCCGGCCGCCGCTACAGTCGGAGGGATGTCGCGCCTCTGGGGGTACCTCGCCCGCTATAGACTCCGGTACCTCGCCGGCATCGCCTGCCTCGTCGCGGCGACGAGCCTCACGATGACGGTGCCCTGGCTCTTCCGCGACGCCGTCGACACGATCGCCGCGGCGGGCAGCCAGGCGCACCTCGTCCGGATCGTCGCGCTCATCGCGGCCATCGCCGCCGTCCAGGCGGTGCTCCGCACCCTGTCGCGCTCGATCATCTTCAACGTCGGCCGCGACATCGAGTACGACCTGCGGAACGACCTCTTCGCGCACCTCGAGAAGCTACCGCTCGCGTACTACCAGCAGCACCGGACCGGCGACCTGATGTCGCGCCTCGTGAACGACGTCACCGCCATCCGCCTGCTCCTCGGGCTCGGCATCCTCAACTTCATCAACACGCCCGTCTACTACCTCTACGGGCTCGCGATCATGCTCTCGATCCACCCCGGCCTGACGCTCGCGGCGCTCTCGGCCTACCCCTTGGCGCTCCTCGCGGTGAAGCGGACGAGCCGGGCGCTCATCGAGCGCTCGCTCCGGGTGCAGGAGGGGCTCGCCGAGATGTCCAGCCGCATCCAGGAGAACCTGTCCGGGATCCACGTCGTCAAGGCGTATGCGTCCGAGGACCGAGAGGTCCGGTCGTTCGCGGTGCTGAACGACCGCTTCCAGGAGAACAGCCTCCGGCTCGCGCGGCTCCGCGGCATCATCGTGCCCGTGATGAGCATCGCGGGCGGCGTCGGCTCGCTGATGGTGCTCTGGTACGGCGGCAGCCTGGTCGTCGCGAAGCGGCTCACCATCGGTGACCTCGTCGCCTTCATCGGCTACCTGTACGTGCTCGCGTGGCCGACCGCCGCGATGGGCTGGATGCTGACCATCCTGCAGCGGGGTCGGGCGGCCATGAAGCGCCTGAACGAGGTGCTGGCCGCCGTCCCCGCCATCACCAGCCCGCCCGACGCCGCCGCGCCGGCGGCCGTCCGCGGCGAGCTGGCGCTCGAGAACGTCACCTTCCGCTATGCCGGCCGCCCGGGCGCGCCGGCGATCGACGACGTGAGCCTCACGATCCCCGCCGGTCGCACCGTGGCGCTCGTCGGCCGCACGGGGGCGGGGAAGACGTCGCTCGTGCAGCTCCTGGCGCGCCTCTTCGACGCCGAGGCCGGCAGCGTCCTCCTCGACGGCCGGGACGTTCGTACGCTGCCCCTCGGCTGGCTCCGGCGCACGGTCGGCATCGTGCCGCAGGATCCGTTCCTCTTCTCCCGCAGCATCCGCGACAACGTCGGCTTCGGGCTCGAGAACGGCCCCGAGCGCGTCGACTGGGCGGTGCGCATGGCCGGGCTCACGCGCGAGGTCGACGACATGCCCGCCGGCCTCGACACGCTCGTCGGCGAGCGCGGCGTGACGCTCTCGGGCGGCCAGAAGCAGCGGCTCGCGCTCGCGCGCGTCCTCGCCACCGCGCCGAGCGTGTTGATCCTCGACGACACGCTCTCGAGCGTCGATGCGGCGACCGAGCGCGGCATCCTCGACGGCCTCAGGAGCTTCTTACGTGAGCGCACGACGGTCATCGTCGCGCACCGCATCACCACCGTGAAGGAGGCCGACCTGGTCATCGTGCTGGACGAGGGCCGCATCGCCGAGGTGGGGACGCACGACGAGCTCCTCGCGCGCGGGCGCATCTACCCGCAGCTCTTCCGCGAGCAGGCGCTCGAGAGCGAGCTCGAGGCCATCTGATGGACATCGCGGGCGAGGCGGAGCTCGGGAAGGCCTACGACGCGCGGCTCATCCGCCGTCTGTGGACGTACGTCCGCCCCTACAAGCCGATCTTCTGGGGGGCGGTCCTGCTTTCCCCGGTGAGCCAGGCCTTCGGCCTCGTGCAGCCGTACCTCCTGAAGCTCGGCATCGACGGCTACGTCATGCGCGGCGACCTCGACGGGCTCCGGACGCTCGCCTTCCTCTTCGCGGGCGCCATCGCCGGCGAGTTCGTGTCGCAGTACTGGCAGCAGTACCTGACCACGATGGTCGCGCAGCGGAGCCTCGCCGACCTCCGCGTGTCGCTGTTCGCGCGCCTGCAGCGTTTCCCCGTCCGCTTCTTCGACCAGAACCCGGTGGGACGCGTCGTCTCGCGCCTCACGACGGACGTCGACGTGCTCCAGGAGATGTTCACCGCGGGCGCCATGACCATCGTCCTCGACGCGCTCCGGCTGGTCGGCATCGTCGTCTTCATGCTCTGGATCGACTGGCGCCTCGCGCTCGCCAGCCTGGCGCTCTTCCCGGTGATGGTGCTCGCCGTGGACTTCTTCCGGCGCATGGCGCGGCGGACGTACCGGCAGATCCGCGAACGCATCGGGCGCGTGAACGGCTTTCTCCAGGAGGCGATCTCGGGGATGAGCGTGATCGCGCTCTCGGCCGCCGAGGAGCGCTCGTTCCGCGAGTTCGACCACCTGAACGACGATCACCGCCAGGCGAATCACCTCTCGAACCGGCTCGAGGCCGCGCTCTTCTCGCTGGTCGAGGCGGTGAGCACCGTGTCGATCGCCGTCATGCTCTTCGAGGGCGGGCGGCTCCGCGCGCAGAACGTCGTCGAGATCGGGACGGTGGTGGCCTTCATCCAGTACATCCAGCAGCTCTTCGTCCCCATCCGCGACTTCAGCACCAAGTACGCCGTCCTGCAGTCGGCGATGACCGCCGCCGAGCGCCTGTTCGCGCTCATCGACCTCGAGCTCGAGCCCACGCCCGCCGAGCCGCGGGTGCCGGTACGCTTCCAGGGCGAGATCGTGTTCGACCACGTCTGGTTCGCGTATCGGGACGAGGATTGGGTGCTGCGCGACGTCTCCTTCCGCGTCGCCGCGGGGGAGCAGGTGGCGCTCGTCGGCGCGACGGGGTCCGGGAAGACCACCATCATCAAGCTCCTCGACCGCCTCTACGACGTGATTCGCGGCCGTGTCCTGGTCGACGGCATCGACGTGCGCGACTGGGACGTGCAGGCGCTCCGGCGCCGCATCGCCGTCGTCCTCCAGGACGTGTTCCTGTTCAGCGGCACGGTGGAGGACAACATCACGCTCGGCCGGCCCGAGGTGTCCCGCGCCGCGGTCGAGGCGGCCGCCGCGCACGTGAACGCCGAGGGCTTCATCCAACGCATGGGCGGCTACGACGCCTCGCTCCGCGAGCGCGGCAGCAATCTCTCGGGCGGCCAGCGCCAGCTCCTCGCGTTCGCGCGCGCGCTGGCGCACGATCCGGGCATCCTGATCCTGGACGAGGCCACGGCGAGCATCGACCGCGAGACCGAGTGGCTGATCCAGGACGCGCTCGCGAAGCTCCTCGAGGGGCGGACGGCCCTCGTCATCGCGCACCGGCTCTCCACCATCGAGAACGCCGATCGCATCCTCGTCATGCACAAGGGGGAGCTCCGCGAGGAGGGCACGCATACCGCGCTCCTCGCACGCGGCGGCATCTACGCGCGCCTCCACCGCCTCCAGTACGCCGGCGAGCGCGCGCCGGTCGCGCAGGCGGCGGGAACCCCCTGATGCGGCGTGCGGTGGTCCTCCTGCTGGCCGCCGGCGTGCTCCTCGCCGGGTGCATGGCCATCGGCGGCGGGACGTACCTCGCGCGCGCGGCCTGGTCGGAGGCGCATATCCTCCTCCGCCGCGAGCCGATCGAGGACATCCTCGCACGGCCCGGGATCGACGCCGCGCACGCGGAACGCCTGCGCCTCGCGCTCGCGGTGAGGGAGTTCGCGCGCGACGCGCTCGGCCTCCGCGTCGGCGACAGCTACTCGACCTTCGTCGACATCGAGGGCACGGCGCCGGTGCACGTCCTCTCCGCGGCGTACCGCGATCGGCTGGAGGCGTACCAATGGCGCTATCCGATCGTCGGGCGCCTGCCGTATCGCGGCTTCTTCGACCGCGGCGCGGCCGACGCCGCCGCGGCGCGCCTCGAGGCCGAGGGGCTCGACGTGGAGATCCGGCCGGCGGCCGCCTTCAGCACGCTCGGCTGGTTCGCGGATCCGCTGCTCTCGAGCACGGCCGCGGAGCCGCCGGTGGGCCTCGCCGAGACGATCATCCACGAGCTCTTCCACGCCACCGCGTGGCACGCCGGCGATCCCGCGTTCAACGAGTCCGCGGCGAACTGGGCCGGACACCGCGGCGCGATCGCATTCTTCTGCCCCGGCGGGCCCGGCACCGACGAGGCACGCTGCCGCGAGGCCCAGGGGCGGTGGGAGGAGACGCGCGCGCGCGGGCGGCTGTTCGCGCGGCTCGCGGCCCGCCTCCGCCGGCTCTACGCGGGCGCGCCGTCGGAGCGCGTGCGCGAGCAGGTGCGCACGCGGCTCGCGGCCCGCGCGGGCGCGGCCCTCGAGGCCCGCGGGCTCGGGCGGAGCGCCGAGCTCTCCCCCCCGAACAATGCGCGTCTGCTTGGGCTTCAGCTGTACACGACGGGCCTCGAGGACCTGGACCGGACCTTTCCCCCCGGGGGCGACCTGCGCGCGGCCCTGGAAGCACTCGCAGGTTCGGTCGAACGAGGTTAATATCCGGCCCCCATGCCCGCCGCCGCGCCGCCGCCGCGCTTCGCCGCCGACCGGATGCTCGGTCGCCTCGCGCGCTGGCTCCGCATCCTCGGACACGACGTCACCTACGGGCCACATCTCGGCGGGCACACGCTCGTCACCTGCGCCCGGCGCGAGCACCGCGTCCTCCTGACGCGCGACACGCAGCTCCTGCGTGACCCGCAGCTCCCGCCGCACGTGTTCGTGCGGAGCGATCACTTCCGCGAGCAGCTGCGCCAGGTCGCGGCGGCCGTCCCGCTCGGCGGATCGACCCTCCTCGGGCGCTGCCTCGACTGCAACCGGCCGCTGGTCGCCGTATCCCGCGACGACGCCCGCGAGCGCGTCCCGGCCTACGTCTGGGCGACCCAGACGCAGTTTCACGGCTGTGCGGGCTGCGGGCGTCTCTACTGGGGCGCGACGCATCGGGAGCACATGCTGAGCGAGCTCGCGACGCTCGGGCTCGCACCGGAGGCCCGGCCGTCCGCATGAGCGCGCAGGCCGACTTCCCGGTGAGCCGCTGCGCGCGCTGCGAGCGCGAGGTGCTCACGCATCTGCACCTCGACGACCTCGGGGGCGAGCACCGGCTATGCTTCCACTGTGACGCGGAGATCGACCCGGAGGCGCTGCGCTGGGTGCCCGAGGCGGCGCTCGCGGCGCTCGGGTACGGGTTCCACGACGACGACGAAGGTGGCTGCGGCCGTCCGGGCTGCGGCAAGGGGAACTGCGCCAACCGAATCTGAGCAAGCCGCGGACATCCACGCGGGGAGGGACCGATGCAGGAACGAGTGCGAGAGATCCTCAGCTGGTACGCCAGTGACAACCCGGGGACGCGCAGCAACATCGCGCGCCTCCTCAACCACGGGCGCCTCGGCGGCACCGGCCGCCTGGTCATCCTGCCCGTCGACCAGGGCTTCGAGCACGGACCCGCGCGATCGTTCGCGGCCAACCCCGGCGGCTACGACCCGCGCTATCACTTCGACCTCGCGCTCGCGGCCGGCTGCAACGCCTACGCGGCGCCGCTCGGCTTCATCGAGGCGGGCGCGGCGGAGTTCGCGGGCGAGATCCCGCTGATCCTGAAGCTCAACAACTCGGACAGTCTCACCGGCGGCAGCGACCCGTGCCCGGCCATCACCGGCAGCGTCGACGAGGCGCTCCGCCTCGGCTGTGCGGCGGTCGGCTTCACGATCTACCCGGCCTCGGCGGCGCGCAACGAGATGTTCGATCAGATCCGCGGCATCACCGAGGAGGCCAAGCGGAAGGGCCTCGCCGTCGTCGTGTGGTCGTACCCGCGCGGCTCGGGCATCTCCAAGGAGGGCGAGACGGCGGTCGACGTGGTGGCCTACGCGGCCCAGATCGCCTGCCAGCTCGGCGCGCACATCGTCAAGGTGAAGCCGCCGACGGCGCACATCGAGCAGGGCGCGGCGAAGAAGGTCTACGAGAAGGAGCGCATCCCCGTCGGGACGCTCGCCGAGCGCGTGCGCCACGTGGTGCAGTCCGCGTTCAGCGGCCGCCGCATCGTCATCTTCTCCGGCGGCGAGGCCAAGGAGACGAGCGCCATCTTCGACGAGGTGCGCGCCATCCGCGACGGCGGCGGCTTCGGCTCGATCATCGGCCGCAACTCGTTCCAGCGCCCGAAGCGCGAGGCGGTGGAGTTCCTCTCTCAGGTCATGGACATCTACGCGGGGAAGACCAAGTGAGCACGCACAACGTTCCTACCGGTATCGAGAGCCTCTCCCGCGAGTTCCTGCGCGTCGCCGAGTCGGCGGCCGTCGCGTGCGCGCGCACGATGGGGCAGGGCGAGCGCAAGCACTCGGATCACGTCGCGGTGGAGGCCATGCGGAAGGAGATGGATTCCCTCCCCATGCGCGGCACCGTGGTCATCGGCGAGGGCGAGCGCGACGAGGCGCCGATGCTCTTCATCGGCGAGCGCGTCGGCCGCGGCCGGCCCGAGGATCCAGAGGTCGACATCGCCGTCGACCCGCTCGAGGGCACGAACCTCTGCGCCACCGGGGCGCCGAACGCCATTGCCGTGCTGGCGGCGTCGAGCCGGGGCGGGCTCCTGCACGCGCCCGACTGCTACATGGAGAAGATCATCGTCGGGCCCGCGGCGAAGGGCGCGATCGACATCGACGCGCCCGTCGACGCCAACCTGAAGGCGATCGCGCGCTCGCTCGGGCGCTCGGTGCAGGACCTCGTGGTCATCGTCCTCGATCGGCCGCGGCACGAGAAGCTCATCAACGACATCCGGAAGGCCGGAGCGCGCATCAAGCTGATCAGCGACGGCGATCTCTCCGCCGGCATCACGGCAGCCGTCCGCCGCACCAACGTGCACGCGGTCATGGGCATCGGCGGTGCGCCCGAGGGCGTGCTCGCCGCCGCGGCGCTCCGCTGCCTGAACGGCGGCATGCAGGCGCGGCTGGTGCCCACCAAGCCCGGCCAGGAAGAGCGCATGAAGGCGATGGGCATCTCGGACCCGAAGCGCATCTACACCGAGCGCGAGCTGGCGCCGGGGCCGGACATCCTCTTCGTCGCGACGGGCGTCACCGACGGTAACTTCATGCGGGGCGTCCGCTTCTTCGGCGGCGGCCACCGCACGAGCTCGATGATCATGTCGCTCCGCGAAAGGCAGATCAGGTTCGTCGACAGCGTGCGGATCGACGGGGGCGGGGATACCGTCGTCGAGTTCTAAATATCGCCAGGCGACTTCGTCGCCTGGCGGTCCGGAGGTTCCTGACGACGCGCAGGCTTCGGCGGAACGCGAGCGTGGGGGGTGGCACTTGCGGAGGGCGTGCCGCACCGGGCGAAGCCGGGCGCGGCATGAAAACGGGACGTGGCGACCGCAGTAGGGCGACGTGACGGCGAAGCCGCCGCCGCGAAGCGGTGGCGACAAAGCCCGTGGTACATGCTCGCGGTCATCACCGCGGTGAATGCGGTGAATTGGGCGGATCGGCAGGTGGTGCCGATCCTGTTTCCGGCGATTCGGGGTGAGATCGCGCTGAGCGATACGCAGCTCGGGATCATCGGGGGGCTCGCGTTCTCGCTCGTGTATGCGGTGTCGTCGTTTGCGTTCGGGTATGCGGCGGACCGGACCATTCGGCGGAACGTCGTCGTCTTCGGGCTCGTCGTGTGGAGCATCGCGACGGCGGCGAGCGGGCTCGCCACCGGCTTCCGCTCGTTGTTCGCTGCTCGCTTCTTCACCGGCGCCGGTGAGGCGAGCCTCTATCCGGCGACGATGTCGCTCATCGCGGAGCGCTTCCCGGTGGCGGGGCGCGGCCGCGCGATGGGCATCTTCGGGGCGGCGGCGGCCGTCGGCGGCGGCATCGGCGTGGGGCTCGGCGGCCGGCTGGCCGAAGCGTTCGGATGGCGGAACGTCTTTTTCGCCTACGGCGCCGCCGGGCTCCTCCTCGTGCCGCTCCTCCTGAGCGTCCCGGAGGCGCGCCGCGAAGCGCACGACGATCGGCCCGCCGAGCCGCCCGGCCGCGTTCTCGGCGAGCTGTTCCGCGACCGCCGGCTGCTGATGGTGTGGACGTCGGGGCTCGTGATGATGGCGGCGGCGTTCGGCTACGTGTCGTGGCTTCCGTCGTACTTCGTGCGCGTGCGCGATTTCGAGGTGCCCGAGGCGGGATACCTGGTTGGGATCGCGGCCATGATCGGGGGCGTGGCCGGCAGCATGCTCGGTGGCACGTTCGCCGATCGCTTCCGGCGCCGGCGCCTCGCCGGCGAGCTCACGCTCTCGGCCCTGGCGGCGGGGCTCTCGATGCCGCTCGTCGCGGTCGTGTTGGCGAGCACGAGCACCCCCGTGCTGGTGTTGGCCGGCGTCCTCGGGCCGGTCGCGATCTTTGCGTTCTTTCCGCCGCTCCAGACCGTGCTCACGGAGATCGTGCCCCAGCGACGCCTCGGCCTCGCCTACGCGATCAACATCCTGTTCGTCGCCGGCATCGGACAGGGGCTCGGGCCGGTCGTCGTCGGGCACATCTCCGACGCGACGGGAAGTCTCGTGACCGGCCTTGCCGTCACGGTGGCGGGCATGGGGGCGGCCAGCGTGCTGGCGCTCGCCGCGGGCCGCGTCGTCCGTCGGGGCATCTAGCAATCGGCCTCGGCGGCGCTGCTGCCCGCCCCGGGTTCCTCCCGGCGAGCAATCGCGTCGCCGGCGGACTCCTCGTCGCCGCCGGCCTCCGCATGGCCGCGCTCCGCCGCGCGCCCTGATCTGGCTCAGCGGAAGAGCTGCATCAGGATCAGCACCTCGCCGATCACGGCGACGAAGAAGACCAGCGTCCGCAGGTAGATGATCCCGGCGATGTACACGCCGACGTAGACGACGCGCGCCCAGAAGAAGATCGTCGCGCCGAGCGCCGTCGTCGCGTTCGCCTTGCCGCCCACGTGCGCCGCCAGCACGAGGATGATGAACGGCCCGAGGTTCTCGACGAGATTCGCATGCGCGCGGACCGCTCGTTCCGTCCAGGCGGGCACGGCGAGCGGCGCGTCGCGGTTGCCGAACGCCCATTCGCTGCCTCCGGGCGCCGAGAGGCGGCCGACTGCGTACGTCGTCGGCATGAGCAGGGCGAGAAGCGCCGTCCACACGAGCATCCAGAGATCGGTCGTCATGGGTCCTCCTTGGGCTGTCGTAGGGATGGGGAGGCGTGCGCGCTCACTCCTACCGCACCGCGGCCCGCGGTGCGTAGTAGTGCCAGCTCTCGCCCGGCTCGAGCACGACGATCCGCTCCGCGCCGATGCCCTCGTCCTTGCACGCTGCCACGAAGCGCGGGACCGGCTTCCGCGCAAACCAGCGGACGGGGAATCCCCCCTGCTTCCCGTAGGCGATCGGGATCACGCGCTCGGCTCCGAGCTTCGCCGCCGCCTCGGCGGCCTGCTTCGGGCCCATCGTGCGCGGGAGGCCGAGCAGCCGCTCGCCGCCGACGGGAAGGAGGGCGACGTTCAGGTGCGGGAAGCGCGCGGCCACCTCGGCCAGCTCGTCGAACTCGCGGGTGTCGCCGGCGAGGTACGCGGAGACACCGTCACGCTCGAGGACGTAGCCGTTCTCCGGCACGGGGTGCGCGGCGGGGACGGCGGTGATGCGCACGTCGCCGATGGTGGCCGTCTCCCACCACGCGAGCGGCGTCACGCGCTGAAAGCCGAGCCCGCGGAGCCGATCGGTGAGGCGCGCGGGCGCGATCACCTCCGGGACGGACGTCGCGAGCTGGCGGAGCGCGGCGTCGTCGGTGTGGCCGCCGTGCTCGTGCGTCAGGAGGATTGCGGCGGCGCCGGGCAGATCGGGCGGCGTGAGTCCGAGCGGCTCCTGCTGCCGCATGACGAAGCCGGAGTAGAACCAGGGGTCGACGAGCACCCGCGTGCCGCGCATCTCGACGATGAGCGAGGCATGGACGATCCGCGTGACGCTCAGGTCGGCGTCGGCGGGGTGGTAGGGCGAGCGGCGGGGCAGGGGAACGGCGCTGCAGGCGACGGCCAGCGCGGCGAGGAGCACCAGCGGCCGCCGCATCTACACCTTCCCGAGCTGGCGGAGCGCCTCGTACACGACCACCGCGACCGCCGTGGCGAGGTTGAGGCTCCGGACGTGCTCGCTCGCGAGCGGGATGCCGAACGTCGCGTCGGCGTGCGCCGCGCGGATGGACGCGGGGAGTCCGCGGCTCTCGCAGCCGAAGACGAGGAGGTCGTCCTCGCGGAAGCGGACCGTCGTGTACGAGCGCGGGGTGCGGGCGGCGAAGCAGAGCAGGCGTCCGGGCCGGCGCGCGGCGAGAAACGCCTCCCAGCTCGCATGGCGGCTCCAGCGCACGTGCGGCCAGTAGTCGAGCCCGGCGCGGCGGAGATGGCGGTCGTCGATCGTGAACCCGAGCGGGTCGATGAGATGGAGGGTCGAGTCGGTCGCGACGCACAGACGCCCGATCGACCCCGTGTTCTGCGGGATCTCCGGCGCCACCAGCACGACGTCCATCAGCGGGCCCGGGCGGCGATCGGGACGCGGCGGCGGCCGATGGCGAGGACGGCGCCGACTCCCGGCGCCGACTCCGCGTGCCGCATGAGCGCGTAGTACGCCGGCCGGAGGAAGCGCGCCTCGTAGGCGCCGCCTTTCACGCGGCAGTAGTGGACGTCGTCGCGCCCGACCACCAGCGTCGCTGGGTCGAGCGGCTCGCGCGTGTCGTCGTTCAGGACGACGGCGAAGCCGCTCTGCGGGTCGCCGTCGACCGCGGTCACGACCCAGGGCGTGTCCTCGATGACCACGTCGGCCTTGTCCTCTCCGATCTCGAGCCGGCCGCGGCCGTCGGGCA
>Ga0111539_10009757_pt1 | contig 12115 bp, 7 predicted proteins | sample RhiMethybrSRZTD1_FD_79667 | JGI IMG/M metagenome (GOLD analysis project Ga0111539, IMG submission 79667) | Populus rhizosphere microbial communities from Tennessee, USA - Rhizosphere MetaG P. TD hybrid SRZTD1 (version 2) (version 2) | ecosystem: Host-associated > Plants > Roots > Rhizosphere >...
AGGGCGAGTGGCCCGTCGACTACCGCGACCTGCGGGCCGTGTTCGTGAACTGCACGCTGAAGCGCTCCCCCGAGGTGTCCAACACCGAGGGCCTGGCCGCCATCTCCCAGGAGATCATGCGGCACCAGGGCGTCGCGGTCGACGTGATCCGGGCCGTGGACCACGACATCGCGGCGGGCGTGTGGCCGGACATGACCGAGCACGGCTGGGAGCGCGACGACTGGCCCGAGCTGTTCGGGCGCATCCTCGCGGCCGACATCCTCGTCCTGTGCACACCCATCTGGCTCGGTGAGAAGTCGTCGGTGTGCACCCGGATCATCGAGCGGCTCTACGGCAACTCGTCACAGCTCAACGAGGCCGGCCAGTACGCCTACTACGGCCGCGTCGGTGGCTGCGTGGTGACCGGCAACGAGGACGGGATCAAGCACTGCGCCATGAACATCCTGTACTCGCTGCAGCACCTGGGCTACACGATCCCGCCCCAGGCCGACGCGGGCTGGATCGGCCCGGCGGGCCCGGGACCGTCGTACCTGGACCCCGGCTCGGGCGGCCCGGAGAACGACTTCACCAACCGCAACACCACGTTCATGACCTGGAACCTGCTGCACGTCGCCCGGATGCTCAAGGACAACGGCGGCATGCCGGTGCACGGCAACCAGCGGCGGGGCTGGGACGCCGGCTGCCGGTACGACTACCCCAACCCGGACTACCGGTAGCGAGGGCGGCCAGGACGAGCGCTAGCTGACCGGGCCGTCGTCGGGCTGCGGCTCGACCAGCTCGAACCAGTAGAAGCCGTGGCCCGCCAGGGTCACGAAGTAGGGCAGCTCGCCGATGGGCGGGAAGGGCACCCGGCCCATCAGCTCGATCGGGACCTTGCCGGCCAGCTGCTCCATCATCAGCTCGCACGGCTGGGGGAAGCGGGACAGGTTGTTGACGCACAGCACGATGTCCTCCTCCCCGTCGTCGCCCAGGCCCCGGCGCAGGTAGGCCAGGACGGACGGGTTCTCGGCGTGCAGCACCTCGAACTCTCCCATGGCCAGCACCGGGTGCTGCTTGCGGACCGCGAGCATGCGGCGCAGCCACTGCAGGAAGCTCGACGGGTCGCGCTCCTGGGCCTCCACGTTCACCGCCTGGAAGCCGTACACCGGGTCCATGAGCGGGGGCAGGAACAGGCGGGCGAAGTCCGTGGTCGAGAAGCCGGCGTTGCGGTCCGGGCTCCACTGCATCGGTGTGCGCACGCCGTCGCGGTCGCCCAGGTAGATGTTGTCGCCCATGCCGATCTCGTCGCCGTAATACATGACCGGGCTGCCGGGCATCGAGAACAGCATGGCGTGGAACAGCTCGGCCTTGCCCTCGTCGTTGTCGAGCAGCGGGAACAGCCTTCGCCGGATCCCCAGGTTCAGCTTCATGCGGGGATCGCTGGCGTACTCGCTGTACATGTAGTCCCGCTCGTCGTCGGTGACCATCTCCAGGGTCAGCTCGTCGTGGTTGCGGAGGAAGATGCCCCACTGGGCGCCGTCGGGGATCTCCGGCGTCTGGGCCAGGATCTCGGTGATGGGGTGGCGCTGCTCCTTGCGGACGGCCATGAACATGCGGGGCATGAGCGGGAAGTGGAAGCACATGTGGCACTCGTCGCCGGCGCCGAAGTAGTCCACGACGTCGGTCGGCCATTGGTTGGCCTCCGCGAGCAGCACCCGCCCGGGGAACTCGGCGTCGACCGTCTTGCGTACCCGGCGCAGGTAGTCGTGTGTCTCGGGCAGGTTCTCGCCGTTGGTGCCGTCCCGCTCGAACAGGTAGGGCACGGCGTCGAGCCGGAACCCGTCGAGTCCCAGGTCCAGCCAGAAGCGCACGACGTCGAGCATCGCCTCCTGGACCTCGGGGTTGTCGTAGTTGAGGTCGGGCTGGTGGTGGAAGAAGCGGTGCCAGAAGTACTGCTCGCGCAGCGGGTCGTAGGTCCAGTTCGACGGCTCGGAGTCGACGAAGATGACCCGGGCCTCGCTCCAGCGCTCGTTGTCGTCACTCCACACGTACCAGTCCGCCTTGGGGTTGGTGCGGTTCGTGCGGGACTCCTGGAACCAGGGATGCTGGTCCGACGTGTGGTTCATCACCAGGTCGGCGATCACCCGGATGCCCCGGCGGTGCGCCTGGGTGAGGAACTCGGCGACGTCGTCGACCTTGCCCGACTCGGGCAGCACGGTCAGGAAGCCGCTGATGTCGTAGCCGCCGTCACGCAGCGGCGACTGGTAGAAGGGCAGCAGCCACAGGCAGTCGACACCCAGCCATTCCAGGTAGTCGAGCTTCTGCGTGAGGCCCTTGAAGTCGCCGAACCCGTCACCGTCCGAGTCGAAGAACCCGCGCACCGCCACCTCGTAGAAGACGGCACGCTGGTACCACCGGTGGTCGGACGGATCGATCGCTGTCGGCATAGTGAGCCAAGGGTTACACACGCGCGGAGGACCCGCGGCCCTTCCTCACCGCCCAGGGCTAGGCGATCAGCAGCACGCCGATCAGCACGACGACGACCGCCGCGATGACGGCCACGAGGACCCAGCGAGTCGTGGCCGGGCCGGCGCCCGGCTCCCTGCCCTCATCGACGAAGGCCCGGAACATCGCCGTGTCGGCGCCGGGGTCGTCGCGATCTTCGGTTGACATGGGGAGATGGTAAGCCCGACGCCCTTGGGGAAGGGGGATCGGGTGGCGTCCCGGGCGACGGGCGGGGAGAAGCCGGCCGCCCGGGACGTCAACCCCATCTGGCACGCCAGGCGGCGGCCAGGTCACGCAGCGCCCCCGCACAGTCGCCTTCGAACGACGAGCCGTGCATGACCGCCAGAGTGCGGGGCGCGAACTCGGCCAGACGCTCCAGCGTGGCCGGGACGACGTCGCCCGGCGCGGCGCTGCACAGCACCCCTTCGGCCTCGATCGCCGCCTCCACCAGGCTGTCGCCGGTCACGGCCGGCCCGTCGCCCAGCTGGGCGAACAGGTCACCGCACAGCAGCGTGCCCGTCGTCTCCTCGTACAGCACCTGGGCCTCGGCGTTGTGGGGCGCGTGCGGCGTCGGAACCACCACCACCCGCCGGCCGCCCAGGTCGAGGGCCTCGCCCGGGGCGAGACGCCGGGGCGGCGAGTCGGCCAGGTCGTCGACCGACACCCGGCAGCCCAGCGCGCCGAACGCCACCTCGAGCTGCGGCCCTACCGCCAGGTACTGGTTCATGGCCCCGCACTCGTCCGCCTCGACGTGCCCGAACGACAGCCAGCGCAGGCGCTCCAGGCGGAGCACGCGGTCCACCGCCGCCACCGTCTCGGGGAAGCTCGCCCGCAGCCCCGTGTGGTACAGCAAGGGCTCGTCCGCCAGCACCAGGAACTGGTTGACGGTGAGATCCCTATCGGCGATGCCGTGCGGCAGGCAGGTGGAGATGCGGTAGATCCCGTCCGCCACCTCGTCGACCCTGCTGTCCGCCATCGTCGCCCTTCCCTCGGGAAAGCCCAGTGGGGGACCGGAGCCCGCCGCCGCCCGCCTGGGCAGCCCCCGGTCCCCCGCTGAGCCCACGCAGCGTGCCGTCGCGGCATTAGCGAGCGCGAAGCCGCAGGTGGCGGCGCGTGTCGCCCCGCCCGGCGGGTCGGCGACTTAGCCTGGCGGACCACATGCCCCGCTCGTTCCGGTTCGAGCCCCCCGAGCCGAGGTCCGGCTCGCTCACCAGGCCTCGCCTGCTGCGCGCGCTGCTCGGCCGCTGGGAGCAACGGGTCACGGTGATGGTGGGGGGTCCGGGGCTGGGGAAGACCACGCTCCTGGCCCAGGCCGTGGCCGAAAACCGGCTCGCGCCGAGGGGCGAGGACGTGTGGCTCGGCCTGGCTCCCGGCGACGCCGACGGCGAGATGCTGGCCCGGGACCTGATGGCCGCAGTGGCGTCACCGGCCGGGACGGGCGACGACCCGGTCGCGGCCCGGCCCGACCCGCCGGGCCCGGCGGCGGTGGCCGACGCGGTGTGGCGGCGGTCCCCGGCTGCGGTGTGCCTGGTGATCGACGACGCCCACTGCCTCACCACCGGCTCGCCCGGCGCCCGCTGGCTCGCCGCGCTGGTCGACGCCTTGCCGGCCAACGGCCACGTGCTGCTGGCGAGCCGCTGGGCTCCGGCGGTCCCGGTGACCCGGCTGGTGACCCAGGGCGCGGTGCTGGAGCTGGCGGAGGACGACCTGCGCTTCTCCGAGCACGAGCTGGCCGGGTTCGCCGCCCGCCGGGGCTTGTCCGTGGAGCGCCTCGGCGACACCGGCGGCTGGCCCGCCATGGCCGAGCTGGCGGCCAGCGTGAAGGGCAACCTGGCGGGTGACTACCTCTGGGAGGAGGTGCTGGAGCCCCTCGGCCCCGAGCGCCGGCGGGTGCTGGCCACGCTGTCCGACCTGGGCGGCGCCGACGACGCGCTGGCCGGCGCGGCGTTGGGCGAGCCGGCCGAGCTGGCCCGGGTGCTCGCCGGGGTCCCGCTGGTGGCCCGGGGCGCCGGGGGCTGGCGCGTGCCGCATCCGCTCTGGCGGACGGCGCAGGCTCTCGCCCTCCCGCCCGAGGAGCGGACGGCGATGCGCCGCCGCGCCATCAGCCACCTGGTGGCCGGCCAGCGCTTGGACGAGGCGGTCAGCCTGGCCACCGACGGCGGGCTGCGCGACATGCTGCCCGACATCCTGCGGGCGGCGGCCATCGGTCCGCAGCGCCCGCCGTCGCGGCAGCTCGACCGCTGGCTCGCGGCCGTGCCGCCCGAGGCGCAGGACACGGCCGGGGCCGCCCTGGGTGCCGGGCTGCGGGCATCGCTGGCCGCGCCCGTGGACGCCATCGAGCCCCTGCGCCACGCCATCCAGCTCTGCCGCGAAGGGGGCGACGTCGACGGCGAGCTGGCCGCCATCGCCCTCCTCGGTCGGGTGGCCTGGTGGCACGGCGACCTCGTCCTGCTGGGCGAGCTGTACCCGCGGGTGGTGGAGCTGGAGGCCGCGGGCCACGCCCTGGCCCGAGGCATACTGGCCGTGGCGCGCGCCGTCATCGCCGACCTCGAGGGCGACGACGACGCCACGGTGGCGACCCTCGAAGCCATCGAGCCCGGGGTGCTCGACCCGTCCTGGGAGGCGATCTCCGAGTGGCTGCGGGCCACCACGCTCGGAGGCATGGGCCAGCCCGAGGCCAGCCTGGAGATCCTCGACGGCATGCCTCCGGCGGCCGATTCCGCGCTCGCGCTCACGATCGAGGCCAGCTACCTCGGGGCCCGTTGGTGGCTCGGCCACGTCGACGAGGTGGTGGCGGCGCTGCCGTCGCTGGTCGAGCGCATCCGCGCGTCCGGCGTCGCCCGCAACCTCATCGTGATCCTCACCCAGAGCGCCTACACCTACGGAGCGCTCGGTCGCCTCGACGAGGCTCGCCGGACCCTGGCCGCCGCCCAGCGGGTCGAGGGCGATAGCACCGGAGTCGCCGCCCGCATGGGCCTGGCCGAGGCCGCGGTGCTGCTGGCCGACGACGACGAGGACACGGCAACCACCGTGCTGGAGAAGGTGGTGCAGGCCCACGGCAACCTGGGCGACCATGAGCGGCGCACCTGGCGGCATGGGCTGTGCATGACCTACGTGCTGGTGCCGACGACCCGCGACTACTGGGACCGGGCCGGCCTCGGCGGGGCCTTCGAGCACGCCCGCAGCCTGTCCGCCGCCGTGGTCGCCCTGCGAGAGGGCCGGCCGCTGCCCCCGGTGGACGTGTCCGACCCCCAGCGGGTGCGGGCCGCGCTGCATCACCGCTTCGCCGTCGAGCTGGCCCTCGGCCTGGAAGCGTGCGGGCGGGCGGAAGGCGGGGCCATCCTGGAGGCGCTCGGTCCCGTCGGTCGTGACGCGGTCCGGGCGGTGGCCGCGCAGCGCAACCGCAGCGCCCGTCCCGCCCGCTCGCTGCTGGCCGCGGTCCCGGCGCCGCCCCTGCACACCACCGAGATCGCCTGCCTCGGTCCGCTCGCCCTGGTGCGGAACGGCGAGATGGTCACCGACCCCGACCTGAGGCGCGAGCGGGTGCGGGCCCTGCTGGCCTTCCTCGTCAGCCACCGGACCACCACCCGGACCGCCGTCATGGCGGCGCTCTGGCCGGACCTGGACGAGAAGGCGGCGGCCAACAACCTGCGGGTCACGATCACGTACCTGTTGCGGCTGCTGGAGCCCTGGCGCTCGGCCCGGGAGTCCGCCTACTTCGTCCGCTTCGAGGGCCAGGCGGTGGCGCTGGTCACCGGGGAACGGCTGCGGTTGGACCTCGACCAGTTCGACGACCACGTGGCCCAGGCGGCCCAGGCCGAGGCCGACGGCACGCCGTCGCTGGCCCTGGGACACCACCTGGCGGCGGTGGAGCTGTACCGCGGCCAGCTGCACGAGGGCGTACCCGACGCCGACTGGCTGGGGCTCGAGCGCGAGCACTTCCGCATCCGATTCGTCGCCGCCGCCACCCGGGCGGGCCAGCTGCTGGTGGGCCGGGGCGATCCGGACCAGGCCGAGCCGGTGGCCCGCCGGGCGGTGGAGGTCGACCCCTGGGCCGAGGAGGCGTACGGCGTGCTGGTGGCGGTAGCCCTGGCCCGCGGCGACCGCGCCGCCGCCCGCCGCGCGCTCGACCGGTCCCTCGCCGCCCTGGCCGACCTCGGGGTCCAGCCGTCGGCGGAGACCCAGCGCCTACGCCGCCTCGTCCGTGGGAACTAGCCGCGGCAACCGCCGCCGTTATAGTAACGGCGGTTGGGGGTCAGGGGAAGCTGAGCACGTGGGCGACCTGGCCCTGGGTGGGGTCGAGGCGCACGTAGGGGGTGGGGCCGTCCCAGGTGTAGGTCTCGCCGCCCAGCTCGTCGTGGACCCGGAACGGGCCCTGCCATGGTACGCCGAGGGCGCCGAGGTCGAGGTGGAGGACCGTCTCCTGGGCGTGGTGGGCGTCGAGGTTCACGACCGCCAGCACCACGTCTCCCTCGTCGGGGCTGCCCTTGGACCAGACCAGGAAGTGGTCGTTGTCGGTGCCGTGGAAGCGGACGTTCCGCAGGCGCTGGAACGCCGGGTGGCGCCGCCTGATCTCGTTGATGCGGGTGATGAACGGGACCATGGAGTCCGCGCCCTCCCAGTCCCGCCGGCGGATCTCGTACTTCTCGGAGTGCAGGTACTCCTCGTTGGTGTCGCTGGCCGGCTCGTTCTCGAACAGCTCGTAGCCGCTGTACATGCCGTAGCTGGGGACCAGCAGGGCGGCCAGGGCGAAGCGCATGAGGAAGGCGGCGGGCGGCCCGTTCCGCAGCGGGCCGGACAGGATGTCCGGCGTGTTGGGCCAGAAGTTGGGCCGCATGTAGTCGGCCGTCGGGCCGTAGGCGAGCTCGTTGACATAGTCGCGCAGCTCCCACGCCTCGTTGCGCCAGGTGAAATAGGTGTAGCTCTGGGTGAAGCCCACCTCGGCCAGCTTGGCCATGACCTTGGGCCGGGTGAACGCCTCGGACAGGAACACGACGTCGGGGTGATCGCGGCGGATCCGCTCGATGAGCCAGGCCCAGAAGGCCATGGGCTTGGTGTGGGGGTTGTCGACCCGGAAGATGCGGATGCCCTGGTCGATCCAGTGGCGCAGCACGCCCCGGCAGGCCGTCCACAGCGCCAGGCGGTCGGCGTCCTCGTCCGGCCAGAAGTTGATGGGATAGATGTCCTGGTACTTCTTGGGCGGATTCTCGGCGAAGCGGATGCTGCCATCGGGCCGGCGCCAGAACCACTCGGGATGCTGGTGCACCCAGGGATGGTCGGGCGAGCACTGCAGGGCGTAGTCGAGCGCCACCTCCAGGCCCTGGGCCTCGGCCTCGGCCCGGAAGCGCTGGAAGTCGTCCAGCGTGCCCAGTCCGGCGTCGATGGCGGTGTGGCCGCCCTCGGGCGAGCCGATGGCCCACGGGCTGCCGGGATCGTCGGGGCCGGGGTTCAGCGTGTTGTTCGCTCCCTTCCGGTCGGTGAGGCCGATGGGATGGATGGGCGGCAGGTACACCACGTCGAAGCCCATGTCGGCGATGGCCGCCAGTCGCTTGGCCGCGCCCGCGAACCCGCCCTCGCTGCGGGGGAACAGCTCGTACCAGGCGCCGTAGGCGCCTCGCAGCCGGTCGACCCACAGCCGCCGCGGCGGCGTAGCCGTGAGGTCGGCGTCGGGCACCGCGGCCACGAGCGCCGCCACCCGGTCGTCCAGCCCGGCGTTGAGCCGCACCTGCAGGCTGCACGCGGTCCGCCGCAGCCCGGCCACCGCGTCGAGCACCCGCTTGCGGTCGCCGGCCGGCACGCCGGGGGCGAGCGATTCCAGGACGCGGGCTCCCTCCTCCAGCTCCAGCTCCAGGTCGTCGCCCGCCGCGGCCTTGATCTCCACGTCGTGCCGCCAGGTGGCGAAGCGGTCGCGCCACGCCTCGATCACGACCTCGTGGAGGCCGACCTCGCTGACGGTGAGCTCGCCCTCCCAGCGGTCGTTGAGCAGGGGGCGTAGCGGCGCCGACTGCCAGTCCGGCCCGCCCTTCAGGCGCCAGCGGACCCGGGCGGCGAGCAGGTCGTGGCCGTCCTTGTAGATGTCGGCGCTTACCGGGACCGGCTCCCCCACCACCGCCTTGGCCGGGAACTCGCCCGTGAGGGTCGTGGGGCGGACGGCGTCGATCGTTATGCGGCCGAGCACGCTCCCAGGGTACGCAGAGCCCCGCTACCCACCGACACGTGCCGCGCGTACGTACGGGGCCACCGGGCTGTACTCCAGCCAGCGGGGCAGGCCGGACACGATCCAGCGGGGACCGGTGAAGTCGACCTTCCCGGCCTTGACCGCGTCCAGCAGCTCGATCTCGCCCTCCCAGATCTGGAACAGCGGCCCGATGCCGCACCGCAGGACGGCGTCGACCTCCAGGCCGGGGTGGGTATAGCAGACCGAGGCGTCGCCCGGCTCGATGACCAGCCAGAACAGCCGGCGGCGGTCGTGCACGTCGACCTCGATGACGGCCCGGCGGTCCACGGTGGACGTGTCGATGCGGTCGTGCAGCCACCACATCAGCACCTCGGGGTCGAGCTCCTCGGGCTCGGGGTCGCCGAAGGCGTAGCGGGCGCCCCACTCGGCCAGCCCGAACACGATGTGCTCGAGGTCCTTGCCCGCCGGGGTCAGGGCGTAGCTGCCGTCATCGTGGCGCTCGACGAGGCCGGCCACCATCAGCTGGCGCAGCCGCTTGGTCAGCAGCGCCCGGGACAGCCCCGGCAGGCCGCGGGAGATCTCGTTGAACCGGGTGGAGCCCACCAGCATGTCCCGCAGGATCAGGAGCGTCCACCGCTCGCCGAGCACATCCACTGCTCGCACGATGGGGCAGTACTGCGCATACGTCCGCATGGTTCAGATGTTGTACTACCCGGGCCACTTCGGCGCTCTTACCGTGGCAGGAAGACACCCCGGAGGAGACGGCGGACATGAGCACGACCCTGACCGACACCCCTGCGCGCCCCGCGACCAGCTATCCCACCCCGGCCCGGCCCGACGACGACCGCTTCGTGCCCCTCGCCCGCGAGATCGGCGAGGTGGCCGCCCGGCACGCGGCCGACCACGATCGCGACGCCAGCTTCGTGGCCGAGGCCTACGAAGCCATGCGAGAGCTCGGCTACCTGGCTCTGGCGGTGCCGGAGGAGCTGGGCGGCCTCGGCGCCAGCCTGCGACAGGTGTGCTACGCCCAGGCCGAGCTGGCCCGCCACGACGGCGCCACCGCGCTGGCGCAGGCCATGCACCAGTACCTGACCCTGATGCAGGGCTACCGGCGCCGTGCCGGCGCCCCCGACGCCGAGGGCGTGCTGCGCCGCATCGCGGACGAGGGCATCGTCATCGCCACCAGCGGCGGCTCCGACTGGCTGTGGCCCACCACCATCGCCACCCCGGTGAGCGAGAACGGCGAGCCGCCCACCGCGTACCGGATCAGCGGGCGCAAGGCGTTCTGCAGCCAGTCGCCGGGCGCCACCGTGGTGGCGACCTGCGCGGTGGTGGGCGAGCCGGGGCCCGACGCCGAGGTCATCCACTTCTCGGTGCCGTTCGCGGCCGACGGCGTGACCCTGGTCGAGACCTGGGACACCCTCGGCATGCGCGGCACCGCCAGCCACGACGTGGTGATGGACGACGTGATGGTGCCGGCGGACAAGATCGCGGGACGCCGGCCCTACGGCGAGTTCGGCGGGCCGTTGGCGGCCGCGGCGCTCCACTTCGCGCCGGTCGTCGCGTCGGCGTACTACGGCATCGCCGCCGGGGCTCGTGACGCGGCGGTGGCCGCCGCCGCGGGCGGGTCCCGGGGCCCTGCTCCCCTGGGCGACCTGGTCCGGGTGCAGCGCCAGGTGGGCCTGATGGACGCCACCCTGCGGGTGTCATGGTGGGCGCTGATGGGCGCGGTGGACGAGCTCGGTGACGGCTACACCGCCGGCCCCGAGACCCTGAACACGGTGATGGTGGCCAAGCGGCAGGTCGTGCTCGGCGCCATCGAGGTTGTCAACCTGGCCATGGACACCCTCGGCGGTCGCTCGTTCTTCCGGCGCTCGCCGCTGGAGCGGGCCTTCCGGGACGTGCGGGCGGGCACGTTCCATCCCTTCACCCCCGAGAACACGCTGGCCTACGCGGGCAAACTGGCTCTGGGGCTGTCGGGCGCTTCCGAGTGACCCGCGTGAACCGTGGGTGAACCCGCGCCCCTGGAGTACCCCTCCAGGGGCGCGGGACCGCCCGCGCTCACTACGGTGCGCGGGCGATGAAGGCATTGCGCAGCTTCACGGTCAGGCCCTCCCTCCCGCCCGAGCTCTCGGCCCTGGAGGAGTTGGCGTTCAACCTGCGATGGTCGTGGGACGACCAGACCCGAGATCTGTTCCGCTGGGTCGACCCCGACCTGTGGGACGCCAGCGTCCACGACCCGGTCCGCCTGCTGGGACTGGTCCCGCGGGAGCGCCTGGACGCCCTCGCCCGCGACGCCGGGTTCCGGCGGTTCCTGGGCGAGGTCCGCAGCGAGCTGCAGCGCTACCTGGACGGCGAGCGCTGGTTCCAGACCCGGAAGGGCAGCCCGCTCGGCCTGGTGGCCTACTTCTCGCCCGAGTTCGGCATCGCCGAGGCCGTCCCCCAGTACTCGGGCGGCCTGGGCGTGCTGGCCGGCGATCACCTGAAGTCGTCGAGCGACCTCGGCGTGCCGTTGGTGGGCGTGGGCCTGCTCTACCGCCACGGTTACTTCCGCCAGAGCCTCGACGCCGACGGCTGGCAGCAGGAGCGCTACCCCCTGCTCGATCCGCATGTGATGGCGCTCACGCTGTGTGAGGACGTGCGGGTCGAGGTCGACCTCGCGGCCGACGAGCAGCCGCTGGTGGCCCAGCTGTGGAAGGCGGACGTGGGCCGGGTGCCGCTGTACTTCCTCGACGCCGACGTCGAGGAGAACAGCGACGAGCTCCGCAGCGTCACTGACCGGCTCTATGGCGGCGACACCGAGCACCGGCTGCGCCAGGAGATCCTGCTGGGAATCGGTGGGGTCCGGGCGCTGGAGGCCGTGGGCATCGAGGCCCAGGTGTTCCACACCAACGAGGGCCACGCCGGGTTCCTGGGCCTGGAGCGCATCCGCCGGATGGTGGTGGACGAGGGGCTCAGCTACCCCGAGGCCATCGAGGCGAACCGGGCCGGCTGCATCTTCACGACCCACACCCCCGTGCCCGCCGGCATCGACCGGTTCCCGCTGCCGCTGATGGAGAAGTACTTCGGCCGCTGGGCCGACGAGGTGGGGGTCAAGATCGGCGACCTCGTGGCCCTGGGCCACCGCCCCGGGGACGAGCCGGACGAGAAGTTCAACATGGCGGTCATGGGCCTGCGCCTGGCCGGGCGCTCCAACGGCGTCGCCCAGCTCCACGGCGAGGTGAGCCGGGACATGTTCGGTGACCTGTGGCCCGACCTCGAGTCGGACGAGACCCCCATCGGCTCGATCACCAACGGCGTGCACGCCCACACCTGGGTCTCGCCCGAGATCGCCGACATCCTGTCGCGCTACGTCCTGCCCGACTGGGACGAGGCCCAGCCCGACATGTGGGCCCGCATCGCCGAGGCACCCGACGACGAGCTGTGGCGGGCCAAGGAGCAGGGCCGGGAGCG